>Ga0272441_10005024_pt1 | contig 23379 bp, 11 predicted proteins | sample SSMProp6N_FD_193582 | JGI IMG/M metagenome (GOLD analysis project Ga0272441, IMG submission 193582) | Marine sediment archaeal communities from Little Sippewissett salt marsh, Falmouth, MA, United States - SSM-Prop-6N | ecosystem: Environmental > Aquatic > Marine > Wetlands > Sediment ...
GCCGGCCTACTTCAAGCACGACGCGGCCCAGTCGATCGTGACCATCGGCCTGTTCGACAAGGACGCCGTCTCCGTCGTCAAGTCCGGGCAGAAGTACCGCCAGGTCGTGCGCGATCAGCGGATCAACTCCGTCTTCAAGCAGTACCCGTACGTAGCCGTCAACGGGCGGCAGAAACTCGTCTCCTCCGTGGACGCCAAGACGGGCAAGGCCGTCAAGACGCCCGTCACGACGTACCTGATCCGCATCCCCCGAGAGGCCGTTCGGCATGAAGAGATCATCTGGGTCCCGCAGACTGGTACTGGCTACACGCAACCCAGGCAAGCTCCGCGAGATGCGACAGGTGCTCCGTCCCCTGCCCCTGCGCCTGGAGGCTCTGGCGGCCTTCCCGCCCCTTGACGAGCCCGCCGAGACCGGCGAGACCTTCGCCGAGAACGCCCGGCAGAAGGCCCGCTACTACGCCCGCGCGACCGGCTGCTGGTGCCTCGCCGACGACTCGGGGCTGGCCGTCGATGCGCTCGGCGGGGCGCCCGGCGTTCGCAGCGCCCGCTACGCCGCCGAGCGGTTCGGCCCCGACGCGGACCGCCCCGCCCGCGACGCCGCCAACACCGCCAAGCTCCTGGAGGCGATGCGAGACGTCCCCGACGAGCGGCGAACCGCCCGATTCGTCTGCCACTTCGCGCTGGCCGACCCGGACCGCGTGCTGCTCGACGCCGGCGGACAGGTCGAGGGGATCATCACCCGCCGGCCGCGGGGAACCAACGGCTTCGGCTACGACCCGGTCTTCCACGTGCCCTCCCACGGCAAGACGGCCGCCGAGATGCCCCCCGAAGAAAAAAACGCCATCAGCCACCGGGGCCGCGCCGCGCGCCGGTTCGCCGAACAGCTCGCCGCGTTCCTCCAGGAAGCCGGGACGTGATCACCGCCCCCGGCGCCTGCGGTGCCTCGCCAACCCGAGCCCCGCGAGCCCTGCCGCCACGCACGCGTGGATTCCGGCCGCGGCGTACCAGCAGGCGGGCGGCGCGGGCGAGTAATCTCCGATTCGCGTGATGCGATACATCACCCCCGCCTCGTGCCACACGAACCCCGTTTCCTCGGCCAGGGCCGCCGTGATGCTGTAGAATGGGTTGGCGTACACGGCGGCCGCCACGATGTCCCCGGCCGCCTCGCCCCGGACACCGTGGATCGCCCCGCCGATCCAGAAGGGGCTGGCCGCCAGGGCGAGAAGCACGACGCCCGCGGCGACCGCCAGCACCAGCCGCCCCGAGCCCGTCCGCCCCACCCGGCAGGCCGCGATCCCCGCCAGCCCCGCCGCCAGCAGCACGCAGTACGTCTTCGCCGCCGCGCCCAGTGTGACCGCCGGGCTCGCCGCCCATACCACCGTCAACAGGACGACGGAGGCGTCCACCACGCTGCCGCCCCGCAGCAGTGCGGCCAGCGTGTCGTCCGTCGCCGCCGCGGCGAGCGGGGCGGCCGCCGCGACCCACAGCACGGCCACCGCCAACGCCGCGAGCGTTGCAGGGATTTGGGGCGCGCCGCCCGCCAGGGCAACGCCGTACGTCCCCACCTGCACCGCCACCGTGGCCGCGGCCCACGCGGCCATCGCCCCGCCGCTGCCGGCAAGCACCCCCGCCGGGCGATCGGGCGCGGGGCTCGGAGGCGCCGACGGGGGCTCGGCCGGGGCGATCACCGCCGTCACTCCCCGCCGCCCGGCCGGGCGCCGCCCGCCGGCTGCGTGCTGACCTTGTACCGCTCCAGCGAGCGGCGGAGCTTCTCGGCATACTCGGCCAGCAGCTTCCGGCGGGACTCCATCTCCTGCATGCGGAGTTGGACCCGGTCGAGCGTCCGGACAGCCTGCCCTCCGGGCTCGTGGATCAGCTCGTGGGCGTTGGCAAACTCGTCGTCCCAGTCCTTCAGCGCCTGGGCCGCCTGGGTCGGCGTGCGGGGCAGCAGCTCCCCGTCGACCGGGATCCGCTGCACCTCAAACTCGCGGACCCCGCCCAGCCGCAGGTTCAGCCGGGCCGCCGCCACGTCGTGCACCAGCGCCCGGCCCGCCGCGCGAATCACCACCATGCCGCGCTCGTGTCGATCGATGTACTTCGTGGCCCATTCCTGGAGCTGCTCGGCGGTCCGCGCCCGCCCCTCGATCCGCACCGTCCCCGTGCCGTCGATCTCCACAAGCTGGCGCGCGTCGGGCGCCCGCTCTCCGCCTGGAGGGACCGTGACGATCACCTCGACCTTCGTGCCCACCGGCGGAATCGCCTTGGCGTTGGCGAAGTACTCCCGCTGCTCGTTGGCGTTGGAGCTCTCGAACGGGACGTCGATCACCGCCGAGGCGAAGTTCGTCACCGAGATGATCTCGCCGTCCAGCTCGGCCCAGTACTTGCCGTCCGGCAGGACCTGCGAGCCGATGAAGACCCATTGCTTGGGGCGGAGCACCTGCCGGCCGTCCGATCCCGCTAGCCACGCCCCCGCATCGACCCGCCGGGCCTTGCCGCCCTTGTCCTTCCAGGCAAGCTCCAGCTTCACGCCCGCCCCGGCCGGGGGCAGGAAACGAGCGTGCTCGTCCTCCCCGGACCAGCGCGCGGGCTTGCCGGGCGTCAGGCCCAGCATCAACAGGGCCGCATGCAGGTGAGACGCCTTGGCCTTCGTGTGCAGGACGCTCTCGTGGGTCTTCGATTGCCACGCGACCAGCAGGAACTCCAGGACCCCTTCCCGCAGGCAGACCTCGGCGTCCAGGGCAATGCGTTTCTCGGCCGGGTACACCCGCACCGCGCCGATGGGCACGACCTTCGGGGTCTTCGAGGCCGGCTTCGGCCTCGGCGCGGCCCCCGCCCAACCGGCCCCCACGCCCAGCCAAGCCGCCGTCAGTGCAATCCAATGCCGTTTCATGCCGTCACCCGTGCTGTTGGGACGCCGCTACAGACTGGAACACAGATCGGGCCGCGCCATCCCGAAGGAAGCGCGGCCCGTTGTACGCTGTACCGCCACAGCCCGGCCTCTGCCGGGGTGCTTACGGCAGGCGGGGCTCTTCGACGTAGAGCTTCTCGTTGCGCTCGGCCTGCTCGTTGATGATGATCTTGGGCTTGACGAGGATCAGCAGGACGCGCTCGTCCCGCACCGTGCCGCGGTTGCTGAACGCGCGGTTGATAATGGGGATCTTGTTGAGCACCGGCGCGCCCATTTCCCGCTCGATCTCGCCGGTGATGCGCTGCCCGCCGAGCAGCAGCGTGCCCTCGTCGGGAACGGAGACGGTGGTCTCCACCTGCTGGATACTGACGGTGGGCAACTGGACGGGCAGCACGCCGTTGGGGCCGCCGCCGCCGATGGACAGCGTGGTCGGCTGGCCTTCCTGCGTGGCGATCTGCGGGCGGATCGTCATCATGACGTACCGCCGGTCGGACGAGGCCGTCGCCGCGACGTCCAGCACCATGCCCGTCGGGATGTACGAGATGACCGGGGTGTAGGCCACCGCGTTACCGGAGACCACCGGGACGTACTCGCGAATGTACGCCTGCTGCCGGGCAACCGTGATATACGCCCGCTGGCTGTTGGAAAGGGTGATCCGCGGGGCCGTCAACTGGCGCGTCGAGGCGTGGGCCTGCGTCGCCTGGATCAGGAAATCCACCTGGATGTCGTCCAGGAACGTCCCGCCGACACTCAGCGCCGGGCCGCTGTTGGAGACCGCCAGGCCGATGTTGCTGGCGACCTGCGTCTCCAGGCCCGAGCTGACGAAACCGGAAGAGTTGTTCTTCGCGCCGACCGGGCTCCACCGCTGGTCGCTTCGGCCCGTGTACCACGGGCTCGTGCCCTGCAGGGGGAAGCTGGAAACCGTCGCCCCGTCCGCGTTCGTGTACGTGGGCACCTGCGAGCCGGTGAACGGATCGGTCACCGCCCCGCCGTCGGCCCGCTGCATGTCCGAGCCGACGTTGAAGTAGAAGTCGAGGTCCACGCCGACGTTGTTCAGAAAACCGCTGTCGACGACGATGAACCTCGCCTCGACCATGATCTGAATGGTCTTGGCCTCTCGCAGCTTCTCAATCAGCTCCGCCAACGCCTGGTGATTCTCCGCCGTCTGGGTGACGACCAACTGGCCGTTGATCACCTGGATGAACCCGACCCCGACCCCGCCGCCTTCCGGGTCGCCCCACGAGTCGCGGTCGATGGCGTTCTTGACCAGGTCGATGAAGTCCTCGGTCAACTCCTCCTTGGTCTTCTCCTCCTCCTCGTACTGGTCGAGGTCCGAGTCGTCCTCGAAAATCCCGCCGCTGGAGCCGCTGCCGCTCGTCCCGATGTTCTGCGACTCCTGGGCGGCCTCGCTGAGCTCGATCCGCGGGCCGCGAAAGTCCGGTACGGGCACGAGCAGGTCGCGAATGTCGTACACGCGGCGAATCGGCTCGCGGGCCAGGTCGGCCTTCGTCGAGATAATCAGCACGCCGCCGTCTACGACGTATCGCAGCTCGGCGTCGGCCCCGGCCGCGGCCCCGCTGACGTCCCGCAGGATCAGGTCCAGGGCCCGCTTGACGGTGATCCGCCGCACGTCGACGGTGACCTTCGTGTTCTGCTCGATGCCCGCCGCCTGGAGGGCCCGCCTGTTCACGTGGATGTTGGCGTCCGAGTACTCGCGGAGGAACTGGATCACGTCCTTGAAGTCGATTTCGGCGAAGCTCAGACGCTCAATCTCCCGCATGAGCTTCTCTCGCAGGGCGGCGTCCGCCGGGCTCTCGCCCGCCGCCGAGGCCACGAACTCCTTCCGGTCCTCGGAAAGCTGCTTCCAGTTCTTGGGGTACCGCACCAGCTCGTACCAGGGAATCTCCGCCCGCTGGTTGTCCCAGAAGCTCTTGGCTTCCTCGACCCGGTTGGTCCGGAACGTGTCGTTCGCCTTCATGATCAGGTCGAACTCCAACAGGACCTCTTGCTGCTGCTCGGCCCAGGAGTTCTTCGGGTCGATCAGCAGGATCTGCCGGACGACCTCCAGCGACTTGTCGTACTTCTTCTGGTCCCGGAGGGCCCGGGCCTGCTCGGTGAGGGTCGCCACCTTCCGCAGGAGCTTGCGCTGCTCTTCGAGCCGGCGCTGGGCTTGAATGCGCTCGATTTCCGCGGCCTCGGCGGCGGCCTTCTCCTTGTTGAAGCCGTCGCGCTTGACGGCGATCTGCTGAAGCTGGTTCTCGATGCGGGCCTTCTCGTTGCGGTAGGTGGTCGCCGGTGCGAAGCTCTTGTTGGCCTGGAGGGTGTCCATGGCCCGGTTGGCCGCCTGCTCGGCATTGTCGTAGTCCGAGGCCTTCTTGGCGGCCGAGAGGACCTTGATCGACTCGTCGAGGGCCTTGTTGATCTCGACCTGCGCCGCCTGCCACGCGATCAGGTTCCGGCGTTCGAGACGGCTGAGGATCGCCGCCTGGCTGGGCTGCTTGAGGGCAACGAGCTTGGAGGTGTGCTGGAGCATCTGCCGGGCCTCGACGAGGTCCGGGTCGAGGTCGAGGGCCCGCTGGAAGTACTTGGTGGCCACGTCGGCCTGGCCCTGGTCCAGCGCCCGCTTGCCCATGGTCATCAGTTGCCGGGCCTTCGCGCGCCGCTCCTGGAGGTCCTGGAGGGCCGAGGACGCCGCCGCGGGGGCGGGCGTCGGGGCCGGCGTGGCGACCGGGACGGGCGTGGGCTTCGGCGTGGCGACGGGGACAGGCGTCGGCGCCGGCGTCGGCGCCGGCGTCGGGGTGGGCGTCGGGGTCGCTGCAATCACCGGCACGGGCTTCGGGGCGGGCGCCGGCGCGGGCGCGACCGCGGGCACCGGGGTCACGACGGGGACGGCCTTGGGCGCGGGCGCCGGAGCCACCGGGGGCTTCGGCGCGGGTGCGGGCGTCGGCGTCGGGGCAGGCTTGGGCGTCGGCGCGGGCGCGGGCTTGGGCGTCGGCGTCGGCATCGGCGTCGGCGGCGGCGTCGCGGTCGCGGCGGCCTTCGCCTCCTTCCGCCGCTGCGCCAGCGCCAACTGCGCCCGGGCGTCCCGACGCGTCGCCTCGTCGAGGTGCTCGCTGGTCGCCGCGCGGGCGAAGCCGCTGATCGCATCGTCCAGGCGGCCGGCCGTCAGGGCCTTCTCGGCACTGCGGTAGGCTTCCTTGGCGGCCGCCTGCTTGGGAATCGCGATGCGGATCTTGGTGAAGAGGTCTTCGAGCTGGGTCTTCTCGCTGGCCGTCAGGGCGCTGTCGTTGCTCTTCAGAAGCGTGCTGAGCTGAAGGAGCGTGGCCTGGGCCTTGGTGAAGTTCAAGGCCTTGTACTCGGCCGTGCCCTGCTTGAGCAGCAGCTTTGCCTGGTCCGAGGCGGCGTCCTGGGCGTGGACCACGGAGCTGCTGAGGGTCAGCCCCGTGATGAGAAGCAGGAGGAAGGGGGATCGGCGTCCGGTCAACACTGAATAACTCCTTCTCGTAAGGCAGCCTACCGTTGGCCTTGCCCGTTAGCGGGCGGCAGCGTGCGTTTCCATTCCATTTCCGGCCATCGGTCGGTCTGCAGTGCCGCCCGAGGCCCGCACGCCACGTACTCAGCGAACACCGTTCGCTCCAACCGGGCGGAGCGCGGTGTCAGAGACTCGTTCACTTCGGCTCAGGAAATCGGCCGCGGATTGCCGATTCATGAAAAAACGACCGTATCCGGCATCCACGGGCGGCGATCATACGCGAGCCCGAATTTCGATTGCAAGCGGAAAAAACTGCCGCGTCAGAATCCGTCTGCCCGGGGCGAATCACCCGCCCTGCGCCTGCTTGACGGCCTGCCTCAACTGCTCGAAACGCGGGTCGCGCTTGTCCCGCACCTGGATTCGTGCCTTCAGCTTTCCGGACGCGTCCAGGTAGATCAGCTTCGAGGTCGTCAGCGTCATGCCGCGTTCGACCAGCTTGTAGTTGAAGTCGCACTGGAGCACGATCGCGCCGGTGGAGAAGTCCACCTCCACGCTCTTGCGCTCGTTCGCCTCCCCGCCGATCGGGCGGACCGGCACCTGCGCCGGCCCGCCGATCACCATGCCCGGCTTGACGCGGAACGTCCGGCTGACCATCTGCCCCCACTTGTGGGCGAAGAGGGTCAGGATCATCTCGCGGGCCATCGGGTTGTTGCCCGTCAGGAAGAACCGCAGCCGCCGGGAGACCGCCACGGGCTCGGACCACTCGCTGAACGGGGTAGAGATCTCCGGCGTCCTGGCGTCCTTCTGGGCCTGCTCGGTCCCGCCGATCTCCGTGGCGTACGTCAGCAGCGGATTGACGAAGACCAGCTTGACCCGGTAGCGGTACGTCTGGCCGACCTCGACGGTCGAATCGTCGTGGAACCAGACGGGCGTCGTGTTGGGGTCCGCCGCCACCACCTCGGGCAGGTTCTTCTTCCAGTCGCTCCAGCCGACCCGCACGTCCCACAGCCGGTAGTAGGCCGGCTGGATGATGTGCGCCTGCATTTCGCCCCGGCCCAGCGCGTCGCGGGCGTCGCGGACGGCCTGGTGGTTCGCGCCGTCGAACGCCGGGATCGGCCCCGGCACGCGGGACTGGCCCTGGTCGTCGGGCCGGGCGGCGCCCTGGACGACCTTCGCGGGGCCCCACTGCCCGTCGGGCAACTGCTTCTGGGCCTCGATCAGGACCTGCTTGACGATCGTTCGCACGGTGAGGCCCGTGACGTCGTTGTTCTGGAGCTCGTCGAGCCAGGCGATCCGGACCTTCCCCAGCGGGTAGGTGGTCACGCCCCGGGCGACGAGCTTGTCGTCGGGCGCATCGGTCTCGGGCACCTCGATGTTCGCCACGACCTGCGGGCGCGGCGGCGCGGGCAGGAGCTGGACCAGGTCCGCGAGCTTCACCTTCTGCTCGGGGCCCAGGATCCTCCGGGTCTCGGTGAGGATCGGCTCGAACGCCACGCCCAGGTCGACGGGCTCGCCGCTCGCCGCGGCGATGGGCCGCAGCGAGCTGATCCGGTCGGCGTACTTCGGCATGGGGGCGACCGACTCGGTGGACCGATCGTGGATCCGTCCGACGCTGCGGGCGGCCTCCAGGAGGTGCTGGTCGGCCTCCTCGGGCGGCACGGCCACGGGCTGGCCCCTCCCGTCCTCGGGAATCAGCTCCAACGTCACGGGGGAGGACAACACCCACCGGAACGCCGCGAGCGCCAGGAGCACCACGCAGGCGCCCAGGACCACTTTCTCTATGTGCTTCTCGAAGAACGTCGTATCGTCGGCCTTGGGCATAACGCCGGCCTCCTCGTACTCAGATGGCTATGCCTACGTGTACTCTACGTCCCCTGTCCGCCCAGCATCGCCGGCGGCGCGGGCAACGTGTCGCCCACCTTCGGGGGCAACAGGGGGCGGATCCAACGCTGGAGCAGGAGCATCTCCGCATCGACGCCCACCAGTACGGACGGCTCGGGACCGTAGTAGAACGTCTTGTCCGCCGGGGCCGAGCTGATCTGCACGTTCAGCACCGCGTGGTAGTTCTGCGTCATGAGCACGCGGAGCAGCCGGTCGATGTGGCGGGAGGGCATGATCACGCTGAACCGGTACCGGATCAGCCCGTACTCGTCCGTCGAGATGCGCTGGCCCAGCACGGCCGTCGCACCGCTGCCGCTCATGCTCGTGATAAACGGCTCGGTGATGTTGACCTTCACCAGCCGCTTGACGGCGGAGCTCAACACGCTGGCCGAGTTGGCGTCCATCCCGGCCTGCACGCGCTCGGCGACGACTTCGGCGTTCGTCGTCGCGACGGCCTGGAAGATCTCCTGCGTCACCCACAGGTTGACCTGCCCCTGCCAGACCTGCTCGGGCGTCGCGCGGGTCTGGCCCCGCTCGAAGACGCGGTCCAGGGCGTCGGCCTCGATGAAGACCAGGCCCTTGGTCGCCTGGGAGACCTTCATCAACTCCACCGCCTTGGCGCGGGCGTCCTGCTTGTACGTCTCCTGGAGGCGCACCTGCTCCAGGCGAATCTCGTCCCGGGTGGCCTGGCGCGTCCGCCGCAGCTCCGGGACGGCCAGCAGGGCGTCCAGCCGCTTGGTGTACTCCTGGACGAAGACGAAGTAGAGCCCCTCGTCGCTGTACCGCTTCTCGTCGATGGGAAAGGCGTCGATGGGGATCGCCGAACTGGGCGTCTTGATCTGGACGAGGCGCAGATTCTGGCGGTTGAACGCGACCGCGCCGTCTACGTCGTTCTTCGACGCGGCGCCCAGCGCGGCGATTCGCTTCTGCTGGTCCTGGACGGTCTTCTCGCTGACCTTGATGGGCTCCCGGACCAGCCCGCGCAGTTGCCGGGAAAGGCCCATGCGCTTCTCGAGCCGCTCGTTGAGGTCGCTGCCCAGGTAGTAGGCCACCGCGACGGCCCCGAGCACCACGGTCGCCCCGATCAGGACGACGAAGAACAGGTTCTCACGGATGAACCGCATATGTTGATTCTCCCATTGCTCGCCAGGAGACTACTCGGCTTGCTCGACCGTCTCGCCGAGGGCCTCGCCGCACACCCAGCCCTCGCCGATCGCCGTGCCGTCCGCGCCCGTCGCGCGAACGTTGTACCACTCGTTCGTCCACCGCTTGCGGACCTGCCGGACCTCGATCTCCGCGCCCGCCGGCAGTTCCTTGATCTGCTTCGCCGACGCCATCGCATCGGGCCCCGGCTCCCAGTTCGGCAGCAGCTCGGCCGGTTGGGACAGCGTGTACTTCCGGCCCGAGCGGACGTCCGCCATGACCACCCCGTCGCCGGTGACGGCCACCAGCCAGGTGATCTTGAACCGCGAGTCCTTCGCCATCGACTCGTCGGGCTTCAGCGGGTCGGGCATGCGGACCGTCGGTTTGCTCCCGTCGGTCGAGGGGCGGAGGGTCACCGCGCCCGCCGACATCGGCGCCCACTCGATCTTGTGCTGAAGCACCGCCACGCTGCCGTACCACTTGGCGATGGCCTCGCTGTACTGCCGCAGGCGGGCGAGCATCTCGTTGGCCCGGACCTGGGGCAGGGGCGTCCGCCCGGCGAACTCCACCTGGAAGCCGGGGCCCGACAGCCCGGCGTCGGGGGCATACACGCTGACGTCCGCGAGATACCGTGACTGGAAGCCTTCCACCACGATCGCCTGGCGGGTCGGACGCTTGTCCTTCTGCATCAGGGCGTCGATGCGCTTCAGCCGCTGCGCGACGGTGAGGCGCCGCACCTCCGCCGCCAACTCCGCGCCCGCCAGCGACGCCGCGGCGTTCGGGTCGCCGCCGACGTCCTTCAGCAAGGCCTGGGCCCGCGACTTCAACGCCGCCTCCCCCGCGCCCAGCGACTGGTTCAGGGCGGCCAGCTCCGGCGGGGTCAGCACCCTCTTGGCGGCGAACTCCACGAGCCGCTCGCCCACGGGCGTGCCCTCGGCCGACTTGCCCGCCACGATCCACCGACGTTGGGATTCCTCGATCTCCAGGAACAGCCCGTACAGGCTCATCAAATGCTGGTCCGGCGCGACGGCGGCCGTGGACCGGTCCACCATCGCCTTCAGGGCCAGCCAGAAGTCGCGGTACTGGTACAGCTTCGCCAACTCCTGGATCAGCCGCACCTCGGCGGCGCCCTTGTCCTTGATGTCCCGGTAGGCCTTGATCCGCTTCTGCAAGTCGCGGTGGATCTGCCGGGCCTGCCGCAGGTCCGCGTCGCTCTCCAGGGTCTGGGCGTCCTGGTTGGCGCGGTAGCCGGGGCAGAACAGGGCGGCCAGGAGCACCACCGCCGCCGCGACGAACCACGGCCGCTTGCGGACCCAGCGGCGGTGGCGAAGGATCTCGCCGGGCAGCAGGTTGATGTCGACCTCGGCCTGGCCGAGCCCCTGGATGGCCAGCCCGTAGGCCACGGGGAACGACAGGACGTTCTCATTGAGGGCCGGGGCGTTGACCGTCGGGGACGGCGCGAGGCCGTTGTAGGTGTCAATTCGCGCGACCGGCACGTTGAGGTTCTGCTCGATGAACTTCTGGAGTCCGGGCAGGCGGAACCCGTTGCCCAGCCCTACCAGCCGGCGGAAACGGGTGTCGCGGTGCAGGGAGGTGTAGTAGCCCAACGACCGCTGGATTTCCTGGACGAGGTCGGCGAAGACCGGGCGCATCGCCTGAAAGACCTGCCGGGCGTACTTGCTGCTGGCGGCAGACCGTTTGAGCTGCTCGGCCTTCTCGAAGGACAGTTTGAAGGTGCGGACGAGCGCCTCGGTGAAGTTGTTCCCGCCGATCTGGATCGTGCGCGTCCAGACGCGGGAGCCGTCGGCGACGACCAGGTCGGTCTTGTCGGCCCCGACGTCGGCCAGGAGCGTCGCGCCGTCGGTGGCGGCCTGCTCGTCGAACCGAAGGAAGTTGTACAGCGCCAGCGGCCCCATCTGGAGCGTGTCGACCTTGAACTTCGCGCTGTTGAGGTAGCTCATGACCTCGGCGACGTCGGCCCGCTTCATGGCGAACAGACCGACCTCCACGTCGGGGCTGTCCGGGTCGCGGAAGGTCTGCCACCGCCACACCACCTCGTTGATGGGGAACGGGATCTGCTGCTCGGCCTCGAAACGAACGATGTCCGGGACGCGCTTGGCCTCGACGGGGGGCAGCTTGGTGAACTTGGAGTAGCCGCTCTGGCCCGACAGGCTGACGGCGACGTGGCAGCCCGAGATGCTCTCGGCCTCGAGGAATTGCTCCAGCGCATGGCGGATCAGGCCCGGACGGTCGGCGTCCGGCTGGGAGAGGTTCGTGGCGTGCTCGATAGTCTGGAAGGCCTCGACCTGGATCTGCCCGTTCACTTCGCGAAGCTTCAGGGCCTTCAGGGCGACCTGTCCGATGTCGATGCCCCAGACGGCTTTTGCTCTGGCCATGCTCACTCCTCGGCGGCTCGCGGCGGCGTGGGAAACGGCGCCCGGCCGTGGGATCTGCTACAGTTCCGTGCCGGCGACACTTCGGCCCGGAGGACGTGTTGAAGCCTCCGGGCTTGATGCGCGCCGCCGACGGAAGGCGGTATCATAGTGCCTATCTGCACGGCGGGCAACACCGCGTCAAGCGAATATCTCTTGCCGAGCGCCGCAGACTGCCCGCCAGGCCGCGACGCATGTGGTTCTCCATAACAACGCTGGGCTGCAAGGTCAACCAGTATGATGGCGAGTCTCTCGCCGCCACGCTGGAATCTCTCGGCCTGCGCCGCGCCGGGGCGGTCGGTTCGGCGCGGCCGCGGCTGGACCTGGTGGTGGTCAACACCTGCTGCGTGACCGCCGTCGCCATGCGGAAAAGCCGCCAGGCGCTGCGGCGCGCCGTCCGGCGCGCGCCCGGGGCCTCCGTGCTGGTCGCGGGCTGCTACGGGGACTACGACGCCGCCCGCATCCGGGCCCTGCTGGCCGAGATGGGCGTTCCGGCGGAGAAGCTGGCCGTGGTGGGCCATCACGGCGACCTCGCGGCATGGGTGGAGCACTTCGCTCGCGGCCGGCGCCGACGCCCCGCGCCGGGCCGATCGGCAGCCGGCGAGGAAGGCCCGCGAACGGAATCCGGCAGGGAGGACGGATGGATGAATGCGTCTTGCGATGCCCGGATCACCGCCTCGCCTACCTCTATCAAAACGCGCCGCCTCGCCGCCGTCAAGGCCCACATGCCCGGCACGGACCACCTCGCGCCGCTTCGGCGGTTCGCCGCCAGACAACGCGCGTTCGTCAAGGTCCAGGACGGATGCGACGCGTTCTGCACGTATTGCATCGTGCCCTACACCCGGCCGCGGGTCCGCTCCCGGCCGGTGGACGACATCCTCGACGAATGCCGCCGGCTCGCTGCGGCCGGGCACAAGGAAATCGTCCTCTGCGGGGTCTTCCTCGGCGCGTTCGGGCGCGAGACGGCCGTGCGGCGGCGGTGGGACGACACCCCCTCCCGCCTGCCGGAGCTGCTTCGCCGGGTCTGCCAGATCGAGGGTCTGTGGCGCGTCCGCCTCAGCAGTATCGAGCCCGGCGACGTGACGGAGGACCTGTTGGCCGCCCTGGCGGAGTTGCCCCCCGCCGCACCGCACCTCCACCTGCCACTCCAATCCGGCGCGCCGGCGGTCCTCCGGCGGATGAACCGCCAGTATACGGCGGACCAGTTCCGCCAAACGGTTGACCGCGTGCGGGATGCGCTCGACAGGCCCGCGCTGACGACCGACATCATCGTGGGCTTCCCGGGGGAGTCCGAGGACGATTTCGCCGAGACCCTCGCCCTGGCCGAGACCGCCGGGTTCGCCAAGATCCACGCGTTCCCCTTCAGCGCCGTCGAGGGCACGGCCGCGTGGCGTCGCCGCCGGGAAGCGGCCCCGCCGGCCGTGGTGAAAAGCCGCCTCACCCGCCTCGCCGCGCTGGAGACCCGCCTGGCCGACCGGTACCGCCGGCGGTTCGTGGGCGAGGCCCTGGAAGCGCTGGTGGAGCCCCCCCGCGCAGCCTCGCCCCACCGTCATGCCATGACCGACCGCTACCTTACGGTCTGGTTCCCCGCCCCGTCCGGGGCCGACGGCGACGGACTGACCGGGCGGGTGGTTCGCCTTCACATCGACGAGGCCACGCGCGACGGCCTGTCCGGCCGGCTACTCGACCCCACGGAGTAGTGCCCTTCGCGCGGCGTTCGCGGGCCGTCGCCGCGGCCGGGCCCGATGCCAAAAAAACTCGGACGCTCCGAAAGTGCGCCCGAGTCTTTCCGCACGACCCCATTGAAAGCGCCAGGTTCGATTCTCAACCGGGGCCGGGGATCCTTGATTACATTTAATTGTAGTACGGATCAGGCCACAATTCAACTCCGCCACGAGAACCCGAGGGAAATCCCCGTGCGGCGGGGCCGGCAGGAAGGGCCTATCGCTGGTAGATCGGGAGTTGGCGGTACGAAACACTCATCGCCAGCACGCCCATGGCCGTGGAGTAGCATTCCCCCGCCGAGGCCTCCGAGCTGACCCCCCGAGGCCACGAGCCGTCCTTGCGCTGGTACTTGAGCATCATCTCGTACATGTTGCTGGCCCAGCGTTCCCAGTAGTGCCCGCCGAGTTGGAACATGCCCTGCGCGCAGTAGTACAGGCCGTAGTAGAAATGCCCCCCGCCGAACCGCTTGGGCAGGTTGCCCAGCACCCACTCGCCCGCCCCGACGGCGGCCTTGTCCCGGTGCCGCCCGCACAACTCCAGGCACAACAGCGCCGTGCCCGTCCGGGCCACGCCCGGCGAGGTCGGCCCCGTGTAGCCGAAGCCCCCGTCGCTGCAGCGGCAGTTCATGACGAACTGGATGGCCTTGTCGATGGCCTCCTTCGGCACGGGCGCGCCGTTGTTCCGGGCCGAGCGCAGGCTCATCAGGGCCCAGCCGGTGCAGGAGATGTCGCTGTCCCGGCTGGTGTGCTGGTACCGCCAGCCGCCCTGGTGGATGCGGTTCTTCGGCTGCTGCTGCGCGGAGAGAATCAGCCGCATGGCCTTGGACAGCGCGGCCTCGACCTTCTTCTGCCGCTCGGGATCGACCATGCCGGTGATCTCCGAGAGCATCAGCGTGGAGATCGTGTGGCTGTACATCGGGCCGTGCGAGGCCGCCTTGCCGACCAGCATGCCGTTGGGCTTCTGGTTGACCACGACGAAGTCGATCCCGCGGTCGATCACCGCGCCGTACGGCCCGGCGCCGGGCGTGTAGCCCTTGGCCAGGAACGCCATCACACAAAGCGAGGTGATGCCGGTATTGTGCGGGTAATCGGCCGGGAAGGAGCCGTCCTTCGCCTGGCGACGGGCCAGGTACGCCAGCGCCCGGTCGATCGAGCCGTCCAGCCGCGCCTTGTACTTGGCCAGCGTGGGGGAGGCCTCGTCGGCGGGCGCGGCCGCCGGAGCGAGCGCCACACAGGCCGCGGCACAGAGCAGGCCCGCAAGACGGCCTCGTGCCGCGTCCCGGCCGGTGCGTCGGGTTGTTGCGGTACTGCGCATCACTTCTCCGCCCCCCCGCTGCCGCGACGGGCCACCTCCCGGAAGTAGCGTCGGATCAGGCCGCGGTACTCCTCCGGGGCCTGCGAGCCGGCCGCCTGGAGGACCTGGTCCCGCAGCTTGCCCGGCAGGCGGGCCCAGTCGGTCAGCTCGATGCCGAGCTTCTGGAGCTGGGCCGCCGTCAGGTCCGTCATCTGGGCGCCCGTGCCCCGCTTGGAGTCCCGGCTGGGGCTGGGCTGGCTGAGCATCTGGGCGATCTCCTCGGCGCTCATCTCGCCGATGTTCAGGCCCATCGCCCGTGCCCGGGCCATGGCGGCCTGGGCCAGTTGGCTGAGCTGCTCGGAGGCCAGTTGCGCGTCGGAGGGTTGGGCGGACTCAGCCGCCTCGTCGGCGGACTCGTACGCCTCGGCGAGGTCTTCGCTCTCGGGCGCGGGCTCAGGCGAGCGGTTCTTGGCGGCCGCGGCGGCCAACTGCCGCCCGAGCCGCTCCAACGCCGACGCCGCGGAGCTCAGCGCCTGGGCGCTGCGCTGCTCGGCGCCGACGGCCTGGCTGGGCTTGCCGGATTCGAGGGCCTTGGAGGCCTGGCCCTGGGCGGCCTCGGCGGCGTCCAACTGCCGGTCGGCCTCGACGGCGTCCCGACGGGCGGCCTCCTCGGGAATCAACTCCTCGGCGTGCTCCCGGATCCGCCCGACGTCCTCGGCCAACTCGCCCGTCTGCTCGCCCAGCGCGTCCTGCTTGGCCGCCAGCATCGCCGCGGGGTCGCCCTCCGCGAGGGCCTTGATCTGACGCGCCAGTTGGCCCTGGCGATTCGCCAGACCTTCGGCGGTGTCGGCCAGTTCGGCCGTCCTCTCCGCATCCCGGGCCGACGGATCGCCCACGGCGTCCGGCTCCTGGGCGGTCGAGCCCTCGACGGCCCCCGGCTCGCCCGACGGCTTGCCGGACGGCTCGCCCGAGGGCTTCCCGCTCGCCTTGCCCTGCTGCGCGTCGCCCTGTTCGGGTTGGCCCTGCTGGGCGTCGCCTTGCTCGGGCTGGCCCTGCTGGGTGTCGCCCGCTTGCGAATCGCCCGGTTCCGCGGGCGTATCGCGGCCGATCTCGTCGTTGAGGCGCTGGGCCAACTCGCCGAGCTTCTCGCCCGCTTCCGCGGCGTTCTCCGCCGCCTGGGCGGGGTCTCGGCGCGCGAGGTCGGCGGCGGCCTGCTGGGCCTGCCGGGCCGCCTGCGTGTCCAGCCGGTCGGCCTGCGGGGCGTCCTGCTTGACCTCGTCGGCAAGCGTGCCGGCCTCCTTGGCGAGTTGGGCCTGCTCCCGCTGGAGCCGCGCCATCTCCCGCGCCAGCAGGGCGTTCTCCAGTTGTTGCTTCTGGGCCAGCAGCCGCTCGGCCTCTTTGCGAAGCTGGGCCTGCCGCTGCGACGTCTGCGCCAGTTGCGGGGCCTGCTCCTTGGCGCCCTCGGGCGCCTTTCCGGCCGCCTCGCGAAGGGCTTCGGCGAGTTTGCCGGCCTTCTCGGCGGCCGCGCGGGCCTGCCGGGCGGCCTCGGGCGGCTTGGAGGCCGACATCTCCCGCGCCGCCTCCTGCATCTCGCCCGTCGGATCGTTCTGCTGGGCGGCCTTTTGCGCCTCGGCGCCGGCCTTGGCGGCCTGCTGGGCAACCTGCGAGGCCTGCTTGGCTAGCGACTGCTGCTGGCCGGTCAGCCGTTGGGTCTGACGCTGGGCTTCCCGGGCGGCCTGATCGGCGGCCTTCCGATCCGCGGCCGCCTGTTGAGAGCCTTTCTGGGCCTCCGCTTGCTGCGCGACGGCCTGCCGGGCGGCCGCGGCGAATTGCTTGGCAAGGTCCTCCTGCGCATCGGACACCTGACGCGCCTTCTCGGACGACTGCGACGCCGCCTGGGCCTGCTGCTGCATCTGCGCCTGCTTGTCCTTCGGCGCCGACGACGCCGCCTGGGCAGCCCGCTTGGACGCCTGCTCCAGGCCCTTCGCCAGTTGGTCGGCCTGCTGGTGGGCGGCCTTCGCCTGCGCCGCAGCCTGGTTGAGGTCCTTCCGCCCGGCGGCCTTGGCGGCCTCGTCCATCGAACGCTCCGGCTGCGTGCGGTTCGCCTCGGCGGCCGTGGGCGGATTGGCGGCTGCGGCCTTCCGCATCTCCCGCGCCCGCTGGGCAAGGGCCTGCTGTTTCTGCTGGAGCGACGGGGCCTTCTCGGCGGCCTGCTTGCTTGCATCGGCGGCTTGCTTCGTCGCCTCGGCGGCTCGCTTCTCGGCGGCCTGGGACTTGGCCTGGGCGGCGTCGAGCGCCTTCTTGGCGGCCTCGGCCTGCTGGGCGAGCTGGTCCTGCTGTTTGGCGATCTGCTCGGCACGCTGGGCGAGCGTCTCGGCCTGTTTGGCGTCGGCGCCCTGATCGGCGGCGGCATCCAGCTCGCCCTCCGCCTGCTTCTGCTTCTCGATGGCCTCCTCGAGCTTGCTGGCCTGGATATCCTCGGCCGCCTTGGACATCTCCTTGGCGGTCTCCCGAGCGGCCTTCATGCCCGCGGCCTGTTGGGCCAGTTGCTTCTGCTGCCGGGCCAGGTTCTCCAGCGACCGCTGGAGCTGTTCCAGCTTCGTGGCCTGCTGGGTGTCCCGCTGGAGCTGCCGCTGCTCGTTGGCCAGCCGCCGCGCCTCGGCGAGCAGGTCCTTGGTCCGCTGGGTATCCTCGCGAAGCTGGGATTCGACCGCCCCGGGGGTCTCCTTGGCCATCTCCGCCAGCTTGTCGGCCAACTCCTCCTGGGCCTTCTTCCAGAGGTCCATATCCTCCGGGTCGGCCGGCGGTTGGGCGGCCGGATCGAGCTCGGCGGCGTTGGGGTCGAGCAGGTCCTCGAGGGCCTCGGCCAGCTCGTCCTGCCGGGCGGCGAGATCGTCCAGCTCCATCGCCCGCATCAGTTGGTCGCTGAGCACACCGAGCTCTTTGAGCAGTTCCTTGACCCTGGCGATGGAGCGGTCGACCTGGAAGTCCGCCTCGTCGGCCAGGGCGCCGCGCTGCTTGCGGTTGTCCGTGATCTTGATCTGCCCGGCGAGGTCCCGCGCTTTGACGACGTGGTCGTCGGCGAGATCGCTGAGCTTATCCGAGAAACCGGTGTAGATGCCCTCGACCGCGTCGACGATCGCATCGCGAAGCAGTGCGTCGGCCTGGTCCAGGTGCCCGCGAAGCCGGTCCACTCGGGCGGCGACCGCGGGGGTGACGTCTTTGGCCTTCGGCACGATCCGCCGCAGGGGCGCCGAGTCCTTCTTCGCCTCCAGCAGCAGCTTGAGCACGTCCTGGAGCACCTCGCGGAGGTGCAGCTCCTCGGCGAGGAGGACCTGCTCGGTGAAGCTCGCAGCGCCCGCGTCGAGTTGGATCGTGAACAGCTCGCTGAAGCCCTCCTGCGGGCCGTGCAGGTCCGGCGGAACGATGTCCGCCGCCCGCAGGCGGAACGTCACCTGCCGCGCCCCGGCCAGCGGCAGCGCCGCCAGGTCCAGCACGGTGCGCCCCTCGTGGCGCCGGACGGGCTTCTCGCCCGCCGGCAGCGGCAGGGCGCGGGGCGTCTGGGCCGTGCCGTCGATCTCCACCCGCACGTCCGCGGCGGCGAGGCCGAAGTCGTCCCGAAGGCGGAAGCTGATCGGCACGCGGTCGGTCGGGCGCAGCTTCAGGCGCGTCGTGTTCGGCACGGAGACGTTCACGGACGGGCGGCGGTCCGCCACGGCGCGGACGGCGAAGTCGGTCGGCTCGTTCCGGAAGCCGTAGCGGTCGGTCAGCCGGGCCGACCAGCGCGTCTTCATGCCCTTCTCAATCCGCACGCGAAAGGCGCAGACCGCGCTGCCGTCGGCGCCTTCGGTCCGCTCGCCGGCCAGGCGGTCGGCGCCGAGGGCGAACTCGGCGGCCGCGACGGGCTTGTTCGTCCGCGCGGTGATCGTCACGACGGTACCGGCGACCGCGGCAACTTCCCCGCCGGCGGCAGCCTGCTCCACCACGCCGCGCCGCGTGTAGGCCGGGTACTCGTACTTCAGGTCGACGCGCCCGAGGGACGGCTTCTCGACCACGCGAACGCGGTAGTACCGCGTCAGGGCGTCGCCGGCGTGGATGCGGAAGCGGAAGTCCCGCCGGGCGGGCGGGCAGGTGATGGCGAACCGCCGAGGTCGGCCGTTGTCGTCCGGCAGGCGCGTCATGGCCAGGGGCGCCTCCTCGCCGCCGTCGAGCGGACCGGTGCGCAGCTCGGCGCGGCGGACGACCTCGTCGCGGACGGTCAGCTCGACGTGCAGCCGCTGGCCGACGGGCAGGACGTAGTCCACTCCCTCGCGGTCCCAGGCGACGATCTCCGGCGCGGAGATGCCCGTGATCTCCAGCGCCGTGTTCGAGACGCGGCTGACGTTGGCCAGCAGGGCCCGGCGGAACAGTCGGTCGGCCTGGTCGGGCCAGATCGCGATGACGCTCGCCAACACGGCCACCACCAGCACGGCGGCGGCGAGATAGGGGAAGGCGGCCTTGAAGTTGATCTCGCGCGAGGTGCGCACGCCCCGGGCGTCGGCGACGGCTTCCTCGGCCAGCGCGGCGATCAGCTCGTCCGAGCCCCGCAGCTCGGGCCCGTCCTTCGAGGTCAGCAGCTCCACCGTCGAGCTGATCCGCTCGTGCAGCTCGGGGTGCCGGGCCTCGATCAGCCTCGCGACGCCCGTCAGCGTGAACGACGTCGCCAGCGGGCGGAGAATGAACCACAACGCCACGAGAACCGTCGCGCCCAGTCCGCTCATCGACAGGGCCCAGCGGACCCAGTCCGAGAAGATCACCACCCAGAAGTCGATCGCCATGATCGCCAGCACGGCGACGACCGCGGTGGCCAGCGTGGCCATCAGCCCCCGCAGCACGACCACCGTCCGCGCCCGCCAGATCAGGGCGCTGAGCTTCCTCACGATCGGTTCGGGAATCAGGTTGTTCTGTATCGCAGTCGTCATGGCCTACTCCTTCCGGAGGCCGAGCCGGGGGGGGCGGCTCGGCAAGGACCAAAAGACAAGCATCAAAAAACAAACAAATCACAAGCTCCAAACACCCAATTCACAAACGCATGCCCACCCAACCCCGTGTACGTGGATCGCGCCGTTTGGCGCTTTGACGCTTGGAGTTTGGTGCTTGTTTGACATTGGTCGTTTGGGATTTGGAGCTTGTCTTCTCACGCCAACCCGACGCGCTTGCGCAGCGTCCATTCTACCGCGGCGACCAGCACCACGAGCACCAGAAGCGGCCAGGAATCCCACAGGCGGTACTCGCGCCGCTCGCGGCGGATGAGGCTCTTGGGGCCCAGCGCCGCGGTCACCTCGTGGGCCTGGTGCGGCTCGACCACCACGCCGCCGGTCAGGTTCGCCAGGCGCCGCAGCAGCCCCCGGTCGGCCGAAAGCTCCAGCTCCTCGGCGCTGCTGACGGGGTCGACGGAAAACTCGGCGACGACCTTCTTGACCTTATCGGCCGCGAGGATCGGCTCGGCCTCGGGCGCCTCCAGCTCCACGCGGTAGGTCCCGCTGGCGAAGGCGGGAAGCTCCGCCTCGTAGAGCCCCGGCGAATCGGGGCGGTACTCCAGCTTCCGGCGGAGGACCAGGCGGTCGCCCGCGAAGACCTTCACCGCCACGTTCTCGCTGACGACCGGGGCGAGGTCGACCTGGACGATCTTCGCCCGCACCCGCACCGCCCGGTCCGGCTCGTAGCGCGTCCGGTCCGTGCCCAGCTTGACGAAGTCCGTTCCCGCGCGGAGCTTGTCGGCCGTCGCCCACCGCATGACCTGGCCCCAGAACCGGTGGTGATGCGTGTCGCCCACGCGGTACCGCAGCCGCCACGTGCGGTCGGTGTTCAGCATCATCACGCGCCCGGCGGCCACCTGGTGCAGGACGACCAGCGCATGGTCGCGCTCGAACTGCCGACGTTTCGCCTCGCGCTCGGCGGCGTCGGTCTCGTTGGGCTGCGTCTGCCCGGACGGCGGGCGGAGGAACTCCGGCGGCGAGGGGGGCATCGCAAACGCCAGGACCGTCGTGCCCTCCTTGGCCTTCGCCGTCGGGTGGCGCCAGTAGATCTCCGGCACGCCGTCCCAGACCTTCTGGTTCTCGTCGGGCTCGATCTTCTGGAACATCACGGAGTGGTCGCGTCCGGCGGCCGTCAGGGCGATCCGCACGCCCGCGCGTCCGGCCCCGCCGACGGGCGCGGGCGACGGGGCGAACGTAACCGGCAGCACCTCGGCCAGCGACGTGTCCGCGTAGGCGTGGGGCATGTGGTTGGGCCCGGCGATCACCACCAGCGTGCCGCCCCGGGCGGTCACGAACCGCCGCAGCGTGTCGATCTGCTCGTCGGAGAGGCTGCCCCGCGGCACGTCCCCGAGGACGATCACGTCGAACTTCAGCCACTCCGCCGGGTCGGCGGGAAGGTGGGTCGCCTCGACCTGCCCCGCCGGCCGGGACGCCGACGCGTGAACCTTGCGCCGCGGCGCCCAGCCTTCGATCCGGTCGGGATGGAGCACGACGTACTGGAGCTTCACGTTCCGGTCGCGGTCGGCGAAGATGTTCTTGATGTAGCGGAACTCCCAGCGGGGGCGGTCCTCGACGAGCAGCAGGCGGACGCGATCCTTCGTGACGCTGATCGTCAGCGGGTACTCGTTGTTGGCCGAGAAGACCTCCTGCTCCGCCTGCTTGACGCGGACGCTGTACGTGTGCAGGCCCGCGCCCTTCGGCTCGTCGCTGAACTGCACGCTCGGGCGGTAGCTGTGGACGTTGGCGGGCACGTGGATCGTCTGGGTGGCGACGTGGCGCTTGGCGTCGTGCAGGGCGACCTCCACGTCCCGCCCGGCGAGCCCGTCGAGCTTCAGGTGCGCATCGATGAGGAACTTGTCCCGCTCCGTGACCGTCTGCGGCGCGCGGACGTGCAGGACGGCGGCGTCGCACGGCGGGCGGGACGGCGCCATGACGATCGAGCACAGCGGGACCTTCTGCAGCCCCAGTTGGGCCGCCAGCGGCTCGACGCGCCGCGGCGCGTTGTGCCTCCCGTCCAGCAGCATCACCACCCCCGCCAACTGCTTGCCGGACATCTCCCGCGAGACCTTCTCGATGGCCCTCGCCAGGTCCGTCCCCTGCGTGCCGACCGGGCCGGCCGGCCCCTCGCCCGGCCGCGATGCCGGACCCGTCGCCGGCGCGCTGGTCGGTGCGTCCGCGGCGCGGCGCAGCCGCGACAGGTCGCCCTCGGCGCAGTCCTCGGCGAACTCGAACAGCTTCAGCTTGTAGCCCTCCCCCAGCGCGTCCAGCAGGCGCCTGTCGTCCGCGTTGTCCGCGCCCGGCGGGCGGGACAGCAGCACCTCCCGGGCCAGGGCCAGACGCGTCTTGTCCACCGCCGCGTCGACCTCGCCCCGCTGGGCGTCGGAAAGGGAGCCGTAAAACCGCGCGTCGTATCCCTCGGCCAGCGGGCCGACGGCCTCGGCCAGCTTGGCCAGCGCCCCGGCCGCGCCGCGGAGGATCTCCATTAGCCGCCCGTGCTCGGCGGCCAACTGCGCGGCCCGCTCGGGGTCGACGATCGCCGCCGCCTTGGCCAGGCGGTCCCGTACGCCGACGGTCAGCTCCGCCCGGGCGTCCCGCAGGGCGGTGCGGGTGGCGTCGTCGAGCGTTACCGCCCCGTTCATCGCCGCGTCGAGCCGCTCCCGCTGGGCGGCGGCGGCCTTCTGGGCCTCGGTCAGGGCGAGCCGGAGCTGCGGGCGGCGGGCCTCGAGCTGCGTCTGCCGCACCGCCGGGGCCGCCGAGGCCAGCAGGGCCAGGTCGTCCACGGCGGCGGCCAAGGCGGACCGGAGGTCCTGGAGCGCTCGGCCGACGCGCTCCAGACGGACGGGCCGGCGGGCGACCGGGACGGCGAGCATCTCCGCGAGGCGGACCTTCTCCGCCGCGCCGCGCTGGGGGTCGCGGACGCGCATGCTGGCCGAGCCGTCCAGCAGGACGGCGACGTAGCGGCGGATCTCGTCGGTCCACTCCCAACTGAAGACCGGCTGGGCGAGCATGGCGATCACGAGCAGGACCATCGCGACGCGCAGCGCGGCGAGCGTCAGCCCCGTCCGGCGGGTGACGGTCCGTTTCTCCAGCGCGTAGAGGGCCAGCAGGGCCTCCACGGCCAGCGCGCCGCCCAACGCGATCGGCCAGAGCGCCCAACTCGTCGTCAGCAGCAAGCCCCGTACCGCCAGTTGCGCCGCCGCCGTCAGCGCCGCGAACCCCCCCGCCGTGCGCAGCAGGAACAGCGGCAGCCGCAGACGCGGGGCCGCCAGCCGCCGACTCAACGCATGCAGGCCCACCCACGCGAGCACCGCGGCCGCGAAGAGCCCCGCCACCGCCGCCGTCGACGTCCCGGGCAGCAGGTCATGCTGCTGCCCCGCCGCGAGAATGGGATGAAAGAAGGTCATCGCTCAAAGGCCGCGTTCCGGCCCAAAGGCGTCATTCGTCGTTCACGTTTCCTCATTCGTCCTGTCGACTCCGTTACCGCCTTCCCGCCGCCTGCATCTCCTC
>Ga0272441_10005025_pt1 | contig 23377 bp, 18 predicted proteins | sample SSMProp6N_FD_193582 | JGI IMG/M metagenome (GOLD analysis project Ga0272441, IMG submission 193582) | Marine sediment archaeal communities from Little Sippewissett salt marsh, Falmouth, MA, United States - SSM-Prop-6N | ecosystem: Environmental > Aquatic > Marine > Wetlands > Sediment ...
AGCGGGGTGGGGTGTGGGGTTGGGGTGTTGGGGAAGGGAGGGTTGCTAGGCGCCGGTTAGGGCGCGGAAGACTATTGCGGCGCTCAGGACTGCCGCAGGTACGCCGAAGAGGAGCGCCAGGAACTTGTAGGGGCTCGTGGTCGGTTGGTCCTCGGGGTTGGGGGTGTTGGGGGGGGTGACGGCGATCGGGCTTTGGTCGTCTTTGGTCTGAGCGGCAGCGGTGTGATGGATGGTTTTTTTCGACTTTGCTTTGGATTGAGCCTTTGCTTTGGATTGAGCCTTGGCTTTGGATTGAGCCTTGGCTTTGGATTGGGCTTTGGATTGAGCTTTGGATTTCGACTTGTTTTTGGACATGGTCCACCTCTTTGATCGACCGGTGACTTACGTTGTCTGATCGGGCTTTGGCTGCCTTGGCTGCCTTGGGTGCCTTGGCTGCCTTGGGGGGCTCAGACGCGGGGTGGACGGTCTATTCGGCGGAGGTGGCCGGGCAGGAGGGGGTGTGTTGGGGTGGCCCAGGCGCGTTGTGTGGCGGGTGGCTGGGGGAGGCGCTCAGTGGTCGGGTGGGACCAGGCCGGGCCGGGCATGGGATCTTCGTTGGGGGAGGTGTCGGGAAGGACCGGCGGGGCGGGTTGGAGCTGGGCGGTGGTTTGGGGGGTGTTCCCGGGGTCGTGTAGGAGCGTGGTGATGGGGACCAGGGCCACGGCGGCGGCGAGGAGCCAGATCAGGTGTTTGGTCTGGGTGGATATGTGGCGCCTGCCTTGGGTCATGGGGTCAATGTAGGGTCGAATGGGGTGGGGTCAAGGGCGTTGGCCCTTGGGCCCCAGGGCGTCCGAGGCAGGCGTCGAGCCGGGGTTTAGAAGCAGGTGCCTATGCAGGTGTCCAGGCGGGTTTTCCAGCAGGGGACCAGGCACTTGGCGGTTTCTATCCAGCTCTTGCCGCTGACGATGGCGCAGGCTGAGGAGCAGGTGCGGGCGGACTGGCCGCAGCGCTTCAGACAGGAGCCCAGGCGGCCTACCATGGAGCCGGTGCACTTTGTGTAGCCGGCGGCTCTGGAGGTGACCTGGCAGGAGACGCGGCGGAGGCCCTGGGCAGTGCCGGTGATCTGGCCGCAGTTGTTTTCGGCCTTGGCGCGGGTGGTGGCCAGGCAGATCTGGAACTCGGTTTTTTGCTGGGGGGTGGCCTTGATGTCGATCTCCACGTTGTTGGCCTCGGCCTGGGCGCGGCTGGGTAGGACGGCCAGGTGTATGAGGGCGAGGAGGGCTATGGCGGGGACGCCTATGCCTAGCACCCAGCCGGTGGGATGGGGCAGCAGCTTGGTTACGTGGTCTTTTTTGGGGGCGAGGTCCTTGAGATACTTGAGGTTCTCGAGGGGCTTGGGTTTGGTCGGCTCGGAGGCCCTTCGGGCTTGGGCCTCTTGGGCCTTTTGGGCCTCGGCCTCCTTTGCCGCGGCCAGGTTCTCCCCGCACTTGACGCATAGCTTGGCGTCTTGTTTTACCTTTGCTCCACAGGACGGACACTGCATGGCCTGGGCTCCTTGTGCGCCGGGTCGGGTTCGGCGCTGATTCGGCGCCGATTCGGCGTCGGCTCGGCGCTGATCCGGCGCTGATTCGCTATTGTTGCACAGGCGCGTCGGGCACGCCATGGCTGCGTGGGGTGTAACCGGCGGGGGCTGGGGCCTATTCCTGGCCCAGGGGTATCGGATCGCTGCTACCGCTTCTTGCCGCGCTTCTTCTTGCGCTGGGACTTGCGGCGGGGCTTGCGGTCGGAGTCGGGGGTGGTCTTCTTGGATTTTGCGCTGGGCTTGGGTGCCGGCTTTTCGCCCTGGGGCGTGGGGGCCCTGAGGCGGCCGCGGCGGTCGGGCATGGGCACGCCGTCGCCGCGGAAGCGGAAGAGCTTCGCCTTGAGGCCCCGGCCGTGGATGATCAGCAGGTACAGGGTGGCAAAGAGGCAGAGCCAACCGAAGAGCCAGCCCACGGCGGCGTAGACGGTGGTGGTGTGCGGCATCATGGCCACCGACTCCATGAGGATGTACGGCTTGGGCCAGGCCGAGCTCTGCCACACGCCCCGTCGCTTCTTCTTCAGGCCCGCGTTGGCCACTCCCGGCGTCGGGTCTTTGATGCCCTTGGGCCGGGGGGCCGGGGCCACCGACGGGGTCTGGACGGTGATGCGCCCGGTGGCGTCGATGAAGGTGTAGGTGCCGGTGTTCACGGCGCGGACCATGGGGCGCCGGTGCTCGATGGTGCGGAACACGGCCAGGGCCAGGTGCTGGTAGGGCTCGGCCGTGGCGCCGAACCACGCGTCGTTGGTGATGTTGATGAAGACGTTGGGCTTCTCCGCGGCCATCGTCCGCCCGAGCTTGGGCAGGATGTCCTCGAAGCAGATCATGGGGCCGATTTTGTACCTGCCGAACTTGAAGGTCTTGGCCTCGGTGCCCGGCGTGAAGTTGGACATGTGCCGCCGCTCGAACTGCCGCTCGAGGAATTTGAACTTGCTGAGGAACCCGTGCAGCGGGATCTGCTCGCTGAAGGTGACCAGGTACTGCTTGTCGTACAGGTCGCTGAGCTCCCCCGACGAGTCGATGAGCACGGCGGAGTTGTACAGCTTCTCCGGCCAGACGCGCCCCTCGAGGGACTTGCCCTTGCCCCAGTGGTTGGTCTGAACCCCCAGCAGCAGCGGGGTCTGGATGAAGTGGTCCGGGTTTTTGGGGGCGCCGGGGTCCCTCAGATACTGGAAGGCGCGGGGCCCGGCCCGGGTCACCACGGAGAACCACTTCTTGCCCATGCGCTCGCGGTCGCGCGACATGGGGAAGGGGTGGGTGGACTCGGGCCAGACGATGAGGTCCGCGCCGCGCTTCTCCAGCTCCTTGCTCAGCCGGTGGTGCAGGGCCAGCTGGGCCATGGCGAACTGCGCCCGCCCCTTGAGGCGGATCCCGAGGTTGGCCTGGACGACGCCGATCTTCACCTTGGGGGCCTTTTTGATCTTGGCGTCGTACCGGGACATCTGGATGAAGCCGTAGGCGAGGGTGAGCACCACGAGGCCCCCGGCGATGGCCGCCCGTCGAATGGGGAGCGTCGTCTTTTTGCGCCAAGCCAAAAACAGGTCGAACACCGCGCCGCTTGTCATCAGCAGGACGAAGGTCACGCCCAGGGGCCCGGCGAGGTCGGCGATCTGGATCACCGGCCGCACCCACGCCTGGGTGATGGACACGTAGAAAGGGAACTCCATTGGCAGCAAAAGCTCGCAGGACACGAACACCGTGGGCGCCACGAAGGTCCACCCCAGGGGCCGCCGCCGGAGGATCGCCACGGTCACCGCGCCGAAGACGCCGTAGACCAGCGCCTGGTAGAAGGCGACCAGGGTCGTGCCGAGGATGCCCACCACCAAGGGAAGCCCGGCGTAGGTCACCAGGGTGTGGCTGATCCAGTAGAACCCGCCGTAGTTGGCCACGAACCCCGCCAACATGGAGTACCAGAAGGCCTTGCGGGGGGTCTTGTCGTGGATGACCCACATCAGGGGCACCGTGGCGATCCAGGCGAAGGGCCAGATGTCGATGTCGGAGCAGGCGGTGAACCACAGCACGCCGGACAGGACGCTGAGCCCCAGGTCCGTCAGGATGTGGGTGGCCGGGCGCCGCGGCGCCTTTTCCTTATTTCTCTCGCTGTCTTTTTTCCGGCTAAACAGTCCCATGTGTCAGTCGATGATCTTCAGGTTGAGGGCTCCGGGGAGCACGGAGAAGGTGGCCGGCAGCCGGCCCGGGGTCTCGCCGTCCACGTCCAACAGCACGTGGTCGTCGGGGTTGGTCGGGTGCGCCTCCAGGCGGCGGACCCGATCGGTGCGCACCTTGGGGTGGCCCAGGTGGCTGCCGAGGTAGATGCGGTGGCCGAAGCGGACCATCTCCAGGGGTGAGAAGTCCCCGATGGCCACCGCGTCCAGGTAGCCGTCGTCCGGCCGGGCGTAGGGCGCCACCCGCATGCCGCCGCCGAAGAACTGTCCGTTGGCCACGGCGAGGTTGATGATCTTCATGGAGTACCTGTCGGTGTCGTCGAGCTGCACCTCCACCGGCTGGTTTCGGTAGGTGGTGGCGGCCCGCAGGGTGCTCGTCAGAAAGGACAGGGTGCCGCCCAGGGCCTTGTCCGACTCGTTGACGTACCTGTCCACCAGGCCGCTCATGCCGAAGCTGGCGATGTTGACGAAGTGGCTCGAGGCCTGGTCGCCCGCGTGGGTGGTGTAGTGCAGCCGGCCGATGTCCAGGGGCCTCGAGGCGCGCCCGCGTAGGGCGGCGGCGCTCTTTTTCAGGTCCTTGGAGATCTTCACCGTCTTTCGGAAGTCGCCCCCCGTGCCCAGGGGCAGGACCCCCAGGACGGCGTCGGGGTTGACGGGCTGGTCGCCGTCCATGAACCCCGAGGCCACTCCGGAGATGGTGCCGTCACCGCCCAGGGCCACCACCTGCTCGAACCCGGCCTCCAGCGCCTCCCGCGTGATCCGCGGGGCGTGGTCGCCGCTCTCGGTGAACCGGTGCTCGAAGGGGCCGAAGGCCGCTCGTATGGCGTCCGAGACCCGCCCCCACTGTCGCCCCAACAGGCCGCCTCCGCTGGCGGGATTGGCCACCACGAGGGTCTTCAGGTTGGTCATCATGGCGCCCAAGGTACTTGAAGCCATCCCAAAAATCCAGACGGCTGGGCGGGCGACCTTGACGCCCTCGGAGGGGTCGGCTAGCCTGCAGGATGGTCGGGGACGAGGGGCTGGATTGGTTTCACACTCATTTTGGAGGCGCGGATTTCGATGGCAATGACTCTCCGATCCAATGCGCTGCGTGGCTTGACGCCGGCGTTGGCAATCCAGACGCTGATGCTGATGCTGACGGGTGGATGCAACCCGGCGGTTCACATCTCCGGAGACCAGACCGTCCACGCCAGCCTGCGGAGCTACTCGATCGGCGAGCTCACCCGCACGTTCAACCGCCAGGTGGAGGCGGCCGATGACATCCAGGTGTCGGCCACCCTGTGGGACCTGGCGTACATCGTGGCCTTTCAGGAGGCCCGGACCACGCGCAAGGAGCAGACCGCCGAGGTCGCCAAGGCGAACATCGCCGCCTGGCGCAAGCGGTTCGTGGAGGGACAGACGTCCTTCCGGATCCGCGTGGAGCTGCTCAACCGGGGCGAGGTCCTCCGGGGTCAGGACCGCATCCTGGAGCTCAAGCAGTGGTCCTGGAAGCTGAAGCTCTCCGATGGCCGGTCGGTGCCCTACAAGCACATCCACGTGGAGCTGGCCAAGCGTTACAAGTCCCCCAAGGGAGGGTATCACCACCGGCTCGACGGCGTGGTGCACTTCCCGGGGCGGGTGGATCCCTCGAAGCACCGATACATCGAGCTGCTGGCCTACCCGCCGGGAGACCGGCCGGCGGCCAAGCTGCGCTGGAACCTGAAGAAGTGAGCTAGACCGCCCGGCCCCAGCATCCAAAGAGGGATCCCGCACCACCCATGTTCGAATCCGTCACCGCCTGGCGATACCTGTTCCGACCGCGATTCTCCGCGGGTCGGCTGTTTTTCGCGGTGTATTCGTTTTTGCTGGCCGCGTCGGGCATGATCACCCAGGCCCTCGCGCCCCGGCCGGAGCTCTTGGCCCAGGTGAACTTCGGGGTGGGGGCGGCCATGGTGGTCGGGGGCGTCCTGGGAGCGCTGGTCCTGCGAGACCACAAGAGGGCCGGGCGGTTTCTGATCGTGGTCGCGGTCCTGGGGGCGACGCACGTCATCGAGGGGTGGCTGATCTGGGCGCTCCATCCGTCCACCGAGTACGTGGGCGCGGCCAACGGCGCCGTGGGCGGGCTGGCCTTCGTGACGGCCTGCCTGCTGTTCGTCTTCACCATGTTCACGGTGGTCTCCGTCCTGGCGGTCTTCGTGGCGGTGTCCACCATGGTCATGGTGCGCTCGGTGACCAACGGCTTCAGCCAGGAGTTCAAGGACAAGGTGCTGGGGTTCAATGCCCACGTGCTCGTCATGAAGTGGGGCTACGGGCTCACCGAGTACCCGGAGGTCATCTCCGAGGTGAAGCGGCTGCCCCACGTCACCGGGGCGGCGCCCTTCACCATCGCGGACATGCTGGTGGCCAAGGGCGGCGAGCACACGCACGTGCTCATGAAGGGCGTCCAGCCCCACACGGTGGGGGAGGTGCTCGACCTCAAGAAGTACGTCACCGCCGACAGCGCCGCGGATCTGCAGCGCCGCATCGACAGCATGGGGCAGCACCTGGACAAGGGAGCCCTGGGCGCCGGCCAGACGGGCGGATGCAAGTGCAAGACCGACGCGGACGGCGACTGCATCCCCGGGTCCCGGAAGACCTGCAACCTGCCGGGCATCATGATCGGCTCGCGCCTGGCCAAGCGGCTCGGCGCCAAGGAGGGCGACATCATCCGGCTCATCTCGCCCACCGCCGAGATCCAGAAGCTGCGCGGGGAGGTGAGGGGCGGTCCCCCCGTGGCGCGGGACTTCCGGGTGGTGGGGCTTTTCTACTGCGGCTTCGAGGAGTACGACCAGAAGCTGGTCTTCGTGCACTTGAAGGCGGCCCAGCACTTTTTGAACCCGGGCTCCGGGCCGGACAAGGACGCCGTGCTCGGGGTGGAGATCAAGCTCGACGACATCTACGCCGCCCGGGACGTGGCCCGGACCATCGAGAGGCGTCTCGGTGGGAAGCCCTACCGGGTCATCACCTGGATGCAGCTCAACAAGCCGCTCTTTTCGGCCCTGCGCACCCAGCGGCTCATCATGATCATCATCTCGGCGATCCTGCTCATGGTGGCCGCCTTCTGCATCCTGGCCGCCCTGGCCATGATGGTCATCGACAAGACCCGGGAGGTGACGATCCTGCGGTCCATGGGGGTCTCCTCGGGGGGCATCGCGCGGATCTTCCTGATGGTGAGCCTGATCATCGGCTTCGTGGGGGTGGCCCTCGGGGTGGGCTATGGGTTGCTCATGTGCAACATGCTGGGGCGGCTGAACTTCCCGCTGGACCCGAAGGTGTACCTGATCAGCCGGCTGCCGGTGATGGTGATCTACACGGAGATCCTGTGGGTCATCGGCGGGACGCTGTTTCTGTGCTTCAACGCGGCCCTCTATCCAGCGTTCAAGGCCGCGGCCCTGCGGCCCGTGGACGGGCTGCGCTACGAGTGATGGCGGAGCGGCCTGCCTGAGCCAGGCGGTGGCCAGGCGGTGGCTAGGCGCGGGCCGTGGTGGAGGCGGCCTCGGCGGCGACGGCTTCCTTGCGGGCCACGAGGTCGGCGAGGCTGCTGTCATCGAGCACCTTGCGCATGGCGTCCTGGGCCTCCTGGAACACCGGCCGGATGGGGCAGTACTCTTCCATGGTGCAGTCGTCGTGATCGAAGAGGCACCGGTTGATGTAGATGGGCCCATCGATGGCCTGGACGATCTGAAGCAGGGTGATCTCGCCGGGTTGCTTGGCCAGCTTGTAGCCCCCCCGGGCGCCCCGGCGGGAGCGCACGAGCCCTGCCTTGACCAGGCGCGGCATCACCTTGTGAAGGAACTGCGCCGGGATTTTCATCTCGGCGGCGATGTCTCCTATCAGGGCAGACACGTTCATGGGGGCCTGACCCAGGCGGTACATGGCGCGTAGACCGTAGTCGGCTGCCTTTGTGATTTCCATGCTCATGGCACAGGTCCTTTCATTTTCGCCGTCCGGAGAACTCCGGGCCAATCGGCGTCATTTGGTCCTATATGTAAAAATGTGTACCACAATTCAAATTGGTGACAACCCTGTCTTGAAAAATATCCTCATTTGGAGCCAGATTATCCGATTACTGGGTTTTCCTCGGGTATCAGGGGAGTTAAGACGAACGTCACCTCTGGCGTGTGGGCGGTTCGGTAGGGGGAGGAGGCGGTCGAGCACGGGGTTGGCGCGCCGCATTATTTCGGGACAATTCAGGATTCCGGAGTCTCGGGCTCGACAATGTCAGGGCCCGGATCTGGCTTCGCCGGGGGGACTGGGTTACGATGACCGGGCCGACGAGCACTCCTTCAAGTGGACATGAACGACGAATCACTTCAGAGCCAGCCGTCGCCCGATGCACCGAGCACCAGGCCATCCCTGGCGTTGTCGGTGGTGCCCGTGGTGTTTCTGGTGGCGGCGCTGGGCCTGACCATCGTCTGGCTCAAGCAGCCGCCCCACATCCCGCTGATCCTGGCCACCGCGGTGGCGGCCCTCACGGCCTTTGGGCTCGGACAGTCCTGGCGGGATCTCTTGGACGGGATCAAAAACGGCATCACCGTCGCCTTGCCCGCCTGCCTGATCCTGCTGGTCATCGGCACGGTCATCGGTACGTGGATCCTGTCTGGGATCGTGCCGACCCTCATTGTCTACGGCCTCGAGGTGGTGTCTCCCTCGTACTTTCTGGTCACCGCCTGCGTGGTCTGCGCGGTGGTGGCGCTGGCCACGGGGAGCTCCTGGTCCACGGCGGGCACCGTGGGTATCGCGCTGATCGGCATCGCCGAGACCCTCGGCATCTCCCGTGGGCTCGCGGCGGGGGCGATCCTGTCGGGCGCCTACTTCGGCGACAAGATGTCGCCCCTGTCGGACACCACGAACCTGGCCCCCGCGGTGGCCGGCACGGACCTCTTCTCTCACATCCGACACATGGTCTACACCGCCGGTCCGAGCCTGGTGATCGCGCTCGGTGCCTACTTCGTCATCGGTTTGTGGTACCAGGGCCCGGGGGCCGAGGCCAAGGACATCGCGGTGATCCTGGCGGAGCTGGACCTGCGGTTCGTGATTCACTGGGCGCTGCTGTTGCCGCTCGTCGCGGTCATCGCCCTGGTGGTGCTCCGCGTGCCGGCCCTGCCGGCGCTGCTGGCCGGCACGATCCTCGGCGGGGTCTGCGCGGCCATCGCCCAGGGGGCGCCGCTCACGGAGATCGTCAAGTCCGCCCAGTCGGGGTACGTGTCGACGACCGGCATCAAGGGCGTCGACAAGCTGCTGTCGAGGGGCGGGCTGGAGAGCATGATGTCCACGGTGGCGCTGATCCTCTGCGCCCTGAGCTTCGGCGGGGTCATGGAGCGGTCCGGCATGTTGCGGCGGCTGGCCGAGGCGATCATGCTCGGGGCGCGGCGCACGGGAAGCCTGGTCCTGCGCACGCTGCTCACCTCCATCGGGATGAACATCCTGGCCGCGGACCAGTACATGGCCATCGTGGTGCCCGGGCGCATGTACCGCGAGGCCTACGTGGCCCAGGGGCTCCACGCCAAGAACCTGTCGCGATGCCTGGAGGACGCCGGCACCATGACCTCCGCCCTCGTGCCGTGGAACACCTGCGGGGCATACATGTCCACGACGCTGGGGGTGTCTACCTTTGCGTATGCGCCCTTCGCCTTTGTGCTGCTGCTCAATCCGGTGGTCTCCACCGTCCTGGGGTACACCGGGTGGACGATGGAGGAGGCCGCGCCGTCGGAGGGGGACGAGCACGAGCACGATCACGTGCACGTGCGCGAACACGAGCACGATGACGATGACGATGACGCGTAGCGTGGTGATTTCGCTTTTGTCGGCGATGTTGGTCTGGGCGGCGCCCGGCGTCGGGCGCGCAGCGCCGAAGAGGCCTGCGGCAGAGGAGAAGAAGAAGGCGAAAAAGAGGGCCAAGGCGAAGGCCGAGAAGAAAGCCAAGAAGAAAGCCAAGAAGGTCGCTAAGAAGAAAGCCAAGAAGCTCGTTCCCAATCCGGGGCAGTGGCACCGGTACCAGGGGCGCATCGTCAAGCGCATCGTGATCACGGGGTTGCTCAGGACCCGGGTGTGGCGGCTCAAGCACCTGCTGGACACCCGGGTGGGCCGACCCTTTGACGCCGAGACCCTGCGTCACGACGTCCGGCGCATCCTGAACCTCCAGCTCTTCCGCCCGGTCCTGGCGCGCGTGGACCCCGAGGGCAAGGGCGTGATCGTCCGCATCCAGACCAAGGACAAGTGGTCGCTGCTGCCCTACTTCAACATGTTCTTCAACCTGGGCAGCGTCAGCGTCATCACCGGAATATACGACGTGAACACCCTCGGGTTTTTGTCCTATGTGGACCTGCAGGTGATGCTGTTTTCGTATCTGCCGGTGACCAGCAAGTCCATCCGCCCGGGGTTTCTGTTCGTGCTCCAGGTGCCGCGGCTGGGCGGGCTGCCTTTTTCGTACTACCTGAGGGCCCGGGCGCAGATGACCCTCCGCGCCCACGTGGCCGGGCTGGTCCAGCCCGAGAACCAATTCCAGGTGGACTACTTCCAGGTCGAGCGGTACGGAGGCTACCATTCGCTGACCTGGGAGCCCTTCCAGTGGTTTCGCGTCGGGGTGCAGCAGATCATCCGGTACGACCGGTACAAGCTCGTTCCGGGCGCCGAGGCGCTGACGGTGCCGCTGCCCGGGTCCGGCCTGACCCACGCCTACGCCTTGACGGCCAGCCTCGGCTACACGAGATACCGCGACTACATGCAGCACGGGCTCATCCTGGGGGCCACCCTCGAGGGCAGCTCCAAGGCCCTCGGCAGCGACTCTGACCACGTGCGTTTCTACGCCCAGTGTCGGGCCTACTACAGCTTCGGGTCCAAGTGGGGCAACCTGGCCGCCCGGGTGGGCGGCGGCTACATGAAGGGCGGCGACTACTCCAACCTCTTCACCCTGGGGAGCTGGACCGGGCTCCGCGGCTTCTTCACGGCGCAGTTCACCGCCCGATCGTACGTCTACGGCAACCTGGAGTATCGGACGGGCCTGTTGCGCACGGGGTTCCCCATCGCCAGCATCATCCCGTACTTTAGGGGCAAGGTCTTCCAGGTCCAGGGCGCCGTCTTCGCGGACGTGGGCGGCGTGGCCGGCGGCGGCGCCTACCGCACCGACGAGCACGGCAGGCCCCTGGTGGCCATCGGCGCCGGGATCCGCATCGGCGTGGTGAACCTGTACAAGGCCATCGGGCGCATCGACTTCGCCTACACCCTGTCGCCCTATCGGTCCTTTGACTTGATCATCGCCACCCAGCAGTATTTCTGAGCTGCGTCGTCGTGAAGCCTTGGGTTGATCTCCTGAGCCGTTGGATCTAGGCTCGGCGCCGTGGCTCAAAGTGAGACAGACTCCGAGTTCCTCACCACGCTCAAGGCCTGGGTCGTGTCGGTGTCCCTGCTGGGATCCGTGGCGGCGGCGCTGTACTTCTCGGTCTACACCCTGGACTTTTTCCTGGCCGGCGAGAACAAGAGCGTCGGCTTCTTCCAGATCTTCTACCGCGTGGATCCGGGGGACGCCGCCAACGTCGTCGGCGGCATGGCCGAGGTCCTGGCCGCCATCCTGGGCATCATCATCACGGTGGCCTCCATCATCGTGCAGTTGGCCGCGACGCGCTACACGCCGCGGATCACCGACATGTTCTTCCGGGACCGGATCAACCTGGGAGTCATCGCCTACTACATCATCGCCGCGGTCTTCTGCATCTGGATCACCTTCTCCATTCGTGGCGCCAGGGGACACGAGTTCGTGCCCGTCATCGGCGTGGTGCTCAACTGCCTCTTCATGACCGTGGCGCTGCTGCTCATGGCGCCCTACTTCACCTACGTTTTCCACTTCCTCCAGCCGGAGAACGTGGTCGCCCGGATCCGCGAGATGACCATCGATCGAGTGGCCAACGTCGGGACGATGAAGAACTCCGTGTCCGACCAGCAGGAGCACGTGCTCGAGGGCGCCGAGCAGCTCGCCGACGTGGCGCTGAACACCATCCAGAACAAGGACAAGATCATCGCGTCGCGGTCGGTGGACTCCCTGCGTCAGCTCGCCGTGGAGTACCTCGGCCGCAAGTCGGACCTGCCCCAGGCGTGGTTCGACATCGGCGGGAAGATCGCATCGGACCCCGACTTCGTGGCCGTCACCGAGGACAAGCGCGTGGAGATGTCCAGGGAGCGGACGTGGTTCGAGTACAAGGTGCTTCGCCAGTACCAGATGATCTACTCCGAGGCCCTGAACCGCATGCGGGACATCAACTACCTGGTGGCCATCGACACGCGATACATCGGCGAGGCGGCCATCGCGGTGGTGGATCGGGAGGTGCTGGAGCTCACGATCAAGTTCTTCAACACGTACCTGCGGGCCACGCTCAACGCCCGGGACATCCGCACCGCCTACAACATCATGAACCAGTACCGGATCCTGACCGAGGAGATCATCAAGGCCGGCCGGACCGACGTGGCGGAGGAGGTGGGCAACTACTTCAAGTACTACGGTCAGCTTGCTTTTGGAATGCAGCTGAGCTTCGTGACCGAGTGCGTGGCCTACGACCTGTGCACCCTGGTGGAGCTCGCCCACAAGCTGGATTCCCCGGCCCTGGACGTGCTCCTCAAGATCCTGCTGGAGGTGGACAAGGAGGCCGAGGCCGAGGTGCAGGAGACCTCCCTGCGCGGGGTGCGCAAGGCGCAGATCAAGCTCGCGACGTACTTCCTGCTGTGCGGCGAGGAGGACCAGGCCCGGGAGATCTACCGGGACATGCAGGACGAGCGCCCGGATCGGCTGCGATCCATCCGGTCGGAGCTCCTCGCCATCGACTCCAAGGACTTCTGGGAGATCATCGATCGCGGCGAAAACTTCGACTACCTCGTGCCCGAGCGCAAGGAGCAGCTGCACGTCTTCTTCAGCTGGTTTCCCAAAGAGAAAATGGGGTAAGCGTCAGGACAAAAAAACCTGGTAGAACCACACCGAATAGGTAAAGATACGGCGACTGCTCAGGGGTATGGATGTTCGAAGACGATTCCAGCGACGACTCTCCACAGATCCTGGTGGTGGATGACGAGAAGGTCATCCGGGATATCCTCAGTGATTTTCTCACCATGGAGGGGTTTCTGGTGCGCAGCGTCGAGGACGGCGCCCAGGCCATCAAGGAACTCCAGAGGCGGACCTACAACCTGGTCATCACCGACCTGAAGATGCCGAACATGGGCGGGCTGGAGCTGCTCGAAGAGGTGCGCCGCCGCAAGCTCGACGTGCTGGTGGTGATCATGACCGGCTTTGGCACGGTGGAGACCGCCATCGCCGCCATGAAGAAGGGCGCCTACGACTACATTCTCAAGCCCTTCAAGGTCGAGGAGGTCATCCACATCGTGGAGCGCGGCCTGGCCCGGCGGCGCATCGAGCAGGAGAACACCCAGCTCCGGGAGCTCCTCGGCCTCTATCGCATCTCCGAGGCGGTGGGATCGAGCCTCGACCTCGACGACATCCTCGACATGATCATGGAGGTCACCCTCAAGGAGTCCGGCGCCGACGTGTCCACCCTGCACATCGACACCACGGGCGGCACCAACTTTGGCGAGACCCTCCGCGCCGACATCTCCCGGGAGGCCGGCGAGGAGGACGTGGGCGAGATCGACCAGGACGCAGTCATGGCCCTCTTCGAGGACCAGCGCCCGCTGCTGGCCCACGGCGCCAAGGTGCGCGCGTACTTCAAGCGCCCCCCCGAGAGCGGTCGGCTGGCGTCCTTCACGGCGATCCCCCTGCGGGTGCGCGATCGCGTCATCGGCATGCTCAACGCCTACAGCTTCACCCGGGGCAAGCGGTTCAACGAGGGGTCCCGCAAGCTCCTGTCGGTGCTCGGCGCCCGGGCGGCCATCTCCATCGACAACGCCAGCCTGCTGCGCGGGCTGCGGCGGGCCAACGACGACCTCCTCCAGGCCAACACGGACCTGAAGGAGAACTTCCTCCAGACGATCCAGGGCTTCGTGTCGGCGCTGGAGGAGAACGACCGGTACACCAGCGGCCACTCCGAGCGGGTGGCCGTGTACACCCGGCTGATCGCTTCGGGGCTGGGACAGTCGGAGGAGGAGGTGGAGCTCGCGGTCCAGTCGGGGTTGCTCCACGACATCGGCAAGATCGGGATCCACTACGAGAAGCTCAACAAGCCCGGGAAGCTGACGCGGGAGGAGATCGACATGTTCCGGCAGCACCCGGAGAAGGGGAAGAAGATCCTCGAGCCGATCCCCTTCATGGCCGAGCTGATTCCGGGCACCTACTGCCACCACGAGCACTGGGACGGGTCGGGGTATCCCCAGGGGCTGGCCGGCGAGGAGATCCCCCTGCTCGGGCGCATGATCGCAGTGGCCGACACCTACGACGCCATGACCTCCGATCGCGCCTATCGTCGGGCGCTTCCCCACCAGGCCGCGGTGGACGAGCTCAAGGCCTGCTCGGGGACGCAGTTCGACAGGGACCTGGTGGAGATCTTTCTCCGAAAGATAGAAATCTACCGCGACGACCGGCTCGCCGAGGGCAGGGACATCCCGCGGTAGCGCTCTCCAGAAACACACGGTGCTCGACCAAGATGTGGGGAACGTCCGTGAACACATGGGGGCAATGGGTCGGCATTGACCGCGGCCGCAAAACCAGTAGTGTTGTGATCCATGCTGGGTAGAAAGGTACTGTACTACGACTCCGACGAGGCCGCCTGTCTCATGGCGCAGCGGGCCATCGTGGCCGCGGGCTGCGAGGCCACTGTGGTGCACGACGCTGCGGCCGTCGCGGACCTGGACCTGGCCGCCCATGACATCGTGGTGCTGACCACGGACGAGGCCGCGGCGTCGCATCATGAGACGATCTTCGACCGGGCGGGGGCGCTGTTTCCGCGCACGCGGCTGGTGCTCCACGCCTGCCAGCAGGATCACCAGTGCGTCGAGTGGATGGCCCAGCGGTCGGCCCTGAGCCACGTGATTGCAAAGCGGGACGAGCCCCTGGATGCCATGGAGCTCACCGTCACCATCGCCAAGCTGCGGCGCGGCGACCATTTTGGGCTCGACAAGTATCTGCCGTGGGGTGTCGACACCCACCGGATCGGGGTACGCGACTCCCGGGACAAGGCGCAGTACGTGCGGGAGGCCTCGGCCCTGGTGAACCGGCTGGGGTGCTCCGAGCGGGTGGTGGAGCTCGTCGAGACGGTGGTGGACGAGTTGTCCACCAACGCGATCTTCAACGCGCCTCAGGACGCCTCGGGCCGGCCCCGGTACGCCCACTTGAGCCGGCGGGAGGCCGTGGCCCTGGAGGAACGCGAGGTGGCGGAGCTGATCTACGCCATCGACGGCAGCTACTTCGCCGTCGCCCAGCGGGATCCCTTCGGCGCCCTGACCCGCGAGACGGTGGTGACCTACCTGGACCGCTGCCTCGACCAGGCGCCGGATCAGCAGCCCGGCGCCGGCGGCGCGGGGATGGGGCTGTTCCGGGCGTATCGCGCCTTGTCGAAGCTGATCTTCAACATTCGGCCAGGGGTGATGACCGAGGTCATCGGCCTGATTGACTTGCGGCAGCCCATCAAACATTTCAAGATGCAGCCCAAGTCTCTGCATTTTTTTGTCGAGGAGGCCCAGCCTTGAATCACGCCGGTCCCTTTGGCGACAGAGATGTCTTTTCGGTGGAGCGCCACGAGGCGGAGGGTGTCAAGCACCTGCGCCTGGCCGGTGTCATCGACGAGTTTTCGGATCTGTCGTTTCTGTCCCACCTCCAGGGCGACGTGGTGGTGCACCTGGGCGAGGTGAGGCGCATCAACTCCTTCGGGGTGCGGCTGTGGATCGACGGCGTGCGGGCCATCCCTGCGGAGTGCAACGTGGTCTACGTGGACGTGCCGGTGCCCCTGGTGGAGCAGATGAACATGATCCGCGAGTTCTTCGGGCGCGGGCGGGTGGAGACGTTCCTGGCGCCCATGGCGTGCAACTCCTGCGGTCGGACCGAGACGGTGCGGTATCGCGTTGACGACTGTCTGCGCGCCGACTCCGTGAGCCTCGAGTCCAGGTGCAGCGCCTGCGATGCAGAGATGGAGCTGGACGACATCGAGGAGCAGTTTTTGGCGTTTCTAAAGGATTTCTGAGTGAGTGGCTCTCTCGGAGGGCCGTTTGGACGCGGTCATTGCACGCGAAATGGGCAGAGCGGACAGCTGCAGTCTGCCTTACATAAAAAACTTTGAAACTACCTCAGTAGATGATATCTGTAGTGTAAGTAAGTCACGGGCAGACCCAATGAATATCATCAAGGTTCGGTTCCGGAGCAAGGCCGAGTTTCACAAGCACTACAACGATGAGCTTGAGAACGGGGGTCTCTTCTGTCCGACGACCACCCAGTACGAGACCGGTGATGAAGTCGTCGTCGAGCTCAATGTGGAGGGGCTGCCGAACAAGGTCATGATCCGCGGGCGCGTGGTCTGGTGGCGCCCGGCCCTGCCTCGGCTGCGGGTGCGCGCGGGCGCCATGGTCGAGTTCGAGAACGACGAAGCGGCCAAGCGGGAGTTCATCCTGGACGTCTTTTCCGGGAACCGACTCGACGCCCGGCGGCGGCGTCACACCCGGCTGCCCATTCACATCTCGGTGGCCTGGCGCCCCTCCAACTCCGCGGAGATGCGCGAGGCCGGGATCTCCGAGATCAGCGTCGGCGGCGCGCTGCTCAAGACCGACGAGAAGCTGGAGCTCGGCGAGGAGGTGATCATCGAGATGACCACCCCCGGGGGCAGCGTCCCCATCTCCATCGCCGGCAAGGTCACCTACCGCACCGAGGGTGAGGGCAGCGGCATCAAGTTCCTCTACCGCGACGGCGGTGGATCCCGACGCATCCGCGAGGTCATCCGCCGCATCAAGGCGTACGGCTAGCCCTACGACCCCAAACGACTTTCCGGGTGTTGGGGCTTGGCTCGACTTTCTCGCTCGACCCCCAGGTCGCGGCCGGGTACGATCCGAGTCTGTCATGCGCAGAGCAATACCCATCGTTGGCGCCGTCCTCACTCTCGTGGTGGCCCAGGGCGACGTGGAGAGCCGTCGCCGCGCGCGCCGCTCGGCAGGTGTCGGCGGGGTGCACATCGTCTACGCGTGGCAGGAGCGCGTGGACCGGATCCCCATCCACCACGAGATCCACTTCTACGGCAACGGGTTCATGCGCTACGCCCAGCGGGCGGGCACGGGGCCCCTGCGGGAGACCACGCTGCCCAACGACCGCGCCTTCGTGGCCGAGGTCGCCCGACGGTACCGCGCCGCCCACAGGGCCAAGACGCTCCTGCCGCCCTGCGGCGCGCCCCAGGGAGGCGTGCTCACGGTGCGCCTGGGGCGCCGCCCGCGCAAGATCAGCCTGGATGACCCCGAGCGGTGGAACCGCTACGGTCGCCTGGTGCGCACCATCGTCTCCCGGGTCGTGGGATCGGTGCCGCCCCCTTTGGAGGCGGACTGTCAGCCCCTGCGGCTGCGGGTGGACCCCACGGGCCTGACACGGCCGCGGAAGATCCCGAGCCTTCCGCCCCGGGCCGACGAGCGGCAGATGCTCCTGTCGCTGGGCGTCGCGACCTCGGCCGACCGGCGGCTGGAGGCCCTCGCCGCCCTGGCGCGGATCCGGGACGGGGACCGCTTCTTCCGGTGGGCGCTTCTACGCAGTCACCCTGGCTCCCTGGCGGCGCGTCGGCTCGTGCGGCGCCACGCCGCCGAGCTGGTCCGCTCCGTGCGCAACCCGGCCGAGGCCCGGGAGCTGCTGGGGTACCTGGGGCAGCTCACCGGTCCCGAGGGGCGGTACCACCGGGCCGTCCTGCAGCTGGTCGTCGGTCGGACCGAAGACGCCGCCCGCAATCTTGGGGCTTTTCATACGGCCTTGAACCAGCTCTCCACGGCGCAGACCGTCACCGGGCGCGTCACGAAGCTCCGCCTGGCCCAGGTGGACGCGCGGCGACGCCACCCGCCCTGGGGCCCCATCCGCCGCTCCTTTGCCCGCCTGTTCGTCTTCTGGCACCGGCTGGCGCGGACGGTCTGGGCCGGTGATCCGGCGCAGGCGCCACCCCTGGCGATCCTCCTGTACCGCCGGGCGCTGCACTACGCGCGGCTGAGCGCGCTGTCGCCCTCGGTCCGCGCCACCTCGGGGGGCGCGACCGCCGTGCGCGCGGCCCGTCGCCTGGTCAGGACCCACTTCTCGCGGCTCGCCCGCGGGCGTTGGGACGCGCTGCGTTACGTGCAGCGGCAGGACCTGCTCGTCGTCACCGGCTACGCCCGCCGGTACCCCACGCTGTTTCCCAAGGGGTGGGTGGACCAGAACGTGGAAGACTACCCCACCACCGTCTGCAGGATGATCCGCATGCGGTACTTCACGGTGGCCGAGCGGTTCGTGGAGCGGATGGTGGAGCAGAAGAAGGCGGACGAGGGGAGGCTGCGCGTCGCGCAGGGGCGGTGTCTGGTGGATCAGGAGCGGTTCGCCCTGGCCCGCCGGGCGCTGACGCGGGCCGCCGCCCTGGGCCGGGCGGAGGCGCGCGTGGCCCTCGCCGACGCCCTGGTCGACCAGGGCGACCTCGTCGGCGCCGAGCGGGAGGTGGCGGCCTTGCCGAAGAAGTCCGCGCCCGGTCTGGTCATCGAGAGCCGGCTCTGGCGCCTGCGGGAGCGTCCCGTCCGGGCGGTGCGCGCGGCCCAGGCGGCGGTCGCCCTGCAGAAGAACGCCCGGTCCCTCGACGCCCTCGCCCGGTCCCTGGACCTGGGCGGTCGCCGCCCGGCGGCGAGGAAGGCCTATGCCGAGGCAGCGGGGGAGGCGAGCCCCGCCGGCCGGTCCGCGCGCCTCGCCCTGGCTCGCCTGGACCTCACCGATGGCAATTACCGGGCCGCCTTCGACGCGGCCTGGCCCCTGGTCCAGGCGCCCGGGGCACCCGAGCGGCGCCTGCGCGCGGCCGCCCACGCGGTCCTCGCCATGGCGGCGGCGGGCCAGTCCATGGCCGCGCTGGCCCGGGTCCAGACCCAGCGGGCCGTGTACCACGCCGGCCAGGACCCCGAGTCCCTGGCCGAGGTGGCCGACGTGCTCATCGCCCAGGGGCGCCGGCTGGACGTGGCCCTCGACGCCCTGCGCCTCGCCCAGGGCCGGCGACCCGGCTGGTCGCGGGTCTACGCCTTGCACGCCTTTGTCTACGGCCAGGTTCGGCACCTTCCCCGGGCGCTCCAATCCATCTCCACCGCCCTGGCCATCCGTCCGGACTACCCCCCCTACCGCGCCATCGAGCGCGCCCTGGCGCTGCTTCAGGGCCAAGCCACCCCCAAGCCATGACTGCTCGAAGCCATGACCAAGACACGCCATGACTGATCGTCCCTGGTACCGGCGCCCCGGCCGCCCCGGCCGCCCCAAGCGCCCCAAGAGCCACCCTCTGCCGGTGGGCAAGGTCCTGGGCGACCTCCTGCGGCGTCGCAACCTGACCGAGCCGCTGCGGATCTTCGAGCTCCAGCGGCGGTGGCCGTCCCTCGTGGGCGCCGCCGCCGCCGCCCGCACCTGGCCCACCTCCCTGCGCCAGGGCCTCCTCGTCATCCACGTGGCCGACTCCACCTGGGTTCAGGAGCTCACCTACTTGAAGGCCGAGCTCCTCACAAAGATCCAGTCCGCCCTCACCCCCGAAGCCGTGACCGAGGTCCGCTTCTACGTCCGCGAGGGCGCCTCGTCCCCCCAGCCCGAGCTGCCCACCGGACCCGACACAGAATCAGCCGAAGATCCCACCCAGCGCCCCCTCGCCCCCGAAGTCTCCGCCGCCCTGGACGCCTTCGAAAACGACCTGGATCAAATACAAGATCCCGACCTCCGCCGCTCCATCCGAAGAGCCTTCGTCGAGCATCTGCTTCGGTCGTGACGCACGCGCGATGCGGGCGTCACGGCCAGGACCGGGCGCAGTGTGCGTACACTCCGACCGCATCGGGTTCGTTTGTTGGTGGCACCGGCCAAATCACTCGGCAGGCAATACCATTGCAGCGGCAAGGGACAGGCTGAGTGCAGGGTACACTGCAACGTCGCCAGTGTTGAGGCCTTCTGCAGGCCTTTTGGCAGGCCTATTCGCAGGCCTACTCGCAGGCCTTCCGGAGCTCGGCGGCGATCTGGTCGGCGTAGGTGGTGATCTCGGGGCGGGTGGGGCCCTCTACCATGACGCGGACCTTCATCTCGGTGCCGGAGTAGCGCACGAGGACGCGGCCGTCGTCGCCGAGCTTCTCTTCGACGGATTCAATGGCGGACTTCACGGTGGGCATGTCGTCCAAGGGCGGCTTGGACTGGACCGGCAGGTTCTTGAGCACCTGGGGGTAGCGGGTCATGGCCGTGCGCAGGGCGGAGAGGGGGCGGCCCTCGCGCCTCATGACGGCCAGGACCTGGAGGGTGGCGATGATGCCGTCTCCGGTGGTCATGTCGTCCAGGAAGATCAGGTGGCCGGACTGCTCGCCGCCGAGGTTGTAGCCGCCCCGACGCATGGTCTCGACCACGTAGCGGTCTCCCACCTGGGTGCGGATCATGTGGCCTCCGGCGGCCTCCACGGCCCGCTGGAGGCCGATGTTGCTCATGACGGTGGTGACGAGGGTGTCGTGGGCCAGCGTTCCCGCGGCGATCATGCGGGTGGCGCAGAGGGCCATGACCTCGTCGCCGTCCACCACGTTGCCGTGCTCGTCGGCGCAGATGACCCGGTCGGCGTCTCCGTCCAGGGCGATGCCGAGGTCGGCCCGGTAGATGCGCACGGCCTCGCACATGGACTCGGGGTGCAGCGCGCCGGTGCGGTGGTTGATGTTGCGGCCGTCGGGCTCGTCGCCGATGGTGAAGACCTCGGCGCCCAGCTCTCGAAAGACCAGGGGGGCCACCTTGTAGGCCGCCCCGTTGGCGGTGTCCACCACCAGCCGCGTCCCCTCGAGGGTCTGAACGGTGGGAAAGGTCTGCTTGCAGAAGGCCACGTACCGGCCGATGGCGTCTTCGATGCGGCGCGCCCGGCCGACGGCGTCGGCGGCCGGGCGGGAGGCGCTCAGCTCGTCGGACCGCATGAGCGCCTCGATCTCGGCCTCCTGCTCGTCGGGGAGCTTGAACCCGTCGGCGGCGAAGATCTTGATGCCGTTGTCGGTGAAGGCGTTGTGGCTGGCGCTGATGACCAGGCCCGCGTCGGCGCGCATGGACGAGGTGATGTGGGCGATGCCCGGGGTGGGCAGGGGCCCGACGATCATCACGTCGGCGCCCATGGACATGATGCCGGCGGCCAGGGCGTTCTCGAACATGTAGCAGGACAGCCGCGTGTCCTTGCCGATGACGATCCGGCCGGATCGGCCGGCCCGGCGGGAGAAGACCAGCGCCACGGCCTGCCCGAGCCGGGTGGCCGTCTCCACGGTCATGGGCTCGACGTTGGCGACCCCGCGGATGCCGTCGGTACCGAATATCTTGCGCATGCGTTTGTTCCTGGCTTCGTAGTTGTGCGGATCGTTGGGGTCTTACTCTTTGCCCACCATGGTGAGGACCCGCTCGGGGATCAAGGGCAGGTCGGTGACCGGGCGCCCCACGGCGGCGGCCACGGCGTTGGCGATGGCGGCGCTGCCAGGGATGAAGGAGGGCTCGCCGATGCCCCGGGCGCCGAAGGGCCCCAGGGGCTCTGGGTCCTCGAGGAACACCATGTTCACCGGCGGGGCGTCCACGGCCGTGGGCACGAGGTAGTCGGTGAAGCTGGGGTTCACCAGCCGCCCCTTGTCCAGGTTCAGGCTCTCCATGCAGGCCCAGCCCATGGCCTGGACCGCGCCGCCCTCCACCTGCCCCTCGATGGCGGTCTGGTGGATGATGCGGCCCACGTCGTGGATCGCCGTGATGGAGACCACGTCGACCTTTCCCGTCCAGGTGTCCACGCGCACCCGGGTGGCGTGGGCGCCGAAGCTGTAGAACATGTACGCCTGCCCCTGGCCAGTCTCGGCGTCGTATTCCCGGGGCTCGCTGCGGTACCAGCCCACGGCCACCGGGTTCAGGCGCCGGGCGTGGAGCAGGGCCGCCACCTCTTCGAAGGCCACCCGGCGGCGGCCGTCGGGGGTCTGGTAGCCTCCGTCCACCACGACGACGTTGTCCGCGGTAACGTTGTCCGCGGTGGCGGTGTCCGCGGTGGCGGTGTCCGGAGCCGCCGCGTCGAGGAGCTCGGCGGCCAGGGGTCGCAGCCGGGTCTGGAGCTGGTCCGCTGCGTCGCAGATGGCGCGGCCGCCCACCAGGGTTGCGCGGGAGGCCACCGTGGGGCCCGAGTCCGCCACCATGTCCGTGTCCACCTCGGTGATGCGGATCCGCTCCTCGTCGGCGCCCAGGGCGGTGGCGGCGATGACCCTGGCTGCGGTCAGGGCGCCCTGGCCCATCTCGGTGACCCCGATGGCCAGCGACACCGAGCCGTCCGCCTGGATTTGAACCAGCGCGCCGCCCCGGTCCAGGGGCTGGCCGCCGTGGTGCAGGTTGCAGCCGTAGATGAACACCGCCAGGCCGGTGCCCTGTCGGTACCGTCCGCCCTCCTCCACGACGCAAGGGGCCTGGGCCATGACGTCGCTCTCGGCCACGGCGTCGAGGACCGCGCCCAGTCGCTCCGTGCTCGCCACGGTCTCGCCCGAGGACCAGGTGGACCGGTCCGGCGCCAGCGCGTTCGTCCGCCGCACCTCCAGTGGCGTGAGCCCCACCTCGCGGGCCAGGCGGTCCATCTGACACTCGTGGACCACGGTGGCCTGAGGCGCGCCGAACCCGCGAAAGGGCCCGCCGAAGAGGTTGTTGGTCCGCAGGACCTGGGTGCGCACCCGGAGGTTGTCCACCGAGTAGGGCCCCACCACCGAGGTGTTGGCTCGCTCCGCCACCACCGTGGACATGCCCACGTAGGCGCCGGCGTCCACCAGCAGCTCTGCGTCCACGCCCAGGATCCGCCCCGACGCGTCGGCGTAGAGCTTGTGGTGGACGGTCATCCGGTGCCGCTTGGTGGAAGCTTGGAAGTCGAGCTCCCGCGGCAGGATCAACCGGACCGGCCGGCCCGACCGCTGGGCCAAGACCGCCGCGCAGGCGGCGACCTCGTTGGGGTAGTCTTCCTTGCCGCCGAACCCGCCACCGGTGGGCGTCTGGAGGACGCGGATGGCCGACAGGGGCTGGGACAGGACCCTGGCCGCGGCGCCGCGCACGTAGAAGGGACATTGGGTGGACGAGTACAGCCTCATGCCGCCGGTGGGCTCCGGCGCGGCGAGGCAGCCCTGGGGCTCCAGGTACGCGTGCTCCTGGCCACCGATGCGGTAGGTCTCCTCGATGACCACCTCGGCCGCCTTCCGGGCGGCCTCCAGGTCGCCGCGGTCCACGGCGAAGGTCCTGATCAGGTTGCCGTCTGGGTGCACCAGGGGGGCGTCGGCGTCGAGGGCACGCTCGGCGTCGTAGACCCCGGGCAGGGTCTCGAGGTCGACCTGGATGGCGGCCAGCCCCGCCCGGCAGGCCGCGGGGGTCTCGGCCAGCACCAGGGCCAGGCGCTCCCCGACCATGCGCACCTCGGTGTCGGCGAGGAGGGGTTGGTCGTCGAAGACGATACCGATCCGGTTTCGGTCGCCCAGGTCGGCGGCGGTCACCACGTCCACCACGCCGTCCACCTGACGAGCGGCCAACACGTCC
>Ga0272441_10005026_pt1 | contig 23377 bp, 26 predicted proteins | sample SSMProp6N_FD_193582 | JGI IMG/M metagenome (GOLD analysis project Ga0272441, IMG submission 193582) | Marine sediment archaeal communities from Little Sippewissett salt marsh, Falmouth, MA, United States - SSM-Prop-6N | ecosystem: Environmental > Aquatic > Marine > Wetlands > Sediment ...
CTCTGAAATGCCAACTCGAGACATAAATGGGACATAAAACATCAAAAACAGGACAAAACAACTACCACTTTGAGACATGCGCCTGAGAGTTGCTCCCACAGGAATGGAATACATACCCCTTCTCTAAACCGTAAAATAAATAATGTCAATTCGAGATACAATTAGAAGATTCCAGATTATGAAACAACCCGCGGGCACGAGACTTGCCCAGCAGCTTTGAAGCTGATGGAATGCAAGGCGAGTGCCCGGGGGTGGGTGGGAGGGGATTGCTGACTGTGCGGGGGATAGGGCGAAGCCTGAAAAAGATATAAGAATTCCCTCGAAAACATGAAAAGAGTTTGAAGATTTTTTTCAGGGGAAAAAAATCAATTATCTACGAGTCTTTCGTCAGGTACATGCTGCCCTACGATAAGTTCGTAAATGACCTTCTCATCCGTCCCTTTATGCTCAAGAAGCTCATTGAAGTCATCATCATAAAAAGCACCAATGCCGGTACATCCTAACCCCAGAGAAGTTGCTGCAAGATAGATATTCTGACCAATTATTCCAGCCTCCAGATGAATCATCCTGTAACCTCTTTCACCTAATATTTTCAGGTGATCAAAATTTGCAGTCAGAATAAAAGAAGCTCCACTTTTGCCAACGATCTCCTGTTCAAGTGAGACATAAGTTGATTTTTCTATAAAATCACCAGTTTTTAAAGGAATAATAGAATTATCACTTTTATTGTATCTATAAATTCCATTGGGGATGACTTCTATTCTATTTGCAATCAGGTAAATATTCATGAATGTCGGATTAAAGCACACTTTTTCCATCCCAAATTCCGAACGTGGTGAAAACGTGGAATAGTAAAGAATATTGGAGATGTTTTCCAAACTCAAATTTCTGTCGTAATAATCTCTTGAAGATCTTCTCGATTTAATAGATTTTGCAATATCCGAAGACTGATATCCAGAAGGTTCGGGAAGCTTAACAGATCTCGAATTGTCAATGACAGGTGACTTTTTACTTTCACTTAATTTGTTAAACTTTGAACAGATATCCATGACATCAGGTAAACAATCGAAAGAAGTAAGATCCTTGATTTTTTGAACAGCGGGATATGAAAGCTCTTTATTTGAAAGGGGTTTATAGTTAAAATTGATATGAGGTAATTTTTCCTCGGAATATTTTTCCTCATTTAATTTTTTCTCATTAATATTGTCTTTAAGATTAACGACAATCATCGAGCTTTCATTTATTCCGTCCACACCCAGGAATTCATTTACTTTTTCATCATTGAAAAAGTAAGAAATGGAAGGCTCGAATCCGAGTGCTTCAGCAACGGGTAAAATGTTTCCCAGGATATGACCGCTGTCTTCACAGCAATAACGGTAAGATCTACTGCGGTATTTCCACATCGTACGCCAGAATATGGTCGTTAATATCAAGCAGATGTTGACTCGATCATCAAGTTTTTCAAAGCAATTGTTTTTCAAAAAATTGAAACAATCACCTTTTCTAAGGCATGAAAGCTCTGATTCACCGGGATTATAATGGTATAGACCGTCATCGAGGAAATTCAGTGCTCTAGTTGCGAAGTAAATCTCAGCAGGGTAAAGTGCACCTGCAGAAGGTGCTGCTCTCATCTCGAACAGCATATTCGGATATTGTTTCAAACCTGTTTTCCCGTATATGTAGAACAATAAGGCTGACAGTTTTTCAAGACTATCCATAACCATTTCACCAGAAACCAAACCGGAAAGGGCGTCAAGCGTATTTATCTTAAATTCATTTATTTCAATTGCGGGAAGTTTAATTTTCTCACAATCGGTATAGATCTTGTATTTAAGGGGATATATATCCCAATCGAGAGTGAAATCCGAATTTCTTACATTTTCATATGTATGTTTTGTAAACTCGTGATAATCAGTAGAGTTTTCTATTATTTGCTTTTTTCCCATTTTATAACCTTTTTTGAAGTTGGAAAATTAAGCACGCCCGAAGTCGTCTTCTATTCTTTCGATATCGTCTTCACCGAAGTAATCGCCAGTTTGTATTTCAATAAAAACGAGTTCGTTGTCTCCGGTATTTTCCATTCTATGGTTCGTTTTTACGGGGATATTAATTGACTGGTATTGACTCAGTTTTATTTTTTTATCATCAAGGGTAACAAGACCTTCACCTCTAAGAATGAACCAATGTTCGGATCTATGTTTATGTTGTTGAAGGCTGAAGCGTTTTCCAGGATTTACGATAATTCTTTTAACTTTGTGATCATGAGCTTCTGAAAAGACGATAAAATTGCCCCAGGGTCTATGCTCTTTTTTATAGTTATTCTCAATCATATTAAAATCCCTATAAGTATAAGGATTTTAGTGCTCCAGATCAACAGAAAAAATCTCTGATTGACTATTAATTTGGAAATAGTATAATCATAAAGACTGATGGGGATGTAGCTCAGTTGGGAGAGCGCTGCCTTCGCAAGGCAGAGGTCAGCGGTTCGATCCCGCTCATCTCCATTTTTTTATGAAAGGTTGAAGCATATGGAATCGATTGATATTACCAGAAAGCTAAAAGAAAAGGGGAATGAAATTGCTGATGAAGTCATAAAGATCCGCAGATGGTTACATCAGCATCCCGAGTTGTCCGCTAAGGAATATGAAACATCGAAGTTCGTTGCAGGCAAGCTTCGTGATATTGGTTTGGAACCACAAACGGGGATAGCAGATACGGGTGTAGTTGCACTTGTCGAGGGAGGTAAAGAGGGTAAAACCATAGCATTTCGCGCTGACATGGATGCACTTCCCATAACAGAGATGAATGATGCTTCCTACAGGTCTCAAAATCCGGGTGTGATGCATGCATGTGGACATGATACTCATGTCACGAACCTTCTTGGTGCTGCCATGATACTATCAGATCCTTTGATAAAGACTGAGCTTCCGGGAAGTGTCAAGCTAATTTTTCAGCCTTCTGAAGAAGCATTTCCGGGGGGTGCCCGAAGGATGATCGAGGAGGGAGTTCTCGAGAAACCTGATGTAGTATGTGTTGTTGCAGCACATGCATTTCCCTTTCTTGATGCAGGTAAAATAGGTTTGAAGGATAATATTGCGATGGCTGCAATAGATGATTTTGAAGTCGAGATAAAGGGTGATGGATGTCATGCATCGACCCCCCATCTCGGAACCGATGCAATCGTTGCGGCATCTCATTGCATAATGAACCTGCAGACAATAATCAGCAGGCGGATACCACCGCTGGAGTCGGCTGTCATAAGTATCGGTATGATTTCCGGTGGTACAAAGAGCAACATACTAGCTGAGAGTGTAAGGTTCAAGGGAACGATAAGGACGCTGCTACCTGAGGTGCGGGTAAAGATCCGAAAGCTTTTTAAAGACACTATCAGGTGTTCAGCGGAAAGTCTTGGCTGCGGTTATGATATTCGTTATACAGAAGGGTATGACTCAGTTTATAACAGTCCCGAGATAAATGAAGTCTGTCGCACATCTATAACGAGTATTTTGGGAGCAGATTCGGTTGTAACCTTAACAAGTCCCATGATGGGTTCGGAGGATTTTTCATACTTTTCCAAGAAATTACCATGTACAGTGATGCGGATAGGTTGCAAGTCACCTGACAGGAAGTTTTACCCATTACATCATAACAGGTTCGATGTTGATGAGAGTATATTACCTGCGACTGCTGAAGTTTTTGCTCAAGTTGCTTTCGACCTATTGGAAAAATACAGATAGAATTCAATTTGTTCTTCTTTTGATGAGTGTCAAATAAGAAGATAAGTTACTCTAATTCCTTGCATTTAAATGTTCAAAGAATATGAGTTGAAAGTGAGATTGAAAAGTGTTATATTTGCCATTATAATCAATAGTAATCATGAAACATTCTGTTAAGTTGGAGCAGTCATGTCCGAGATAAAAAAAGAATTAAAAAAGACCCCCATAAATGAAGAGCACAAAAAACTCAATGCAAGACTTGTAGATTTTACCGGATGGGAGATGCCGGTTCAATATGCAGGAATAATCGAAGAGCATGTTCAGGTGCGATCGACATGTGGTATATTTGATGTATCTCACATGGGAGAGATCGATGTCAAGGGTAAAGAAGCTGAAAAATGTTTACGATATTTATTGACCAATGATGTCTCTGTTTTAAATGTAAATCAAACCCATTATTCCGGATTGTGTTATCCTAATGGTGGATTTGTCGATGATCTTCTTGTATACAAATTCAATGACGAGCATTACATGCTCTGTGTAAATGCAGCAAACACCGATAAGGATTACCAGTGGATGGTTGAGAGTAATAACACGAATGCTCAGATAATAAATAAGAGTCCGGAGTTTGCCCAGATATCTTTGCAGGGGAAGAAAGCAAGGCAGATTTTACAACCCCTGACGGATGTAGATCTGAAGAGCATCAAATATTACTGGTTCACCAGGGGTGATATCTGTGAGAGTCCGGCAATTATTTCAGCGACAGGATATACAGGAGAGCGGGGTTTCGAATTATTTATGAAACCCGAAGAAGCTGGAATGATCTGGCGGAAGTTACTGGAAAAAGGGAGTGATTTCGGATTATGTCCGGTCGGTTTGGGAGCCAGAGACACATTGAGGTTAGAGGCGAAGATGGCTCTTTACGGCAATGATATTTGGAACGAGACAACACCTCTCGAGGCTGACCTTGAATGGATTTGTAAATTCGACAAACCGGACTTTATTGGTAAATCTGTTATGGTCAAGCAGAAGAATGAAGGTATCTCCAGGAAGCTTGTAGGTTTTGAGATGATTGAAAGGGGTATTCCAAGGCATAATTACAAAATTCAGAAAGATGGAAATGAGATTGGTAAAGTGACAAGCGGATCATTTGCACCTTTTCTCAAAACTACAATCGGCTTGGGATACGTAAATCTTCCTTTTGATGAGATCGGAACGGAATTAGACATAATCATCCGTGAAAAACCTGTTAAAGCAAAGGTTGTGAAGACACCTTTTTATACAAGACCAATTTTGAAGAAAAAAAAGGGATAGCACGAATCATGGAAGAGGAATCATCCAAGGACATGATTAATAACCTGGTTGAAAGTGATAGTTCCGCACCAAGCGGTTCAGAAGAGGTATTTTCAAAAGTTAATGATGAACTTGTTTTAAATCTTTTTTCCAGTTGTTATGAATCGGTTTCTTCTGCATTAAGTGTAGTTGTTTCCAAAGATTTTATCTTCAAGAACCAACAGATTAGTGACATGGATTCCAGTTCCATAGAAGAATTGGAATATGGAAATTTTATATCAGTAGATGTTCCTTTTAACGAGGAACTGGGTGGTAGGAACTTTTTACTGATAGAGAAGGCTTTCTGTCAGGTTTTAGTAGATCTTTTGCTTGAAGGTGAAGGCGATAAAGATAAAGAGATCGATGAAGAAGGTCAAAAAAAGGTAAATGAAATTTTCAACCAGGTTCTCGGGACATTAGGAACAGCTTTGACAAGTAGTTTGGGATTTGATGTAAAATTTCAGTTGGACAAGATGAAACTATCATTTGGGGTATTTAATACAAAAGAGGTCAAAGAGTTATCAAAATGGGTATTCATTATATATGGTGTAGAAATACCAGATAAAATGGGCGGCAGGTTTATTCATTTAATTCCAAGAGATGCAGTTGCGAAGTTTTACGAAATACTCGATACATCGGAAAAAAGTTCAGAGGAAGAAGTAGATGATTCTGAAGGTGAATCCCAACCGGTATCCGAAGATATTAAAGAAGAAGAAATAGATATGGAGATAAATGCTGATCTAGAGCAGACTATGAAGACGAATGTTAGTTATGATGAATCGAAGATGAATATTATCCTTGATATAGAACTTCCTGTGAATGTAATGCTTGGAGAAGCCGATATGACAATTCACGATGTTCTTCAATTATGTCCCGGTTCCATAGTCGAGTTAAATCGTTCAGTTGAGGAGCCGGTGGATGTAATAGTCAACAACAAGTTGATAGCGAAAGGTGAGGTAGTTGTAGTAGATTCTTATTTTGCATTAAAAATAACTGAAATAAAAAGCCATGCAGAGAGAATCAAGAGCCTTGGGAAAGAGTAACAATCCGATAGGGCTTCAATGAAAAATATAAACATATTGTACATATTTATAGTTATCGCTTTACTTGTTTTAGTGATACTATCTCTTGTCAGTTCAACAGGGCGAGGTGCTTACCGGATGAATCCCGGAAGTTTGATAACCCTTACTGCAATAATAATTATTGCAATTTTGACCTCCTTTTACATTCAGATGAGAAACCTTTCGTTATCCATGAAGAGTGAACTCGAGAAGAAGTTATCCGAGTCCCAGAACGAGTTTAAAGAGAAGATACAGACCATGGAGAAGATTATCGATGAATATCGGAAGCATCACTTGAGATATGCGAAGATAAATTTTCGCAACAAGGATTACATAAATGCTTACAGCAATTATTTTCTATCTCATGAACTCAAAGAGACTCTCGAGACGGTCATGTATATAATGTACTGTTGCTGCATGGATGAAAATCTTCCGGACAGCTATATATTTTTCGAATCAGCGTTGAGATGTGCATTAAAACCTGATGAAAACAAGTCTGAATGGCTTGAGGAAGCTACAGACCAGATTGTCAAGATGGAGCAGTTAAAAACTGAGATACCGAATTTTAACCGATTGCTCTGTGAAAAAGTTTGTGACATTTTTTCTAAATACGATTTTCTCAAAGGTTAGGGATGAAGGTAGGTTATTTACAATTCGATCCGATTTTTGGTAAACCAGAGAAGAATTATTTAAAGATCAGGGATTTGATTGGTAATGAGAGAGCAGATCTCGTAGTTTTGCCCGAATTGTGCATATCGGGTTATACCTTTACTGATAAAGAGGAACTCGGACGTTTATCGGGTGAGATACCGGATGGAGAGGACACCCGTTTTTTTATTGATCTTTCAAAGTCGACAGGTTGTGCATTTGTTGCAGGTATATCTGAGAGAGTGGACGACAAATTTTATAATTCACTTGTTTTTACTACGCCTGGTGGATATATTGCTAAATATCGAAAAGTTCATCTATTCAATACGGAGAAGAAATTTTTTCAGTCAGGTGATGAAGGATTTGGAGTCTGCGATTATATGGGAATTAAGCTTGGATTTGTTATATGCTTTGATTGGTTTTTTCCAGAAGCTATCCGAACCCTCATGTTGAAAGGAGCAGATATTGTCTGTCATCCTTCAAATCTGGTGCTTCCGTATTGTCAGGATGCGATGATCACCAGATCTATAGAAAACCGTTTATTTACGGTTACCTCTAACAGGATTGGCAGGGAGAAAAGGGGAGGTTATGACTTTTCGTTTACCGGTAAGAGTCAGATAACATCTTTATCCGGGGAAGTATTATGTCGTTCTGATGGTTCAGTAGAGGAGTTCCGGGTGGTTGATATAGATCCGAAGCTTTCGAGGGATAAATCCCTAACGCCTTCCAACAATATAATACAGGACAGGCAAACAAAGTATTATCAAGGACTTTGTAAATGACTTCAGAATTTAAGTACGAGAAAAACGGTTTGATCATTGATTATAAGCACATGATGAAACCTTTGAATTCTTCAAAATTTGCAATAAGTTCATCGGATTTGAAAGAAAAGTCCTACTTGTTTAATGATATGGGTGCATATATCGAGGAAAGAAGGAGATCCGGGGAGCTAGGTTTCATGGATCTTCCTTATGATTTAAAACAGGTTGATGAGATTGAAAGTCTGGTTGAATCCAAAAGGTCGATCATGGACAATCTTTTAGTTCTTGGGATAGGTGGTTCCGCATTGGGTAACATAGCCATAAATAATGCATTGAATGATCCATTTAATTCAACCTATACTAATGGAAATTATCCCAGGATTTTTGTGGAAGACAATATTGACCCTGACAGGATCCATTCCCTTTTCGAGCATATCGACTGGAAACGGACGGTAGTGAATGTAATAACCAAGTCAGGAACAACACCTGAAACGATGGCGACATTTTTTATTGCAAAGAAGATAATGCAGGAGAAGATGGGGGAAGACTATCGAAAGCATATAGTTGTAACGACAGATCCGGAGAAAGGTGTGCTGAGGAGGCATGCGGTGGAAGAGGGATTTGATATCCTGAATATTCCCCGGAATGTGGGGGGAAGGTTTTCTGTGCTTTCACCTGTTGGTTTGTTTTCAGCATGTTCGAGCGGGATTGATTTAGGAGAATTACTGCGCGGTGCGCGGGAAATGGATACAGAATGCAAAGCATCAGATTTTTATCATAATCCGGCTTATCTTATTGCTGCGATGAAATATTCTGCGTATATGCATGGGATCAGGATCAATGTTTTGATGCCTTATTCTTCATTGTTGAAGGCTTTTTCCCAATGGTATTGTCAGTTGATAGGTGAAAGCCTTGGAAAGAAGGATGATCTTGATGGTAAAATCTGTTTTCATGGAATCACACCGGTTTCATCCTCGGGAACAACCGATCAACATTCACAGCTTCAGCTTTATGTTGAGGGACCTGAAGATAAATTGATTATTTTTCTTTTCGTTGGAAACCATAAAAGCGTTGTACCCATTTATGACAGAGAATTACCTGATGAATTATCTTATTTCAGGGGTAGATCATTAAATGATCTTATAATTTCAGAGGGAAAGGGAACATCGCTATCGCTTTTAGAGAGCGGAAGGTTAAATTTCGAGATAATGATTGATGAAATTTCACCTTATAGTATTGGAGGTCTCTTTTATCTTTTCGAGATGGTTACGTTGATAATGGGAAGACTTCTCAATATAAATGCATTCGACCAACCTGGAGTTGACAGGAGTAAAATTTTAACAAGAGAATTTTTAAGAAGGAAAAAGGTCTGAAATTGAGAATAAAATGTCCTAATTGTGGAGTTTCTTACAATGTGAGTGAAGACAGGATCAAATTGGACATCACCAAATTGAAATGCAAAAAATGCGAATTTACTTTTACTGTATCTGGAAATGATGCTAAGGGTGGCATTTCAGGGAGTGCAGAAACAGTGGGAAAATCTGTGAATGGTGATGAAGCGAAGTGGATCGAGGATGCAATGAGATTAGCGGAGGTTATTATATCCGATATACATATTTACAATAAGGATAAGGTAGGTCATTGCAAAACAGATCAGGAACTGGCGCTTGCATTGAGTGCCGAACTCAAGAAGGGTCGTAATTATTTTCTTGAAAAGATAAATCCCAATCTGAAAGATCCCAACAGTTATTATGCAAAGGCAGTCAGGAAATTTTTAAAGATAAAAAAAGAGGATTAGGACACATTCCCGGATTAATTATTAATAATCAATCGAAATTTTTTTAAGATCCCATCATGTCGAAAGATAAATCTCGATCTCTGGGAAAAAAGAAAGTAATTTATTTATTATTGCTGATTATGCTAGGAGGTTTTATCGGTAGTGTTTTTGGTGAGATCATGGGATTTTATACAAGGGAAGGTGGAATTCTTCATAACTTTTTTACTAAAGGTCTTTATGTAGGTTTAATGGAGCCTCTTGAACTTGATTTGCGTGTTTTAAAGTTTACATTCGGATTTAGCATGAAGTTGAATTTTCTCAGTATTTTTGGATTTTTATTTGGTATTTTTCTTTATAAAGTGACTTTGTGAATCTCAGATGAATATTAATGAGAAAAAAGAGTATCAGATGATCAGCACGGTTTCTAAAATGCTGAATGTACATCCACAGACACTCAGATTTTATGAAAAAAAGGGTTTGATAAAGCCATCCAGGACATCAGGTAACAAGCGGCTTTTTTCCCGGAATAACATTGAAAAGATAAAATTGATCCAGCGATTGACCAATGAGCTTGGGGTAAATCTTGCAGGAGTCGAGGTTATTCTTAATATGCGGGAAACTATAAGAAGGCTCGAAAAAGAGAAATTGGAACTAGAAAAGAAGCTAACAGATTGATTTTGTATAACTTTTCTTGATAGGATTAAAGGATTTAGGATTGAATTTCGTTTTTGAAATATTGATTATAATGAAAAAGTGACATTAATTCTCTTGACAAATATTTTCAAAAGGGTAAAATATATGATTGTTCATTTTTGCAAAAAGGCTCGAAGCCGAAATAAAATGAATGTATTTTATAAGGAATTATTAAGATAATGTGAACAGTACTAAAATGAGAAACTTTACAATAAAACCCATATTCAAAAATATGGGTTTTTTTATTTGTATATTGGAGAAAAATGGAAATTAAAAATCAATTAAAATACCTTTTAAAATTACAAGAGATTGACAATAAGCTATTGAAGTTGAATCGTAAGAAATCTTCTTTTCCGAGTAGGATTGCCAAGGTGAAAAGAGCGTTTGATACTATTGATGATAAGCAGAAAAAGATAGAAGAAGAGCGTGACAAAATAGCCAAAGATCGTAAGAAATTGGATGGGGATATAGAGGTAATCAATACGAAATTGACAAAGTATCAGGAGCAGTTGATGGATGTAAAGACGAACAAAGAATATTCATCAATGTTAACAGAAATCGAGACTTTGAAGACCAAGAAGAGTGATATTGAAGATAAGATCCTGGAGTCGTTTGAGTTTATTGATGTTTACAACAAGCAATTCAAGAGTATCCAGGCGGAGGCTAAAAAAGTAAAGAAAGAAGTTGATACCAAACTTTCGGAGTTAAATGAAAAGTTAGACGGTTTAAATCTCGAGATTGAGCAACTCGATAAAACAAGAGAATCATTTAAGGGAAAGATTGATCCTGATCTTTTTGCCCAGTATGAGAAGATCAGTCTTGTAAGGGATAATATTGCGTTATCTCGAGCTAATGATAGTTCTTGTGATGGTTGCAATTCGATAATCAGACCTCATGTTCTGGATCAAATTCGAGAGATGAAGGATATTGTATTCTGCGAAAGGTGTCAAAGGATACTTTACTGGGATTCACCGGTCTTGACAGGAACCGAGTAATATTGCCTCTTTTCGGTCAAGCTTCTTTTGATTATGTGATCAATACAGATGGTGGTGCAAGGAACAATCCCGGCCCGGGGGGGATAGGTTTTGTAATCAGGGATTTCAAATCGGGAAAAATCATACAGCAGTTCAAAAAGTATATCGGCAGAACTACAAATAATTGTGCCGAATATATTGCAGTACTGGAAGGTTTGCTTTTTGCCAGGGGTATGGGAGTAAAAAGGGTTAAAATCCGTTCAGATTCTGAGCTTCTGGTAAAACAGATGCAGGGATTGTACAGGGTAAAGGATGAAAAACTCAAGAAATATTATCAAGAGATAAAACGAATTTCGGGAGATTTTGAGATTATCCATTATGAGCATGTTCGTAGAACTGCTAATAAAGAAGCTGATAAATTAGTAAATGAGGCAATTGACGAGTATTTCCGGGACAAAAAATAGAGTTGATCTAATAAGTTAAACCTTTTACAATATAGTTTCATGGAGTCAGCCAGATGGTCGCCGGGATTTGAACTCCCGGAGGAAAGTCCGGACTCCGCAGGGCAGGATGCCGGGTAACGCCCGGTGGGGGAGACCCCAAGGAAAGTGCCACAGAAAATATACCGCATCCATTTTAGATTTAGAGTGGATGTAAGGGTGAAAAGGCGAGGTAAGAGCTCACCGCAATGCCGGTAACGGGATTGGCAAGGTAAACCCCATCCGGAGCAAGATCAAATAGGGAAGCGTTCGAGGATAGCCCGTTCGATGCTTTCGGGTAGATTGCTAGAGGTATCAGGTAACTGGTATCCCAGATTAATGACCATCCAATACAGAATCCGGCTTATGGCTGGCTCTTTTTTTCAAATTTTCAAATGATATTTTCATTGATGGATTGATATATGAGACTTGACATTATTAAGCATATATGATATTTTCATTCGGGTTATATTGTCTTGTTATTGAAGTGAAATGCTAGAATATTTAGAGAAATTAAGACACAGTGCATCACATGTTTTAGCGCATGCGGTGACAGAGTTATTTCCGGGGACCAAACTTGGCATAGGTCCTGCGATCGAAGACGGATTTTATTATGATTTTGAATGTCCTGAAACTTTGAACGAGGAACTTTTCTCCAGGATTCAGGATAAAATGCAGGAGATAATCGATCGGAATCTCAGCTTTGTCAGGAAGGAAATGACAAGGGGAGAAGCACTTGATATTTTGACCAAAAGCGGGGAAAAATATAAGATAGAGCTACTCGAGAAACTTGTAGATACTGAAACGGTGAGTTTTTATCAGCATGATGGTTTTATGGATCTTTGCAAAGGTCCGCACGTGGAATCAACGGGAGAGATAAAAGTCTTCAAGCTTTTACGTGTAGCGGGGGCTTACTGGCGTGGTGACGAGAATAATCCCATGCTCCAGAGGATTTATGGCACTGCATATGAAAATCAGCAAGATCTCGATGATTATCTTACAAAACTCGAGGAAGCGGCAAAGCGTGATCATCGGAAGTTATGCCGGGAGCTTGATTTTTTCAGTTTTCCGGAAAATTTAGGACCGGGTCTTCTCGTCTGGCATCCCAAGGGTTCTATAACGCGAGAGGTTATGGAAGAATTCTGGAAGAAGGAGCATAAAAGGCGAGGGTATCAGCTAATATATACCCCACACATTGCCAAGAAGGAGCTTTTTGAGAAGTCTGGTCATTATGATTATTACAAAGACTTCATGTTCACGATTAAAATAGATAATAACGAATATGTTTTGAAGCCGATGAATTGTCCGATGCAGATTCTCATATACAAGTCCAGAATCCACAGTTATCGTGAATTGCCGATTCGTTATGCGGAGCTTGGAACAGTTTATAGAAATGAGAAATCCGGTGTTTTACATGGTGGACTTCGAGTGCGCGGATTTACAATGGATGATGGTCATATTTTTTGTTCAAGGGACCAGATTGAAGACGAGATAGCGGGGGTTGTCGAGCTTGCCCAGTTTTTCATGGAAACTTTTGGTTTCAAAGATGTCAAAACTGAATTGAGTTTGATGGACAAGAATAATACCGAGAAGTATGCAGGTGCTCTCGAGTCATGGGAGATTTCCGAAAATTCTTTGAGGAATGTCCTGACGCGAATGGGTATTGATTTTGAGGAGATCCCTGGAGAGGCAGCTTTTTATGGACCTAAGATAGATTTTAAGATAATAGATTCTTTAGGTCGAAGCTGGCAATTGACGACGGTTCAATTCGACTTTAATCTTCCGGAAAGGTTCGATATAAATTATGTAGGTCAGGATGGAATGAACCACCGGATTTATTTGATTCATCGAGCAATTCTTGGAGGGCTCGAGAGGTTTACAAGTATCTTATTGGAACATTATGGAGGATCATTACCCTTGTGGTTATCCCCGGAACAGGTTAGAATTTTACCCATAGCAGACAGACATCTTGATTATGCAAAAGAGGTAGAAGGACTATTTATAAATTCAGGAGTACGAGTTCATATTGATTCCAGAAGAGAAAAGCTTTCGATGAAGATCAGGGAATCGGAAGTTGAGAAGGTACCTTATAGTTTCATTGTCGGTGACAAGGAAGCTGAAGGTAGAACCGTTTCAGTACGAAGACACAAACATGGAGATCTTGGTTCACAGCCAATCGAGAGTATCCTAAAAGAAATTATTGATAATATTGCAGCAAAAGTAATATAGGAGGAATTTTTATAAATAGGCAAATAAGAGTAAACAGAAGAATTAAAGTAGATAAGGTACGAGTTATTTCACCTGAAGGAAAGCAATTGGGAATTTTATCAATTAATGAGGCAATAAAGACAGCTCAAAATCTTGGACTTGATTTGGTCGAGGTGTCTTCTCAGAGTAAGCCTCCTGTATGCAAGATAATGAATTTTGGTAAATATCAGTATGAGCAGAAGAAGAAACAGCAGATAGCCAAGAAGAAGCAGACGATAATTCAGGTGAAAACAGTTCAGTTAAGACCCAAGACTGAAGAACATGATTTTCAATTCAAGTTGCGGAATGCGCAAAGGTTTCTCGAGGCGGGAGATAAGGTCAAATTTTCAGTTTTATTCCGAGGTCGTGAGATAACACATCCTGAGATAGCAAACAGGATCATGGCGAGGATAATCGAGGAGCTGAAGGAAGTAGGTACGGTAGAGCAGGAGCCGAAGCTCGAGGGTCATTTAATGGCTATGATACTAGCCCCTACGAAGGTAAAATAAGATGGAAAGGAAGTATAATATAAAATGCCCAAGATAAAGACAAACCGATCAGCAGCAAAGAGATTCCGGCTTACAGGTAGTGGTAAGATAAAAAGGAACAAGGCTTACAAGAGTCATAACCTGTCGTGCAAAAGCAGAACACGTAAGAGGAATCTTCGAAAGTCAATATTGGTTCATGAATCCAACTTTAAAAATGTAAAAGCGCTGCTGAATTATTAAATGGAGAAGAAAAATGACAAGGGTCAAGAGAGGTTATATCGCTAGAAGGCGACGTAACAAAGTTTTAAAACAGGCTAGAGGATTTTATGGTAGAAGGAGCAGTACTTATGCTGCTGCCAAGATAGCAGTATTTAGAGCATTGCAATATGCATATGATGGACGAAAACATAAGAAACGTGATTTCAGACGTCTCTGGATAACACGAATAAATGCAGCAGCACGTTTAAATGGATTCTCTTACAGTAAGTTCATTCATGGACTCAAGGAAGCAAAAATAAATCTTAACCGGAATGTATTAGCACAGATAGCGGTATCCGATCCGGCAGGATTCAGTAAATTAGTCGATATTTCAAGATCAGTGTCTTGATTTTTTTAAATAATAAATGATTTTAAACTTGAATATTTTCAAGGAGAGTCTAATATAGGGTTGAGCAAAATCGACGAGGGTGAAAGCAGGATTCGGGAAAAAGTCCAGCAGCTTATTTCTTGTTATGAGGATTTAAAAAAGGAAAAGAGTTCTATCGAAGAAATTATTTCAAGGCTGGAACATGAGTTAGAAGAGAAGAATAGCTTATGTGCTGGTCTTGAAAGTAAATGCATTGAGCAAACAAAAAAGCTTGAAGAGCTGGATAAAACTCTCAAAGGTTTTAAAAATTTACAAGAGCAAAATTCTATTTTAAAGGAGAATCTGGGTCAAATATCGTTGGAATTTCAGAATACACGAGAGGAATTGGACAATGTTCGGACCCAGACAAAAGAGCAGTTTGAAGGGACAAAGCAAGAGGTTGGATATGTCAAGAGTAGGATTAACGATATGATCCTAAAAATCGACAATGTTTTAACTGAGAATCTTTACAAGTGATAATGCAGAATAAAGTAGAAGTCGTAATTTTCGATAACAAGTGTGTTATTATCGGAGAAGAAGACGAGAACTACATCAAAAATGTTGCAGAATTTGTCGATAGTAAGGTAAGAGAGATTGTCGATCAGACAAAGACAATATCTACGCTTCGAGCTGTTATATTAGCTGCGATAAATATAAGTGACGAATTATTCAAGGTCGAAAAAAAGCAAAGATTATTGCAGGAGTCCTTAAAAAGGCAAGAAGAAGAAATAATTTCCGAGATAGATGAAGTAATTAAACTTCACAAATAGAATAATATTAATAACATTTTGCTCCCCTGTATGATATGTGATGGGATAATATGTGTTGAGCCAACACCTACTATATGGGAGTCAGTATACAGATTGTGAAGAGCACCTCTTAACGAGGAAGAATCAGAAGCGATCTTCAAGACGCCCCCTTATACCAAAAGGTTCAACTCATACTCACACGGTTAATACGGGGGAGCTTTTTATTTTCCCGGATTTTGAGAATAGAAACTCCTTGCAAGGTATTTTGAAATATGAAGGAGGTGTTTGATATTGACCGGTGAACCAGCGAAGGATGCGATCCTGCTTTCGATATGGGCGATAACCCTTTTTGTAGGGGTAGTAATTGGTTATATCTTTGCGAAGAAGAGTGCACAATCCATAATCAGAAAAGCTGAGGAACTCGCAAAGAAAATCACTGATGAAGCGGAAAGATCATCGGTAAACTTGCAGAAAGAGCTTGAGATAAAGGCTAAAGATCAGCTTTATAACCAGAAATCAGAGTTAGAGAAGGAGATAAAGGAGAGGAAGCTCGAGTTACAAAGGTCTGAAAAAAGGATCATACGTAAGGAGGAGAATCTTGACAGGAAGATAGATTCTCTTGATCGGAAAGAAAAAAATTTAAACCGTTCGGAAAAAGAGCTTGAAAATAAAAAGCTAAATATGGAAAAGATTGAAGGAGAGTTAAAGGAGCGAAAAAACCAGTTGATAACTGAGCTTGAAAGGGTTGCTCATTTGAGCAAGGAAGAGGCGATGCAGAACCTGATTCATCAGATAGAGGATGAGGCTCGACATGAAGCAGCTAAAAGTGTGCGAAGGATCGAGGAGGAAGCAAAACAGACAGCAGAGCGGAAATCACTCGAGATCATGAGTACAGCAATTCAGCGATTTGCAGCAGATCATGTAGTAGAGACCACGGTATCGGTAGTAGATCTTCCAAACGATGAGATGAAAGGTCGTATAATCGGCAGGGAAGGCAGGAATATCAGGTCTTTGGAGCTTGCAACGGGTGTAGATATAATCGTTGATGACACGCCGGAGGCAGTGATAATATCGGGCTTCAACTCGATCAGGAGGAGAATTGCCCAGTTGACCCTAGAGAAGCTTATAGCCGATGGCCGTATCCATCCAGCGAGGATTGAAAGTGTCGTAGCCAAGGTGGAAGAAGAGGTTCACAACTCGATTCGTGAGGAAGGTGAGCAAGCGGTATTCGAGGTAGGGATCGATAACATCCACGAGGAGGAGATCAAATTATTAGGAAGGTTGAAGTACAGAACATCCTACGGACAGAATACACTTCAGCATTCAAAGGAAGTGGCATCTTTAGCAGGGATAATGGCATCTGAACTTGGTTTGAACGAGAAGCTCGTAAAGAGAGCGGCTCTTTTGCATGATATTGGTAAAGCTGTGGATCACGAGGTAGAGGGTGCTCATGCGAAGATCGGAGCAGATATTGCTAGAAAGTATAATGAGCCCGAGGCGGTTATTCATGCGATCCTCTGTCATCATGATGATGATATACCCATATCGAGGCTCGAGACGGTTCTAATTCAGGCTGCGGATGCTTTATCAGCAGCAAGACCCGGTGCCCGTCGGGAGATCCTCGAGACTTACGTAAAGAGGCTGGAAAAGCTCGAATCGATTGCAGATTCCTTCACGGGAGTAGGTAGAGCGTATGCTATACAGGCTGGAAGGGAAATCAGGATACTTGTTGAACATAATGAAATAAGCGATGATGGTGCTCTGGAACTCTCCAAAGAGATTGCCCGTAAAATAGAGAAAGAGTTAGAATATCCTGGTCAGATCAAGGTTACTGTAATACGTGAGACAAGGGCAATCGAATACGCTAAATAATTTTTGACAATAATTCTAAATGATCAGAATACAAAAGCGACATCAATTGTGGATGTTTGATTGACTGAGAATAAAAAATTGACATTGTGAATTTATCTTGAAAGTTCTATTTATAGGCGATATTGTCGGTAAAAGTGGTCGCCAGGCTATATCCAAGCTTTTACCCCGGATACTCAAATCGGAGTCCATTGATTTTTGCATAGCTAACGTGGAAAATGCTGCAGGTGGTTTGGGTGTTACACCAGATGTTGTATTTGGACTCATAGACAATGGTATTGATGTCCTGACCTCTGGCAACCATATTTTTGATAAGAAATCTGTAATTGAGATAATCGACAAAGAGGACAGGTTAATTCGTCCCCTTAATTATCCTTCCACATGTCCCGGAAGTGGTTATAATATAAGCTATCTCAAGGGAAATGTATCAGTTGTGACAATAAATATTTCAGGGCGAGTTTTCATGGAATCGATCGACTGTCCTTTTAAGGTTATTTCCGAGAAATTAAAGGATTTAGGCGATTCATATAACATCATAATTGTCGATTTCCATGCAGAAGCCACCTCAGAAAAGATAGCGATGGGATATTATTTAGATGGTAAAGTATCAGCGGTTATTGGGACTCACACGCATGTTCAGACAGCAGATGAAAAAATTCTTCCCAACGGAACAGGGTATATTACAGATGTGGGTATGACTGCCGCATTCGATTCGGTTATCGGTATGACAAAGGAAAAAGCATTAGCCCGTTTTTTGACCAAGATGCCCCAGAAATTCGAAGTAGCCAAGAAGGATAAGAGGCTTTCGGGAGTCATCATTGAAATCGATCCTTTAAAGGGGATAACCACAGGAATTAAGAGAGTTTTTGAATCAGCGGAGGATTATCCATAGATACTGCGGTAAAAATATTCACGGTATCGGAGCTAACAGAATTAATCAAGAATAATCTCGAGAAGAATTTTTCTGATATCAGGTTAGAGGGAGAGATCTCTAATTTTGCAGCTCCAAAATCCGGTCATTTATATTTCAATTTGAAGGACAGCAATTCTCAGATACGGTGTGTCATGTTCCGTTCCCGTGCCGGTCTTCTCAAGTCCAGACCTGAAGGTGGATTGAAAGTGATAATCTGGGGTAACGTAACGGTTTATTCTCCCCGGGGTGAGTATCAGATTATAGTAGAGTTCATGGAACCGAAGGGTATTGGAGATTTACAGCTTGCTTTCGAGCAGTTAAAGAAGAAGCTCAAGGAAGAGGGCTTGTTCGAGGATAATTTCAAAAAGCCGATACCTTTATTACCTTTACGGATAGGGGTGGTTACCTCACCAACGGGTGCGGCTATCAGGGATATAATCAATGTAATAACCCGTCGTTTTGCGAATATCGGTATTTTCATTTATCCAACCAGTGTTCAGGGAGAAGAAGCTTCCGGTGAGATTGTCAATGCTCTCGAGGTTGCAAACCGGATGAATTTTGTTGATGTATTGATAGTAGGAAGGGGAGGCGGTTCGATTGAAGATCTCTTTTGTTTTAATGATGAAAGGGTTGCCAGAGCCATATTCGAATCGAATATTCCAGTCATTTCAGCAGTTGGACATGAGACGGATTTCACGATAGCAGATTTTGTTGCAGATTTACGAGCTCCAACCCCGTCGGCAGCAGCTGAACTTGTCATAGGAAGGTTCGACGAGTTTGTGGATAAAATTAATAAGAGCAGTATGATAATGAAGAAGAATCTCATATCCATGCTCAATTATTTCAGGGTTCAACTGGATGGTTTGATCATGAGTTCTGGATTTTCTGTTCCGGATCGAAAAGTGAATGAGTTAGTGAGGAACCTCGAGGGATTAGACGGGAAAATCAAAACGAGTATTTCTAATTATCTTCACAACACAATTCAGAACCACAATTTCAGCAGAAAATTACTTGATGCTTATAATCCTCTAATCAGAATTTCTGAAGAGAAGAACAAATTTTCAGTACTCGATAAGAGGATGAAGGATTTTGCAATGTCAAGTTTTAAAAACATGCAACGTTGTCATCATGAGATGGATAGCAGGTTGGAAAATGCTGATCCGCGCAAGATACTGAAGCGTGGTTTTGTGATTCCGACTTTTGAAACCGACGGTCGACTTGTGAGGAGTGTAGATCAAGTGAAGGAAAAAGATCGTCTTAACCTGAAGTTTCACGATGGTGAAATTTTATCAAGAGTGGAAGAAGTAAAAAATGGATGAAATCAAATTTGAAGATGCTATGAAGAGACTCGAAGAGATTGTAGACAAACTCGAAGGGGGTGAATTGACATTAGATGATACCCTGAATCTTTATGAAGAGGGAGTCAAATTATCCAAATTCTGTATGCAGAAGCTTCAGGCAGCGGAAAAGAGGATAGAGATCCTTTCTAAGGATGAAAATGGAGAGGATACTTTTCAACCTTTTGAGACTGAAAATTAATTTAAATTAAAACTGGAAAACCTATGAAAAAAAGTTTTATGATAAAAGTTGTTTTTGTTTTTTTTGTTGTGTTAATAATCGACTTTTTACCATATTCGGAACTTCTTTCGTTTGATATTTCTGATGATAAAGTCGAGGAGTTGAGGATTAAATATCTTGCGATAGTAGAAGATGGTATCCTAAAGGTTAAAGACAGAGACATGCTGTATAATGCTGGAGAGGATTTGCTGACAAGGGAATTTGAGGATGAGAATATTTTTATAGAGGCGGTTTACCAGCCTTTCGAGCAGATCAATAACAGGATGAATTATTTATTATCTCGAGGAGATCTGGACGAATTCACATTTTTTGATAAATTATATGGTAAGAATGGAATTTTCGTAAGATATTACAACAAGAAGGATTATCTCTATTTTGCATTTAGATTGAAATCGAAATCGGGCAAAGAACTAGATACAGATAAATTCATAAAGCGTTTAAGGATTTATGATGGATTGGATAACAGGGTAAATGGGGAAAAACCGAAATTTTTCATTTTTGACGAGGAGAAAAAAGAGAGGATCTACAAGGAAAAAAACTGGGATAAATTACCCGGTTTCGAGGGAACGGATTTCATTTGGGTAGCATTTCCCAGGGAGACTTTGAAGGAAGAGGGAGGCGTTTATTATATCCGTCTCAAGAAGTTCATGGGTGCAAAAGATATTCAATTTTACTGGAGCTTACCTATCAAATTTCCGGTATGCAGATGTAAATAGTCAGATTTTTCAATAATGAAGCCTTACGTTATTTGTTCTTTCCTTGATGATGAAATTTAGCGATATAATAACCCGGTTCAATAGATACTATTCCTGGATTCCAAGAAGATTTTTCCCAACCCATGCATTTTTGCCAAGACAATTCATATTCGAGATAACTTACAGGTGCAATTTCAGATGTCCCGTGTGCCAGTTCAGACCAATATTGAAGGGTAAGGTTGACCAGGGTAAGAGGGAGCTTACGACTGAGCAGGTTATAGCCTGTATAAAAAAGCTTCCAAGATATTCACTGATTAGTTTAACAGGCGGCGAGCCATTTGTGAGGGAAGATATAGTTGAAATCTTAAATGAGTCGACAAGACTCAGAAAGATACATTTGATTACAAATGGTTCACTTCTTACCCCCGAGATATGTGAGTTAATATGCGGTATGGGTATAAAACATCCACTATTATCCGGGCTCGTGGGTGTAGATATCTCTTATTACGGGAATCTTGTTGATGGAGTTATAAAATCAGATTCATCAACAACCGGGCTTTCCAATATGCTGGAGGCGAGAGGAAAATCAGGTGGTAAATATCCATTTATCAATTTCAAGATTGTCATAACTGAAGAGAACATACCGATGATCCTTCCTTTTTATAAATATGCAGTCAGGGAAGGTGTTGATGTATGCAGCTTCCTTTTGAGGACATCCTCGTCAAATTTTGATCGGGAAAGAATGGTTGAAAATCTTGATGATGTTAAAAAGATGTCACTGGCTCCTCATCTTGATCTTGATGAAAGTCGAAAAGAGTATTTGAAGGATCAGCTTTTCGAAGTTTACGATTTTTCGAAGGATTGTAAGACTCAACTACGTTTTTCACCATCTGTTTCGGTGGCTCGATTTTTCGAGTTACTCACAGGTGATATTGACTATAGATATTTATGTTGCTATGCACCGTGGACATTTGCAGCAATTTCTGCTTATGGTGATCTTTTTCCCTGCTCGAACCTTAAGATTGGCAGTCTATTAGATAATTCACTCAGGGAACTCTGGAGTACGGACAAGATGAAGGGATTTCGTCTCATGCTCAAGGGTGGTTTGCTTTCTAACTGTAAAAAATGCTGTTATTTACAGGAAGTTTGATATTTTCAAGATGTTAATTTTTAGAATATATGGTAGTTTAGCTTTATATTCTTTTATTATGAGAGCTTTCACACAGAAATTGCTTCATAAATATATTGGACAAACTTGACATAGATGACGATATGAATGTATATTACAATATATATGGGGAAATAGAGTAATTTAAATTGAATTACAGGATAGACAAGTGACACGAAATCAAAAATTCAGTTCATTCAAATGTTCCTTCTGTGATAAGGCACAGGAGGAAGTGAAGAAGCTTATTCAGGGGAATATGGTCTTTATCTGCGATGAATGTGTCGAGATATGCAATAACATTCTTGCGGAGCAGGCTCGTAATGAAAAAATCGATAGTTTAAAAAACGAGTTTGAGGACAACATACCTATTCCTTCTAAAATAAAGTCTATTTTAGATTCTTATGTAATAGGTCAGGATAAAGCAAAGAAGATTCTTTCAGTAATAGTATATAACCATTACAAGAGGATCATTTCTAATTTGAACAAGATCGATGATGTACAATTACAGAAGAGCAATGTTTTACTTATTGGACCCACAGGTTCTGGTAAGACGCTGCTGGCACAGACACTTGCGGAGATATTAAAAGTGCCTTTCGCGATCGCCGATGCTACATCCCTGACGGAAGCGGGATATGTTGGTGAAGATGTTGAGACTGTTGTTTTAAAACTATATCTTGCAGCCGGTGAGAGTATCGAGAAGACCGAGAAAGGCATTATTTATATTGACGAAATAGACAAGATAAGCAGGAAATCTGAGAACGTATCCATAACGCGGGATGTATCGGGTGAAGGTGTTCAGCAAGCTTTGCTCAAGATAATCGAAGGTACGACAGCAAACATACCTCCACAGGGAGGTAGAAAGCATCCCCAGCAGGAGACGATTCCCATAAACACGAACAATATCCTTTTCATATGCGGTGGAGCTTTTGTGGGTCTGGAGGAAATAATTGCAAACAGGACCAATAAAAGTGGAATGGGATTTGGTGCCGAGACGATGAAATCGGTGAATTACATAACGTCAGATCTTTTTGAATTATGTGAACCTCAGGATCTGATCAAGTATGGTATCATACCGGAATTTGTTGGAAGATTTCCAATAATATCGACGTTGAACGAGTTATCGACAGATCAGTTCGTAGAAATTCTAACCAAGCCGAGGAATGCAATCACCAAGCAGTATCAGAAATTTTTTCAACTCGAGAACTGCAAGCTCAAATTTACCAATGGAGCATTGAAGGCGGTTGCGAAAAAAGCGATGAATAAGAAGACTGGTGCAAGGGGCTTACGTGCAATACTCGAAGAGATAATACTAGATATAATGTATGACCTTCCTTCGATGACCAGTGTAAGTGAATGTATAATAACAGAGCAAGTCATAGAGAAAAAAGAAGAGCCGACTTTTCTTTATTCAAAAGCAAGTTAATTTTGAACATACCTATAAAATCATTTCCATAAAATGAAGGGATAATAGTGTTGAGAAGTATGACCGGCTATGGAAAAGCCGTAGTAGAGTTAAATCAATACAAGGTTGATGTGGAGATCAAGTCAGTAAATCACAAATATTGTGTTGTGAGAGCGAAATTGCCATTAAATTTACAATCTTT
>Ga0272441_10005027_pt1 | contig 23375 bp, 12 predicted proteins | sample SSMProp6N_FD_193582 | JGI IMG/M metagenome (GOLD analysis project Ga0272441, IMG submission 193582) | Marine sediment archaeal communities from Little Sippewissett salt marsh, Falmouth, MA, United States - SSM-Prop-6N | ecosystem: Environmental > Aquatic > Marine > Wetlands > Sediment ...
TACTCGAGCGAATCCAATGACGCAGCAGCAGAATCCGTCTCCATTCATCCGTTTCACCAGCCACAACGGCATCCAATCCGTATCGCGACCGTAACTCGCGAACGCGCGGGCTGTAATAATTCTCGAATGCCCGAAACAACTGGTTTCCGCAATACCGCGGATTTTCAACGGGCACGACACCAAACCGGCTACTCTCTTCCGCAAAGACTCTCGGTATCGCGATAATACTTAAACCGAATAAAATGCTGACTGAAACGACTAACCGATTAGCGTTCATTATCTCTTCCTTACTCAAGATGCGTTCGTATTTAGCTCGCCGCCATGTCCAGCATCTGCTTTACAGACGGATTCGGCGATTCGATATCCTTCGCCGACCGAATTGTAACAGTAGGAATCGCACCGTGCTCGAGATGCATTTTCATCCTCAGCGTTTGATCCTCATCCCGGCCCGACAGATTGGCGTATCCAAATGTTCGGCAGAGTCTCCCGAAAAGAAAATCATTAAGAGTACATCCACCGGTCCGTTCCAGTCCTTTGATTGAAGTGTGCCAACTCTTAAACAGATGCGCCTGGGCAAAAGACAGGCCCTGCATGGTGATTTCATTGAGTCCTTCGCCTCCGACGACGAGTCCCTTTCCGAGAGAAGCGACATGGGCGATGATTTTCTTCATGCCTTCGGTTGGTGTCATCGCTTCGACGAAGCAGTTATGCAGGTTATGAGAAACAAGCGTTACATCGATGAAGACCGTATCGAGCTTCAATTCGCGAGCCGCTTTGAGGATATTTTCTCCCAGGATGGATCGCCACATACTCAGGCCGGGATGGACTTTGACCATGACTTTTTTATCTCGATTGTTAAGACGGCTCGCATTGGATTCCGGCACGCCGAGGCCTCGTCCCCGATACCAGCTCCACCCGCGCAAATCCTGACGCTCAATGCCACGATATTGAAAATCTCTCAGATACGCATAGGCGGGATGCGAAGGATCCATATCCACGGCATTGAAGTGCGGCATCATGTGAAAACCCATGGACAAGCCTTTTTTGACAAAAGCTTTCGCCTGTTCGCTGGGCACATAGGCGGGGTAGTTCTCATCATACGAATCCGTGCGCCAATTGGGATAATGAATCAGGCAATGTTTGGGATCGATCTTCTTCGAGATTGCATCCAGGACACTCTCCCGGCCCGGGCACCAGCTTACCGCGAATTTAACGTCCCTCGTCCAGGCCCGGCGTTTTCGTTCTTCGGCCTGGAGATCGTAGGCATCCCATAACCAGTTCCGGTATTGCTTAGCCGGGACCTTCCAATCCCCTTCGAATACGTTGATGCGCCAGACAAGCCCGCCGGCGCTCAAATTATCATCTATCGGGCCGTAAGCCTGCGCGTCGAATCCTAATTGATTCTTGTGCTCTTTCGATCCCACTTGAAGGGCTTTATATCGATAACGGTTGTCTTGAGTATGAACCCAGAAGCCCCCTTTTTTCGATTGCAGAATCGCCAGGCCCGCCTCCCAGTAGAGCGGCCAATCCCAATGGCTGTTGGCGATCAAAGCATCGTCCAGTTTGAGCTTGACGCCCTGAAAGAAAGGGGCGACAAGGTCCAGGCCGGAACGAATCCCGGCCAGGTTCCATCGACAGGCCAACACGCCGGGCCGCGACGAGTAAGCCGCCGGCTCGATGAGGATAGCGCCGCTATCAGGCTCCACAGAAACGGCAATGACACCATCGCCGTCCCAACTGTGGAAAACGATTTCCGCCTTAAGCGGGGCCATTTGACGCGTGACGATGTTGCCGAATTTACTTTCATCAATGGAAATGATTTCATTGCCTCGATAGAGCAACTGCAATGCGGCGGTTTTATCGACATCCACACCTTGTATGAATTCTTCACCCGTCTTTTTGCTTATCAGCGACGTCAGACATCCTTTTTCCATCACCGCCGATTGCGTATGTGTGTCAATAACGATCTTAGGCCCTTCCACACGCATTGATGCCTGTTTATTCTCGGATACATGGATGCTCGTTGCCGCCCTGCCAGAAGGCGATACATGGGCCAGGGCGGCGATACCGCCCGCGACCTTTAAGAAATCTCGTCTATGCATCATGCTTGTGCCTTTCTTCTTAACCGGATGGATACCAGGCAATTATAGCAGACATGAAGGTAAGCGAAACAGCAAAGTTGGTGAGATTGATGTTAACTCCTTCTGTTGTTATACATGATTTTCATAGCCGTTTCGCCCCCCCACTGTTTTTCGAGCAACCGATATCTGTCTTCACTGAAACAGGCATCTGCGAAACTGGCAATGTTCGTAAAAAAGACCTATGAATGGCCTCACGGCCGTATTTTCCGGGATAATCGCGAATACTTATTCAACTTTTAAGCCTGTGACGTCGATAAGAGAAAGGCGTCTAATCATTGGATGCACAGACTTTTTTCGGACTTAAAGGAGTTGAATCGATGGGTTTATTGGGCAGTACGGAAATCAAAGGGGCCGAACGGTTGCAATGCCTGGACTACTATGAGGCGGAAACCAGCGTGACGGCTTTCCAAGCCAGGGAAGCGGATTTATTCAACAACGTGCTGGTCATATATGACGACGTCATCAAAAAAAGTCCCGCGGCGGCACGTAAGGTCTCCATCGCCGCCCATCGGCTCGTTCAGGCGGCGGAGGAGATCATTCGCCGCCGGGATGAGATCCAGCCCGTTCCGGAACTCGCTTTTGCACTGCATTGGGCCTGGCACGTCACTTCGGTTGCTTATGCGGCCTGGACGCGGGCCACCCTGGATGCGATGGAAACCCTGTCCAACGGCCAGACCCCGCTTTACAAGTATGTTCAGCATTTGGCGAACGAACATGAGGCGGCGTGGCGCAAGGCCCAAAAAGAAGAAAAGAAATACCTGAAGCTGCTCCGATTCCCCTCGACTGAAATCGCAAGAATCACCGACAAAAGCCTTGAAGAGGCCGACATCGACAGTTGGCAACCGAAGCCATGTTTGCCTCCAAATGACGAAAAGATTGTCTCAGAGACGATTGTATCTGAGCCAACGGCTCACGTCTGTTCCCACGATCAGATAGACACACCCGTGTAAACATCAGGCATTCGGCAGCCGGTTTTCCATCGCTGCGACCCTGTAGAATATTGACGCTCCCGGTAGCATCAAGTATTGTACACCTTCAATCAGTACCTATGTGATTATGTCCAAGGAGAAACACGAAATGAAAAGACGAGAATTCCTAACAGCAGCGGCTATTACGGGCATGGCAGGCATGAGTTCTTCTGTTATCGCCAGGCAAAACGACGACGGCGAACGAGAGTATCTTGAGTTCAGGAAATATCACTTGCACGTCGGATCGAAGAAAAACCAGGTCGGCAATTTTCTGCGTCGCGCGGGTATCCCTGCGATGAACCGTATCGGCATCGGGCCGGTCGGCGTGTTCACCGCGGTGTACGGACCCAGTGAGCCCACTCTTTACGTCCTGCTCGTGCATAAGTCCATCGAGACGGTCGTGAATTCGGCATCGCTATTGATGGCCGATGACGAATATCGAAAGGCCGGGGCGGACTATGTGGATGCCCCGCTGTCCGAGCCGGCTTACGTGCGGATGGAAAGTTCGCTGATGGTCGCGTTTAAGAACATGCCGACGTTAGAGGCGCCGGAAAAGAAATCCCGCATCTTCGAGCTGCGCACGTATGAAAGCCACAGCATCAAGGCGAACAAGAAGAAGATCGACATGTTTAACGAGGGCGGCGAGATAGCAATTTTCCGTAAAACCGGTTTGCAGCCGGTTTTCTTCGGTGAAACGCTCATCGGACCGAAAATGCCGAACCTGACCTATATGCTCGTATTCAACGACCTGGCGGACCGGGACGCCAAATGGAATGTATTTCGCGTCGATCCGGGCTGGAAGAAACTGAGGAGCAACCCGGTTTATAAGGACACGGTCTCGAATATTACCGATATCATTCTCCGGCCGACGTCGTATTCACAGATATAGCTCAATCTCGATATTCGTGCTTAATTTCGCGAAGCCGATCTTGCCCCGAGGACCTGGAGCGTTCCTTCAATAACGGGCAAAGGTTCGGTTTTGACCTTCGGATCGTTGAAATCGCCGGTGACGCTCATTCGAACAACGGCCTGCCCGAGCCCTTCGGTCAGGGATTGAAGGACCGACGGCGTGTCCGATGCGAGACGTCGGCCGCGCGCCGTCAGAGTCAAATCGAGATTGTTTTTTTGCAGGTCCATTCGTCCCGAGCCGACAAAGGCAATATCCTGGCCGGACAAATCGAGATTTCTCACGAACAATCCGTCACTCTTAATGTAGGAATCGAGCACCATCTGGTCGAAGGCGAAATCCGTCGGTTCCGTGAACCGGAGCACCTGCAGAACCTTGGCTAACGGCGAGAGCTTACCCACCTGCATATCGCTTATTAAAAGCTTGCACGTGCCGACACGAGACGCCTGGTCGCCGGTTTCGGCATGAATACATAATGAGCCGTTCATCTTCCCGCTCGTGTGGCCACTGGTCGCCGCCCGTTCGAGCGGCGTATCTGAAAGGAATTGCCTAAGGTCCACATCGACTAAACCTGCCTGGAGTAAGTATTGGCCGGGCTGCTCGTCAGGCTCCTGGAACTGGAACCGTCCCGTCATTTTGCCGTTGTAGCAATTCGCCATCAGATTTTCGGTGGTCCAGGATCCGGAATCCGGATTGTAAGAAACACCTGCCGTCAGATCCGTAAAGGACTTGCCCCGAACCCAGAGTGTGCCGTTATCGAGAGTCGCCTGACAACGAATAAACCCCTCGCCGGTTTTGTACAAACCTTCTGTTTCAAATGTTGCGCTTAATTGAATGCCGGAGCCGGACGTATTGAAACGATAATTCCTCAAGTGAACATCGCCGGCGAAATCGATCGTTTTTTGGCCGTCCGGCGTTGTGATAAGATGAATTTGATCAAAATTCAGGTCGAGCAATCCGGTCGGGGATAGCCTGTCATACGAGGGCCGAATGTGCCGGGGTAACAGCAAGCCAAATTGATCGTCAAAAGGGACATCCCGGGCTGAAAGATCCAATAGAGCACTCTCGAATCCTCCATCACCGAGGGTTACTTCACCGTTGAGATCGATGGTTGCCCTGGACATCACCGTAGAGACATCACTGCCCAGGACCGCCTTGACATCCTTTAATTCAACACGATTCGGATCCAACGTGAGATTACCGGTCACGTTTTCAAGCGGATAACAGAAATCCCGGAGGAACATGCTGTTGCCGAGACACTCCAGGCGAATATCGTAATCAGGATATTCCGCCGGATCCTGTTTGCTCAAGTGCGCTGTGAGGTTGACCTTTCCTTCCGGCTGGAAGTCGGAAACGGTTTCTTGAAGCGTCTCGGGTAAGAGGCTGAAGAGATGGTCATTGAGCGGCATCTGTTCCATCTCTACCGCCAGGTCATACAAGGACTGGCCTTGCTGCTGAGCGGGCTGGATTTGGCCCGTTAAGGAAATCAAGCCGTCATTGTACCGGCCGGAGAAGGCCTTGATCGTGACTAAATCCGGCATGAAAGCGGCTTTGGCCGTTACACCGGAGACGACCAGGGGGAGCCGGTCGGATTTCAAAGACGCTTGCTTAAAAGACAAATCGGCAACGAATCCCGGCGGTCCGGCATCCTGCGTCATGACCCTCACCCATCCATCGGCCAGGCCCGCCGGATGCCATCGCGTATATAAGGTTTTCTGTCTCTCGGGTAAGGCGGCTTCCAGCGTTGAATCCATCGGCATGTTATTCACGTTCACTGAAATATCATACGTCGGCTTATCATCGCCGTGGGTCGTGAACTGGCCGTTCACGGTGATCCGACGCTCGTTCACCTTTGAAGTAACGTTTGAAAAGACGACATTGCTCTCCTCAAAAGTGAGCTTGCCGCTCAGATTCTCCAGGGGATATGGAAAATGCTCGTATGTCGCCCCGACGCCGAGGAGCTCAACGTCCAACTTTTGTCGTTTGCCGGTCGGCGATTCACGGGTAAACCAGTAGTCGATGGCCGCCTGCCCGGTCGGGTAAAATTGACACCACAATTTCTGCTGTTTGGCCGTCAGCGCATTATACAAATCATCATCCAGCGGCATATTGTCGCTTGTAATCTGGATTTGGTACTTTCGATTAGGGCCGAAATCCCGACACCAACCGTTGAAGATGAGTGAGGCATCCCCATGCTTACCGAGAAGATTGCACAAGGTAACGCTGTTTTCCGTAAAGCCTATCCGCCCGGCTAAATGTTCGATCGGATACTGAAACTGGGAATGGCAGACTTCCACGTCCCTGCAATAAACGTCGCCGCTCAAGGTACTCTCATTAAGCCGATTCAAATGACCGGAGGCCTTCAGTTCGATATCGACCTGCCCCCGTGGTTCATACCGGTTAAAAAATTTCTGCAGGGCGGCAAAGGGTCCGGATCGTTCCAGGAACGCCGGGCCGACTAACGATAATTTTTCCAGAGACGGACTGCGTTTGGATTTTAGATCCTTGATATTCAGTCTCAGCGAGAAGGCATTGCTTTGATCATATTTGAACTCGGCGGCCAGGACATCGATAATCCACGCCATCTCAAGCTCGGGAACATCAACGGACGAAATGCCGCCCGTGATCGTTACGCTCCCCGGCCTCCATGCCCCTCTCAAGCGACTTTGGCCGTAACCGGAAGCCATCGTGGCTGTCGTAATATCAAAACTGTAGCCGTCTTGGGTATCGGCGCCTGATTCGAATTGTGCCTTGATAGGCACGGAAACGGCGACCCTGGTTTGGCCGTTCGATATCTTGGTGTATTGCAGCGTTCCCTCATTAAGTCGCACACGAGGCATTTGGTCGGGACTTCCTTTGGGAGGCTTGAGCTTGAGGGCGGAGATGTTCCAATCGTGGGTGTCCTGATTGTATTGGGCGTTGACGACGAAATCATTCACGTCGATGGTTTTGAGTCTGGGCCGGAGTTTGAGCAAGCTGCCGAGACTGAAACGTGCAAAAACCATTTCAGCATCGATGATCGCATCCTCTTCCCCTTGCTCTTCATAGGGCCGGATCACAAGATTTTTGATATAAACGGACCCATTGGTCCGGAAATCAACCGATTCGGTTCTGATCTTCGTATGGGTCAGGTCGCCAATTTGCCGAATGGCGACATAACACAAAGCGCGCCCGGCCAGAATGAAAAAGACCCACAACAGAACCGCCAGAACCGCACAGCCCAGAAGCCAGCGAATCATTCTTTTCGGTCTTAATTGTCGGATTCTAAGTCGGGCCATAGAAAACACCGATTACGATGAGCCTTGCTTCTCATACGTTCTATACGGGAATCTGTTCTAAACCGCATTAATGGCTTTATCGGCAATATCGCGGCGGCAGTACGCCCCGTCGAACGTAATTTTATCGACCGCCTCATAAGCGTTGGCTTTGGCCTCCGCAATCGTCTTGCCCAGAGCGGTCACGCCGAGGACCCGGCCGCCGCTGGTAACGACATCCCCATCCTGCTCTTTCGTGCCGGCGTGGAATACGATCACGTCCTCAAGCTCTCGCACGTCATCAAGACCGGTGATGATTTTCCCCTTTTCATAATCATCCGGGTACCCTCCCGAGGCCATAACCACACACACCGCCGGCCGCGGATCCCACTCGAGCGTTACCTGATCCAGCGTGCCGTCGCAGGTCGCCAACAGCACTTCAAGTAAATCGCTTTTTAGCCGCATCAGGATCGGCTGTGTTTCAGGATCGCCGAACCGAACATTGAATTCCAGCACTCTCGGCCCCCCCGCCGTCATCATCAGCCCGGCGTAGAGCACGCCTCTATAGGGCGTGCCGTTACGGTTCATGCCGTCCACCACCGGTACGAGAATTTCCCGCGTAATCTGACCCATTAATGCGTCCGTTACCACGGGAGCAGGGCTATAGGCCCCCATCCCGCCGGTATTCGGCCCGGTATCACCATCGCCGATGGGTTTGTGATCCTGCGAAGACTCCATCACGTAAATATTTCGGCCATCCACGAAGGCCAGTATGGAGGCTTCCTCACCCAACAGCTTATCTTCGACGATGAGTACATCACCCGCCGAACCGAATATCTTGTCCTGCATGATCTTTTCCGCCGCTAAGATGCCGTCCGACGGCTCATCACACACATAGACGCCCTTGCCCTTGGCCAGCCCCGCCGCCTTAATCACGACCGACTCATCCCGGCTTGCAATGTAAGCCTTTGCGTCGCTGAATCGGTCGAAGGAGCGCCCCTCAGCGGTCGAGACGCTGCTGGAGCGCATCAGGTGCTTTGCGAAGGCTTTATCGGCCTCGAGTTGTGCAGCTTTGCCGCTCGGGCCGAACGCTTTGATCCCGGCCGCTTCAAAGGCATCGACGATCCCCTCCGCCAGCGGATCCTCCGGCCCAACCACCGCAAGCTCTACCTTGTTCTGTTGCGAAAATTCAAGAAGCTTTGTCGTATCATTGACGTCAATGGGAACATTCTGACCGCACTGAGCCGTGCCGGGATTGCCCGGGGCGGTAAAGAGTTTGGATAAATGCGTCGATTGAGCGAGTTTCCAGGCGATTGCATGTTCGCGACCGCCGCTTCCGATGAGCAATACGTTCATGTGCCACCTAAGATTAAGGTCCTATAGTCTCTGTTATTCTTGAATGGATTAAAAAAATCGCAACGATGTCGCCCAGTCTAACAGAGCGAGCCGATTGGCTCAAGTTTTTTCGACCATCGGCCCGAATTGAAATGTAGGGCGATGTAAATTCTTTGATCAGGAACAAAGCCTAATAAGTTCGAGTTTTTCTTTAACCAGGACGACAGAAGGTTATAATACCTGAAAAGATATCGTATGCCGGGTCGTAAATCCTGAAGGGAATTTGAAAATGAGTCACAAATGGACGGCTGTTTTAAATATCGGCATTCTGCTAACGGTTCTGGTCTTCGCCGGCTGCGGCAAGCCGGTCCGCTTTCCCCAGATCGTGGATTCACCTCGACCGCTGACAAGCACCCTCCCGCCACAATATCGCATCGCCGGAACATCCGTTGAAGGCCGGCCGATGCTGTACATTGTGCTTGGCGAAGGCCCCGATGTGATTTTCATTCTTGCAACGATTCACGGCAACGAACCGGCCGGGACACCGCTCGTTCGCCGGCTGACCCGGCATCTTCAGCAAAATCGTCAGATTTTAAATGGGCGGGCGGTCGTGCTTTTACCCGTGGCGAATCCCGACGGTCTGGCGAACGGAACGCGCCATAATGTTAACAACGTGGATTTGAATCGCAATTTCATCGCGGCCAACCGCAGCAACAAAGTACCGGGCGGAGCGGAAGCGCTTTCCGAACCGGAAGCCCACGCCATCTATAAGATTATTCAGCAACATAATCCGGATCGCATCGTGAGCATCCACCAGCCCCTGAACTGCATCGACTACGACGGTCCCGGCCAACAATTAGCCAACCACATGGCCCAATATTGCGCTCTGCCCGTGAAAAAACTGGGCGCCCGGCCCGGCTCACTCGGTTCCTACGCCGGTGTGACAAAGGGGATCCCCATCATCACATTCGAAATGCTGGCAGAAGACTCGGACCTCGATTCCGAAAGCCTCTGGCGGAAATACGGCAGAGCCCTCCTCGCGGCGATCACATATCCACAGTGATGATTATCCGGGCGGGCACACGGGGTCGCCTCTACATTGCTCTGCGTCTTCGTAGTAACAAACCGGCAAGGCTTAAGCCCAAACTGCCGAGAAGAAAGGCACCAGGAACGGGAACGACATTCGTAGCCTGAAAAACCAAATCATTGCCCCGCTGGAACGTATCGAACGCAAAGTACGACAAGCTCGCGAAGTTATAATTGAATACCGGATTAAAAAGGCTGTCGATATCACCGGCCGTCAAGAAACTCAATTCCCACGTCTCGCCGGGGCCAATGTCTGTGACGATGTCATAGCCGGGCAGGAACGAGAAATTAATATTTCCGCCCAAAGAAGCGGTTTCGGTGATGTTCAGAAAATCATGTTCGCCGTCGTTGAAGCCCCCGATTTCTATGTCAAGATGCCCCGTAGCCGACTGAATGAAATCGCAGGCGATGATCGTATCGAGAACCGATCCCGAACCTCCGGGTGAGAAGATTCCATCGTTGGTCAGCGTGTTGTCCTCACCAAGGTTGACGAAAGCTCCCGAGTTAAATGTTCCGGTCAAATTGTTGTTGAAAGCGTTAACGCCCAAGCCGAGATCGACCGAGCCGGTGACGATGCCGTTGTTATAGACTGTGTCGTGACCACCGCCCCCGATAATCGACAAGCCGCTGAGCGCGGAGATACTGCCGGCGTTGGTGAGCGTATTGTTGGCTCCTCCGTCGATATTCACTCCCGCGCCGGTGCCCGAGCCACCCTGGATCGTACCGCCACCGATGCTGATGGAGATGTCACCATTGCCGCTGCCGCCGACGCTCTGGGCGTGGATACCGTCTGAGTTCATGCCACCGGCCGTAATGTCGCTGGCAAGCGTGACAGTGACCGTACCGGCCGCATCAGTGCCTGCCGCACTTTGTGCGAGGATACCATGGGACATATCGCCGTGCGTCGTGATGCTGCCTGTATGGGTAACATCGACCGATCCGGCCGAGCCCGAGCCGCCGGCGCTGCCGGCAAAGCCAACACCGAAGCCCATGTCTTCAGCGAAGATACCACTGGCCGTGGGGTCGAAGTCCAGCGTGCTGATGCCGCCATCTTCGCTGATTCCCCCAAACCCGCCGCCGCCCCCGATGCTCTGCGCAAGGATCCCATGCGCGAATCCACCGTCTGTAATAATATCGCCGTTGTTTACTACAGTGACATCGCCGCCATCACCGCCACTACCGCTGCTGCCCTCAAAGACCATCTCGGACGTCGGATCTGTGAGGCCATCCGGGTCCGCATGTATGTATCCTCCCGTACCCCCGCCGCCACCGACGCTCTGCGCCAGAATCCCGTTGGCAAAATTGCCCCCTGTGCTGATGTTGCCATCGTTGGTTACCGTGACTTCGGCCCCATGTCGACCAACACCGATGCTCCCGCCTATTGAGAATTTAGAACTAACGAATGATTCTTCTAATAACGGCATAAAGGGCTCTAAATCCGCCGGAACGGTAGTATCTTCATATTGGCCCCCGGAGCCGCCACCGCCCCCGATGCTCTGGGCCAGGATTCCGCTGGCGAAATCGCCCTCGGTGCTGATGTGGCCACTGTTGGTTACCTCGACCTTGCCCCCCGTACCGCCGCCGCCGCCGACGCTCCCCAAGGTCAAAGAGGATGTCGGGCTCGTCAAGCGATACGAGTCGTCATGTATGTACCCCGCCGTACCGCCGCCGCCGCCGACGCTCTGCGCCAGTATCCCGTTGGCAAAATTGCCCCCCGTGCTGATATTCCCATCGTTGGTGACCATGACCTCGCCTCCACCGCCACCATCACCGCCATCACTGCCTATTAAGATGTCTGAATCAGCGCTCATAAAACTCAAGAACGGCACATAGTCCAGCAGATTATTGGTAAGTTCAACCTGGATGCTTGTGGTCTCAGCCCCTGCCCCGCCACCGCCGCCGATGCTCTGGGCCAGGATTCCATTGGCGAAATCTCCCTCTGTGTCGATGTTGCCAGAGTTGGCTACCTTGAGATTGCCGCCGTGGCCCCCACCTTCGCTCGTACCTCCTAACGAGAACTTGAAATTTGCATCGGGAGAAAGCATGCTTTCCAGGTCCATGATCGCTTCAATGTCGGCTATCATCGCAATGCTGTTGCCGCCGGCCCCCCCGCCGCCACCGACACTTTGCGCGTACAGGCCGTGGGCATGGTCCCCCAGCGTGGTAATCGTGCTGCCGTTGTTTATGTTGACGGCACTGCCATCGCCGCCACCGCCGGCATCACCTCCAACCGCTAAACTTCCTGAGTACGCAGCTCCGAGTATTAAGTTGTAAACGTTGCCCCCGCTGCCGCCCCCTCCGCCTAAACTCTGGGCGTGAATTCCGTGTGAGGATGCGCCTGCCGTGATGATAGAGGCATCTCCGCTTTCGACATCGACCTGTCCACCGTTACCACCGAGCGTGCTGTCGCCCCCCATGGACCAAGCAAAAAAGAGCCCGTTATCGTAAGCCGCACCACCGACCCCGCCGCCGCCGCCCACGCTCTGGGCGAGGATTGCGCTGGAGGCCATCCCGGAAGTCTCCAGGTTGCCGCTATTGTTGACTGCGACCCTTTTACCACTGCCCCCGGAGGCGCCATTGCCGCCCAGTGTGAAAAAAGGACTATTACTTGTTCCGCCATGGCCGCCCACGGCACCGCCGCCGCCGCCGATACTCTGGGCAAATATGCTGGCCGAGCCATCGCCTACGGTAGCGATATCTCCCGTGTTTTCCACTGTGACACGACCGCCATCCCCATTGCTTCCTCCCTCGCCTCCGATGGAGACAAGCGCATAAGACCCTCCCCCGGCACCGCCGCCGCCGCCGACACTCTGGGCCAGGAGGCCATCGGATTCCACCCCGAGAGTTTGGATATTCCCGCTGTTTGTGATGAGGACGTCGCCACCATCGCCGGCACTCTCCGGGCTGGCGCCCCAGGAGACCACAGCACCCGCGTCGCCGGCGCTGCCGGCGGATCCGCCCACACTCTGGGCGAAGATGCCGAGAACATCTCTGCCGGACGTCTGGATGTCCCCCGTATTATCCAATGTCACATCGCCGCCCGGACCACTGCCAAGAGCGCCGCCGCCCAGGCCGACCACGCTGCCTCCATACCCACCGTCGCCGCCGGCGCCTCCGAGGCTTTGCCCGAAGATCGCGCCGGTCACGGGGCCGGTCCATTCGGAAGTGGCAGGCAAAGTGCCGGTGACCACGATGCTTCCATGGTTCTGGATCGCCACAGGACCGCCGCTGCCGCCGGGGCCGCCATCCCCCCCCTTGGCATAACCGATGGAACTAGCCGAGCCACCGGCACCTCCGGCGCCCCCAGCGCTTGATGCGTAGATGCCGACAGCAGCCGTACCGGTCGCCTGGATGTGGCTGTCGCTGGTGACTGCCACCACGTCAGAATTACCTCCGGCTCCACCATGACCACCGTATGCCGCAACTAAAGAACTTGCCGCCCCCCCGTTGCCGCCATTGCCCCCCCGACTCTCGGCAGCGATGCCGATTGAAAGCCAGCCGTTGGTCTGGATGTCGCCGTCGCTGGTGACAATCACCGGTAGACCCAAGCCGCCCTCTCCACCGTTGCCGCCGTATGCCGCGATAGCATGCCATATGGGCGTGCTGCCAACACCGCCGTCGCCGCCGTGGCTTCCTGTGCGAATACCGAGGGCAAATGGAAAAGACATGCTGATACCGTAACCGCCGCCGTCGAAGTTCACCTCCGGACCTGACACTGCCGGAGATGTTTCGCCGCCGGGACCACCCCGCGTACCGTGACCGCCGCGCGCGCCGCCAAAGAGAGACCATGTGTCCGCGCCCGTCGTACCGTCGGCGCCCTTCGCCGTCAAATCTATACCGTAAGCGCGGCCCGCTGCTGTGATGTTCGTGCTGAGACTGTTGACGTTGAACGTGTAGACCGGTGGGCAGCTCCAGTACGATGCCGGCCATATGCCGTCGGATTGGTCACCGGTGAAGGTAGCGACCGATCCGCTCACAACAGGTGGTGTGGGCCCGGCGAACGCCCCCGTGTTTAATACAAGAATGACTGCCATCGACACCGACAACAGCACTGTGAGTTTCTTCTGGAGTTTCATTTCACCACCCTTTCCCATAAACTGCCACTGTTTGCGAGTTACTGTTTCGCCGCATTGAAAACGCCCCTGTCCGGGCCGCACGGCGCATGGCGAAAGCCTGTCGCCTAAAACAATAGTAGAACAGTGAAGAGGGAAAAGGCGATGATCGACAGGATACGTCGCTTGCTCTGAAGTCTCGTGTGCATCACAAACCTCCTTATTTGACACATTGCTACAGATATCGATACTCACCTGGAAGCAACGACATATAGGTAGGAATAGACGACCACGACCCTGCTGCCTATAATACTCCATCCGACAGTTGCTATTATATCCACCCAAGGCCACCCGTCAACAAAAATCCCAAAAAGAAATGGGGCTTTTTTTCCGTGTACCCGGAAAACTGCGACAGTAACGCGCTGTAGGCGATTTGGACGTGAGATGTTGAGCGTTTTCGGTTAAAGTGTTACGAATCTTATGAGTCTATTCAAAGATCAACAATGAGTTCAAGCCGGGGGCGATCAGCCGGACGCGATTGAGCGGCTCGCCGAGGGACTGCTCGCGGGCAAGCAATTCCAGACCCTGAGGGGCGTGACCGGCTCCGGCTTTCCACCGCGACCAGCCTTTCGACGCGGAAGGATTGCATTATCGTCGTCTTCGTCTTCTGTATCTACGGGCTTGGCTCGCCGGAGGATTACAAGGCGCTCCGGCGGCGGAGCCAATGAATCCCTGCGATGCCCATCCCGGCTAAGACCAGCGCGCCGGGGGCGGGAATTGGGCAAGGTCCGGGCCCCGCGCCCGGGTCCACATTCGTATTAGTGGCCGAGAACCACAAGCCGGTACCGTCTTGATAGACGTCGTACAAAAAGCCGGACGGCGTGCCCAGAAAATCATACGTGACGGTCGAAGCAAAACTATCGATCCCCAAATCGGCATCGAGGAACATCAAAGATCGAGTCTGGCCGTTACTGACGTCCGTGCTAATGTCGTAGCCGCCCTCGAACATCAAGTCGATGGTTCCGCCCGTCAGAAATGCGGTCCCCGTGATGTCCAGAAAATCGTATTCGCCGGGGCTGAAGCCTCCCACCTCAATCTCGAGACTGCCCGTCCCATCGAGAGTGTAATCACCCACCACACTCATGGTCCCTGTCGAATTGCCCGGTGCGACGGTTCCGGAGCCCGTATCAAGATGACCGATAAACGTCCCCGTGCCCTGGTATTTGCCACTGTTATTGAATGTACCCAACGAGTTGTCGATGGTCCCATTGTTGATGATGGTGCCGGCGTTGTTAAGGGCCTTTTTGAATTTGGCTAGCAGGGCTGTCAGGCCCACTTTGAATTTGCCATCGTTGGTTGCATTGCCGGTGACTTCGAGACTGCCAAAATCTTGAGTCAATTCGTTTTTATTCTTGATTCTCTTCGCCTTCAGGATACCGCCCAATTGGAAATATTGTCCATTGGGACCAATGTTGAGGGTTCCTTCCACGTCATTCTTCCCTCCGTTCTGCGTGAACTTACCTTGACCCTTATCACCGATGGTTTCATCTTTAGCGTAAAGTTCTCCGCCGTTTAAAGTGTATTTGCCGTTGCTATCCGCTTTATGACCCACGCTGAGCTTATCGGTCACAGTATTCTTTCCCCCATCCTGCTTGAACTCGCCTTCGCCGCCCTCGCCGATGAATTCTTGTGGAGCAAGAAGCTCGCCGCCGAATAACGTGAGCTGGGCGACGCTGTCTTTCTTATGAGCGACACTCAGCTCCTCGGTCACGGTGTGCGTCCCCCCATACTGTGTGAACTGACCTTGCCCCTTATCGCCGACCGTCTCCTTTTGCGCTTCAAGCTCTCCGTCCTCGAGTGTGTACGTGCCGGTGCCGCCGCTTTCACTACCCAGGGTCAGCAGATTGGCCACGTGGTTCTTTCCCCCGTTCTGCGTGAACTGACCGTCCCCTTCATCCCCAACCGTCTCCTTTTGCGTTTTAAGCTCTCCCTCCTTTAGCGTGTATTTGCCGGTGCCGCCGCTTTCACTACCCAGGGTGAGCAGATTGGCCACGTGGTTCTTTCCCCCGTCCTGCGTGAACTGAGCTTGCCCCTTATTGCCGATGATTTCTTTGTGAGCGTAAAGTTCTCCGTCATTCAGCGCGTATTCGCCTTCGCCTTCGCTGTTATGCCCAAGGATGAGTCTCTTCACCACCTCATGGACCCCCCCGTTCTGCATAAACCTACCTTTCCCATTGTCGCCCACGATTTGTTTGTCAGCGTGAAGTTCACCGTCTTCTAATTTGTATTTGCCGACGCCTTCGCTTTCATGCCCAAAGATGAGTTCCCTTACCACCTCATGGACCCCCCCGTTCTGCGTAAACTTACCTTTCCCTTTATCGCCCACAATTTCTTTGTTCGCGGAGAGTTCACCGTCATTCAGCGTGTATTCGCCATCGCCTTTGCTTTCATACCCAAGGCTGAGTTTATTCTCCACCCGATTGATCCCCCCGTTCTGCGTAAAGGTACCTTTCCCTTTATTGCCGACGATTTCTTTGTTCGCGTAGAGTTCACCGTCATTTAACGTGTATTCGCCATCGCCTTTCTTCTTATGCCCAAGGATGAGTTTCTTGTCCACCCAATTGATCCCCCCGTCCTGCGTGAACTTACCCTCCCCTTTATGGCCGATGGATTCACGTCGAGCGGCAAGTTCTCCGCCCTTTAGCGTGTAGGTGCCTTTGCTGCCCTTTTGACGACCGATGCTGAGCGTCTTCTCCACTTCATGCGTCCCATTCTCCTGTATGACGTGCCCCTGACGGAAATAGCCGATCATCTCGGTTACGGATTTGAGGGTTTTGTCGGTCGTCATATGCAGAGTGACACCCGGATCTGCCTGATCCAGGAACAGGCTATCGATAGGTTCGGTGTAATCATAGTCATAGCTGATGGTTGCACCCGGTACCATGGAGGATATATCTACACCGACACCGGGCACCGGCACACCAGGGACCCAGTTGCTGGGATCGCCCCACGAGCCGCTGCCGCCTATCCAATATATGAAATCGGCTTTCGCCGAGTGCAGTGCAAACTGCGGCGCAAACAACAACATCGCCAGTACGGCTGCGTTGATCATATGGGGGGGGAAGTTTGTACTTACAGAACACTTCTTCATCACACTCCTCCTTTTTTTGCGCAGAATGGCTTCAAATTTCAATTTATTTAATTGAAAAATCTATTCAGAACAAAAGCCACACAAAACGCCTATGTCATCGTCAAGTTGCTTACCATCATTCGTTGTCGGCGTTGATAATGATGCAGAACAACGCGGCTGTTTCCTCCACGGGCAGGCGCGAGCCTGACAGAAGGAAACGACAAAAAGGGAAACCTGAAGGCACCCTACTCCTCAATAAGACCAATCACTATATTTTATTATATGCGCTGGGGATGGTCTATCAAGACTTAATGCCCGAAAAATGTGGAAAATTCTGCTTTTTTTCTTAGAACGCCCGCAAGGGCTCGATCCCACATTCTGCTGCGGGGCAATTTAGACGTGATATTGGGGCCGCTTTAGTCTAAAATGACACAATGGATATGGGCTTATTCAACATAAACCATGAATTCACGCCTGCGGGCGATCAGCCGGACGCGATTGAGCGGCTCGATAAGGGACTGCGCGAAGGCAGGCAATTCCAGACCCTGATGGGCGTGACCGGGTCCGGCAAGACCTTCACGATGGCGAATGTCATCGCGCAGCAGGAAAAACCCGCCTTAATCATCTCGCATAATAAGACGTTGGCCGCACAGCTCTATGAGGAATTCAAGGAGCTTTTCCCGGAGAATGCCGTCGAGTATTTCGTCAGCTATTACGATTACTATCAGCCGGAGGCGTATATCCCCCAGCGGGATATCTATATCGAGAAAGACGCTTCGAAGAACAACGATCTCGACCGGCTCCGGCTTTCCACGACAACCAGCCTCTCGACTAGGAACGATTGCATTATCGTCGCCTCGGTCTCGTGCATTTTCGGGCTGGGCTCGCCGGAGGATTACAAGGCGTCCGTTGTGGCGATCCGAACCGGGGATCATTGCGAGCGGAACGAGTTGCTCGGTCGATTGGCTGATATTCAATACGCCCGAAACGACATCGATTTCCAGAGGGGCACGTTCCGCGTCCGCGGCGACGTCGTCGAACTGCATCCCTCGTATGAATCGTATGCGATTCGTATCGAATTCTTCGGCGACGAAATCGAGCAGATCAGCTACATCAACCCGATCACCGCCGAGCTCCTCGCCGGGGAAGACCAGGTATTCATCTATCCGGCGCAGCACTATATCATGCCCAGCGACCGGATCGGTTCGGCCGTCGAGGGCATCAAAACCGAGTTGAAAGCGCGCCTGGCCGAGTTGCGAGGCGAAGCCAAGCTCCTGGAAGCCCAGCGGCTCCAGGCCCGCACGATGTACGACATCGAGATGATAGAGGAGGTCGGCTATTGCAGCGGGATTGAGAACTACGCCAGGCACTTAGCCGGCCTGAAACCCGGCGCCAGGCCCTACACGCTGATCGACTATTTCCCCAAGGATTTCCTGTTGTTTATCGACGAGTCCCACGTGACCATCCCGCAATTGCGAGCGATGTGGGCCGGCGACCGGCACCGGAAAGAAACCCTCGTCGAGCACGGCTTCCGTCTGCCCAGCGCGCTGGATAACCGGCCGTTGCGTTTTGAGGAATTCCAGGAAAGCTGGGCGAACGTCATTTTCGTCTCCGCCACGCCGGCGCCGTTCGAGCTGGAGCACTGCAATCACGAGGTCGTCGAGCAAATCATCCGGCCGACCGGGCTTCTCGATCCGGACATTCTCGTCCACCCGGCCGCCGATCAGGTCCCGCACCTTCTGGGCCTCATCGAAGAGCGGGTTCAGGCCGAAGAACGCGTGCTTGTCACGACGCTGACCAAACGGATGGCCGAAGACCTGTCGAGCTATATCACGAAGAAGGGCTTCAAATGTCGTTATCTGCATAGCGAAATCGACACGCTCAAACGCATCGAAATCCTGCGGGACCTGCGCCATGGTAACTTTGACGTGTTAGTCGGTGTCAATCTGCTGCGGGAGGGCCTGGATTTGCCGGAAGTATCGGCCGTCGCCATCCTCGACGCGGATAAGGAAGGTTTCCTGCGCAGCCAGACATCGCTGATCCAGACCATCGGCCGGACCGCGAGAAATGTCAATGCGACCGTCTTTCTGTACGCCGATACGATGACCCAGTCGATGCAGAAAGCGATTGACGAAACGGAAAGACGCCGTAAAATTCAGTTGCAATACAATAAAGAACATAATATTACGCCCGAAACGATCAAAAAAGAAATCCGCTCGGGCCTGACCCAGCAGATTAAGGCCCGGCAGACGGCTCGTGAGGCCGTGCAGTTCGGGAGCAGTGAGTACGAAAAAGTCGAGTTAGCGTCGGAGATTGAAAAAGAAATGCTCGAAGCCGCCCAGAACCTGGACTTCGAGCGGGCCGCCTTCCTGCGGGACCAGTTACGGGAACTCAAAGAGCTGCCCGAGTTAGTTATCGTCAACTCGAAGCGAAAGAAAAGCGACTTTTTGGCGACGAAACGGCAGAAGATAAATAAGAAGAAAAGCTCCACGTCGAAACGGTGAGAGCTAAAGGACAGGAAAGAATGAAAAAGATCAATATTGCCAAAGTGCGACTTCTCATCCAAATGGCTATCGAGGAAGACCTCGGCCGGGGCGATATGACGAGTGAGCTTCTATTCGATAGTGATACCGTCGATAGGGCGACCATCGTCTCTCGCGAAGAAATTGTCGTTTGCGGCATGGATGTCGCCGGAGAGATTCTCAGGTGCTATGACGAGAAACTGACGCTCAAAATACACATCAGCGATGGCGAGCCGGCCCATGTCGGGAGTAAGCTCGGCGTTATCGAAGGGCCGCTGCGCTCCATGCTCAGTGCCGAGCGGGTCATGCTGAATTTCCTGCAACGCCTCAGCGGCATCGCCACGACGACGCGTAAATACGTGTGGGCGATCCGGGGTACGAAAGCCAAAATCTACGACACTCGCAAAACGATGCCCGGCTGGCGACTACTCGAAAAATACGCGGTGCGCTGCGGCGGCGGCTACAATCACCGGATCGGATTGTACGACGGCATTTTGATCAAAGATAATCACATCGCACAGCTCGGCCGGAATTTTCAACAAAAGCTCAAAAGAATCATCGCCAAAGCCAGGAAATTAAAAGGCGCTAAATTCGTCGCCGTCGAGGTGGACCATGTGGACCATCAATTGAACCACGTGCTCAAAATTCCCGGCATTGACATCGTACTGCTCGACAATATGGGCCAATGGCAGTTAAAACATGCCGTCGAGATGCGGGATGAAATGTGCGGCAAAGGAAAGAAGCCGCTCCTCGAAGCATCGGGGAATATTACGCTCAGCAACGTTTCGGACGTCGCCCACTGCGGCGTCGATCGCATCGCCGTCGGCGCCATCACCCATTCGGCCCAGGCCGTTGACCTCGGGCTCGACAGGTAACACAGAAAAAATCAAATATCAAATATAAAAAGATTAAAATTGCGGAATCCGCCGAAGGCGGATGACTTCCTTAATTTTGCATTTTACCGTTTAATTTTTCATTTTTTGATGATGGATCCGGACCAGATAAGCGCGAACCTGAAGACGAAACGGATCGGCAGGAAAATCCTCGTATTCGACAGCACATCGAGCACTCAGACGATTGCCGCCGAGTACGCGAAGAACCGACAGAACGATGGCCTGGTCATCTTCGCCGAAGAGCAAACGGCCGGGAAAGGCCGGTCCGGCAACCAATGGCTCAGCGGCCGTTCGGACAGCATTCTCTGCTCTATCGTCTTGATCGAGAACCGGTTAAGCGCCGAACTGCTATCGTTGACGTGTGCCGTGGCGGTTTCGGAGGCCATCGGCAAGCCGGCCAAAAGCGAGGCGAAAATCAAATGGCCCAATGACATCCTGATAAACGACAAAAAGGTAGCCGGCATCCTGCTTGAATCAAAATCGTATGGTCCGGAAAATGTGTATATCGTCGGTATTGGCATGAACTGCCACCAGCAAAAAGCGTCCTTTCCAAAGGTATTGCAGCCGGTCGCAACAAGCATGGACATGGAAAGCGGCGCCAGGACCGACCGCATCTCGCTGGCCAAAAGACTGATGACCGCCATCGACGACTGGCTCGCATCGGCCCAATCCCACGCTGAAAACGTAACGGATCGATGGCGAGAACTGAGCATCCAGTGGGGCCGCCGGATCACCCTGGTTTTCAACGGTAGAACATTTGCCGGCCATTGCATCGGCGTCGATCCGGAAAAAGGCCTGATCCTCCGGCTGGATACCGGCGGCATCCGAATGTTCGACGCCGCTCACACAACCATTGCCAAGTAAAGCTCGGGCTTGATTATTTTGCGGTAAGAATTAAGACAAGAGTTTTGCAAAATTGAAGTTCAGTTAAGAATAAAACATCGGCCTTTATCTCTTGCTGTTTCCTGTTATACTATGAGCTTACACGAATATGGTATGGAGCATGTTTTAGGAGAATCGTCATGTCACCGAATAGAATGATCAATAAGCTGCTGTTCGTGTATTTCGTTTTCGCCATTGGCCTGTGTGTCGTTTCTTGCTCGCGTGCCGGAGATTCCAACGAGGGTTATCTCCAGGCCGAGGCTGAGGACGTCCAGGCATGGCGCCGGATGCGGTTTGGCCTGTTTATCCACTGGGGCCCGGTCAGCCTGAAGGGGACCGAGATCGGCTGGTCCCGGGGCGGCGAACGGCGCGGACGCACGGGGACCGGTTCTATTCCCTTTGAGGTTTACGACAATCTGTACAAAGACTTTAATCCGGTCAAGTTCAACGCGGACGAATGGGTGCAGATCGCCAAAGCCGCCGGGATGAAATACCTCGTCTTCACGTCCAAGCACCACGACGGCTTCTCGATGTTCGACAGCCGGGTCACGAACTACAAAATTAGCAACTCGCCGTTTAAGCGTGACGTCGTCAAAGAGCTGGCCGACGCCTGTCATAAGGCCGGCCTCAAGCTCGGTTACTATTACTCGCCGGTCGATTGGTACCATCCGGACTACCGGACGGAAAACCACGCCCGTTACATCAAGTTTATGCACGACCAGCTTCGCGAAATCTGCTCCAACTACGGCAAGATAGACATCATCTGGTTCGACGGCCTTGGCGGCACGGCCGAAGACTGGGACTCGCCCAATCTCTTCAAAATGATTCGACGACTCCAGCCTCATGTGATTATTAACAACCGGGCCGGCCTGCCCGCTGACCACGACACGCCGGAGCAGAGAATCGGCAAGTTCCAAATCGATCGCCCCTGGGAGACCTGCATGACGATCTGCCGGCAGTGGGCATGGAAACCCGACGATAATATGAAATCACTCAAACAATGCATCGATACGCTTGTGAGGGTCGTCGGCGGGGACGGCAACTTCCTGTTTAACGTCGGCCCGATGCCGGACGGACGGATCGAGCCCCGACAGGTCGAGCGATTGGAAGAAATGGGCGCCTGGCTCAAGCAATACGGCCAAACGATTTACGGCACGCGCGGCGGACCGTTCAGACCGGGCACCTGGGGCGCCAGCACCCATAAAGGCCATCGCATCTACGTTCACGTTCTGAACTGGTCTGACGAACGACTGACGCTACCTGCTATTCCGAAGAGAATCATCGCCGGCAACGTCCTGACCGGCGGCGAAGCCACCGTCAAACAGACCGATGAGACCATCGAGATTTCTGTGTCGAAGGCTCACCGGCAGGAAATTGACACGATCATTGAGCTTAAACTGAACGGTCCGGCCGGTGAGATCGATCCCGTAAGCTTACCCTCCAAATCCCTGGCCTTTCAGAAGAAAGTCCGGGCATCGAATGTTTACCAAAACAATCCATTGCATGGCCCCGACAAAGCCGTTGATGACGATCCAACGACTCGCTGGGCCACCGACCACGGCGTCAAACAAGCCTGGCTGGAGGTCGATCTGGGCAAACCAGAGACGTTCGATCAGATCGCCATAAGTGAAGAATACGGCCGGATTCGTAAATTCGAGCTTCGATATAAAGACGGCGAGGAATGGAAGACCTTCGCTCGGGGCAGTAGGATCAGAGACAATTACTCCACTCAATTCAAACCTGTGACAGCGCGATACGTGCAATTGAATATCCTCGATGCCATCGACGGACCGACCATTAGTGAGTTCCATGTTCTCGCATCCAAATAAGGAAGTATCGCAACTGAAAAAGACAATCGGAAAGGGGAGCAGTCTCAAGCACCGCTTGGGGATGGTTTCGAAAATTAAAAAATCAAATATCAAAAATTAAAATTGTGGAATTCGCCTCCGGCGGATGACTTCCTTAATTTTGCATTTTACATTTTGATTTTTGCATTGGGTTTTAAGGCTGCCACCCAATGACAAATGAACAACTTAGGATTTATCTGTGATAGACGATCAATGAAAAGGCAACTTTGTGATTTTCAACGGGAGAATTCTATGAGACGTCGTAATTTCTTGAAAGCTGTCGGGCTGGGGGCCGCTTCATTGGCGCTACCGACTTGTATAGCCGGGACCGGCCGGGCAAAACAAAAAACGAACAAGA
>Ga0272441_10005028_pt1 | contig 23375 bp, 14 predicted proteins | sample SSMProp6N_FD_193582 | JGI IMG/M metagenome (GOLD analysis project Ga0272441, IMG submission 193582) | Marine sediment archaeal communities from Little Sippewissett salt marsh, Falmouth, MA, United States - SSM-Prop-6N | ecosystem: Environmental > Aquatic > Marine > Wetlands > Sediment ...
GCGGTTGGCATTTAGCCCAAGCGACGCTTTTTGCGACTCTGGACGCAGCGGCTGGGCGAAATGAACGGTCAAGTCCATGGAAATCCATAGACTGTTTCTTGCTAACAGCCAATGGCTGAACGCTTACGACTTGTCTTGACTCACAACACCCAACGAGGTAAAAATTGCCGATTATCTGGGCACCTCTGAGGAGTAAATCGATGCCGAGGCTGAGTATTGGGCAGAAAGCGTAGCGAATGTTGGTCTTTCTGCTGGGTCTGAGGAACAAGCGGATCGCCGGCCGTCTTACGACTCACGGCTTCTCGCAGAAGGTTCTCGACGATGGCCGGCGACGCCTGAACGAGGTAACACGGGTCCGGCTGATGTCTCAAGCACCAGAGCCACCCTCGACGGACGATCTCAACGACTTGGACAGGTGGGAGAACAAGTGGTTCCCAGTCACCCAGGCCAGCCTACGTTTTCGTTTCCCCGAAATCCACGAGTACATGTTCCATAACCTACACCAAACCGAGGGGCCGGAGGTCGTGCTCTCGGTTACGACGTTCCTCGAACGACATGGGAGGCTCGGGGATCAGGAGCGCGGCAAGGAAGCGGCCGATCTGCTCGCCGAGCGCGGTCTGACCGAGCAGGTGGTCGCCGAGGCCGAGGGAACCCTGAACAAGATCGGAACCATCGAGGAGGCCGACGCCGACGAGGAGCCCGCTGCCCCGGTGGAGCACGACGCTGCCGTCGAGAGCATGTGGCAGTGGTACCTCGAGTGGAGCAGCATCGCTCGCGTGGCCATCAGTGACCGCCGCCTGCTCCGGAAGCTAGGTTTCCTGAGGCGCACGACTACGGAGGGTGGTCAAGATGGACGGGGCGGGGCAGACCCCGGCGAGACAGACCCCGGTGGGGCAGACCCCGGCGGGGCAGACCCCGGCGAGACAGACCCGGGCGGGGCAGACCCCGGCGACGCCTAACCGGCTCGTCCCGCGGCGCCGAGGTGGTCATGGACCGCTATGTGCGAGCCATTCGGCGGCGCCTTGCCGCGCGTTGGCTGGTGGCGGGGCTCCTGGCGGCAGCCTTTGCGGCCCTGGGTCTGGTGCTGGCGTGGCTGGCCGGCGCGGTGGGCAGCGGCGACCGCGCCTTTCCCCTGGGCAGGCTGGTCGCCAGGGTGTCGGGGGTGGTCCTGGGTGTGGGAATCGTCGTCGGGCTGGTCCGCCTCGCCCTGCGGTCCTCTCGCGGCGTGATCCGCCGGCTGCGGCGGTTGGACGTGGTCCTGGCCGAGGATCTCCGGAGCGGGCTGGAGCTCCGGGCGCTCGGGTCGGGCTCCCGCCTGGAGCGAGCCTTTGTGGACTGTCACGGCGAGTCTGTGGCCGAGCGGCTCTTGCGGGTCCCCCCCCGGGACCTGGTGTCCTTCGCCCGGCTCCGGCAGTCTGCCTGGCTCCTGGTGCTGGGCTCGGTCCTCACGGGGCTGGCGGTGGCGACCCTGCCCCGGGCCGCGCCCCGCCTCCTGGCCGTCCTGGGCGCCGAGGGCGGGCCGGACCGGCTGCCCCGGGTGGTTCCCGGTCCGGGTGTGCGCAACGTGCGGCTGGTGATCCATCCGCCCCGCTACACAGGACTCTCCCTGGAAGTGGTGGAGCCCGACAAGGCCCCGGTGTCGGTGCCGACCGGGTCCATGGTGACCGTGGTCGCCAAGACCCCCGAGCCCGTGGTCTGGGCGCGGGCGCTGATCCCCGGCGGTCGGCTGGTGGCGGCCACCCTCCTCGGAGAGCGCATCTTCCGGGTGGAGCTCGTGGCCCGCCGGCCCGGAACGGTGATCTTCTCCTACCGCACGGTCCGCGGCGTTCTCCATGTGGGTGAGACCGGTCCGCGACTCGTCCTGCGACCGGATCTGCCCCCGGACCTGTCGGCCCAGCCCGCCGACGAACAGATCGATCTCCCGCGTCCGCGGGTCCTGCCCCTGCGCTACGAGATCACCGACGACTACGGGCTACTGGAGGCTCGCCTGGTGTGGAAGACCGACCTCGGCGACACGGGTGCGCTTCTGCTGGGACAGGGGCCGCGGTTCGGTGCGAAGCGAAAGAGGCGCATCGCCGGAGTCCTGCAGTGGGACCTCACCCGGCTCGGGCTGCGTTCGGGCCAGACCGTGCGGTTTCATCTGGAGGCCCGGGACAACCGCACCGGGGGCACCACCGGGACCGCGGCCCATGGCGCGGCTGGGGGAGGTGATCGTCCGGGCTCCCAGCAGCGCCGTACCCGGACCCAGATCGTCACGATCACGGGACCGCGTCGGGCCGAGCTGCGCATCATCGCCCGGCTGCGGGCGCTCCTGGAGCGGTCCGTGCGGCGGTTGGCGGATCGGCTGGACCCCGACCAGACCCGGCCCTGTGGTCAGCGTATCGCGGCCCAGAACCGGGCCCGGGGGCCCGAGGTCCGGCTGGTGAAGGACGTGACGGGTCTCATCGCCGAGGTCCGCAAGAAGTCCCCTGTGCCGGCCTTGCTCCGGGTCGCGGTGACGGGGCCCCTTGCCATGGCCCTCGGCGGGCTCCGCGTCGCGTTGGCAGCGGATCGCCGGGCGGCCGCAGGAAAGGCCGCCCGAAAGGCCGCGGGAGGGGCCGCGACCTGCTCCAAAGACCATCCGCTCCAGATCAGCCACCGTCGGGTGGTAGCGGGTCTGGAGGCCCTGGTCCTTTCGTTGGACCGGCTCATCGGTCGGGCGACCCTCGAGCAGATGCAGCGCCTGGGCGAGCGGATCACCCGGCTTCAGCAGGAGATCGACAAGCTCGAGGCGGCCCTGAAAAAGAACCCGAGCGCCCAGGTGCGCCGACGCATCGCCAGGCGCGTTGTCCAGCTGCGGCGGCTCTTCGAGCGGCTCGGTCACCTCTGGTCCACCCTCCAGGACGATGAGCTGGACCAGCACGTCAACCGCTACGCCCTGGACCGGCGACGCACCGGGAAGCTGCTCGACCGCCTCGCCAAGGGGGCGAGTCAGGGCCGGGTCTCCGGGGCAGACCTGGACCAGCTTCGCCGGCGGGTGAATCGGCTGAAGGAGGCCCTCGACCAGGGGCTGGACAGGTTCCGGAGGTTTCACCCGCTGCCCGGAGAGCGGGGGCTGCGGCGGGACACGCTGGCCATCCGCCGGCTGGCGGATGCTCAGGAGAAGCTGAACCGCCAGCGTGGCCGGAACCAGGGAGGGGCTCGGCGTGACCAGCGGCGCCTGTCCGACGCAGCCGCCCGTCTCGGACGATCCCTCCGGGGGCGACCCGGACGCGAGGGTGTTGCGCGACTGGTAAGAGACGCCGCGCAGCTGATGCGACAGGCGGCCGAGGCCCACGGCAGGGCTGCCGGGGACAAGGGGAAGGCCGCCAAGGACGCCCTCGACAAGGCGGCCCGGGACCTGGAGCGACAGGGGCGGCTCACCAAGGGGCGCGGGGAGGATGGTCAGGGGGGCGGTCGGCGCGGGGACGTGGACATCCCGCCCGCCGGGGGCGCGCTGCCCCGGAGCCTGCGTCAGCGCATTCTGGAGGGGGGACGGACCGCCTGGCCAGAGGGGTTCCGGCGGCCCCTGAAGCGATACTATGAGAGGTTGCTGCGATGACCGCGACCGTGGTCACATTCTTGGGCCTGGTGCTGGCGGCCCCTTCGGCTGCTCCCGCGGCTCCCGCCCCGGCGCGGGCGGCCTCCCCCGTCGTGGCCGCCGTGGCGCGGGCGGCGGAGTCCCGCCTGCGTGACTGGCGCTTCGGCGAGGCGGACATGCTCATCTGGCTGCTTCGGGTCACGGCCCCGAACGTCCAGGAGGTGGTGGATGTGCGCGCGCGGCAGCTGTATCTGCTGGGTCACTACGTCGAGGCTCGAGCGCTGCTCGGCCTCCATCGGGGTCCGAGATCGCGGTCGGATCTGGCGGCCCGAGTGGAGGCCGCCGCCCGGGTCGTGGGGCCCATGGTGACCCACCGCACGGCCTCGGGGGCCTTCGTGATCCGATGCCCCCGGGGCACCGATGAGATCCTGTTGCCCTACGCCGAGGCGGTGCTGGAGCGATCCCGGGTGGCAATGGCCGACGAGCTCGGCCTGGCGCCTCGTGGGCCGGTGCGCGTGGAGATCCTGCCGGGGGCCGAGGAGCTGGCCCAGGTGTCACCCTTGCGGCTCGCCGAGGTCCGCCGTACGGGCACCACCGGGCTGTCGGTGGATCACCGGATCATGGTCATCACGCCCCGGGCCGTTGCCACGGGCTACGGCTGGGCCGACACCTTGGCGCACGAGTACGTGCATTTCGTGCTCGAGGTCAATGCTCGCCGTCGTGTTCCCCTGTGGCTGCACGAGGGGCTGGCCCGATTCCTCCAGCAGCGGTGGCGGGAGCCCCTGCCCACGGCCCTGGAGCCCCTGATGCGCCACCGACTCGCAACGGGGATCCGGGATCGTCGGCTGGTGCCCCTGGACAAGATGGTGCCCTCCTTTGCCAAGCTCAAGGACCACCGCCAGGCGGCGCTGGCCTACGCGCAGGTGGCGTCCATGATCCTGCAGCTCCATGTCGCCCACGGCAGCGCTGGCCTGCGCCGCCTCGTGGAAGGCCTCGCCGCGGGGCTCGGCATCGACGCGGCCCTGCGGCGTGTCACCGGTGGGAACCTGGCGCAGGTCGTGGCCCGGTGGAGGGTCGGCCTCACGGCCCAGAAGCTCAAACCCGTGCCGGCCTTCGTGCCGAGGGCCCGTCGCTTCAAGAGGGGACCGGGGGCGCGGCTGCGCAAGCGGACACCTTTCGAGCGGTTCGGACGCCTCGGCGCGATCCTGCGGGCCCGGGCCCGGTACGTCGCGGCCGCGGTGGAGTATCGCAAGGCCCTGGCCGTGGTGCACGGGGCAGACCCGGACACCGCCAACACCCTCGCTCGGCTTCTGCTGCGGCTCCGGCGGAGGCAGGAGGCGGCGAAGGTCATCGCCCGGGCCCTTCCCTATGGCGATCACGTGGCCGCCCTGCACGTGGTGGCCGCCCGGGCAGCAGAGGGGCTGGGGAAGTACAGGCGCGCCGAGAAGCACCTCCTGCGCGCAAATCACATCGATCCCTTCGATCCCGAAATCCACTGCGGCCTCGCCCGGCTGCTCACCCGCCGGGGCGCCGCCGAGGCCGCCCGGGAAACCCACGTCTGTCAGCGCCTGGGCAAGGACCGGTGAATCCAGCCCAGGTCAGCTGATCGCGTAGACGAAGAGGCTGACGATGATGATGACGCCGCACAGCGCCACCGCGGCGCGGGTCACGGCGCCGATGTCCAGGGGCTCGGGCTTGGCCTGGGCGATCTCGATCTCGTGATCGATGCGCCGGATCTCCGCGGCGGTGGCGTCCAGCTCGCCATAGATCTCCTCCAGGTGATCATGGTCTGGACGGTCGATGTCCAGCTGGCGTCCGCACTCCTGGAACAGGGTGCGCCGCTGGCCGGAGATGTTCTCGATGGCGACCCGGATGCGCTCCACCTCCCCTTCCAGGCGCTGGACCTCCCGCTTGTGCTCCGCCTCCTGGCCGCTGGCCGCCTCCCGGTGGTCTCGTTCGGCGGCCTTGCTGCGCTCCGCGTCCTTTCTGAGCCGTTCGATCTCAGGCTCCAGGGCGGCGGCCTTCTCCTCGAGGCGCGGCACCTCCCGCAGCAACCCTTCCCGCTCCGAGGTCCACCGCTCGACCCGCGCTTTTAGCCGCGCGGCCTCGTCGCCGCTCGTCTCGGCACCCGACATGCGGCTGAGCTCGCCCCGGGCATGGTCGACCTGCCTCGCCAGGGCCCGGGCGTCCTCCTCGGCGCTGCGGGCTGCCTTCAGGGCGGTGCGGTAGCCCGTCTCCACGGGGCGGAGCTTTTCGTCGGCGACCTTGGTCTGACTCGCCAGGTCGTCGGCCTGGGTCTGGGCTTGTCGTTCGGCCTGGGTCTGGTTGCGGCGGGAATTCTCGATCTGCTGGTTGAGGGAGTCCACCTCGTCCTCGCGCATCTCCTGGTCCTGGTGCAGGTCCGCCAGCCGGCTGCGATAGTCGCCCAGCAGGGCGTTCTCCAGGTCTCTGAGGGACAGCGCCACCTCGCCCAGCTCGCTCAGCTGTTCTGTCCGTGTGCGCTCCCGCCCCTCGCGCTCCTTGCGCAGGCGGCGGATGGACATGGTCCGACCCGCGGTGCGGCCCATCGCCCGGAAGGCATAGGCCACCGAGTCCGCGATGGCACCGCCGGACCAGCCGGTCCGTCCGGTGTACTCCCTGGAGTACTGCTTGGCCAGCTCGGACAGCACGAAGTCGTCCTCGGGGCTGCCGGCGAGCCGCTTGGTGTGGATGGCCGAGCGTCGTCCACCCGTGAGGCGCGCCCGGTCCACCCTGCGATGCCCCGTGGCCGGCTCGTCGGCGACATCCTCGATGTCCAGGTCCGGGCCAGCGAACCGCTCCTTGAGGGCGGTACGCCGCTGCACCAGCTCCTGGGGCTCGGCCGCTTCGTTCCACCTGGAGTCGGACCGCTCGGCCGCCTTGTCGACCAGGCGGTCCCGCCGCTGTAGCCGCACGGACTGCGGCTCTGCAGACCGCGTGGAGTCCAGGGCGCCGTACACCGTGGTGAGCGGGCGCGGCTCTGTCAGCTTACGGGTCTGTCGGGGCTGGGGTCGGTGATCCTCGAAGGGCGCCGTGGGCTCCGGAATGCGGTCGGGGTCGACCGGCTCCAGCTCCTCGCTCACGTAGCGATGCGCAGCCGAGGAGGCAGGGCGCCCGTTGGGCTCCTCCGCCTCGATGTCGTCGAAGTCCGGCCGGGCGATGATGGTCGCCGGCTCCATGTCGTCGGCCTCGCGCCCGCTGTCTGTCGGCGGCTCGGGCGATCGGGGCAGGGGAGCATCTGGCCGCGGCGTGGGCCCTTCCTCCTGGGGTCTGGGGGCGGGCGCGGCGGCTCCGCTCCGACGTCCCCGCCGGTGCCGTTGGCTGGTGCGGCGGAGCCGACCCATCCGGAGGGCCGGATAGGCCTGGTCCACGCGCCCCTCCGCCCTTGGCTCGTTTCGCTCGGCCGTGTCCTCTGGGCTGTGGGCGCTGGCGGCAACCGTCCGGATGGGTTCCCGGTCGTCGATCTGCGAGGCCCCGCACGCGTCGCACACGACAGCGGTGGAGTGCACGCTTGCACCGCACTTTCGGCAGAAGGGCATGACCGGCCGACAATACCACGATCCACCGGAGATGCCCAAAAACTGCGGGTGTCGGCCCGAACCTTGCAGTTGAGGTCAAGCTGTGTCAACATGATATACAGTTTTCGGTAACGTGCGGTGAATAAAAGCGATGTCGAAGCGTGACAATGACAACTAAGTTGACAGATCGCACCAACGGATCCACCGCCGAACCCTGTGATTCGGTCAACGGCCGCTACCGGATCCTCGAGACGCTCGGCCAGGGTGGACAGGGTCGCGTGTTTCGGGTGGCCGATCAGTTCCAGGCCGGGCGGATCAAGGTGCTCAAGGCCCTGCCCGGAAGCGCCGACCCCGAGGCCGCCGAGCGGCTTCGCTGGGAGTTCGTGCGGCTGGCCCGGCTGGATCACCCCCGGCTCCTGCGGGTCTTCGATCTCGACGTGGCGGACGGGTCCGGGCCCCTGGAAGAGGGCCAGGTGTTTTTCACGGCCGAGTTCTCCGGGGGCCGCCACCCGGCCGAGATCATCGCCAAGCTGGGCAAGCGACGGCGGGTAGAGCTGCTTTGGCGCATCGCCGTCGACGTCGCCTCGGCCCTGGATCACATCCACGGCAAGGGGCTTCTCCACGGCGACGTCAAGCCCGAGAACCTGCTGTGCACCTCCCACGGTGACGTGAAGCTCATCGACCTGGGGCTGTCCACCGTGGCCGGCAACTCGGGCACCGACGAGGTCCGCGGGACCCTGGATCACCTGGCCCCCGAGGCCTTGGCCGGGGTTCCCGACGAGCGCGCCGATCTCTACGGGCTGGGCTCCACGTTGTATTTCCTTGCCACCGGGCGACTGGCCCGGGGCATGGCCGGTGACCATCCCGAAGGCCTGGCCGCCACCATCGAGGCCCTGATGCGCCAAGAGCCCGAGCCCCTGGCCAGCCTCGCCGATGACCTGCCCCGGGGGCTCTGCGGTGTGGTGGACGGGCTGGTGGCCCGGGACCCCGACGACCGGCCCCGCTCGGCCCGGGTGCTGGTCGAGCAGATCGCGCGCACGCGGCGCACGGTGTCGCTGGCCCTGTCCGATGAGGACGAGGGGCTCGGGCTGCTGGCCACGGGGCTGGTGGGACGTGGGGCCCTGGTGCAGGACATTCGGCGGGTGGTGGGCGCGCGGCTGCGATCCGACGCGGTGCCGGACGGGGCGCCGGCGGTGGTTGTTCTGCGGGGGGAGGAGGGCGCCGGGCGGACCGCGACCCTGGATGAGGTGATCCGCCAGATCCAGCTGCGGGTGGCCCGGGGAGACCTGACCTCTCCCCGTGTGGCCACCGGCGTCACCCTCGCCCAGGCCGTGCGTCCCCTGGTGTCCGGGGCGCCCCCGTCCCTGGCGGACGACGCTGGTCTGGCAGAGGTGATCACCCTCCTGGAAGAGGAGGCGGCCGAGCGTCCCATGGTGATCGTGGTCCAGGACGGCGACGCAGACGCGAACGTGCTTCGCCGCCTGTTCCGGGTGTTTCGGCGGGATCCCAGGCTCACCTTGGGGCACCTGGCGCTGGTGGTGCGCGCCTCGGTGGGGCTGGCGCTCGAGGCTGAGGGAATCGCCCTGGAGCGGACCCTGCCGCCCCTGACCGCCGAGGAGGTCCAGACCCTGGTGACCCGCTGCCTCGGCTCCCCTCCGCCCGGACCGCTGGTGGAGCGGCTGCGCGACGCAAGCGGTGGGTTGCCGGGGTTGGTGCTGGAGCTGGTGCGCGCCGCCTGGACCGAGGTGGGGGACCGGCGGCGGGTGGCCGAAGTGGACGTGGATCACCTCACCGGGGAGGGCCTCCAAGAGGTGGCCGCGGCGCGACTCGCGCACCTGCCCGCGCGGGAGCGCCACCTGGCGCTGGGCCTGGCCGTGGCCGGGGAGGCGATTCCCCTGGAGTGGTCGGCCAGTCTCGTGGACCTCTCTCCCGCGGAGGCCTGGGAGGCCATCGAGGTGCTCCAGCACCACGGCGTGGTGACGGTGGCCGATGGTCACTTGCGGCTGGCTCATCCCAGCTATGGGGAGGCCCTCGAGGCCACCCCCGAGGAGGTGGCCGGGCTCCATGGCCTCCTGGCCAGACAGTACCAAGCCCTGGCCCGGGCCGGCGACGACACGGCGCTGATCGCGCAGGTCTCTCACCTGGCCGCGGCGCCGCCGGATCCCACCCTGCCCGACCTGGCGCGGGAGGCAGCGGATCGCAGCTCCCTTCGGGGGCAGTGGGCCCAGGCGGCCAGGCTGCTGGACATCGCGCGTCGGGCCCAGCCCGCCGCAAAGCGGCGCGCCACCACCTTGGCCCTGGCTCTGGCGCTGGTGCGCAGCGGCGCCTACGACGAAGGGCTGGCAGAGGTCGACGGGCTGAAAGGCAAGGTCACGGCCGCGGAGCGGTTGGAGGCGGCCACCGTGCGGGGGCTGGCCCTGCAACGCCGGGGTGGGCTGACCGAGGCCCGGGAGATCCTGACCGACGCCCTCGCCCGCCAGGGCCGAGGCAAGGTGTCGGCGCGTCTCAAGGTGGAGGCGCAGACCGTCCTGGGGCGGGTGCTTCTGGCCCTGGGCGACCTGGACTCGGCTGGTGCGCTGTGCCCCGAGGTGGACAGCGCGCCTGCCTTCGCCGGGGGGCTCGGCCTGCTCGAGATCGGCGGCCTGGCCCGGTTCTACGCCGGTGACCTGGAGGCCGCCCAGGCCTTCTTCGACCGGGCCGCCGACCGCGCCACCGCCGAGGACCCGGCGCGCCTCTCGAGGGCCCTGGGATTCGCGGGGATGGTGCACCAGACCGCCGGTCGCCTGACCCGCGCAGAGCGTTGTTTCGAGGAGGCCTCACGGCTGGCCGAGCAGCAGCACGATCTGCATGGCGCTGCCCTGTACGCGGGGAACCTCGGTGGCGTGCTCAGGGAGCAGGGCAGGCCCGCCGAGGCACTGGAGCCCAGCATCTCCGCCGTGCGGCGGATGATCCAGCTCGGTCGCACCGCGGAGCTGCCCGCCTATGTCTTCAACCTGGGCAACCTGCTGCTGGACCTGGGCGACCTGGATGGCGCCTACCGCGAGCTGGCCCTCATGGCCACGGAGGTCGAGCGTGTGGGCGCGCCCCTGATGCGTGGCTACATGCTGCTGCTTTGCAGCGACCTGCTGCGCCGGGCCAACCACCAGGGGCGGCGGCTGCCCGGAGACCTGCCCGAGCTGGTGAGGGGGCGGCGGCCCGCCCGCCTGGCCCAGGAGGCGGCCGAGGTCTTCGCAGACATCGGGGCGTCCCGACAGCAGGCCTACGCCTGCATCGAGGAGGTGGAGTGTCGAGCCGCAGAGGGGCGGCCCGAGCGGGCGGGCACCGCGATCGCCACGCTCGAGACCCTGGTGGCCGACCTGGACGATCCCCTGGTGACCCACCTGGCCAGCCTCGCCCGGGGACGTCTGGGGCTGGCCGGGGCGCCGGGGCACCAGTCGGAGCACGACCTGGCCGCGGCCTTTGACTTCTTTGCCGACGGTCATGCGGAGCGGGCCTGGCGGGTGGAGGTGGTGCGCGGCGGTCTGGCCCTGGGGCGTGGGGACGAGGCCGAGGCCCGGCGACGGCTGGCGTCGGCCATGACCCGGGAGCAGGCCCAGCGGGAGCGGCTCCCGGAGGCCTACCGATCCCTGCGGGATCAGGACGCCGATCTGGCCCTCGGGGCCCGACTGCGGCGGCAGGTCGACGGCGTGGAGTCCGTCAGCCACACGACCGCGGGGTTGTCCGGGACGCCCGGGCCCGAGCCCGACGCTGTGCAGCTGCGGCGACTCCTCTCCATCAACCAGCGCATCAACAGCGAGCGCCGGCTGCCCATCCTCCTGGAGTTGGTGCTCGACGCGGTGCTGGAGCTCACCGACGCGGAGCGCGGGTTCATCCTGCTCCTCTCCGAGGATGACGTGCTCCAGGTGCGCATCGCCCGGAACATGGATCGTCAGAACCTGGCCGAGGGGGAGTTCTCCCTGAGCCAGTCCATCGCCGAGCAGGCGGCCCGACAGGGGGAGGCGGTGATCACCGTGGACGCCGCCATGGACGAGCGGTTCTCGAGCGCGGTCAGCGTACACGGCCTGCGGATTCGATCTGTGCTGGCCGTGCCCCTGCGCGTGAAGGGGCGCGTAGTGGGCACGGTGTACGTGGACAACCGGCTTCGCCGTGGCGCCTTCAGCGACGGGGATCTCGCCCTGGTGCGGGACTTTGCCCAGCAGGCTGCCATCGCCATCGAGAACGCCCGGCTCACCGAGGAGCTGCAGGATCGCCAGGCCGAGATCGAGCGGCTCAACGAGGAGCTGGCCTCCAAGGTGGCCCGGCAGGAGGCAGAGATCCAGGACATGCGCACCGAGCTGCGACAGAACCAGGCGGCTCTGCAGGTGCGCTACGACTACTCGAACATCGTGGGAGCCACGCCTCCGATGACCGAGCTGTTCCATCTGCTCGATCGCATCACCGACGTGGAGCTGCCGGTGGTGATCCATGGCGAGAGCGGCACTGGAAAAGAGCTGGTGGCCCGGGCCATCCACGTAAATGGCCCGCGCAAGGAGCGGGCCTTCGTGTCGGAGAACTGCGGCGCTCTGCCGGAGACCCTGCTGGAGTCCATCCTCTTCGGCCACGTCAAGGGCGCCTTCACCGGGGCGGACCGCGAGAAGCGTGGCCTCTTCGAGGTGGCCCACGGGGGCACCCTCTTTCTCGACGAGGTGGGGGAGATGAGCCCCGCCATGCAGACCAAGCTCCTGCGGGTCCTGCAAGACGGCGAGGTGCGGCGGGTGGGCGGCGACAAGGTGATCCGGGTGGACGTCCGGATCCTGGCCGCCTCCAACCAGAACCTGGCCGACCTGGTGGCCTCCAAGCGGTTTCGCCAGGATCTCTTCTACCGACTGAACGTGCTCCAGGTGGTCCTGCCGCCCCTGCGGGAGCGGGCCCCGGACGTGGTGCTGCTGGTGGAGCACTTCATCGGCAAGTACAGCCCCGGGCGTCCGCGGCGGGTGGCCCGGGCGGCCATGGATCGCCTCATGGCGTACAACTGGCCGGGCAACGTCCGGGAGCTGGAGAACGAGGTCCAGCGGGCCCTGGCCCTGGGCGGAGATCTGCTGGGGCTGGAAGACCTGACAGCGGCCGTCCGTGGAGAGGGCCCGGGCCCGGGCATGGGTAAGGTCGTGGGCAAAGGCTCGGACGACATGGATCTGAGATCCCATGTGGAGGGGTTGGAGCGGGACTTGCTACACAGGGCCCTGGAGCGCACGGGCAACAACCAGACCCGGGCGGCTGCCCTGCTAGGGCTGAGTCGTTTCGGGCTGTTGAAGAAGCTCAAGCGTTACGGCATGGTCCGTAGCGCAAGGAAGGCCGGATGACAACGCTGTCAACAATATGTCAACTAAGTTGTCACATCCACTTGGCGCCGAGGATGCCACATATAGATCGATGGACGGATCGGAATCCCTACGGATTCCGGCCCTTGTGGGCTCCTGGAGGCCGTTGAGCCCAGACGCGCTCCGGGACGGAAAGAAGCTCAGCCATGAAGGCGAGACAAGTCATCACGCGGATCCTGGTACCCGGCCTGGCCCTGTGGGCCATCCTCTGGGCGTGCAACACCCCCTCCATCCCCATGCCGCCCCCCGGCTCGGAGATCGTCTCCTTCATCGAGGCCGAGCCCGACGATCACTACATCTTCATCATCGAGCAAAACATCTTGATCCAGCCCGGCGCCGAGGTCACCGTCAAGAACCTGACCGAGAACCTCTGGGTCGGTGGGCTCGCCGATGAGCTCGGCAGCTTCACCTCCCAGCCCTTCTTCGGACACATCGGCGACATGATCCAGGTCACTTTCAACCTGGACGGCGAGGGGGGCACGACCTGCTTCGTCCTGTCACTCGACCCCCACCCCGTCGAAGCGCCCCGCTGCGGCAACTGATCGTCCGTCTGTTTTTCCGATCCACCGCCGAGCCTGTGTTCCGTTCGCGTCGCCCCCGGGGAGGAGCTTCGCCTAGGCCGCTCCAGCGCCGCCCCGGGGGCGACGCTGCAAGATCGGCTGCGGCGACGCGGGGGCTGCGCTTACTGTGTCCGGGCCTGACCTTGGATTTTGGTGTCGACTGGCAGGCTTGGTGCGGTGGACGGATCGGTGCGGTGGTTTGTCCGCGGCTGATTTTGGGGTGAGGGGTTGGGGCTACTTGGAGCGGGGGGCGTTCATGGGGAAGAAGAAGGAGACGCCGACGGTGAAGGACATCAGGTTCTCCCAGGACTCGTCCTTCTTGTCGATGACGAGGACGTTTTTGAACTGCTCTTCGGGACGTGTGTCGCCTGTGCGGTCGAACCCGGCCGAGTTCCGCTTGATGACGATGGAGTGGAAGGTGAAGGCGACCGCCAGCCACTTCAGCGCCCAGAACCTCAGACCGAAGCCGAAGAGCGGGCCAATCTTGAGACCACCGTTGTCATCCACTCTTTGGAAGCACAGCTTCGTGGTGTCGGTACATTCGGCGTCGTAGCCATCCACGCCGGGGCCGGAGTTGTAGTCGAACGAGCCCGCCTTGAGCATGACGAAGCCCACTCCGGCCAGGATGTGCAGGTCGAACTTCGCGAAGATCTTGCCGAACAGCGACAGCTTTCCGAACCAGGGGGTGTACGCCACGTAGACGCCCGCCTTGAACATGAGCGAGTCCAGGGCGTCCTGCATGATGTCCTTCGACGGTGACGGATCCACCAGGGTGTTGGTGTTCAGCTCCGACGGCAGGGTGGACACGATTTCCTTGGTCAGCCCCGTGTTGAAATTGTACACGGCGTAGTCGAAGAACACCCCGAAGGAGAGCCAGTCCAAGGCGTGGTACTCGGCCCGTACACCGATCAGCAGGGAGTGCTTGAAGTCCTGCAGATAGGTGAATCCGACCTGCGGGGTGACCTCGAAGCGCTGGGGCAGGAACATCACGCGCCGACGCACGGCCGGTTGGTCGTCCAGGATGGATTTACGCTCCTGAGCATAGGCGGAGACCGAGCAGAAGCCGATCATCAGGGCGATTGCAGTGGAAAGAAGCTTTTTCATCATATTCTCCTCTTCCTCGCCCTATTTGAAGGTTGTGTACTTGAAGTCTGTCGGGAGGAAGAACGTCACCCCGAACTGGACTACAAAGTTGTTGATAAAGCGCCACTCGCCGTTCTTCGCGGCCTCCTCGCCAAGCGGCTCGGTCCGGTCGTCCGGCTCGTACTTGTCGGGCATCATGTAATCCCGCACCGCGATCCACAGGGTGAGCCACTTGAAGATGAACATACGGAACCCAAGCCCGATGTGCACCGTGACGTTGTAGTTCTGCCAGGGCTCGTGGGAGGCGTTGCGCGGGATGACCTCGGTCATGGTCACGCCCACACCGCCGCTGAGGAACGCGCCGAACTGCAGGATGAACTTGTTGTGTACGGCGAACTTGCCGTAGGCGATCATGTAGCTGGCGTCTGCCGTGGCGCTGAAGATGTACTTGTTCAGCGTGGGCAGGACGCGTTGCTGCAGGCCGACCAGGTAGTTTCGGTCGGTGAGGTTGTACAGGTAGTAGTGACCCGAGATTCCGAAAGCGAGCACGTCGGTGATGTGGTAGTGCACGCCACCACCGATGAGATAGTGCTGAATCAAGTTGTCATTCAGCGTCACGCCGAACACGGGCATGAGCTCGAAGCGCTTTTGCTTGAGGATCAGCTTCCGCGGGACGACCTTGATGTCCTTCCAGTAGGACGGACCCTCGGTGCCGCCGGAGGGCTCGTCCTCGGTGGCGGGCTTGCCGGGGACCGTGGGGCGCGCAGCGCCGCCGTCCCTGGGCCGGGCCGCACCGGGCTCGCCGCTGCCGGGCTCGCCGCTGCCGGGCTCGCCGCTGCCGGGCTCGCCGCTGCCGGGCTCACCTCTAGGCTCGCCTCCGGGCTCACCGCCTGTTGCCGGTCGTTTAGCTCCTGTGGACGGGGGTTGCTCCGGCGCCGCATAGGCGGCTGTGCTGGCCAGCAGAATCGTTGTGGCAGCACCGAGAGCAATTGACAAAGTTCGCATACTCACCTCGCCATGGCCGTTGGGAGGGCGAAACACTCCAAAAAGCACCGTGAATTCGAGCAGTTAGAGTCACTCTGGGCAATCGTGGCAGCACTATAGCACGACGTTTGCCGACAGATCAACTCTTTGTTTTGGGCATCGCTCAAGACGAACCACCCCATTTTGTTGCGGTTTTGAGCGATAAATCCGGCGCGCTGCCGACGCGACCATCACGCGCTCTCGTCGTCTGGCGTGAAGAGCGCGTCAACGAATTCTCCGGCGTTGAACTGTCTCAGATCCTCCACGCCTTCTCCGATACCGATGAATCGCACCGGGATCTTCATCTCGTTGCAGATGCCAAGGATGATGCCGCCCTTGGCCGTACCGTCGAGCTTGGTCAAAGCGATGCCCGTGACGGCCACCGCGTCCTTGAACATGTTCGCCTGCTGGATCGCGTTCTGACCCGTCGTGGCGTCGAGCACCAGCAGGATCTCGTGGGGCGCGCCCTCGAGCGACTTGCCCGAAACCCGGTGGATCTTCTCCAGCTCCTCCATGAGGTTCTTCTGCGTGTGCAACCGGCCGGCCGTGTCACAGATGACCACGTCGATCTTCTCCTCGATGGCTTTCTTGATTGCATCGAAGATCACCGACGAGGGATCCTGCCCCTCGTTTCCCTTGACGATCGGAGCGTTTACCCGCGCGGCCCACACCTCGAGCTGCTCCACCGCAGCGGCCCGGAAGGTGTCCCCGGCGGCCAAGACCACGGTCAAGCCGTCGTCTGAGTATCGCTGGGCGAGCTTGCCGATGGTGGTCGTCTTGCCCACGCCGTTGACGCCCACGGTGAGGATCACGAAGGGGCGGGCGCTCCGGACGTCCAGGGCGGGCGAGTCCACATTGAGGATCACCTCGGCCGCCTCCTTGATGGTGGTCCAAACGGAGTCGGCGTCCTTGATGGACTTTCTGTCCAGGGCGACCTTCACCTCTTCGAAGAGGGCCTCGGAGGTCTGTACGCCGATGTCTGCGGTGAACAGGACTTCTTCGAGCTCATCCATCAAGGTGTCGTCGATCTTGCGCTTGCCGCGGAACAGCCCCCCCAGCTTGGCGATGAAGCCCCGGCGGGTCTTGCGGAGGCCCTTCTTGAGCTCCTTGCCCTCGGGTTTGGCCAGGGGAGGCGCAACCTTGGGCTTGGGCTTGGGCTTGGGCATCGCCACGGCAGGCTCGGGTGTCGGCTCTGCGGCAGGTTCTGGCTTGGGCTTTTTTTTGGCTTCTGGCTCGGCTTTGGCCACAGGCTCGGCTTTGGCCATGGGCCTGGCTTTGGCTTCCGACGCTGGTCCGGCCACGGGCTTTGCCACAGGCTCGGCTTTGGCCACGGGCCTGGCTTTGGCTTCCGACGCTGGTCCGGCCACGGGCTTTGCCTCAGCCACGGGCTCAGCTTCGGCCGCGGGCTCGGCTTCTGGCTTTGCCTCGGCTTCTGGCTTTACTTCGGCTTCCGGTTCTGCCTCGGCTTTTGGTTTTTCTTCGGCTTCCGGTTCTGGTTCGGCCTGTCGCTCGGTTTCGGCTTGTCGTTCGGCTTCTGGCTCCGACGCGGCTTCTGCCTCCGCCTCGGCAGGCAGCGTCCCCAGGTCGGCCCCGCGCTCCCTGCGGCGGGCCAAAACGAAGGCCCGCGCTGCCCAGATGAAGAAGATGACCAGGCCGATCACGAAAAGCGTGATGCCGATGTCTTTGTGGTCCATGAGCGGGATTTTTACGCGCGTCTGGGAGGTTTCGTCAAGGGCGGCCGGGCCGCGGCTGCCAAAGCCCGGTGGCCGCTTCTTCCCCGAGCCCCGGATTTGGGGCTATACTGGGGTGGGCCGGACCCTGGACTTGCGGGCGCCCGTCTGGAGGACAGTGATGGTGAGCCGAGTTTTGGTGTGTGCCGTGAGCGTGGTGGCGCTCTCGGCCGTGAGCTGCTTCGCGTTGACCGAATTCGACGATCTGCAGACCACCCGGTGGGAGGGGTTCGAGCTGCCCTTCATGGACCAGGGGGAGGTGCCGCAGTTCGACATCCTCTTCGTGGTGGACCGCCCCACCCAACCCGACGAGATCATGTGGACCGTCATGGGCGACGCCATGCTGGAGAGCGCGAACGTGCCCAGCGCCCTGGGAGGCTGGGACGGCGCCACCATCGGCCCCCCAGGCGGGCAGACCGTGGAGCTGCACATCGGGGTGATCACCTCGGACCTGGGAGCAGGGTTCGATGGCTTCGGGGGCTGCGATCTGTATGGCGACGACGGGATCCTGCGCAGCGACGTGCTGCCGAGCGATCAATATGGAGAATACCACTGCGGCGCCCTGGCGGACGGCGACAAGTTCATCCGGGTCATCGACGGGCTGGTCACGAACATGGAGGGCGTCGACGATGTGGGCTCCGCCGTCCAGTGCCTGGTCCTGGCGCAGATGACGCGCACCACCACCTGCCCCATCAAGCAGCCCTTCCGCGCGGTCGAGCGGGCCCTCGCCGACCACCGCGACATCGCCAACGCGTCTTTCCTCCAGCCGGAGGGCGGCCTGGCGGTGGTGTTCATTAGCGGTGAGGACGACTGCAGCGCCGACGACTTCTCGGTGTACGACCCCTCGCTCTTCGGCCCCTACCACTGCTTTTCCCAGGGGCTGACCTGCGTTCGAGACGGCAACGTCTACACCGACTGCAGCGAGCCCGCGGGCGGTGCCCTCATGGCCACCGCCGACCTCGCGTCGCTGCTGAGCAACGCCAAGGGGGACAACATGGTGGTGGTCTCGGTGATGGCCGGCCCCTACGACGCGGCCACCGGCGTAGAGGTCGACGAGGTGCCTGACCTGGGCATGCAGATCCAGCCCACCTGCGCGGTCGCCGGGGGCGGGCTGGAGGCCCTGCCGGCCGTTCGGTTGAGCCTGCTCAAGGACCGGTTCGCCGACAGCGCCCTCTTCCAGGAGATCTGCGCCCCCGACAGCGGGCAGTTCTTCGACGGCGTGGCCCGCAAGCTCGCCGCCCAGACGGCCTACCGGTGCATGCCCAAGGTCCCGGTGGACGACGACTCGGCAGAGCCCGGCATCCAGGCCCGGTGCGAGGTCTTCGACGTGGTGAACCCCGACGAGCTGGAAGAGAAGCGGTACGGCCCCTACCCCGAGTGCCGCCTGAGCGGGTACGGGGTCACCTGCTGGGAGATGATGCCGGAGCACAAGTGCACGGCGGGTTACAAGCTCGTGCTCCAGCGCCCCCCGGGAGACGACATGGAGTCCCAGAACCTCCAGGTGGAGGTCGATTGCCTGGTACATATAGAGGATCCCCGGTAAGCTCAACGTGCAACTGGACGTAACGACGGGACCTGACAATAATATAGAGCCATGATCCGATGCCCGCACTGCACCGGTCTGCATGACCAAGGTGCGCTCTTCTGCCCCACCACCGGCAAGGCCATCAGCGTCAGCCGGATCCAGCAGGGTACCCTCATTGATGGCAAGTACCGGATCGTCCGCCGGGTGGCCTCGGGGGGCATGGGCGCGGTCTACGAGGTGGTGCACGAGCGCATCCGGCGCAACCTCGCCATGAAGTTCATCCTGCCCGAGCTGGCGGCCAGCGAGGAGGTGAGCCAGCGCTTCGAGATCGAGGCCCGGGCAGCCAGCGCCATCGGGCACGAGAACATCGTCGAGGTCACCGACATGGGCACCACCTCCGACGGGCTGCCCTTTTTGGTCATGGAGTACCTCGAAGGAATCGACCTCGCCGCGCTGCTGGACCAGGGGCCGGTGGACCAGGCCCGCACGGTGCACATCGTCAGCCAGGTTCTCGCCGCCCTGGAGGCGGCGCACGAGCACCAGATCATCCACCGGGATCTCAAACCGGAGAACGTCTTTCTCATCGAGCGCGGCGGAGACCCGGACTTCGTGAAGCTGCTGGACTTCGGTATCTCCAAGTTCGCCGGGGGCGAGGAGGCCAAGCTCCACCTCACCTCCACGGGGCTGATCCTGGGCACGCCCTACTACATGTCTCCCGAGCAGGCCCGGGGGGAGCGCGAGCTCGATCAGCGGTCGGACCTGTTTTCCATCGGCGTGATCCTCTATCAGCTGCTCACTGGCGAGCGCCCCTTCGCGGCGGACAATCTCAACCAGCTCCTGTACCAGATCACCAGCGGGCAGGTCACGTCGCCCCGGGAGCTCAACCCGGAGATTTCGCAGCCCCTCGAGCGGGTGGTGCTAAAGGCCTTGGCCCACGACGTCGAGCACCGGTTCGCGTCGGCCCCCGAGTTCCGGGCTGCCCTCCTGGGCGAAAAGCACCTGTCCACCCGGGAGATGCCTCCGGCGCGGGTGTCCACCGATCGCCTCAACGCGGCCGGGGCGTTTTTGCCAACCGTGGCCGATGCCACGGACACGGACGTGGACCCGGCCGCCAGGGGAACACCCCTGGCCTGGACCGGTGACCGCACCCGGAAGACGTCGCCGTCGGGCCAGGGGCTGGTCTGGGCCGGCCTCGCCGGGCTGGTGGTGGTGGCGGCGGTGGTGACCGTGGTGCTCATGCGCAACCAGGGGCAGCGGCCCGACCGTGGATCCGCCGCCGCGCCCCCGGCGGCCGTGACCCAGCCCTTGCCCATGCGGGTGACCATGGCGCCGACCCGGGTGATGCACATCCAGGCGGAGACCATCCGACTCACCCTGCGGTTGGATCCGGCCCAGGCCCGGGTGTCCCTGGACGGCAAGCGGGTCGCCAAGACGCCCATCGACCTGCCCCGCAGCGTCTCTACGCATGTGGTCCGGGTGGAGGCCGATGGCTACGCTGCCCAGGACCTCAAGGTCATCGCCACCAGCGATCAGACCCTCGTCATCCAGCTCAAGCCGCGGCCCAGGCCCACCGCACGACGACGACGGCGGCGGCGCCCCGCCATGCGCCCCCCGCCGCGTCCCGCGATGCGTCCAACTCCCCCGGGAATGAAGCAGATACGTGCCATTACAGACATTTGACTCAGCCATGCGTGCCTTGTTGACCGGGGCCCTCTTGTTCTGCGGGGTGACCCTGTCGCTTGGGGAGGCCGCGGCGCGCGCTCCTGGAAATGGCTCGGGTCGCCTCACCCGGTCGGAGCGTGAGGCGAAGGCCGCCAAGAAGAAGGCCGCCAGGAAGAAGGCCTCCGAGAAGAAGGCCGCCAAGAAGAAGGCCACCGCCCTGGTCAAGCTCGGCGTGGTCAAGCTCCGGGAGGGGGACTACGTGGCCGCCCTGGAGCTGTTCACGAGCGCCCACAAGATCTACCCGAGCCCCAAGATTCAGTTCAACATCGGCCAGACCTACAAGGAGCTCGGACGGTACCTGGAGGCCATTGGCGCCTACGAGACCTTTCTTCGCGACGCGCCGGCCGACTACTCCGAGGCCTTGAGAAACCTCGCCCGGGACAATGTCCGGGACCTGTTTCGCAAGATCGCCGTCCTGCAGGTGAAGGTGTCGGTTCGGGGCGCCCGGATCAGCATCGACGGCCGGCCGCGCGGGGTCTCGCCCCTCAAGGAGCCGCTGCGGCTCATGCCCGGCGCCCATTCCATGGTGATCAAGAAGGAGGGGTACGTCACGGCCGTGGTGGACCTTCGGCTGGGGCCCGGCAGGCGGGTGATCCGGACGGTGACCCTGCACAAGCCCCGGCCCAAGGTGGTGCAGGTGATCTGGAAGACCCTCCGAAAGCCGAAAAAGGGGCTCAACGTGATCTGGACCGGGATAGCCCTCACCGCCGCCGCCGGGGTGGTGGCGGCCGTCACCGGCGGGCTGGCCTTGGTGGAGGACAAGCGCGCGAACGACCTGGATCTGCCCCTCGCCGACCGCCGGGCCGCGGCCACGCGGGGCAAGCGGTACCAGGTCGCCACCGACGCCATGCTGCTGGGCGCCGGGGTGGTGGCCGTGTCCACGCTCATCTGGTACCTGGCCTATGTGCGGCCCTCGGGGGGCACCGAGCGCGTCCGGGTGGGGCCCAGAGCCCGAGCCGTGGTGCCCCACCTCGCGCCGGGCGGCGGCGGCCTGACGGTCCGCTTCTGAGCGCGGTGAACCACGGTCCGCTTCTGAGCGCGGTGAATCACGGTCCGCTTTTGAGCGCGGTGAATCACGGTCCGCTTCTGAGCTACTCGCGGGGTGTCTGGGCGGCGGGCAGGAGGTGCCGGATGGCGGCGGTTAGCGTGATGGTGTCCAGGGGCTTGGACAGAAAGGCCGTGGCGCCGGAGGCCAGGAGCTGGTCCCGCTGGTCGCTGTCCACGTCGCCGGACACCATGAGCACCTGGGTGGTCGCGTCTGTGGAGCGGATCTCGGTCAGGACGGTCTCGCCGTCCATCACGGGCATGATCACGTCCAGGACCACCAGGCCGATGGCGCCCCGGTGCGCCTCGTACAGGTTCAGGGCCTCCTTGCCGTTTTCGGCCTCGAGCACCTCGACGCCGCACTTGGCCAGGACCCGCGACAGGAACAGACGGATCGTGCGATCGTCGTCGGCCACCAGGGCGAGGGGGGTTTCCGAGGTGTGGGCAGGCTCCAGGGGCGCGGCGGTGTGCTCACCGTCCACCTCCACCACGATGATCTGATCGTCGGTCAGGGAGTCGTCCACCATGGTTGCCTCCGGCCGGGGTCCGTTGGGACCCCTCCATATCGGATGTAGTTGCTCGTCGATTGGAAACGGTTGATTAATGAACAAAAAACACCAGCTCAGTAGCTGCGCAGGGGCGGTTTGAGCCTGATCCGGGCCAGGGTCTTTCGCATCTTGCGCACCCGCGTGTCCCCCCGGAAGATGGCGTCGATGCGGTAGGCCTTGGGGTGAATCGTCGCGCCCACGGTGAAGTGGGGCCCCAGCCCCAGAAAGCCCAGCATGTACTCGGGGGTGGTCAGCTTGAACAGCACGTTGATGGCGTAGCGGGCCTCGAAGATCCGGTCTCCGAACCGCTCGAAGACCACCGTGGGCCCTTGCACGTCGATGACCTCGTGGCGGCCCACCTTGAGCTGGTACCCGTAGGCCTTGAGCCGGCCATGGGCCGTGCGGCGCAGGTCGGCGACGGTCTGGTCGAACCGCCGGGGGTCCGACGGCGCGCGCTGGATGACGGTGTAGAAGATCTGCCGGTGGGGCCCGCGGTGGACCGGGGTCTCGGGCAGGTAGGCCTCCACGACATGGGCCGACAACGCCTTGAGGATCGGCGTGGGCTCGTGCTGCACGGGCACGCGGATGCGGAGCAGCTTGTGGCTCGGACGCCTGACGGCCTGACGGATGAAGGCCTTGAGGGTCTTGGCCACGTCTCCATCATAGGCCAGCGACTTGCCGTCCACCACGAGCCTCTGGCAGGGGATGTTCACCAGGGCCCGGTGGGTGTGGTGGCCGTAGCGCACGTCCAGCCGCCAGGAGGGCTCGCAGGTGCGGAAGGGCGCGGGCTTGGCCGCCAGGAGGGCCCGGCGCACCTTGGACACCTTGTCGGGGTCCGACACGTACAGGACCCGGATGAACCGACCCCGGGTGAGGCGCTTGTCCAAGGGCTGCACCAGCAGCCGGGCCACGGCGCCGCCGCCCAGGGGGCGGGCGGCCCCGACCAGCACCGGGACCAGCTTGCGCCCCTTGGCCCCCCGCACCCGCGTGATGTAGTCCCCCCCGTCGGTGCGATAGTTCTTCTTCCTCCCCATCAGCCCCTCGTCCTCACACCCGGCCATACCCACGACCCCGACCCCGGCCACGGCCGTGACCAGGACCCCGCCCGCGACCCCGCCCGCGACCAGGACCACCAGACACAGGGCCCCGCACCCCGCGCGTCCGGATCGACCTGCATATGGAAAAGCACACCGCATCTGACAGGTGATCGTAGCACAGCTCCGTCCACAGGCAGAAGTTGCCGTCACCATTGTGGGGTGAGCCCTGTGGAGCCGCCCTTCGGCCTTCCGGAGTCGTCCGCCGGCCGCCCGAGGTCGCTTGATGTCGACCCTTCGTCGTCCGGCGCTGTCTCCGAGTCGATTGCCGCAGTGTCAGCACGATCCTCCGGCGCGACTACTGCCGACGATCGCCCCGTTTTCTCATGTGATTATATGACGTTGCCGCGATGTCACCGCGCCGGGTCCATCTCAAGCCGGTGGGGTCGGTCCACCTGGCCCGCCGCCGCCGTTGGACGAAGGTACAAAATCCGCAGTCGCGCACGGCCTGCGGATTTTGTAGGGAAGCTCCTAAAGGATATCTACTACTATGATCTCGATCTAATGACGGAATATCAAGTGACAAACAGAATTAAGTCCCAAAGAAATCCGTATGTCTTTGGCGACGAGATCATGTTTCACGACTACCAATTC
>Ga0272441_10005029_pt1 | contig 23373 bp, 19 predicted proteins | sample SSMProp6N_FD_193582 | JGI IMG/M metagenome (GOLD analysis project Ga0272441, IMG submission 193582) | Marine sediment archaeal communities from Little Sippewissett salt marsh, Falmouth, MA, United States - SSM-Prop-6N | ecosystem: Environmental > Aquatic > Marine > Wetlands > Sediment ...
CTGCTCTGATGAATCGCTGATGATTTTATGAAGAAACAGAAGAAAATTATCAACGGCTTCGGTTCGAACCTCGTCACGAACCGTCGATTCAATGGCCCGTGAAAATATGCCCACAAACAGAGAGGCGCCTTCAGCCCCCCTGGGATGATTTTTCAGCAGGTGAAAATAATCGAGTGAATAGCCCCTGGCCTCTTTGACGACAAACTGCCAGTTCATATAGGGATGAGAAAGTTCTTTTAAAAACGTTGTGACACCGCCCATTATCCCGTAATATTTGGACATTATTTCCAGCAGGGGCTCATACTTCGAATCCACCTTCACATCGACGCTGTAACTGGCTATATTTGCTTCCAGAGCTTTTGACTCAATCTTCAACTACTACTCCTTCAATAATGCCGAGGCATCACGGAACAGCTTTCCGCAAGGCGCCATCCCAATTCTGAGAGACTACAATCATTTAATATCGCTAATTTGTGCATTTCGAATTATCTTGTAGAAAATATGGAATTCTTCCAGACGGCAATCCACAGATACAATGCAAATCCTTAAATTGGCGAGCAATGACGGACAAGCAAACCTTCAATTGATTATTGATTTTAATTTATAACTAATTTTAGACTAACAAAGGAAAAAAAAATTTTCAAGGTTATTTCAACGAAAATAACAACATAATTGGGAAATAATGCTCTCGGTTCAAATTCCATCAATCGCCATTATTCAATAATTTGCTAATGGTTGTCTCTTCACGGAAATTGGACCGACAGCCAAAAAACAGACCGACAGCATCGAGCAGGTGAATCGATCCGTCATCAAGATGGATGGAATTATACAGCAGGATATCAACAGTGCGAACAAATTTGCCGAGGCGTCAAACAAGCCGGACACGCAGGTTGCTAAAATGACCGGATTTATCGAAAGACTTCTGAGCCTGCCTGGCAAAAATATGTCTGCTGCGGCCTGACACGACAATCAATAAGGGCCTCGGCATAAACAAATCATACCGGTATTACGCCAAATTTTATTAATTCCGTGACCCTAAATTTGAACCGGTTCTCCCATATGCGGGACAAATGCCTCGTACCCCTCGGCCCGTAATTTTTCAACGAAGCCCTCGGATTCGTTTTCCTCACCATGAACAACGGCAATCCGTTTGGCATTGAGGTTTGAAGACTTCAAAAAACGCAGCATTTCCGTCTGGTCCGCATGAGCGCTGAATCCTCTGAGTCGAACTACGTGAGCGGCGAGCGGATAGGTTTTGTTCAGGAAACGAACCTCCGGCGGCGCACCGACTCTGCCGGCCTTTTCATATTCCCAGCCCAGATCGCGGATTCGCCTTCCCAGAGTGTTCTGTGCCATATACCCCACTATCAGAATCGTATTTTTAGGATTATGAATTTTGTATCGCAGGTGATGCAGTACGCGCCCCGCCTCGCACATTCCGGACGATGCGATCACGATATGGGGCTTTTTTTCCTGCATCAGCGCCATGGACTCCTCGACTGTTTCCACAAATCTCAGCCGACCGAAGGAAAACGGATTTTTATGATTTTCCAGAAACGTCTCATGCGTCTCACGATCGTACACTTCGGGGTGCTCACCGAACACCCGGGTCAACTTCATGGCCAGCGGGCTGTCGACATACACGGGAATTTTGGGGACATCGCCGTTGTCATAAAGCTCGTGAAGAATATACACGATTTCCTGTGTCCGACCGAACGCAAACGCCGGTATGACTATACTTCCGCCCCTCTCCACCGTTTCCCTGATGATTTGTTTCAGCCGATCATTCAAATCATCCACAGGGCCGTGATGGCGCGTACCGTATGTGCTTTCCATAATCAGCAAATCAAGGTCCCGGTCTTTTTCCGAAAAATTAATGTTCGGGTCTTTGATGATCGGACGATCAAAGCGGCCGATATCTCCGGTGTAACCGATGTTCATCGATCTTCCGTTTTCAACGACATTGACGACGCACATGGCCGATCCCAGAATATGACCGGCTTCATAAAACGTACATGTCATGTTCCTGCCGATCGTTATGGGTTCCCGATATGGATACCCCTCGAAAAAATCCAACGCGTGTTCGGCGTCTTCAACCGTATACAGCGGCTCGATGTATTCCAGCCGATACTTTGAAATCAATTTATTGATAACCTCGGTATTCAGCGCGTGCCGGTCTTTTTTCAATAGTTTCTTGATCTCATTCATTTTACGCTTGGTAAGCTTGGCCCCCCTCGATGCTCTCAAATTATAAAGATTGGACCGCAATGTCTTATAATTCAGGTATTGTGCATCGGATTCCTGAATATGGGCACTGTCAAGCAGGAGAAATTGAGAAGCATCCTTTGTGGCCCTTGTACAGACCACATGCCCGTTGAATCTATGTTTTGTCAGCAACGGAATTCGACCCGAATGATCGATGTGCCCGTGGGAAAGCACGACAGTGGTCAACATTTCAGGATCAAACGGTAACGTCCTGTTTTTTCGATCGCTTTCCTTTCTACGCCCCTGAAACATGCCGCAGTCCAGCAGCACCCTGTCCTGTTGAGAAGAAATCAAATGCATTGATCCGGTCACTTCCCGAACGGCTCCGTAAAATGTAACATTCATCGACACACTCCATCATAGAAAATTCAACTCAAATAAAAATTCCACACACCCTGATCATTTGACTTTATTTAAGTCAAGATAGCCCAAAACTTATCAAAACACCAGAGGATTTTATGAGTCGACAGCGCTTTCGAAACACGACTTCAACCTTGACACTTTTTCTGTAGTTTTTTATATCTCCACACATGGTGTTTCACCCGGAAATTGCACAAACCTGATTCATTCGCTCGCGGTTTGGCGGCACCACGCCGGCCGGTTATTTGAATAAACGAAACCTGTGTGCAATTTTCTCGAATGAACCCGAATTTTTCGCGACATCAAGGAAAGGAAATCGTATGCAGGATTCCAACAGTCCGGATTGCAACACCGTTATCAAGGACAATGTCGGCAGATATTCATTGTGGCAGGTACTGAAACTTCTGAATCCCGAACAGCTGTTTGCCGTAATTATTATTTCGCTGACCCTGATCGGGGTATTGTTCGGAGCAGGCTTCAAATACCTTGCAAAGCACCGGGGGGAGTCAGACGATCTTTCACGGATCGAGACCCGGGAGGCATCACCCCCTGAAGATCGTCTCACGGCATTAGAGGAAAAGGAGCGCTTCCTGTTGGCGTATTTGAATCTTCTTTCGGCAAAATACCGGAATGAAACGATGCCGTCACCGGCAAATAAAACACGTGTGGCCGGTTGCACGTCAACGTTTAAAAAAATCATTAACGAAATGACCAACCAGGGCTATCTGATAACCGAAATATCAAATAAGGCCCTCGAAGCGAAAAAAAGAGAAACTGACCGAACCTTTCTTACAGTTACGTTTACCTCTGACAACTCGTTTCTGCTGTTGAACTCAGACCTGATACTGATTCCGACACCCGATAAAGGAATGTAAAAAAGGAGTGAGACAAACTTTATTTCACGCGAAACCGCAAAAATCTTATTTGAGGCTTCGCGTGATTATTTTTGTACTGACGTGACCGGACCCCGTTTTCAGGCCAGGGGGGTTCTGCGTAAATCAAACTTCTGCTTCTATGAACCGATTTCATCCCGGAACAAGCGCAGCCGGGCATAAAATTTGCGGTCCCGTTCTCTCCTGAGTGCCTTTTCGCCCCCGTCCCTGTATTCATAAAATCCTTCCTGGGTCTTCAGACCGAATTTACCTTTTTTCTTCAGGTCATTCAGCAACCGGGGAGGCTTAAAGTGCGGACGTTTTAAATTTTCATACAAATATTCAAATATGGACTGATACGTATCGATACCGGCCTGATCGGCAATTTCAAACGGCCCGTAAGCGCCGCCGAGCCGGAAACCAAAGCACGATTTAACAATCCGATCCACCTGTTCCGGCGTCGCAAGCCCGTCTTCCACGATCGCAAATGCCTCGGCTGCCAGAGCCATTTGCAGACGGTTTCCCACAAATCCGGGAGCACTTTTGCACAGTGTCGGATATTTTCCGATGTGTTCCATGAATTGTATCGAAAAATCAATGGTTTGCCGACTGGTCTCATCGGCCGGAATAATTTCGACACCCGGCGTAATCTGAGGGGGATGAAACCAGTGAATCCCGATGACCCGTTCGGGATGACGCGTCACCGAGGTCAGTTCGTTGATGTCAAACGATGAGGTATTACTGGCAAGAATTACATCAGGGCGCGTCCAATTGCCCAGATTCCGGTATACGCTCTTTTTCAGCTCCAAGTCCTCACACACGGCTTCAATTGCGATATCGCATTCCCCCGCCGCCTGTTCCAGATCCGTTCTGAAATCAATCCGGTCCAGCGTCGACTGAATCCGGTCAGGCTCAATTTCACCCAGTTCCACCATATAATTGAGGTTGTCGGTGATCCACATCCGGGCCCTTTCCAGAAACTCGTCGGTCTGATCCACGAGTGCCACCCGAATATTGTTGAGAGCCAGGTACTGAGCAAAGCCGTGCCCCATAATTCCGGCCCCTACAACCATTGCCGTCCGTATATGTTTCATTTTCCATTCCTTTTTCGAATTCATATAAAGGTATCACTCCGAACGATTCGCTCAGCTTCCCGAAGGCATCAGTATTCTTCGAGTTGAGAAGAACCTTCAAGGACAATTTCATATTGCCCTTTTTTCATGGGGAGGTCATACTGTTTCCCCGGCAAATGGAACCCGCAGGATTTTCGAACAATCAGAATCGGATCCAGAATCACACGGGTGACCAGATGGTCGGATTCTCCCTTTATTTTACGGAGCAGATTATCCACCGCCATGCGCCCCATGATTGCCTTTTTCTGGGTTACCGTTGACAACTCCACACCGGGCAATCGCCCCATTTCGATATCGTCAAACCCTATCACGGCCATATCTTCAGGTACTTTGTACCCCTCTTTATGCAGACGCTCGAGCACGCCGACTGCCATATAGTCACTGTGCGCAAATATAGCAGTCGGTTTTTCCTTTTCCCGAAGCAGTTCTCCAGCCAGATGGAAACCACTGTCCCGGTGAAAATCCCCGTATCGAATCATTCGCTGCCAGGGCACAATGCCGTTGGCTTTGAATGCCGCCCCGGAGCCCTGGAGCCGATATTTTCCGGTAGATGTATCCTGATCGCCGGTAATAATCCCGATCCGGCGATGGCCCATCCGGAGCAGGTGTTTGATCGCAAGGTATCCCCCTCGCTTGTTGTCGACAACGATAAAATCCACCGGAGGATCTTCCGGATGCTGCCGAATGCTCCTCAAGGCCAGAATAAATGGAAATCCCTGACGGTTCAACGCATCGACGACCGAATCATTCTTATAGGCGGAACAGATAATCAGACCGTCCACGCCTCGATCCAGCAAATCCTGCACGGAGCGTTTTTCGTCCTCGATGCCGCCGCGAACCGAACTGATGATCACACCGTATCCGGTTTCCTTGCATCTGCCGATAATATCCTGGGCGATTTCCGAATAAAACGGATTGACCAGGGTGGTAATCACCAGCCCGATCGTATAGCTTTCCTTTTTCAATAACGCCCGGGCCGCATAATTCGGACGATAATCGAGCCGATCGGCAATTTCCAGAATACGTTTCCGGGTCACGGCCCCGACCCGGGTCGTCTCGTGATCCTTTAAAACCAGCGATACCGTCGTGGGAGACACATTGACTTCTCTGGCGATATCTTTCAGTGTCGTTTTGCGGTCCTGCCTGGAGCTGACGATAACAACCTCCTCATTAATCTAAGCCAATACTCAGGCTCTAAAGTTAAAAATATTGTCAACTATGTTGATATAAATGCATCACAAATTGTAATCTACATCCCGTAACAGATTTATATCGTCTAATATCTTTTAAATTTCAACATATATTTTTTTCGCGTTTCAGGAGGTGCTTATCGTTGTCATCCACCCGCAATCCGGAATCACGTAAAGCGATCCGCTACCCGACACCCAACAGTTTTTTCTGAAGTCCCTCATCTTCCTTGAGGGTTTTCGGGTCTCCCTCATATATAACCTTTCCCATTTCAATAACATAACATTTATCGAGCCCGTCCAGCACCATGGGAGAAAACTGCTCGACAATAACAATGCTGATATCGAACTCCTGTTTGATTTTCAAAACCATATCCATGACCTGCTGCGCAATCAGCGGCGCCAACCCTTCGGTGGGTTCGTCCAGCAGAATGAGTTCCGGATCGCCCATCAACGTCCGGGCAATGGTCAGCATCTGCTGCTCGCCACCGCTCATCTCGCACCCCAGGTTGTTTTCCATTGTCTTGAGCTTGGGGAAAAAATGATAGACCTCATCCAGATCCCATTTTTTTTTGTCACTGTCTTTTTTCTGCCGTCCGACAACCAGATTCTGCCGGACCGTCAAGTTTGGAAAAATCTTTCGGTCCTCCGGAACAAAACCGATTCCTTTCTGGGCAATCTTATAGGGCGGCAACCCCAGAATGCTTTCCCCTTTAAAACGGATGTCCCCCAGGCATTTCGGCGGGGTCAATCCCATGATACTGCGGAAGGTGGTGGATTTTCCGGCACCGTTTCGCCCGAACAAACCGACCACCTGCCCCTCATCGACGCTCAGGCTCAAGTCAAACAGTACGTGCGCATCGCCGTAAAAGCTGTTGATATTTTTAAGTTCAAGCATTGCCTCTCTCCCCTCCCAAATAGGCATTCTGGACCTGTTCGTTTTCGGCTATTTCCTGCGGCGTTCCCATTGCCAGAACGGCGCCCTGATTCAACACCAGTATCTGATCCGACAGCGTAAACACCACATCCATATCGTGCTCGACGATAATCATTTTCATATCTTTTTTAAAATCGCCCAGGATCAGATCCACGATCTTGCTTCGTTCGCCCTTTGCCACTCCGCTCATGGGTTCATCGAGCAGAAGCACTTCCGGCCGCGTGGTCAGGGCCATGGCCAGATCCAGGATCTTTCGATCGCCGTGAGAAATGGCGGTCACCGGACTGTCTTTCATGGCCGCAAGCTTGACTCGTTCCAGAACCTTCATCGATTCTTCTTCGACGAGTTTGTTGCCCTTGAAGGGAGAAAACAGTCGGGTCTTGAACCCCAGAAAACTCTGCACACCAATTTTAATATTTTCAAGCACGGTCATTTCTTCAAACAAACTGACGATCTGAAATGCCCGGGAAATGCCGTGATGAATGATCTTGTGCGGAGGAAGCCCCGTAATATCTTTATCCTTATAGAGCACACACCCCTCATCCGGTTTTAAATATCCTGTCAGGAGGTTGAAAAAGGTTGTTTTACCAGCTCCGTTCGGCCCGATAATCGACAGGATGCCTTCCCGCTCGATTTCCAGATTGACATTGTTGGTGGCAATCAGTGAACCGAACCGTTTTGTCATATTTTTAATCGAAAGCATTGCCATAAATTCTCAATTCCCCTTGGTCTGTTACCGTATATTTTTTTGTTCCGGCAGTCTTTCCGGAACGGCGGTATTCAATGCATCAGGCCTTCTTTTTAAACATTCCCAGCAATCCGGTGGGAAATGCCAGAATAATGACAACAAAGGAAAGCCCGTATAAAAATGCCCAGTGGTCCCAGAACGCACTGATGAGTTCCTTGCACACGATAAAAATAACAGTGCCGACAATCGGCCCGTAGAAACTCACGGTGCCACCGCCCAGCAGAGTGGCAATCACCACGTCACCGGATTTGACCCAGTCCAGGATATCGGCGAACGCCGACTGAGTCAGGAAACAGTAGAGACCACCGGCAAGGCCCGCAAACAACCCGGAAATTACATACACGCTGAATTTATAATTGCTCGGATTATATCCCAGGTACTGTGCCCGGACCGGATTCTGCCGAATGGCGTGCAGCGACATGCCATATGAAGAATTTGCGATCTTTCGGATAATAACGGCACAAATGACAAAGGCTGCAAATACGACATAGTAAAATGTGACGGAATCGTTGAGATCCATCCCCAGCAGCGTGCCGCGTTTAATTCCCATCAACCCGGATTCGCCTCCGGTCACAGCGTCCCAGCGCCAGCAGATGCCGTAAAGGACCTGTGTAAACACGACCGTCAACAGGGCAAAATAGACCCCTTTTTTTTCACGGATGATATACCCCAGAAACGCCGCAAAAATACCGCCGGTAATCATGCCCACAAAGATGGGAATAATGAATCCGTTGCCATTGAACAGGTGCAGAAATGCCAGCGCCGCTCCATAGGATCCCACGCCGTAAAACGCCCCGTGCCCGAAGGAAGGCAGACCGGTATACCCAAGGCAGAGATTGAACCCCAGTGTAAATATAAACCAGAGCAGAAGCTCACTGCCCAGCGACGTAAAGTTGCCGATATACGGCAGCACGGGGTATAATAGAAATACAAGGAAAATCCACAGATATGGATCTTTCGTCATTTTTTTCATTTCAGGGCCACCTCCATGATACATAGCCATTTTTTTCGCATCAACGTCTGCGCAATCGTTCAGTATCGAATCAACCGATCAGTCCGTGATATTCTGTTCGCCAAAGAGCCCTCTGGGCCAGATATAAATAATTATCCCGAGCAGCAGGTACGGAATGATGTCTACAAATCTCGGAATAACCAGCGTTGCCAGAGACGTAGACAGCCCCACGATCAATGCACCGATAATTGTGCCGGGTATGCTGCCGAGTCCTCCCATCAGGACGATGAGAAACGACGGCATCAGAATGGCGGTTCCCATTCCCGACTTGACGCTCCAGATAGGCGCGGCCAGAATACCCGACAACCCGGCCAGTGCGGCTCCCAGAACGAAAATAACGGCACGGAGCTTCGGCAGATTGTGTCCCAGGGCCCCCACCATCTCGCTGTCAAACATTCCGGCCTTGACAATCGCACCGAAATTGGTCTTGTCAATCAACAGCCAGGTGCCTCCCACCATGACCGCGCCGAACAGGGCGATAAATATGCGATACTGGGAATAGATAAAATCCCCCCAAATGATAACACCATTGGCAAAGGACGGTGCGTTGACGTTATGCGCGGCAGGCCCGAAAATCATTCGGATCAACTCCTCCAGTGCAATGGAAAACCCCAGGGTGATCAACAGGCCGAACAGCGGATCGAGGCCGTAAACGCGTCGTACCAGTACACGCTCGATGACGAGTCCGATGGCGGCCACCAAGATGGGAGTTACCAGCACAGATGGCCAGAACCCGATACTGTCCTTCAGCAGCCAGAAGAAATACGCGCCGAAAGCATACATCACCCCGTGACAAAAATTAATGACCCCGGAGACGCCCAGAACCAGGCTGAATCCGACGGCTACGGCTGCGTAGACCATCCCCAGCGCCAGTCCGTTCAAAATCAGGGATAAAATTAAGATTATATCCATATCGACAACCTTCTCTGTTCCTTTTTTGTGTCGGGCCCCGGGAGTCGACTCCCTTATGGGGCCCGTTTTGAGGAGAATGAACGAATTATCTATTTACAGCTGACATCCACCGGATTTTCAGCTTTGGTCCGGGCCACGGATTCAGCCGGAATCACGTCCATGACATTCCAGATCCTGGTATCCGTAGCTTTGGGATTGGCCTTGACCAGAACAACATCGGACATGACCTGATGATCAAATGCCCGGATCTTTGCCGGATTTTTTCGCTTGGTGTCTTTAAGTTCCAGACCTTCCATGGCGCAGATGACTTTTTCCACATCATCGGTACCGGCCTTTTTGATGCCTTCCAGAAGGAGTTTCATGGCCAGCCAGCCGTTGTAGCTGCCGTTGTCGATGACCGGACTTGCGGCGGCCGGATATTTCTTATGCACTTTTTCGGAAAACGCGATCATCTCGGGAGTCTCATCCCAGGACACTTCCACGCTGCAGTAGGGCTGTCTTTCCTTGGGATCGAGCGGCCACATGTCCACATATTCCATCAGTGTGTACCAGACATTCATTTTATCGTAGATCCGGTATTCGGCCAGCTGTTTCATCAAGGCGACATTGTCAAACCCTGCACAGGTAATCACCAGAACATCCGCACCTGAATTTCTCACCTGGAGAAGTTGAGAACTGAAATCCCGGGTTCCCAGAGGAACTTTAATTTCTCCGACTTCCTTGGCGCCGACAACGTCCAGCATGTTACGGGCCCATCGGGTTCCGGAATGTCCCCAGGAGTAGTCGTGGGTAATGAAAAACCATTTTTTCCCCAGGTTGTCCGCAACATATTTCGCACCGCCGCGAACCAGCATGGCCATGCTGCGCCCGGCACGGAACACGTGATGACGCGCATGCTCACCGGTAACCGTATCGGAATTTCCGTTGGTGGCGAAATACAGAGCGCCTTTTTCCTCGGCCACAGCGCCGACCGCGGTCGCCACGGAGCTGCTTACCCCGCCCATCATAAATTTAACACCGTCCACCTCAATCAGGCGACGGGCACGTCGTGCTGCCGCATCCGGGTTGGTTTCAGAATCTGCGGTAATCAACGTCACAGGACGCCCCAGTATTTCTCCGCCGTATTCCTCCAGAGCCATTTCCATGCCGATTCGTTCCAGCATGCCGTGATCCGCGTAGTTTCCGGACACCGGACTGACCAGACCAATCCGTATGGGTTCAACAGCCGATGCCGATGTTCCCAGTCCGCCAACAACCACGCATGCCGCCATAACGATAAAAAATCCAATTTTAAGTTTTTTCATGTTTTCCCCTTTTTTTTGTAAATGTTAGCTAAATGGTATCGTTTCACTCCTCACTAAAACATTCTCTCCAAACGTTTCTTTTCGGTACCAACAGCAAATAAATTATCACCCCTCTCCATGTGTGATCATTTTTATACGGATTGCGTTTTTTACCGCCCGTTCGCTTCGCTCTCTCGAGGCACTGAGATCGCAGAGGCCCGAATCGCCGTTTATAGACTCTGCGGCCTCTGCGTCTCGAGCGTAGCGGGCGGTAAATATATCCGTTAAAAAATCTTGTTTTTTTGACAGCCTTTAATGGATAAGGAACTAATGAACGGTCCATCCCCCGTCGATATGCAGAATGTGCCCGGTCACCATGTCGGATGCACCCGAAGCCAGATAGATCATGCCTCCGGTCAGGTCCTCGGGTTTCGCCAGTCGATCCATCAGAATGTTTCCAAACACATAGTCGCTGAACTCCTTATCCTCCAGCATGGGTCGGGTCATCGGGGTTTCGATGAATGTCGGAGCGATGGCATTGACCGTGATGTTGTGTTTGGCCCATTCGACCGCCAGCACCCGGGTCAGCTGATTTACCGCTCCCTTGCTGCTGCAGTAGGCCGCCCGTTTGATCAGACCGACGCTGCCGGCCTGGGATGAAATATTGATGATTTTGCCCCGCTTCTGACGAATCATGACCTTGCCCACGGCCTGGCAGCAGAAAAACGTTCCCTTCAGGTTGGTATCCATCACGCTGTCCCATGCGGCTTCCGTGACATCCTCGGCCCACTGAGGGATATTGACGCCCGCAGAGTTGACCAGAATATCGATATGCCCGAACTGACGGATGATTTCCTCAACCTTTTGATCCAGTGAAGCTGTGTCGGTAACATCCACACTCTGGGCCATGACGTGTCGTCCCGTAGCTTCAATTTCGCTTTTCGCCGCGTTCAATTTTTCCATTGTGCGACCCCATATCGCCACATCCGCTCCGTATTCGGCCATTGATTTCGCCAGATGAAGACCGATACCGCTTCCACCGCCGGTTACCAGCGCCACCTTGCCTGAAAGATCAAACAGCTTGTCCTTACCCATCGACACTTCCTTTCTTTCGGCTAAAGGTTTTCCAATCCAAGCTCAGCGAGTTTTCCCGGGGTAGGAATCCCCTCTTCGTTCCATTTCCGGATTTCATAATAATCGTTGAGCAGTCGTCCTATCGGCGGCAGTTGATTGGTCAGCTCCGGATCTTTACGGTTAAGCGTCTGGAACCGCGGCGGCAGGAAATCATCTTTACGGCTGATACCCAGGCGGGTATTGTAAAGCCGTTTCAGCGTAAAAACCCGGTCACCGGTCCGCATAAACGCTTCGAGCGTGATGGTTTTACCGGTAATCATGTTGTACCAGTTCAGCATGTTGGTGACATTGACCGCTTTTCCGTTCTGAACAAACCGGCAGATCACCAGGGTATCCTGCAGGGTCATAAAATCCTGAAGCGCAATGGTCATTCGGGATTTGTCTTCCAGTTGATACGGGTCCTGGGGTTCGGGAATGCCCAGCTCCGGCATGGTAAGGGCCATTTCATACGGATGAGACCAGGAGACGTTGTGGCAGGCCCCCCGGCCGGACGTGGCGTACGAAATCGCCTGGCTGAAAAACCGTCTCGGATCATGAGCCGAAGGTTCGAGACCCTTGACCTGAACGGCAAATTCGATGGCGTTATGGCCCAGTGCTTCGGCCATACGTTTGGACCCTTCCCCCAGGAGGTTGCCGATCCCCTCGCCTTTCGCCGTTTTTTCGATCATCGCCAGCAGCGCATCCCCGTTGCCCCAGGTCAGCTCTATTCCATCGGTATCGGCGGCGGTAATGATGCCTTTTTCCCAGGCTTCCATGGCAAAAGCCGTCACAGCCCCCATGGAAATGGTATCCAGTCCGTAACGGTTGCACAAATCATTGGCCTTGCAGATTACGGCGAGGTCATCGATCATGCATTCCCCGCCCATGGTGCCCAGAGTTTCATATTCCGGGCCTTCGCCTTCGAGACCGGCATACGGCCCTTCATCGATCCGGATATGACGGCCGCAGGCAATCGGACATCCCAGACAGGCGCTTCGGCCTTTGAGGAACGTGTCATGCAGCACCGATCCGGTAATCTTCTTAGCCCCATCCCATCGGCTGCCCTTCCAGTTCTGAATCGGCAGATTGCCGATTTTTTCATAATTTTCCACCCCGCCGGATGTACCGAATTTGCTGAAGCCCGCCGTCACTTCCTTGATATGCGGCATCAGTGCTTTGATATCGGCATTCAGTGCTGACGGGTCTGCGATCGGGGTGGGCTTTTTGCCGTACGCGACCATCGCCTTGAGATTTTTCGAGCCCATGACCGCCCCCATGCCGGTTCGGGCTGCCGCTCTGGCAATGGTTCCGACGTGCGTCACACTCGCAATTTTCGCCAACCGTTCACCGGCCGGGCCGATAACGGCGGCAGAGGCTTTTTTAGAAGTCTGGGACTTAAGCCATTCGGCGGATTCAAACGCATCTTTCCCCCAGATGGGGCGCGCATCCCGGATTTCCACGCCGTCTTCATGAATCCACAGGTACACCGGATGGTCGGCTTTACCCTTTACGACAATACCGTCATGCCCGGTTTTCTTGAAATGAACACCCCAGGACCCCCCAACGTTGGCCTCGCCAAAAATCCCGGTCAACGGCGATCGGGCGATCATATGATGCCGGCCTGATGAAGGCACCGGCGTACCGGTATAGGGACCGGTAAACGCCATCAGCAGATTGTCCGGCCTCAACGGGTCGGTTTCCGGCGTGGTTTCCTCGTACAGGATTTTCGCGCCGATCCCTGACCCGCCGAAATAGGCATCATACACCTCCGGCGGCAGCTGCTGGACCTCAACCTTGCGTTCGGTAAGATCCACCCTCAAAATTTTCCCATGATATCCGAACATTGTTCCACTCCTTAAGTTTGTGTCCATTCAGAAATACCGGTTTCTGAATGGACACGGATTAGTTATCCACCGGTTGCCGGCAATACGACGTCAATGATATCCGATTTCTCCACCCTCTGATCGAGCTTTAAAAAATTGCCCTTTCGAATAAACATGACATGCGCTGCCAGATTGGTATCCGTTGTCCTGCCGGAATAAGAAGGAAACCCGTCGATTCGGTTCGAAAGCATCTCCACCAGGTCTCGAAGCGTGGCTTCCCCCTGAAGTTCAATATCGATCTGATCTCCGGCTGTCTTCCGGAATGGCCCGTAAAAGCGGATTACCATTTCTCATTACCCCTTACATGGCGTTTTCGAAAATCTTTTCGGCATCTTCGACTTTCATGTTTCTGGGATTGAGTCCCATCAACCGGGTTACGTTCATCGCGGCTTTCGACATTCTGGGGATGGCATCTTTCGGAATATTTAACTCACCCAGCGATCTGGGCATTTCGATATCCCGGATGAGGTCTTTGACGGCCTGGGCCGATCGCGCCGCCTGTTCCAGAAGCGACAAATGTTCCACCCGCTCTCCCATCAACTTCGCAACTTCTGCGAATTTGGGAATATCCCCGATGATGTTGAATTCCATTACATGGGGCAGCAGCAGCCCGTTGGCGATGCCGTGGGGCACATGAAACTCGCCTCCCAGCGGATAGGCCAGAGCGTGAACCGCTGTTACCCCGGCATTGGCCAGAGATATACCCGCGTAAAGACTTCCAAGAGCCATGTCATACCTGGCTTCAAGATTGTCTCCCTTGGCAACTGCGGTTCGAAGACTTCGGGCAATCAGACGAATGCCTTCTCTTGCATACATATCCGTAAGCGATGTCGCGTTGACCGAAGTAAAAGATTCAATAGCGTGCGTAAGGGCATCCATTCCGCTGAACGAGGTCACTCTCGGCGGCATGGACAGGGTCAGGGTCGGATCGATCACTGCGGCCCTTGGAAGGATGTAGGGGCTGACGATTCCTTTTTTCAATTTTGCTTCCACATCCGTTAAAATGGCGTTCGGCGTCACTTCCGCACCGGTTCCGGCAGTGGTCGGAATCAAAAAAACGGGAATACCCGGATTTTTGACCAGATTAATTCCGAAATAATCGTGAATGGTCCCCGGGTTGGTGCACATAAGCGATGAAACAGAGGCGATATCCATGGAAGATCCCCCGCCGACCCCGACGATCAAATCATACTTGCCGGATTTCGCGACTTCTATGCAGGCCTCGCAACAGGCGATAGACGGATCCGACTCGACCTGATCGAACGTGTCCACGGCGATCCCCTCTTGTTTCAGAAGCCCCTCGACCCGGCTTCCGATACCCGAACCGATGATGCCCTTGTCGGTCACCATCAGCGCCTTTTTGACATCCAGCGCCTTTGCCTCCTCCGTGATTCTTTCGACTGCACCGATTCCTGCGAGAAGCAAACTGGGCGATTTCAACGAAATAATTCTGGTATCCATAAGACCGTCCTCCTTTGAGACTGTATTGAGGGGCCCGCGGCGTAAGTTTCGCAAAACCTCTCTTTTTTAAAAAAATAAACCCCAATAAAATAAATACAGCAATTCAATTTAATATAACAATTTGTTGTTTCAGAGTTATTTTTTACCCCCCCTCTGTTCGCAATTTTCACTTTAAAATTAATGAGAGGCTATATCAGGTGACTTGTCAAGTTTATCGTTAAACCTGTTTAACCGATTAATCGGAGAAATGTCAACCCAAAAATTCACAGTTAAAAAAGCAAACTTATGCAACAAACCTTAACCCGTTTTTATCTTCAAACTGTTTTCTTTTGTGTTTTCAGAATGTTTTATGATTTTATAATTTTCTTGCGTATAGACATCCGGTTGAATTTTGTGCAATGCAAGGCAGGTTTATAAATCTTTTATCATGTCCCGGCGAGCATTAGACGGTCACGAACTTGCGCCCCCGGGGAATTTTAGCAGATCTGTCCGGAAATATTTTTTGAATGTCCTTGAAGATAGTACATTATAAACGAAGACACGAAATATTGAAAAGAAAAAATTATGGCGGAAACGCCCATCAACTCAACGGCTGTTATTTCAGTTCATCAAACCGGCATTCCAAACGAATCAGGTCCTCCTCGAACGCTGTGGAATGACGGTAGGGCAGCGTTTTAAACAACCGGATCATTTTTTTGTTCTGAGGATAGGTATAAGCGACCAAGCCGGCGATCCCGTTCTCCTGGGCCGCATGGGCCAGCTTCTGAATAAAAATCCTGCCCAACCCCTTCCCCTGCCACTCCCGGTTCACGGAAAACGCCACTTCCGCCATATTTCTGGAATGGTCCAGAATATATTCCCCCACGGCGATAACGTTTCCGAATCCGAATTCGCCTACCACCGCCACCAGTGTCAGATCCGTTACATAGTCCACCTGGGAAATATTTTCTACCTCATCACTGTAAAAACTGGTTTTTTCGCAGAAAAATCGGGATGCAATATCACTTTTTTCAAGATTGTAATAATGCTCCTGAATTCGCCGCTGGTCCACGGGTTTAGACGCCCGGATCGTCACCGGCTGCCCGTCGATGTCCCGCGTTTCCTCCAGCTTTAACGGATAAATCCCGTGAATGGATTGTTTCAAATGGTGTTCCGGACCCAGAAGCCCCATGGCTTTGGCTTCAAAAAACAACTCGTCCCTGAAATCCGGATGGGCAATGCTGATCATGGCCAGCGCCCGTTCCTGAAGATTTTTACCGAACAGGTTCACCGCGCCGAATTCGGTAACAACGTAATGCACATCCCCCCGGGGAACGACCACCGCCATATCTTCAAGTTTAGGGACAATTCGACTTTTTCGACCTCGGTCATAGGTAGCCAGCAGGATCAATATGGATTTTCCCCCCTCGGCCCGGGTGGCCCCCCCGATAAAATCGGTCAGCCCGTTGACCCCGGAAAACTGATTGCTCGGCAGGGCGTCGGCCGCGGTCTGACCGGTCAGGTCCATTCCCATGGTCGCATTGATGGCCGTCATGCGGTTATGCCGGGAAATAATGCCCGGATCGTTCACATAATCGGACGGGTGAAATTCAATCCCCGGGTTATCGTTTATAAATTCATAAAGATGCTCGTCCCCGATGGCGCTGCTGGCCACAAGTTTACCGTCGTTAAAACCTTTCAGACGGTTTGTGATCACCCCCCGTGCTGCCAGACGCATCATTGCGGTGGTCACATACTGTGTGTGAATGCCCAGATCATTTTTATCCCAAAGGGATTTTAAAATTTCGTTGGAGGTAGACCCCAGATTAATCTGAAGGGTGGAACCGTCGTCCACCAGCCGGGCCACATGTCGGGCGATGCGTCGCGCCGATTCCAGGGGATAACAGTCCGGAATCGTCAGGATGTCTTCATCGTGCTCCACGATGACATCCACATCATTGACATGAATGAAACTGCGCCCGAGCACTCTCGGCATTCTGGAATTGACCTGGGCTATGACCAGATCCGCCGACAGTGCGGCGGCCATGGTAATGTCCACGGAAACACCCAGACTCATCCAACCGAAATCATCCGGGGGGGTGACCTGAATCAACGCCGCATGAATCGGCATTCTCCGGCTCTTGAACAGACGGGGAATGGCCGACAGATTCATGGGGGTAATAAATCTGAGATTTTTTCGGTGATCCTCGGTTGCGGCCGACCCCAGATAAAACGACCGGATATTCATACTGTGCCCCCCGGACGCTTCCACCACCATGGTCAGCGGTGCACTCTCCAGGGCCATCAACCGAACGATCTCCAGGTCCGAAAACCGGTGAGACATTTCGTAGAGTCGACGAACCAGGTACTGGGGTTCTCCACAGTACGAACCGATAAATGTCCGCTGCCCCGGTCGGAGTTGACGAATGGCTTCTTCCGCGGATTTCTTTTTCTGCACATACTCATCCGCCCAGAACGTATTTTTCGCCATAATACCTCCCGAATCGAAGGGCAGCTGTTGGCTGTTGGTCAATAGCTGGCAGCCGGATATTCAATCAACTGACAAAGCCTGAATACCGCAGCGTTTACAGGTCACGGAATGCATAAAATGCACGGCCCGCTTAGATCGAGACGCATCGCCGCCCCCCCTCTGCGGTATCTGCGTCTCGAGTGAACAAAACAAAGCGGGCGGTATGATCTCTTCCAGATCCCATTATTTCAAGCTGCGATAATAACTGTCAATGTTATAAACCGCTGCGAGAGGATTATGCCCCAGCAGCCGGTCCTTGACCGCCAGGACCGTGCAGGGCGCTTCGGAATATTTAATGAACATTGAATCATGTCCGACGCACAGCCCCAGCAACACATTCAAGTCCGTGTTCCCGTCGTTGAGCACCATGGCCTGAAGAATCGGGTTGCACATGGTTTCGAATTTTCCCGGACAGATTTTTTCCTCATCTTTGACCCCGATGGATTCCTTTGGGATCCGGCCGACCTTGCATACCACCGACACCACCTCAAATCCCCCGGATGAAAAAATTTTCTCAACCGCCAGGGCTTCTTTTCTCAGTCCGACACAAAACGCCAGTCCCAACCGACGGCACTTCATTTTTTTCGCAAATTCCATCACTTCGACAATGCGGGGTTTGACAGGTTTGACCCGGGCATAGCCCAGTTCCTTATTTCCATAACCTTCGGATTCCTGGATCGAAGACTGCCGGGCAAACTCCCGGACTTCCGGTTTCTGATATTCCTTTGTACTTTGATCGATCAGTGGGGTCTTGTTTTGAGTCGGACAGGATTCCGGTGCTCTGCCGTTCTCTATTTTGCAAAGCCGCCGGGACATTTCAAACGGACATTGTGCGCACTGGGGAAAATTGTCTGCCATGGCTTTCTCACTCCATTTAAAAGGTTTGCCTGTAAACAAAAACACGTGCCTCTTCCGATTCGAACAGATAGGCGGAGTCCCGCCCGTTCCCGGCGGTCGACATTGCGTGATCCGGGGAAAAGCCGGGAATGGGCAGGACGCAGCCTGCAACAACGTGGCCGAAGATATAATCAAGCCCTTTTCTACCGCTCGTTCATGTCACTCTCTGGAGGCACATAGAGCATAGAGCCCCAAATCGCCGCTTCGGGGTTCTGCGTTCCCTGCGTCTCGAGCGAAGCGGGCGGTAAATTTCCTCATACTTTCGTTTGGTTTCTTTGCCGGTCTTATCCGCGGGTATCCACGTAAATCCGCGGCTGAATTTTATATTTTTTGCCGCGGATTTACGCAAATACCCAGGAATTTTTCGTGAGATCCTCTTTAAACCGATCAACAGCGGCATACACCGCTTCCCAGGTTACGGGTCGAGAATTTTCAAACGATTGCTCAAACGGGTGAAGCGTTTCTGCGTCTTGTTGTTGTGCACGGCCATGGCCATGGCTTTTCGGCTGCCGACCAGGACCACCAGTTTTCGTGCCCGCGTGACGGCCGTATAGATCAGATTGCGCTGGAGGAGAATGTAATGTTGAGTCAATACCGGAATCACTACCGCCGGATATTCAGACCCCTGAGATTTGTGAACGGACACGGCATAGGCCAGAACGACTTCATCCAGTTCGTTCAGATCGTAGGGAACCTCCCGGCCGTCAAAGGATATAACCACTTCCTGTTCTTCAATTCGAATTTTCCGAACCCGCCCGATATCCCCGTTAAAAACCTCCTTGTCATAGTTGTTTTTGATCTGCATGACTTTGTCATGAAGTCGGAAGGTCCGCCCCGCGCGTGCCACACCTCCGACGCCCGGATTCAGTGCCTTCTGCAGTTTTTCGTTCAGATTTCCGGCCCCGGCCACCCCCCGGTGCATGGGAGAAAGCACCTGAATGTCGTCCACCGCATCCAGTCCGAAATGATTCGGAATACGGTCCCGGGTCAGCCTCAAAATGATATCCACCACCTTTTCCGGATCATCCTGACGGATAAAATAATAATCCGTATCCCCTTCCCCCGGTTCATCCCAGGGCACCACACCGCTGTTGATCTTGTGGGCGTTGACTATAATCCGGCTGTTTTGGGCCTGACGGAAAATTTCATTCAGTTCCGCCACCGGAACCGTTCCGGATGCGATAATATCATTGAGCACATTGCCGGCACCTACGGACGGAAGCTGATGCACATCGCCCACCAGGATAACGGAGGCCGTGACCGGCACCGCCTTGAGCAGGTGATACATCAGCACGCAATCGACCATGGACGCTTCGTCCACGATCAGCACGTCACACGTCAGCGGCTCCTGGTCGTTTTTCTGAAACCCGCCTTTCTGAAAGCTGTATTCCAGCAGCCGGTGAATGGTTTTCGCCTCCTGCCCGGTCGCTTCACTCATTCGTTTGGCGGCCCGACCGGTAGGGGCCGCCAGTAAAATATTCAGGTGCTGTTCGAGGAACAACCCCATCACCGCGCGAATGATGGTGGTCTTTCCCGTACCGGGTCCGCCGGTAATCACCATCACCTTGTTTTCAACGGCGCATTTGACCGCCTCGGCCTGTTTTTCAGCCAGCAGGATGGATAATTTTTTCTGCACCCACTGCGTCGCCCGCTCCGTATCGATACCCGATACCGGCTTGGGAACACTCATAATGCGCTTTAACCGATCGGCCGTGCGGGTCTCACACCAATGATACTTGGCAAGATAAACCGCCTTGTGATTTTCCTGAAAGTCATCCAGGGATTCATTGAGATCTTCGATAACAATTTTTTCCTGAAGGCAGGCGGCAGCCATGGCCTTTCTGATGATCTCCGGATCTACCTTGAGAATCTCACGGCATCGGTCCACCAACGGTTCATATGGAAAGTACACATGCCCTTCATCTGCCACTTGATGCAGCACATAGACGATTCCTGCTTCCGCCCTCTGCGGCGAATTGGGATCGAGCCCCAGATTCTGAGCGATGCGATCTGCGGTGACAAACCCGATGCCGAAAATATCGACGGACATCCGGTAGGGGTTTTCCCGTACCACCTCGATGGAATCTCTGCCGTACGTCTTGAATATTTTCACGGCATACCCGCTACTGACCCCATGACTCTGAAGAAACATCATGACGTCGCGAATATCTTTCTGGTCCTGCCAGGCAGTTTCGATCATTTTGATCCGCCCGGCGCCGATGCCTTCCACCTCAGCCAGACGCCCGATATCCTGTTCGATGATATCCAGCGTGTCTTTGCCGAATAATTTGACGATCCGGGTCGCCATTTTGGGGCCAATCCCCTTGATCAGCCCCGATCCCAGGTATTTTCGAATCCCGACGGCAGTGGCCGGTACGGCCGTTTGGTAGCGATCCACCCTGAACTGTTCACCGTATCGAGGATGATGGGTCCACGCTCCCTGCAGCTTCAGTATTTCGCCGGGTGATGGTTCCATGATGTTACCGACGACGGTTACCAGATCGGAACGACCGTAAACCTTCAGTTTGGCCACGGTATAACCGGTCTCCTCACTGGCGTAGGTGATGCGCTCGATCTGCCCGGACAGGTCCGTTTGAAATGAACTTCCAGAAGTTTGAGATGAGTGTCGGTTCTCGTCCATGATGTTGTTTTAGACTGTGGAGAAAACATTTTATTCCAGGATAAACATATCTCTTGCAACACCGCAAAAATATCAGATTGTCATCCGGAGACGTCGTGATTTTTTCAGGTACGAAATCACAAAGGTTTTTTATTACCATTATCTATTTGAAAGGTATAGAAAATTCTTAGAATTCACCACTGTATTTTAAAATAGAATCGAAACTTACGGACAAGACGGGGCAGGAAACAGTTGATGTCGAAAAAATCCTCTTGTAGGATGAATCGAGACGGAGATTTCACTCGCTGGGAAGGAAATAAACAGTCATGACAGTCAGCGAATTAATGAAAGCCGTGTTTTTAAAATTCACTGACCGGTGGTTTGCGAAATGGCCCGCACCGGCACCCGGCCCGGAACGCCTTCGGCATGCGCGTATCATTTCTCACAGAGGGGAACACGACAATATCCGAATTTTTGAAAACACCCTGGCGGCCTTTGATGCGGCCGACCGTGCCGGAGTGTGGGGCATCGAACTGGATATCCAGTGGACCCGGGATTTTGAGCCGGTCGTCATTCACGACATTGACGCTCTTCGAGTGTTTCGATCACCAATCCGAATCCATGAGACATCACTCAGCGAACTTCGATCCCTCCTTCCGGCCGTTCCGAGTCTGGCGGAGGTCATCGAGCGTTACGGACGCAGGCGCCATTTAATGATTGAGCTCAAACCCGAGACGTTGCCCCGCCCCCACACGCAGTTCCAGATTCTGAAACGCCTGACAGGCCCTTTGACACCGCAGAGGGATTTTCATTTTCTTTCACTTGTTTCCGAAACATTTACAAAGATCGATTTTGTACCGCAGGGTACCTGCATCCTGGTGGCCGAGGTAAACATCAGAAAGCAAAGCGACCTGGCCCTGAAAAAGGGTTTTGGCGGATTTGCCGGACATTACGCACTGATAACCCGAAAGCGTCTGGCCCGCCATCACCGGCAGGGGCAACAGGTGGGCACCGGCTTTATTTATTCCCGCCGGTGCCTGTATCGGGAAATCAACCGGGGGGTGGACTGGGTGTTCTCCAATCGAGCCGTTAAACTTCAGGAATATTGCGGGAATGATCAGAAATAGTTTTGAAGAAACCGAGAAGGCCGTGCGGGCAAACTGGTCAAAAACGAAAAAATCACCAACGCACTCAGGCATTTCCGAGCGTTTCAACATCGGAAAGAGATTCATTCCGTCGGCAGTCAGCGATAATTTTCTCGATCAGCTGATTTTTCAGTTTCTCGATCATATAGGTAATCTTGGAAACCAGCAGCCCGCGAATCAGATACCCCAGGGCGAATATCTGGGATTCACTGAGGCTGTCGACCTGAAGTGTTTGAATAATATCCTCCACTACCGGTGAAATGCTTCTGTTCATCTGTTCCTGGGCCGATGACAGGGCCCCGTTTTCATGAGCCCCCCAAACCGCCGGGATGATATAGGTAATGGGTTTGTTCAGCAGTTCAATCACATGTGTCTGAAAGATATCCACGGCAGTCTGGTCAATCAGGCTGCCGACACTTTCGGCCAGTTTCATCAAATCATCCGGGTTCTCGTGAATCTCCTTTTTTAACCGGTAGCGAAATGGTTTCATAACGTCATGCCTCCGAGAGATCCATGGCGAATAAAATTGTTTCAGGTTTACAAATCCCTGCCCCGGTCCACACGTAACCGGGGCCATCCGGAAACAGCCTGTTTTTCAAATCAAGAAAGGGGAAAAAATTTCAACCGCAGAAACTGTTTTTATCCAGCCGATGAATGAATTTTGATCGAGTCCGGGCAATATGTTTCACTAAAAGAAACGAACCTGTGTGATGGTGACGAGACAACCAGATGAAACGCATATTTCGGGCTTGGTTCCAACATCAGCCATGTTTTCAGAAATTTAACTGCGGAGTCCCGCCCGTTACCGGCGTACGACATCGGGTGATCCGGGAACGGGCGGGACGGAGCCTGCAACAACGTGGTCGAAGATATAATCAAGTCCCATATTTCGAGCTTTCATATTAAAATCTTGATGAACTCGTAAAAAGTCCAAAATTTATATGTATCTGAAATTTTTATAAAAATTAATATTTTGGCCTTGACTTTTTCTTTAGGATTTTATAAAAAAAGCCATAATAATCAAATAGTTAAGGTT
>Ga0272441_10005030_pt1 | contig 23368 bp, 18 predicted proteins | sample SSMProp6N_FD_193582 | JGI IMG/M metagenome (GOLD analysis project Ga0272441, IMG submission 193582) | Marine sediment archaeal communities from Little Sippewissett salt marsh, Falmouth, MA, United States - SSM-Prop-6N | ecosystem: Environmental > Aquatic > Marine > Wetlands > Sediment ...
GTCTGGTGACGGACCTGGAGGACCTCGACACCGGGTTCGTGGCGGGGGGCAACCGGTTCCGCATCGACGCCGTCGGACCCCAGCGCGACGAACTCGTCGGCGGGGCCGGCCTGCAGGCCCGTCTGACGGAGGGGGTGTCGGCGTTCGTCCAGTACGACGGGTCCTGGAGCACCGGGCGGGACACACAGAGCGTCATGCTGGGCGTGCAGTTCGACTTCTAATCAATGACGAATGACGAGGGCCGAATGGCGATTGAATGACAAATGGAAGGCCAGTGAGGCTCCATGCCCGGAGGGCGTGGCCTCAGGAAGGCCCCCCAAGGGGGCCGAACGACAAAACGGCAAAAACGGACCCCTTCTCGGACCGTTTGCCCGAATTCGACAACAGAACAACAACAACGGCCACGCTGGAACGGCAGAGCCTTCCAGCGTCGCACGGCCGGAGGCCGTGGTTTCATAGAGTAATGACCAAGCCGGCGGGGCGGACACCGCCCGCCTCCTTCGTCATTCAATTGTCATTCGCCCTGTCGCGTCGCAACTCTACGAGCGCCGGATAGGCCTCGTCGGTGTCGCCGAGGTCGCGTTTCAGGTCATCCAGGCGGCGCTTCAGGCGGGTGGCCACGTCGGCATAGGCCGGGTCGCCGTAGACGTTGTGGAGTTCGTGCGGATCGTTCTGGAGGTCGTATAGTTCCCACCCCGGTTCGGTGGGTTTCTGGCGGGTATGGCCGAGGGGCAGACCGTAGAAGAAGATCAACTTGTACCGCCGCGTCCGGATGCCGTAATGGGCCGGCCGCCGGGCACCGTTGCCGTGCATCCAATAGCGGTAGTACATGGCGTCGCGCCAGTCGGGTGGCGTGCGGCCTCTGAGGTTCGGCCGGAAACTGCGACCCTGCATGTAGCCCGGGACGCCCGCGCCCGCGTAATCCAGCATCACCGGGGCGAAGTCCACGTTCAGCACGATATCGTCGACGACCGTGCCGGGCACGATCTTCCCGGGATACCGGACGAGCAGCGGCATGCGAAGCGACTCCTCGTACATCCACCGTTTGTCGATGTAGTTGTGCTCGCCCAGGAAGTAGCCCTGGTCAGACGTGTAGAGGACGACGGTGCGGTCGTCCAGCCCCGCCTCGCGGAGGCCGTCGAGGAGTCGGCCCACGTTCTGGTCGATGGCCGCCACGCTCCGCAGGTACCGACGGACGAACCGCTGATAGGCCGCCCGGCGCAGGGCGTCGCCCGAGAGGCCGTCCGGCGGCGTCCATCCCCCGTGGCTCCCGTTCCGGAGGCGCTTGGCCATCGTGTCGATCGTGAACCCGTACTCGCGCGAGCCCGGTGAGCGGTGGCGCTTGTCCTCGAACAGGCTCTCCGGCTCGGGGATGGGCACGTCGGCCAGGAGGTCGGCGTTGCGCTCGGGGTAGGCGAACGGCTCGTGGCACGCCTTGAAGTGGGTCATGAGGCAGAACGGCCGGTCGGGATCGCGCCGCTCCTTCAGCCACGTCAGCGTCAGGTCGGTGATAACGTCGGTCGAAAACCCCTGGTACGTGTGCGTCTCGCCGCCGACCTCCTTCATCTGCGGGTTGAAGTACCGGCCCTGCCCCGGCAACACGTTCCAGTAGTCGAAGCCGGCCGGCTCGGTCTTGAGGTGCCATTTGCCGATGACGGCCGTCTGGTACCCCGCCCGCTGAAGAGCCTTCGCCACGTTCGGGGCGGCCGGGTCGAGTTTATCCCGAAGGGTGTACACGCCGTTGCGATGGCTGTACTGGCCGGTCAGGATAGACGCCCGGCTCGGGGCGCAAATCGAGTTCGTGCAGAAGCAGTTCTTCAGACGAGCCCCCTCGGCCGCCAGGCGGTCAATGTTCGGCGTGGGCGCGATCGACGCCAGCCGCGACCCGTAACAGCCGAACGCCTGCGAGGTGTGGTCGTCGGCCATGATGAAGAGGATGTTCGGACGATCGCTGCCGGCGGAAGCGTCGGCGGGTATATCGGCACGCGCCCCGGCACCGCGCGCCACAGACACCGCACGGGCCGCCAGCCAACCGCCGACCGCCCCGCCGAGGGCTCCGAGAAACATCCTGCGGTTCATGCCACGGCTCCTTCCGCTCGCGTCGTCCCTGGCTTCTCATTCGTCATTTTGCCGGCGCGCCGGGTGCCACTGGCGGCTCGCCCGCCAGTGCGCCCCGACCTTCGCAGCACACTGGCTGACAAGTTCACCCGCCGGAGGCGGGCAGCCAGCCGCACCCGTCCTATTCGCTCAGCGCCTCGATCGCCCTCGCCACGCGCTCTTTCAGCCGCAGGACGGCGTCCGGGTCGGGCAGGATCCTGGTGGCGTACCGCCCGCCGGGGTTCGGGATGGTGACGAGGCCGGCCGCCTCATCCAGAACGGCCTCGGCCTCGGCGGTCGCGCGTCCGGCCTTCTTCGCGGCGGCAATCCGCTGCTGCAGAAGGGTGAGATACTCGTAATCCTCCACGCCCTCGCGGGCCTGCTCCAGGCGGATGGAGGAGACCGGCCCCTCCCGCCCCATCGGCGAACCCGGATACGCCAGGTATCCGTCGCCGTTCGGGTAACGCACGTAGTACGAACTGCCCGGACGGTCGCTCTGGTGGATGTAGGCGTGCCACCCGTAGTCGTACGGGTTGTACGTGAGCCAGTCGACGCCCCAGAACTCGTACGCCTCGGCCCCCCAGTGGAAACAGTAATGCGGCAGGAGGCGTTCGACGGCGCAGTACGGCGTATCGGTGCACATCTCGCCGTCGGTGGTGAACCAGAGGGTATCGCCGCGTCGGCGGATGGCCCGCATCGTATCGACGGGCGTGCGTCCCTGGTGCCCGACGCCCCACACGTCCAGGCTGCCGTCCCACGCGGGCTGATGGTGCCAGGTGCTCGAGTAGATCGGAATCGCCGGGTCCACCTCGTGGATCATCGCACACAGCGCCTTCATCTGCTGGACCACGTACTCGTGCCGGCGGTCGTGCGGTTCGTCGGAGATGTACAGGACGACGCGGTCGGCCCAGCCCTTTTCCTTCATGTGATTCCAGTACGCCCGCAGGCACGCCTGGTACGCCCGCTTGTACTCGGGTCGGAGTTGCGACCGGTCGGCCCCCTCGTACGGAAACGCGCCGGGGTACGGCGCCTCGCCGCACATCGTCCGCGGCGGATGGCCCCAGCCGAAACAGTAGAACTGCCAGGGCGTATACGTGTGGGGCAAACCGAGCACGTCGAAGTAATAGGCGGCCGCCTCGTCGTACGCCGCGAAGTCCGCCTCCACCTTGCCATTCTTGTACCGGATGGTCGGCGCGGGCTGGATGTGGTTCGGCGAGACGCGCCGCTCGGCCATGAACTTCCAGAACCGCTTGAGGTACGCCTGCCGGTCGCCTGCGATGTCGTCCCGCCACCACCGGCCGTGCAGCCGCACGTCGTAAATGGCCTTGACGTGCGCCTCCTCGGGCAGCGCGAAGTCCCACACGTGAACGGTCAGCGGCACCTCGGCAAGAACGGCGGCGCCAGTTTGTGAGCGGCGGGTCTCCGTACCCGCTGCGCTTGCTTCATTGGGTGCGCCCGTGCGCGGTGGGTGCGGAGACCCACCGCGCCACTTCTCTCCTCCGCCAGCCACCAGCCGCACCGCGCCGCGGTAGTCGCCCGCCGGGGCGTCCTTCGGCACGTGGACGGTCACCCACACGGGCTGCGTCCGGTCGGACTCCAGGGCGAAGGTCTTGCCCGGCAGGAGCGGATCGGGCCACCATCCCGCCCAGCCGTCGCACCGCCCCGGCCGTCGCGGGTACTTCCGGTGCCACGCCGGCGACTCGCTGCGGTAGTAACTCGTGGGATGGTCGATCGGCACGTAGCCGACGACGGCCGTCTCGATCGTATCAAGCACAGCCCCGCCGGGCCCCTTGGGCGGATCGACCTCCACGCGGATCCCCACGCCGCCCGCGCCCGTCGGCGACCGGACGGCCAGTTGCAGCGGCTCGGCCTCGTTCCGGGCAGCGTAGAGGCGCGCCGGCGCCGGTTTCTCCGGCGGCGCGTCCCACCGGAACACTTTCACCACCGGGTTGACGGGCCACACCGCCAGGCCGTCCGGCGTCCGGCGGCGGCGAGCCTGGAGCCCGAGCGGCGCCGCCTCCTGCACCGCCGCCAGGAGCACGCCGTCGTGCCAAAGCGTGCCGCGCGCGTTCATCGTCAGATGGAGTTCCAATTTGGCGCCGTCCGGTGGCATCGTGAGGGTGCCCGCCAGCAGCGTCCAGCCGTGGGTGCCCTCCAGCGCCGACCCGACGGAGATGTACGCGCCGGTCTTGCAGAGCGCCCCGTCGGCGGTGCGGCAGTGGGCGTGCAGGCGGACGCCCGTGCCGGCGATGCCCTCGCACTTGATCCACGCGGCATAGAGATACGTCTGACCGGCCCGGACGGCGTGGGCCTGGTGCCAGCCGATCCAGCCGGCCTTCGCGCCCTCGGGCACGTGGATGCGGACGCAGCGTTCGCCGAACAGGCCGCCCTCCGCGAGCGTGGCCGCCGCGCCGCCGGCGCGCGGCTTTTCCGTCCCGCCGGTCCAGGCGTCGGGGAGGCCGTCTGCGGCCTCGAAACTCGGGTTCCGGGCCATGTTCCGCGGGCTCGCCAGGAGACGGACGTAGGCGGCCCGGTCGGCCGCCGCGGCGGCGGCATCGCCCGGCCCTGCCGCGCCCGTCGCGGCGGGGGCGGTGGCGGCGTAGACGTGATAGTCGCATACCGACCGGGCGGGTACGTCCGCCTCGAAGAGCAGCCGGTCGCCGACCGTCACATGCGGAAGGACCGTCTTGCCGCGGGCCGCGACGAGCGCGTCGCGCTCCAGCGGGGCGCGGAGCCGGCCGGCCAGCGCCGCCAGGTCCACCGAGACGAGCCCCGCGCGGCCGTCGGCGCCTCCGCCCGCGGCATCCTTGGCGGAGAAGTTATACGCCCGGTACGCCATCCGCTGCCGCGGGGCGGCCGCTCCCGCGGGGTCGAGCCAGGCCTGGCCGCCGCCGACGGGTCGGAGGTCCATCGTCTCGCGCGGCAGGGGCGTGGCCGCGAGGCGCGGCGGGTCCAGCCGCTCCAGCCGCACGGCATCGAACCACGCGGTGCCCGTGCCGCGGAGGACCGTGCCGAGGCTCGCCCGCACCGCCTTCTCCGGCGCGGTGAACTCGGTGGTGACCTGCTTCCAGCCGTACGTCCCGCCACCCGCGCCGGCGTGGTGGGCCGCCAGAAAAGACCCCTTCTCGGGCTCCAGGTGGACGTACCAGCCGGCCTCGCCGACGACGTTCTCGGCCCGGACCCAGCCGGTCAGGCGGTACCGCGTCCCGCCGGTGACGTGGATGCCGCACTGGCGGGTGGCGATCCAGGACGGCTCGGCGCCCTCGGCGACGGTGGTCCTCAGGCACCGCTCGCCGGCGTGCGGTTTCTCTCCGACCCACTCGGCCCGATGCTTTTCGTCGCCGCGGTCGTGCTGCCAGCCGGCGGGGACGCCGTCGGCGCCGCGCTCGACGCCGCCGTTCTGGACGCCGACGGTGGCCTCCAGGTACTCGGCCACGGCCCAGGCGGACGGGTTCTCGACATAGACATAATACATGACGGTGCCGCCGGCGGGCGCCTCGGCGGGGAGGACGAGCGTCGCGCCGGCGGGGATCGGCCCCTTCCGGACGGCCCGGCCGTCGGCGTCCCGCAGGTCGTAGAGCAGGTCCGTGCCATCGGCCGTCACGACGCGGATGCTCTCGGCCCGGGCGCCGGCGAGGTCGGCCCCGGCCTCGCCCTCGCCCTTGCCGATGCGGACGGCCAGGGGCATGCCGGCGGCATCCTGATCCGCACCGTTCTCAATGCGGACGGGCACCCGCACGCGCCAGTATCCGCCGCGGGCCAAGTGAAGGGGATGGTGCCAGTCGTCGGCGGCGACGGGCACTTCCAGCAGCGGCGTGGGCGTGTGTTCGCTCGTCAGGTAGAGCGTGCGGCCGTCGGGGCCGTAGCAGATGGACTCGCCCTGCCGGCGGGCGGGCATGACAACCGTCTGCGGCTTCCGGGCGAACGCCTCCGGCCACGTCTCCTCGCCGCGGCGGACGAATTCCAGCGCATCGGCATACGTGAGCACGATGGCCCGCCGGCCGTCCGGCGCGATGTCCATCGCGACGACCGGCGAGGTCGCGATCTCGCCCACCTGCCGGGCCGTGTACGGCTTCTCGGGCGCGGGCCGGGCGCCGGACGCCGGCGGGGCGAAGGTCTCCTCCGGCACGGCCAGTTCGAACACCTTGCACCGGATGCCTTCCTTCGTGACGAAGTAGAAGCGGCCGGTGGCGGGGTCGACGCCGAGGGCCTCGCAGTCGCGCGGGCCGCCCTCGTAGACGAACCGGATCGTCTGAAGCACCGGCCCCGTGGCAATCACCGGCTTCTCGGGCGTGCCGACGGCCGGCTCCTCCAGCAGGAAGAGCGTGCACTCCGCCCGCGACCACCAGTTGTCGCCGATGTCGGCGACGAGGAGGAAGCTGCGGCCGCCGCGGCGGAAGGAGGCGATGTCCTCCCAGTCGTCGGCCTCGACGCCCGCGAGGGTGCACGTGGCGAGCCGCCGGCCCTGCCGGTCGAAGGCGTACAGGCGGGCCACGTCGCCGGAATCGTTGTGCGTCCAGAAGACGCCGGGGCGGTTCCGGCCGGCCGCCAGGCCGCTGGACTCGTCGATGTGGGCGTCGGCGAGCGTGGCAATCTGGCGCGGTTGGCCGTAACGGACGTGGCCGGCGGCGGGGGCGGGAGCGTCTTCTTGCCGGCCCGCCATCGCGCCGGCCGGCACGACAAGCAGCACCAGGACCGCCAAGGCGCGAAAACACGCCAGCCACCGCTTCGTTTCCCAGGAGGTAACTGCAAAGACCACGGCGAGATCCCTCGACTCGCTGCGCTCGCTCGGAATGACAACCTTAGAGCCTACTCCGGCGCGAAAAGGGCGGCCCGCCGCGACCTCACCCCGGCGAGACGCGACGCACCGCCCCTTGCATGCTGGTGGCAGCGGGTGGATTCGAACCACCGACCTTGGGCTTATGAATCCCCTGCTCTAGCCCCTGAGCTACGCTGCCCGTGCGCCCGATAGTGTACGCCGGAGGGCGGGTTTGTCAAGGCCGACGGAACGGCAATGACGAATTCCGAATGACGAATGAGGATTGAATGAGGAATGACGAATGACGACGGAGCGCGGCGGCCGCGTGCTGCCTTCGTCATTGCTTTGGCATTCGTCATTCCCTCGTCATTCGGGCCTCGTCATTCGTCATTCTCCTCCCAAAGCCCTTCCTGCATCGACTGGCCATGGGGGCGGTAGAGGTCCTGCCGATGGGCCAAGCGATGCCGGACCTCGCGGACGATCGCCTCGGCGGAGGCCCGGAGGGTTTCCTCGCCGAACTCGGGGGTCGCGTCGCGCGGGTCCTCGCCGAGGATGCCGACGAGCGGCTCGCCCGGCGGGGGCAGCGCATCGAGGTCCACCGTCTCAGGATACAGGGCCATCAGGTGCGACGTTTCCCAGCGTGCGGCATGGTCGCCGCCGTCCGGATACGCGTCGCGGATGAGGAGGTAATCGAGGGCGGCCCACGCCATCAGGCCGTGCCGCTTGCTCCACGCCCGCTGGTTGAAGAGGTGGCACGCGGCCCGGGCGTGGTCGATGAGCGGATAGTGCCCGGCCACGAGGACGCCGAGCGTGAAACCCAGGCTCTCGGCCTCGGCCAGGACGTGCAGCAGCAGCCGCTGGTACGCCAGGACCTGGTCGGTCGCGGTGAACGGGTGGCGTTCGGGGGCGAAGCCCGCGGGGTCGAGGCCGAGGGCCTCGGCAATCCGCTCGCGGTCCTCGGCGCCGGATTCCATGAGGGACTCGACGCGGCTCTCGCCGTAGTAAAGGGGCGGGAAGACGAGCCCCCCGCCGAGACGGGCGCAGCGGACGGCGAGGCCCTCCGCCTGGAGGGTGTCGGCCCCGACGGGCAGGTGCCGGCCGTGCCATTCCAGCGTCCCGATGGGGATGTAGACGACGGGGCACGCCTCGCGGCGGGCGCGGATCTGGTCGGGGCGGAGCATCTGGTAGCGGACGTCGTCGGACATGGGTCACTCCAATGGCGAATTCCGAATGACGAATGAGGATTGAACGAGCAATGGCGAAGCCGCAATCACCAGAACGCAACGCGCCGGGTGGCACTGGCGGCTTGCCCGCCAGTGCATGTTGCCGGTCAGGGAACACTGGCTGACAAGCAGCCAGTGGCACCCGCCTCGTCTCGTCATTGCGGCTGTCTCGTCATTCCCTCGTCATTCGTCATTCGTCATTCTCTTCACCGCTTCCCGTACCACGTCTCGTAGAACTCGCGATACGACCCGTCCTTGACGCGGCGCCACCAGCCCTCGTTCTCGCGGTACCAGGCGACGGTGCGGGCGAGGCCGTCCTCGAACGGCACCTGCGGCCGCCAACCGAGGTCGGTCTCGATGCGCGCCGGGTCGATGGCGTATCGGCGGTCGTGGCCGGGACGGTCCTCGACGAACTGGATGAGCGACTCGGGCTTGCCAACGGCCTCCAGGACCCGGCGGACCACGTCGAGGTTCGGCCGTTCGGACCGGGCCCCGATGTTGTAGACCGTGCCGGGCGTGCCGCCGTCCAGCACCGCCAGGATGGCCCGGCTGTGATCGTCGGTGTGGATCCAGTCCCGCACCTGCCGCCCGTCGCCGTAGACCGGCAGGGGTTTGTCCTCCAGGGCGTTGGAGATCATCAGGGGGATGAGTTTCTCGGGGAACTGGAACGGCCCGTAATTATTGGAGCAGCGGGTGATGAGGGCGTCCTGGCCGTAGGTGTGATGGGCGGCCAGGACCAGCAGGTCCGCCCCGGCCTTGCTGGCGGCGTAGGGGCTGGAGGGGCGCAAGGGGTGCGACTCGGTGAAGGCGGCCTCCTCCGGGCCGAGCGCGCCGTAGACCTCGTCGGTGGAGACCTGGAGGAACCGCCCCACGCCGCGCTCGCGGGCGGCGTCGAGCAGGACCTGGGTCCCCGTCACGTTCGTGCGGACGAAGGCGAGCGGCCCGAGGATGCTGCGGTCGACGTGGGTCTCGGCGGCGAAGTTGACCAGGGCGTCGGCGCCCCCGGGGATGGCCCGGCGCATGGCCTGGGGGTCGGTGATGTCCGCCCGGACGAAGGTGTGGCGGTCGTCGGGAACGCCGGCGAGGTTCTCGAGGTTCCCCGCGTAGGTCAGGAGGTCAATGGTGACGATGCGGAGATCGGGGCGCTCGGCAAGGGCGAGGCGGACGAAGCCGGAGCCGATGAACCCGGCTCCGCCGGTCACGACGCAGATGGGCATGGGACGGTCTCTGGAGCCGCAGAGGGCACACAGACGGGCGCCGCAGGGTCGGGCGGCGCCCGCCGTCGCATCAAACGCGGACCGGTCGGTCGGCCGGTCGAGTGGACCGCGAGGCTACTTCTCCTCGACGGCCTTCTTGGCGTCTTCGGTGGCCTTTTCGGCCTCTTCGGCCGCGCCTTCGGCGGCTTCCTTGAGACCTTCGCCGACCTTCTTCAAGGTCTCGGCGGCGCCTTCAGCGGCCTCACCGGCGGCCTCGCCGGCCTCTTCAGCGGCCTCTTCAGCGGCCTCTTCGGCGGGCGGGGCCTCGACCGGCGTCGACTCGCTCTTGCAGCCGACCACGAAGGCACCCATGAATACCAGAAGCAATGCCAGGGACAGGTACCTCATGCGACGTCTCCTTTCGCTGTGTTGCGGTGCCGGAGCACCTACGGCGATAACGTTCCCGAACGGACGTATTGACGAAAGGGGGAACTCCCCCCCTCACACGTGCGCGTGTTGAATTGTATCGGTCGGGCGACGACATGCAAGCAAAACCGCCGCCTGCGGGTCAGGCATCGAAATGCGCCTTGCCCTCGCGGACGCTCCACAGGTTCGGGTCCTTCATGTATTCGTAGAGGTCCGTCACGAGGGCGAGGTGTTTGTCCTCCTCGGCCTTGAGGCGGAGCAGCAGGTCGCGGGAGGCCTCGTCCTCGGCCACCGCCGCGCTCTGCTCGTAGAACGCGATGGCCTGGCGCTCCATCTCCTGGGCAAACGCCAGGGCCTCCAGGTCGCGGGTGTCGGCCTGGACGGCGTCGGCCACTTTCTGCCGGCCCTTCTTGACGAAGTCGGGGTCAAGGCCCTCCGGCGATGCGTCGGCCGGGCAGGCGCCCTGCTCGGACCAGGATTTCAGGAGTTGCTCGTGCTGGGTTTCCTCCTGGGCCAGGCGCTCGAACATCTTCTTGCCGAGATCGTCCTGCGTCTTGCCGGCCGCCTCGACGTAAAAGTCGTGAGCCGCCCGCTCCTTCTCCATGCCCGTGGCGAGGACGTTGCAGAGTTCGTCGCTTAACGCCATGTCCCCACTCCTTTCGCACCCGGTTCCAACGCACCCCCCATTATAAAACCGGCCGCCGGGCCGGGCCAAACAAAAACGGCGTGCTCGGAGAACGGTCCCGGGAAACCGGCAGCACCCGGCGATTCGATTCTTAACGCAGAGACCGCCGAGAACACAGAGAAAAACGGAGAACGACGAGAGGCTGAGTGCGCCCGAGGCGCCGCGCGCGACGGCCTTTCGTATGGCCGCCCGACCGGCCCATGCGAGCATTGTTCTACTTCTACCGTTGCTTTGCCTTCGCCGTTCTCTGCGACCTCTGCGTTGAAAGGGGACCGCCAGGGCGGGCGATTTCCTACGCGGGCGCCTCGAGCAACAGGGCGCCGACGAGAACGTTCTCCTCAATCATCGCGGCGCAGGCGACCTCGGTCCGGTCCGCCAGGGGCCCGAAGATCCGTGCGGCCACCGCCGGGCGGAGCCGGTCGAAGAGGACCTCGCCCATCCCCGCCACGCCGCCGCCCACGACGATGCATTCCGCCGCGACGACCGCCGCCGCAGAGGCCAGGGCGACGGCAAGGGTCTCGGCCACCTCGTCGAGCAGGCCCGAGGCCGCAGGGTCACCCTCCTCGGCGGCCCGGGCGACGGTGCGGGCGTCGATGGCCTCGAGCCGGCCGTCGGCGAGGGCGAGGAGGCGGCCCTCAGTGTCGGCGGCGGCGCGGGCGCGGGCCCGTCGGCCGATCGCCCACCCGCTGCACACATCTTCCAGGTGGGCGTACCGGCCGGCCTCGGCGTCCCAGACCCAGGTGTGTCCCATTTCGCCGCCAAGGGCCCCACTGATGAGCCGGCCGCCCGCGCACACACCTCCGCCGATGCCGCTGCCCACGTTCATGTAGAGGACGCGGTCGGCGCCCGCGCCGGCGCCGAGGCGGGCCTCGGCCAGGGCGCCGCAGTTGGCGTCGTTCTCGACGACGGCGGGCAGACCGGCGGCGTCGCGGGCCCAGGCAGCCAGGTCGACGTCCTCCCACCCCGTGACCTGGTGGCTGCGGACGGTTCGGCCAGTGGCCGAGTCGATCGGGCCGCCGAACCCGACGCCGATGCGCTCGAGCGGCTCGTCGGCGAGGGCGCGGACCTGTAGAACGAGTTCCGCCAGGCACCGGCGGACGGCGGCGGCGCCGGCGTCGGCAGGGGAATCCGCGCGGACGGACTCCACGATGTGGCCGTCGGCGGTGCCGAGCGCCGCCTGGAGTTTCGTGCCGCCGATTTCAAGGGCGATGCGCAGCATGGTCAGCCTCATTATACCTCATCACGCGCCCGGGGCGCGTCAAACGCCCGGGGATGAGTCCCCGCGAAGCGGGGCGAATCCCCGGGAAGCGTACCCGGGGTTTCGCTTCGCGTGCGTACCTGGGGATTCGCTTCGCGTGCGTACCCGGGGATTCGCTTCGCGTGCGTACCCGGGGATTCGCTTCGCTCAAGTTCCCGGGGATTCGCTTCGCTCATCCCCGGGCTTTAGGCGCTCATCCCCGGGCTTTGGGATGAAGCCAAACCCACGCGCCCGGGGCGTGGGCGGCAATGTAGTCAATCACGTTACGCCAGTGCGATGCGTCGCGGACGCGGACGGGCCGGCACCCGCCCTGCCAGAGGCGGCCGGGCAGGCGCTCGCGGACGCCGTGCGACGACACCTTCTTGACGCGGCCGACCATCTGCTTGAGCCCGATCGCAGGGCATTCGACGGCCGCGTGCGCGTGCGCGCCACCGATGGAAAGGGCAGCGACGGCAACGCCTTCCGCCGCGAAACGGTCGAGGCATCCCCGGCCGACGGTCTCGCGGAGGTCGCGCGGAATGAGGACGGGAGGTTGCTTCAGGCACCGACGGACATGGGTGTGCAAACCGTTGTAGGTGCCGGGCGGCGGGGGATGATGGTAATCGCCGTCCACGTGCTGACGATGGTGGCGGGTGCGGAATCCCCGCGGGTCGCCAGGGAGCCAACTGCCGTACGTGCCCCACGTGATGTGGTAGCGGGGCATGGGTCCCCCCTTCGTGGGTTTGTGTTTGCGTGTGTTCCCGGGGTTTCGCTGCGCTCAACCCCGGGCGTTATAGCGCCGACGCACATTATATCAAGTGCGCGGCTTATGTCACGCGGCGGGCTATATCAAACGCCCGGCGCATGTTGGGCGAACGGGCCATGTCAAACGCCCGGGGATGAGGCCCCGCGAAGCGGGGCGAATCCCCGGGAATCGTATCCCGGGGTTTCGCTGCGCTCACGTTCCCGGGCGTTATACGGCGCGCCAGGTGCGAAGGGCCTCCAGCAGGCGGGTCATGTCCGCGGGCAGCGGGGCCTCGAGGGTAAGCGGCTCGCCCGTCCGCGGATGTTCCAGGCCGAGCCGGACGGCGTGCAGCGCCTGCCGGGCGATGAGCACCTCGTCGCGGTCCGCCCGGCCGCGCGCGATTTCCTGGAGCGTCACCTTCGACCGGCTGCCGTACTGCCGGTCCGCCACCACACGGTGCCCCACGTGGGCCATGTGGACGCGAATCTGGTGCGTCCGGCCGGTGTGAATCTGCACGCGCACCGCGCTGAAGCCGTCGAACCGCTCGGCCACCTCGTACCGGCTGACGGCCCGCCGGCCGGTGCCGTCGAACTTGACGGCGTAGCGATCGCGGACGTGATGGTGCCGGCCGAGCGGCTGGTCGATGACGTCGGCGTCGAGGTCCGGGTTGCCCTCGACGACCGCGAGGTACTCCTTGTGGACGGAGCGCCGCTCCCACTGCCGGGCCAGGCGAAAGTGGGCCTCGTCGTTCTTCGCGAAGACGATGACGCCGGAGGTGTCGCGGTCGAGGCGATGGACGACGCCCGGCCGCCACCAATCGCCGCTGCTGGAGAGCGAGTCCGCGTGGTGGGCCACCGCGTTGACGAGCGTGCCGTGCGGGTTCCCCCGGGCGGGATGGACGATGATGCCGGGCGCCTTGGCGACGGCGACGAGGTCGGCGTCCTCGTAGATGACGTCAATCGGGATCGGCTCGGGCACGATGCCGAGCGGCTCGCGCGCATACAGCGTGACCTCGATGCGGTCGCCGAGGTGGACGTCGACGGAGGGTTTCGTGACGGGCTCGCCGCCCACGGTCACGCGGCCGTCGCGGATGAGTTTCTGGTACAGCGACCGGCTGTGCTGGGGCCAGTGCTGGGCGAGGAACCGGTCGAGGCGGGTCTCGGCCGGTTCGCGCTGGAGGGTGATCTGGAGGCGCTGGAGGTCGCGGTCGGGCAGCGCCTCGGGCGGCAAGGCACCGTCGGGGAGCGGGTTCTTGGCCATGGCGACTACGACGCGATGTCAGCAATGAGCGCAATGGGTCTCCGTACCCACCGCGCGGAAGCAAGCGCTTTTGCTGGTGCGCGGCGGGTGCGGAGACCCGCCGCGCGCGAGATGGCGTTGTAGGGCCTCAGGCGGCGCCGATGAGTTCCGCCGCCAGGTCGACCGCGCTGCCGGCGTCGGCGGCATAGCCGTCGGCGCCGATCTGGTCGGCGAACTCCTGCGTGACCGGCGCGCCGCCGATGATGACTTTGACGTCGCTGAGGCCGGCCTCTTTCAGGCCCTCGACGACGGCCTTCATGTTCGGCATGGTCGTGGTGAGCAGCGCGGACATGGCCACAATCTGCGGCTTGTTCTTCTGGACGGCCTCGACGTACGCCTGGGGGTCCACGTCGACGCCGAGGTCGGTGACGTGGAATCCGCCGCCCTTCAGCATCATGGCCACCAGGTTCTTGCCGATGTCGTGCAGGTCCTGCTTGACGGTGCCGATGACGACCTTGCCCCTGGGCTCGACGCCCGTCTCGACGAGTTTGGGTTCGAGGATCTCCATGGCGGCGCCCATGGCGCGGGCGGCGATGAGGACTTCGGGGATGAAGACTTCGTTGTTCTTGAACTTGACGCCGATGCTGCTCATGCCGGCGATGAGGCCCTCGTTCAGGACCTGCTCGGGACTCTGCCCTTCGTCCAGGGCCGCCTGGGTAGCCTCGACGGCGGCCTTCTGGTCGCCGCGCTCGACCGCGTCTGCCATTGCCTGGAGGTCTGCCATCAGGTGCTCCTTGCCAACGGATTCCGGTTTTCACGGGGTTACGAGTGCCGGACTTATACCAGATTCGGGGCGCTGCGCCAAGCGAGTGGGTGGATCGATGCGGACATGCGGCGGATAGCATGGCCAACCGATGTTGGGTGGCCATAAGGACTCGAAAGGGCCCATGGCCACGTCCCGGCGCGCCGGGATAGCCATGCCACCCCCGTCGGCAAGGCTCCTCCCCGCCTCGGAGCGTGCCGCGTTTTGGGGGTGAAAGGCGCCTCAGCCGGCGGGTTTGGGCGATTCCTCGGCCGTCTCGGCGGGGACGCCGTCGGCTTTCCCGGCGGGCGATTCTTCGCCCGTCCCGGCGGGGGCGCCGTCGGCCTGCTCCGCCGGCGCCTCGGCGGGCGCCTCGGCCGGTGCGGCGTCCGTTTCCCCGGCGGCGCCGACGTCCTCCGCCCCTTCGGGGGCCGACTCCGGCGCGGCCGGGGGCTCGACCGGCTCGTCGGAAAACGCCACCGGCTTGTAGCCGGCCAGGGCGTCCAGATGGGTCTTGGCCTTGGCGGCGGCGAGAGACTGCGGCCAGGTCTCGGCCACCTTTTCGAGGGCCTTGCGGCCGGCGTCCAGGTCGCCGCGCTGCAGCGTCACGAGGGCGAGGCCGACCTCCGCCATCGCGTCCAGCGCCTCGGACGGCTTGCGGGCCTGGGTGTAGAACGCCTCGGCCTCCTCCAGTGTGGCGGTCGCGTCCTCGACCTTGCCGACGGCCACGTTCTGGACGAGCCGGTCGGCCAGCAGGACGCGGGCCGCGTCGGCCTGGTCGGCGTCGGGGTAGGCATCGAGGAACATCCGGAGCGATTCGGCGGTCCCGGCGCGGACGGTCTGGTTGAACGCCTGCGCGGCGTCCGCCGCCGCCCGGCCCCGCATGACCGGCAGCGCCACCAGGACCGCGATGGCCACGACGGCGGCGGCGGCGATGACCGCCACCGTCTGCGCGTGCGGACGGATGCGTGCGATGACCCGGCCGATCGCATCGGCCAGTTCGTTCGTCTGAAGGTCGTGTCGGCGTTGGCTCTTCATGTCAGGATCCGGTCAGGCCTCGGGCGGCGGGGTTCGGCATCGGGTCGGGGGACAAGGCGGCGGGATTGGCCGACGGCCGGCCCCCGCTCGGCATCACCTGGATCATCAGGCGCGTGCCCCAATCGTCCCGGATGCTGATATGGCACGAATCGTTTCCCTTCTCGAACAGCAACCGCTGCCGGCCGGAGACGAGGTTCTCTTCGACCTTCGTCCATCCGACGCGCGGCATGATATCGCGATAGAACTCGGCGACCTGTCGGACGGTGGCGTCGCCCTTATAATGGTGCTCGACGAATCGGAACCCCCGGGCCATGCGTTCTTTCGAGCGGTCGGTGTCGAACTTGAAGTCCGCCGGGATCGGCACGTCCTTCAGCCGGGGGTTGACGGCGGGGGCGGCCGTGGCCGCCCGGCCCCGTTCCTCGTTGCACCCGAGGGCCAGGACCATCAGGCCCACCAGCGCCAGGCCCGCGAGCACCGGCAGCCCGATGGCCGGCCGAATCAGCCGCGCTATCCGCTGGAACGTCCTCATGATACGCCCTCCCGCTGAATCGCCCGGGCGACCAGGGCCTGGGCGGCGTCGAAGGCGGCGGCGACCTCGGCCGGGCCGAGCCCCGCCCCCGCCAGCACGCGTTCGGCGTCGGCCCGCGCACGCAGGTCCGTGTCCGCGTGGGCGTCGGACCCGTACAGCACCCGGGCCCCCACCTCGCGGGCCACCCGCGCCACGTGCCCGTTGGTCAGGCAGTGTCCCGCACGGCCGGAGATCTCGAGCAGCACGCCGCGCTCGGCCGCCAAGCGGGCGTCGGTCTCCGTGATGAGCCCCGGATGGGCCAGGATATCGCACCCCGCCTCGATCGCCGCCCGGTTCGTCCCCTCGATGACCGGCTCGGTCAGCGTCTCGCCGTGCACCACCACGATACGGGCGCCCAGGGCCCGGCACCGGTCCACGCACCGGCCGATGTGTTCCGGCCGGCAGTGCGTGACCTCCGCCCCCGGCAGCACCTGCATCGTCATGACGGGGTTCAGGTCCTCCGCCGCCCGCACGAGCAGCGGCACGACGTGGTCCACGACGGCGGTGTCCACGTGGTCGGCGAACCCCAGGACGCGGTAGCCGAGCACCTCCGCCCGGCGGGCGAGTTCCGTCGGGATCAGGTCGCCGTCCGAGAGCAGCGTATGCGTGTGCAGGTCAATCATAGAGCCTCAGCAGGGCCCTCGCCCCGTCGGGCGGGCCCGAGCCGGCGTTCCGATGGCACAGTCCCCCGTTCGTAATATGCAACTCTATTCGCTCGCGACGGCGGGGTCAAGGCTTTAACGGCAGGCATCAGGCAACAGGGAATAGGGATTAGGCAAACAGCAAACGCCCGGCCTTGAGCGAAGCGAAAGGCCGGGAACCGGTCTCAGGCAACAGGCAACGGGCAACAGGCAAAAACAACGCCCGGGGTGGAGCGAAGCCGAACGCCCGGCCTTGAGCGAAGCGAAACCCCGGGAAACCGCAAACGGCAGCGCCGCACGCCAACACAGTGTGTCCGACCTTGTTCACGCGTGCACGGCGGCCCTAGAATGCGCAGATAGGAAGCCGGTTCCGTGCCCCGGAGCAGAAAAGGAGAAACGCCATGCAGCCATCCGTTCAGACGGGGCGCCGGCGCGGACGCCTCGCCACCCTCGCCGTGGCGCTGGGGCTGGCGGCCGGGTGCGCCGACACCCTCTCGCCTCATGCCGAGCAGATCGAAAAACGGCTCGCCACCCCCTCCGAGACGAAGACCGTGACCCTCTTCACGTTCGACGCCCCCGACGCCATCGGGCCCTGGCGCATCATCAACGATAGCATCATGGGCGGCCGGAGCCGCAGCCGCATGGCCGTCACCGAGGACGGGACGGCCGTCTTCAGCGGCACGGTGTCGCTGGAGAACAACGGCGGGTTTGCCCACACGCGGTCGATGGCCGGCCCGTACGACCTCTCGGCCTACCGCGGCCTGGCCTTCCGGATTCGCAGCGACGGGAAACGCTACGAACTCACGCTGAAACTCGACCGGTCGTTCGACGGCGTCATCTACCAGACGGGGTTCGCCACGCCGGCCGACACGTGGACCGAGGTCCGCCTGCCGTTCGACGATTTCGTGCCGACCTACCACGGCAAGCACCTGACGGACCACCCGGCGCTGGACCCGGCGAAGATCCGGACCATCGGGTTCATCATCTCGGACAAGCAGGAAGGACCGTTCCGCCTGGAGGTAGACTGGATTCGGGCCTACGGCGGGGAGTGAGCGGCGGCGGAAACGCCCCGCCTTGAGCGAAGCGAAAGGTCGGGAACCTTACCGCCCCGCCTCCACCGTGCTGCCTGCCATCGGGCCGTCGGGCAGATCGACCCGCATCTCGCCGGACCGCTTGGCCACATCCTCCGCCACGCCCGCCGGCAGGGACCACGCCACGTCCACGGCCTTCCGTTTGTGCGCCGGGTCGGCGACATACAGATGCGGCTTGGCGGACGAGGCGTCGAGCAGCACGAGGCACGGCACGTCGACGGCGAGCGCACCGCCGTCGCCCCACGCCAGGCGGCCGGCCTCGAAGAACGCCGCCAGGAGCACCCTGCCCTCTTCGGCCGCCACGGCCTGGACCCCCGAGCCCTGCCAGAGGATCTCGGCGGCAGGGTCGGCGGCGGCATCCTTCGTCCGCTTCGCGTCCGCGCCGGGCAGCATCGTGTACGCGTAGGCCGACGCCTTCGGCTTCGTGCCATGGTCGATGGCGAGCGTGAAGACGTCGCGCGACACCTCCTTCTTGTCGTAGCGACGGTGGACGCGGTGCCAGTCGCCGGTCAGGGTCTCGGCCGTCACCGCGAGGCGGCCGCCTTTGTGGACGACGTAGCCGACGCCGTCGTGGTGGACCCAGGCGGGCCCTTCGATGCCCTCCCTGCCCTTCTCAATCCGTTTCGGCGTCCCGTCGCCCGCCACGGTGACCGGCCCGCGGAGGGCGCACTGGTTCAGCGTGGTGACGACGGGCACGTCGTCGCTGCCCGTGAGGACGCCCCAGCAGACGATGCGGCCGTCGAGGAAGGCCCAGGCCTTACGGGCGGTCAGGCCGCCGCGACGATACACCATGGCCGAGAGGCCCCGCCGGCCGTCGGTCACGCCACCGACGAAATCACTCTTGCCGCGGCAACGTTTGCTGTTCGGCACGAGCGACTCATCGCCCTGCCGGCAGGTGGTGCCGGGCAGTCGCCGCCAGTTCCACACGGGGAATAGACCTTCGTACTCGTCGCCGCGGCGGAGGACGTACAGGACACCGTCGCCCAGGTGCAGGCCGCACATATTCTCGGAGTTGCACGTCTCGGCCCCGATGACGCGCGTCGACGACATCTTGACGGAGGCGTACCAGTCGGGCCGGCGATGAATGGCGATGTCGGACCGCCAGAAATGCCTGTGCCCGACGAGCGTGTTCGGCGAGCCGTCGGAGCACGCCGCCAGGGTCCGCTCGCACGCGTCGGCGGCGGAGCGGTCGAGGGCCGCAAGGCCCTTCAGCCGGCCGAGCACCGCCCTCCCCTTGCCGGCCTGGGCGCCGCGGAAGATCTGCCGCCCGCAGCCGCTCACGTCCATCCGCCCGCTGAAGACGGTCCACGCGAGGCCGTCCAGGACGTACCGGCGGAGGACGGCCAGCCGCTCGTCCTCCAGCGCCAGCGCCGTGCCGCGCAGCATCGTCGCCCACTGGATGGCGTCGCCGGCGAAGGAGAGGCCGTAATTGCCCCACTGCTGCTGCGGCCCGTGCTGATGGAACGAGAAATCGGGCTGGATACCCTCGGCCGTCGTGACGCGGAGTTCCTCGAAGATGGCGTCGCGGGCCCGGCGCAGGAGGGCGGGGTCCTCGGCGAGCAGACCTTTCAGGAAAGCGATGCCCGCGCACCAGACCTTGTTCTGCCCCGTCATGCCCATCTTGCTCTGGCCGAGGACCTGGGTCCGGACACGCTCGGCCAGGTCCACCGGCACCGCGTCGCCCATCAAAAGGAGGGCCGGGGCGACGGCCTTCGGCACGCCAATCCGGTTGTACCACCAGTTCGAGTTCCGGTAGTCCTCCTCCACCCAGTGCCGCAGCGCGCGGACGACGGCGTCCCGGACCTGGCGGCTGCCGTGGAGCGCGTGGCCGGGCTGGGCGTACGCCTCGGCGAGGTCCAGCACGCGGTAGACGTGCCCGGCGGTGCGCCACCCGCCGCGCGTCCGGTCAGCGTAATCGACGTCCGGCCAGGTGCCGTCGTCCCGTAGCCGCTCGACGTATCCCCTGACGCGGCCGGCGGACGGGGCGCCGGCGGCGAAGTGCGCGACGACCTGCGCGCGGATGCGGGCGATGTCGTCGGCGGACGATGCGGCGTCGGCCGGGGCGCCCGCGAGCGCGGCAAGCGAAAGGAACAGGACGATAGCGCAACCAGCGGCGAAGCGAGTGGGCACGGTCAGGCACTCCATGGGCGTTGGCGGTCCTTGGCGTCGGCGATGGCCCCGCGGGCGATGCGGACGTCCTCGTCCAACTGGAAATCGAAGAACCCGAGGCAGATGAAATCCGCCCCGCCAGCGAAGGCGTACGAGAGGCCGTCCTTCGGCGGGATCGACCCCGCCGCCAGCACCTTGTACGCCATCCACGGCACGGTCACGTCCTTCATGAACGCGATCGTCTCCTCGGGATTGTGGCAGAACATGTTGTCGTGGTAGTGGGCGTGGTCCGGCGATTCCTTCTGGTACATCTCCAGGAACCGCCGGTTCTCCTTCGGATGGGCCGACCAGTACCGATCGTGGTGCAGGGTGAGCATGTAGAAGTCGGGCTTCAGGCCTTCCTCGACGCAAAAGCGGATGGGCTCGAGCCGATGGGCCGCCACCCCCGCCGGCACGCCGGCGTCGCGGATCATCTGGAACGCCTTCAGGATGTAGCCGGGCTTCTTGCGGGCATACCAGATATCGCTGGCCCCGCCCCAGACGTAGGCGGCGGAGGCGCCCAGGTCCAGGTGCTGCTGGAGCCGCTCGTCGAACTTATCGATATCCGAGGTGATGACGTCGGCGATCCACTTCATCCGGCCGCCCCACTCGTCCCAGTACCGCTTCAGGCCCGGGAACCGGCGGAAGTTGTGGTCCTTCAGGACGATCCCGTTGATGCCGAGTTCCTCGCACTTCTTGAAGGTCATGAGGACCCGGTCCTCGGTGTTGTAGTGCGACGCCAGAGCCGTCACGTAATCCAGGTCCCGGGCGTGCATGTTCATGCTGATGAGGTTGCTGCCGCAGACGATCCGGCCAATGGAGAGGTTCCCGATCTTGCCGGCCGGCATCTCCTTCTGTTTGGCCTTGGCCTTCGGGTCGTCCAGGTCGAGGGCCTTGAGGCGGGCGTGTTCCTTGCGGTCGCGTTCGGTCACGAGGGAGGCGCCGTCGGCGGCGGCGCGATCGCGCGGCGCGGCGGAGGCTGACCCGGCAACGGGTCCCGCAAGCGGCAGGGCGCCGAGGGCGCCGAGCATGCCCCGTCGGCTGATCCGTGTCATCGTCTCCCTTTCGCTGCCGGTTCGTGCTCCAGCGCCATTATGCGCGCGGGATTGGCTGGGGCAAGGCACGCTTTGGCGCGCCGGGTGCCACTGGCTGCTTGTCAGCCAGTGCCTGCATGCGTTTCCGGAACACTGGCGGGCAAGCCGCCAGTGGCACCCGCCCGGGAAGGCGTTGACGGCCGGGGCAAGCGGCTACGGGGCGGCGGTCTCCCGGCCCGCCTCGATGCGATAGAGATGCGTCTTCGTCCGCAGAAACAAAGCCCCGTCCGCCACGGCCGGCGAGGCCATGCACCCGTCCTCCAAGCGGTTCGTCGCGAGCACCCGGGCCTCCCGCCCGGCGGCCATGACGGTGGCGGTGCCCTGCTGGCTGGCGAAATACAGCCGCCCGTCCGCCAGGATGGGCGAGGATGCGAAGTTGCCGCGGATCCGCTCGCGCCACACGCGCGCGCCCGTCGCCGCCTCCAGGCACGTGACCGCCCCGCCGTCGCTGACCATGGTGATCAGACCGCCCGAGAGGATCGGCGAAGCGGTCAGCGGCACGTCGTCGCCATAGGTCCATGCGACGTGCGTCTCGGTCACGTCGCCGGCGCCGTCGAGGCGGATCGCGTACAGTTTCGTGTGGCTGTGGCCCGTGCAGATGTAGGCCCGCTCGCCGTCGGCGACGGGCATCGGGGCGCTGGAGTGGCCGGGATGGCGGACCCGCCACAACTCCTTGCCGGTCCGCGGGTCGTAGGCGTAGGCGGCCTTGGCGCCGAGGCTGATCATCTGCGTGCGTCCGGCGGCCCGGACGACGAGCGGCGTGGAGAACGCCTTGCGGAAATCGCCCTCGCGGATCGGCGCCCCGTCCGGACCCAGGTCGTGCCACTCGACGGACCGGTCCGTCCGCCAGACGGTGCGGCCGGTGCGTTTGTCCAGGGCGACGACGTACTGCACGTCCACGCCGTCCATGGTCAGGATGAGGAGGTCCTCGAAGAGGATCGGCGACGACGCCGGCCCGCGGTAGTGCCGGCACGGCAGGTCCCGCCGCTGCCAAACACAAGCGCCGGTGGCAGCGTCGAGGCACGCCGTCCCGTAACTGCCGAAGTGGACGTACACGCGCCCCGCCTCAATGACCGGCGAGGGGGAGGCGTAGGAGTTCACGCGGTTGCCGAGCGGCTCCGGGTCCGGCGCGACGAACAGCCGCTCGTTGAAGAAGACGCGCCCCGTAGCGGCATCGACGCCGATGGCGAAGAACTCGTGCCCCTTCGGCGTGGCCGTCGTCAGCCACAGGCGGCCGTCCTGGACGACCGGCGTGGACCAGCCGCGGTGCGGGATGGCGATCTTCCACGCGACGTGCTGCGACTCGCTCCACTCAAGCGGCAGGCCGACGGGGGCGGAGGAGCCCGGCGGCGCGGCGTGGCCGGTGCTCCAGGGTCCGCGGAACGCGGGCCAGCCTCGCGCCGCCGGCCCGGCAGCCGGCGCGGGGACGGCCCACGCGCACAGCGTCCCGACGGCCAAGGCGACGGCGGCGGCCCCGACCCTCGTGGCGCGGGACGGGCGGCAGGCAGGCGGTGCGGCGCTGGGCATCGGGCGGTATCCTTGGGCGGAGGTTCGTTTAGACGAACCCGCCGACGGGGACGGTGGTTCCGGCGAACCCGGCGCGCTCGAGCCGGGTGCCACTGGCGGATTGCCCGCCAGTGCGCCGTGCGCATCGACGAACACTGGCTGACAAGCAGCCAGTGGCACCCGGCGCCAACGACCGGCGACGTACCGTCGCCGGCTCAACGGGCGCGCAGGGCGCGTCTGCGAAGGCACGCGCCGAGCAAACCCGGCGGCTCAACCACCCCCGACTGAAAGTCGGGGGGATGAGGGGCGAGTGAAACTCGCAAAGGGCCACTGAAGTGGCGTCAACCTTCCTCCACAATCCGGAACCCCTTGCCCCCGTCGTCCTTCCATTCCTGCCCCTCAATGTAACGCTTGATCACCTCGTCGGTCACCGTGCCCACCGTCGCACAGAAGTACCCCCGCGCCCACAGATGCTGCCCCCAGTAACGCTTCCGAAGCGACGAGAACTCCTCCTGCAACTTGCGAGAACTCCGCCCTTTCAAATACTGCATCATCTTCGACGGGGCCAGCTTCGGCGGTGCCGCGACCAGCATGTGAATGTGGTCCGGCGCCAACGCCCCACGGATCACCGTAATCTCCCGAGCCATCGCCATCTGACGCAGCAGGTCGCGGCACCGCTCCGCCACCTCCCCCCGCAACACCGGGTACCGGTACTTCGTACACCAGCACACGTGGTATTGGATGTCGTACACCGTATGACTGCCCGACTTGTACTCGCGCGCCATGGGATGGGCCTCCTTCGTCGGCCCATCCTACACTCAAAGTTGACCGCCTGAAAGGCGGTGGGGTTAAACCAGGTGCACGGAACCTAAA
>Ga0272441_10005031_pt1 | contig 23368 bp, 10 predicted proteins | sample SSMProp6N_FD_193582 | JGI IMG/M metagenome (GOLD analysis project Ga0272441, IMG submission 193582) | Marine sediment archaeal communities from Little Sippewissett salt marsh, Falmouth, MA, United States - SSM-Prop-6N | ecosystem: Environmental > Aquatic > Marine > Wetlands > Sediment ...
CGAGCGCGCTTCGCGCCTCGGGCCGAAGGCGGAGTCGGGCCACAGCCCGACGAAGCCAAGAGGCCCGCCGCCCAACGGCGGGCCGAAGGCGGAGTCGGGGCGGAGGGATTTGAACCCTCGACCTCTTGGTCCCGAACCAAGCGCGCTACCAAGCTGCGCTACGCCCCGCTCAGAAAGAGACGATACCTCGAAAGCGATAGAGAGGGAAGCACAAATGTTGGGACTGTGGGACGGGACTGTGAGATGGCTCCGATCGTCCTGTGCCCCAATCGTCCTGTCAATATCTCTCTCCATCGTCCTGTCATAATCGTCCTGTGAAGTCAACCGGGGTTTGCCTTTCCGAGCGTGGTTGAAGGCGGCAGTCGAACTGCCGCACTCCGAAGGTCTTTGCCGCACTCCGAAGGTCTTTGCCGCACTCCGAAGGTATTGTCCCCTCACGCGCCGTATTTCACAAGCTTCTGCGTGTGTCCAAGCGCCATCATCATGAGCTCGCTGGACGGGAACAGCCCGAGCGCGCCAGCCTCGCAGGCGCGCTCGCCAAAGCTTGTGGCGGTGTCCGGCCGGACCCAGGGGCCCCAGGTCAGCACGGGGACCGGGTGCCAGCTATGCGCCTTGTACAGGGCCGGTGTCGAGTGGTCGCCGGTCACGATCAGGAAATCTGGCTTCAGCGCGGTGATCCGCGGCATAAGCTCGTCGACCACCTCGATCACATGCACTTTCCCGTCGAAATTGCCGTCCTCGCCGTAGGAATCGGTCTTCTTGATGTGCACGTAGAAGAAATCGAAATCGTTCCAGTCCTTTTCGAGCGTCGCGATCTCGTCGGCTTCCTCGGTGCCGGTTTCCCGTATGTCCATCCCGCAGATCCGCGCCATGCCCTTGTAGTCGGGATAGACGGCAATGGCCGCGGCCTTCAGCTTATAGGCTTGCTCGAACGACGGCAGCACGGGATGCGGCGCGAACCCGCGCAACAGGATCATGTTCGCGGGATGCTCGGTCTTGAGCCGCTCGGCGGCCTGCGCCAGGAACGCACGCGCGAGCTCGGCCGTGCGCTCGCTGCCGGGCTCGGTCGCCGTGACCGGGTGCGGCGGCACCCCAATATCCTGCGGGTCGGTGTCGCAGACCTCGGCTTCCAGCCCCGGCCCGCGAAAGACGACCACCGCGCGGTGGTCCTTGACCGGCCGCACGAACAGTTCGACGCCCTCGAGCGAGATTCCGCCGAGCTTCTCGCAGAGCTTGGCGTTCAATTCCGTGGCGATCCGGCCCGCGCGCCGGTCGGTCACGGCCCCGTTCTCGTCGACGGTGCAGAAGTTGATGCGCGCGGCGACGTCGCCCTGTTTCAAGTCGAACCCGATCCCGGTCGCGGCCAGTGCGCCGCGCCCGATATCGGTCGTGATCGGGTCGTACCCGAACAGCGCGAAATGCGCCGGCCCGCTGCCGGGCGCCACGCCCGGGCCGACCGGCTGAATCAAACCGACCGCCCCGTCCGCCGCCAATGCGTCGAGGTTCGGGGTCTTCGCGTATTCGAGCGCGGTCTTGCCGTCCTTGGCCGGCAAGCCGCCGAGCCCGTCCATGATCAGCATCACGATCTTCTTCTCGTTCTCCACAACATGCGGGCCAACAAATTCTGCACTGATCATCAGACATCTCCTCCGTGCGCGTGGTTGGTTACGGGGAGGCAACATACAACATTCAACAAGCAACACTCAACATTCAATAGGCGACGGTATTGTGCACAACCCCGGGCGGGCAGTACCGCAGCCATTCGCTTGGCCTCCGTAGCCGGCCGGCGAAGGAGGCTGGCTGCGGCGGGTATACGAGGCATGCGTTCATCGGAGAAGCCGCAGGCAGGAATGCCTGCGGTACGACCTCTCCCGCTCACGGCTGTTCGAGCCGGACGCGGGCGCGGTAGAGTTCGAGGACGGGCGGCGTGGTGTTGGTGTAGACGACAGTTGCGCCGGTCCCGAGCAGGTTCGTGAAGGCCGGCGCAACGGGCTCCCACACCGCGGAGCCGGCGGCGTGCGCCGTGCGTTTCTCGAGCCGGTACCGGCGTACGAGGTTCGTATAGCCGACCCCGTCGGCCTGGATCGTCGGCATCGACACATAAAGACCCGAACCGTCCCTGTCGAGCCCGACGGCGAACGCACTGGCCGGATTGGTCGGGTCGGTCCCGCCGATGAACTCGCCCATATTCGAGATGCCGTCCCAGTCGCTGTCGTCCGTCGTCGACTTGGCGGTGCTGGGCAGGTAGTGCAGTTCCCAGACATCCGGCATTCCGTCCTGGTCGGGGTCGTCCGTGGTGTCGAAAGCGCTGCCCGCCACCAACGACATTTCGAGATCGAACACCAGGTCCGAGCTGTACAAGGCCCAGTTGAAGATCTGCACGGCCAGCACATTCGTGCCGCCGATAAACGGCGGCAGCGCGGCACGCTCCAAGACATTCGACCAGACCAGCATATCCATCCCGTTCGAGGCCAGCCCGTCACACAACACCGGCGTTCCGGGCAGCCCCTCGACATTCACGCGCGCGAACTCCTCGCCGTTCAGCCACGCAATCCAGCCGTCGTCGTACTGGACCCACAGTTGCATGGCCCGCACGAGCTCCGGCGCTCTGACCACAAACTCGCGCCTCGCAAAGACGCTCGAATAGCTGTCTTGCATGTCGGTCAACTCCGTGCCGAACACCACGCCTGTCTCGCCGTAGCCGATGGGGGTCGAACCGGTATCCCACGCGGAAGCGTCAAAGCTCGGTCTGCGCCATGCATCCAGCGGGGCGGATGCCTCCGAGGTGCCCTTCCGCCAGGACCAGTTCGACCCCCGTTCAATCACCAATCGTTCGTCGGGCAGCACCTGTTTCTTCATCTGCAGCTCGGCGTCGAGGAACAGGTCCGAGCTGGTCGGCAAGTGCTGATGCAGCTCGACGGCCAACACGTTGTTTTTCTCCGTGAGCAACCCGACCTTGTCGTTCAACGCTACGGTCTCGAAGGTGCCGGTCGAGCCGTTCACCGTCGTGGCAAGCGTCGAGAAGCTCGGTGGCCCCGCCGGCATCTTGCGGCGCGCCAGTTCCTGCCCGTTCAGGTAAGCGACGAACGCGTCATCATAATTCACGGCCAGCTCGAGTTCCGTCACTTCGGCCGGATCGCAATCGAGCGTGAAGTCGGTGCGGAAATAGGTCGTGATATACTTGTCGCTCGGATTGCCGCCATACGAGACGACGGTCACGATCCCGGACCGGGAGATCGGATAGCCGAGCGCGGCGAGCCCGGAACTCCAGAGGCTGTCGTCGTAGCCGGGCTCGCGCCAGGCGGTCCCGAGATCGGTGCCCGTGTCGTCATACTTCCAGTCGCCGCCCTTGGCCAGCAGCATGACGGTCGCGCCGTCGTCGTCCGTGATGGTGTAGGTATGCGCGCCGCGCCAGCCCACAATCGCGTTGGACAGCGCCGTCAGCTCGAACACAACGGTTTCGTTCGGCTCGCTGTTCGGGTCGTCGACCACGTCGAAAGTTACGTACTTGTTCGTCTCGCCCGGATCGAACGTCAGCACACCGGGCGCGAACACGTAGTCGGCCCCCGGCCCGCCGCCCGCCGCCGTGCCGCCGGTAACATTGTAGCCGACCTGCACCGTATTGACCGACGCAGGCACCAGAACCACCGCCACCGCTGCGTTCGTGACCGGCTCGCCGGCGCCACTCGCGGCCTGGGCAAACTCCACAACCGAACCGCCGGTCCAGCTCGTTGCGCGCAGCATCAAAGCGTTCGCGTAGAACTTGCTGGCGTTGTCCGAGACGGTGATCTGGATCTCGCCGTCCAGGCCGGGATCGATCTGCGCGAACCGCGTGACGAACCCGTTTTCCCGGTTCCATCCGTTGCAGGTCACGGTCGTGTCCTGCGGCAAGTACGTGGTCGTGATCGTCACGCCCGGCGTGCTCTCGTTCTGGAAGGAGGGCGCACCGGAAATCGTCGCCGTGCTCGTGCGGTCCGTGTATTCCGGCCTGTCACGATTGCCGAACAGCACGAACTCGTAGCGCAGGGTCGGCTCCAGGCCGGACATCGTCAGCGTCAAGTTCGTCGACTCGTATCCGATCACGCCCGCGCAGTCCACGATCCCGTCGAACACGCGATACGCATCGGTCTCGAACGCGGCATCCCCGCCGTACGACTGGGGGCCGCTGCCGCCGGCCACACCAAGTGTCACCGCCGTGTTCTCACCACTGAAATGGTCGACAAGCAGGCCGGATTGGCCGACACTGTAGGTCGTAATCCGCGTGCTCGTCTGGCCGCCGGCCCACGACAAATCGTTGTAGGCCACGAAAAAGTCGTCGTTGTCCGCAATCGTGACGGTATGCACAGGTGCTGCGCCGAGCCCGGCGTTCACGACGTTCGTGAGCGCAAGCTGCACGGTCTCGTCGCCTTCCCGCACGGCATCGTTCGTGATCGTCAAGAAAACCGTTTGCGTCGTCTGGCCGGGACTGAAAGTGAGCGTACCCGCCGGCAGGCTGTAGTCCACACCGGCCGTCGCCGTGCCGCCGGCCGCCAGGTAGTCGGCGGTCACGGTCACCGCCGCCGGCAGCGACAGAAAGACGCCGACCGTCAGGCTGCTCGTTCCCTCATTGACCGTCGAGTACAGCGTGTCGAACGCGACGACCCGCAACGCTTTGGAGAAGACCGCTTCGCGCACCGCACTTGCCGCATAACCGTCACGCATGCACCGTGCCTTGAGCTTCAGGCTGCGGTCCAAAATCAACGGGGCGCTGTAGACGGGCGAAAGTTCGGTCGGCGTCGTCCCGTCGGTCGTATAGTGGATCACGGCCACAGCTTGTTGCGAGGACAACGTCACGCTGACGGTATCGGAAAAGTTCGTGCCCGCCGGCAGAATATCGGGCGGCGCCAGGCCGGGTCCGTTCGCGCTGGAAATCATCACGGCATTGGCATACGCGGGCGAGCCGCCGATCTGCAGGCACAGATCTTGTCCGGGCTCCGGCACGACATCCACGAATTTCGCGATCTGCCCGTTCGTTGTATTGTAGCCGGTCCAGATCCGGACCGTGTCGCCGGGCAAAAGGTTCGTTTGCGCCATGGTCCCCTCGGAACTCTCGTTGCGCAGGCTCCGCGCACCGAACAGCGAGTACGTGGAGGACAACGCCGCGTAGGACGGCTGGGCGCGGTTGCCAAAGACCGCGATCGTATACATCTCGCTCGGGGCCAGATCGCTGAATCGCAGCATTCCCGCCCGCATCACGCCGCGGCAGCCCACCATCCCGTTGAAACACGCGTACCCGTCCGTCAACGGCACCGACAGCTCGCCCTGTGTTCCGAACCCCGCGTTCCAGTCGACGTCGCTGGTGACGCTGATCGTGACATCCACGTTCGAACCGGACGGGTAGTCGACAAGCTGCCCGGTCGTTGCATACTGGTTCGAGAACCCGGAATAGGTCGTGATCCGGGTCAGCGTCTCGTCGGTGTTCCAGACCAGATCGTTGTAGGCGACGAACCCGGAATCGTTGTCGAACAGCGTGAAGGTGTGCACGGTCGTCGCGCCGAGCCGCGCGTTCACCGCGTTGCTCAGCGTCAATTCGACCGTCTCGTCCGGCTCCACGTCGCCGTCGTCATTCGGCACGAGCGCAAGCACGCCGTTCGTCGCGCCGACCGCAAAGGTCAGCGTCCCGTCCGCCAACGTGTAGTCGACGCCGCCGGTAGCGCTGCCGCCGGTGACCGAATAGTCTACCGTCACCGGTTCGCCGGCCGGCCGGCTCAACCGGACCGCGATCTGTGCCGTCGACGTATGTTCGCTCGCGTACGACGCGGAGGACGCGAACGAGACGCCGGGCAGCGGCGCACGGCACGTCATCTCCGCGTCGATTCGAAAGTCTCGGTTCGTGATGGCCACGTTGAACGCTTGGACGGCCAACACGTTCGTACCGGTCCGCAGGAAACCGTACGGCGCGGTCACCGCATGCTGCTGGTACCCGCCCGAATCGTACGATAACGCCGCCGTCCCGTCGTACGATTCGACGCCGCCCGCCACGTTCCGGCGCAATAGCTCCTGGCCGTTCAGCCACAGGACAAGCCCGTCGTCATAGTCGAGATGGAACGTGATATCGCGAACCGCGTCGCGATCGGGCAGCTCGAACGTGCGGCGCAGGTACACGCAGGTATAGCCGTTCGACATATCGGTCAACGGCGTGCCCGGCGTGCCGCCGCCATAGCCGAACGGCGCGAAACCGTTGCTCCACCCGGAATCGTCGTACACGACGGTGCGCCACGCCGCGATCGGGGAAGAGGCGTCCTGCGTGCCCTTCCTGTAGCGCCAGGCAGAGGCACGCGCGATCAGAGCCCAGTCTTCGACATTGTTCGGAGCGCCCGGCGTGCCGCCGGGATAGCCGACGGTCCAATTGTAGGGATCGTTGCCGTAGCGCTTCGGCGCGATCCGTTCCAGGGACGGCCCGTCGCCGTCGGCCGTGCGCGGCCACGGCGACCGATCGTTGTACTTGACCCTGTCGACCCGAACGAACGGCACCGTGCCGTCGGCCTCCGGCGTGTCCGGCCGGTAGAGCTTGACGCTCTCGCCCGCGTTGTTCAGCTTGCCGTCGTACGGGCCGAAGACAGGGACTGCCGCGGGAATACCGTACTTGAGCCGGAACGCCGACGGCGCAATTCCGACCACCAGCGCGTACGCGTTCGTACTCAGCACGGTATTGGTCGGAAACACATAGTCCACGGCCGCGCCGAGCCGCCAGGTGTTCGACGGATTCGCCGGATCGTAGAGCGGCACGTCGGCGCCCGTGATATTGAGCAGCTCGACAAATTCGTCGCCGCCGACCGCGGGATGGTACATCAGCTCGTTGATCACCACGGGCCCGACCCGCGGGTACGTGTTCGACAGCCCGGTGCCGGTCCGGAACTCCGCCAGCGTCGAGGGATTGTCCATCCCGAACGTGCGATTGCTCGTCGCGACGAAGTCGGTCTCGCCGTCGACCCGAACATGGCGCCCGAACGACACCCCGTTCGCCGCCGCACCGAACTTCTCGCGGGTGCGGTAGCCGGTCAGGGTGCCGCCCAGATCGGCCGAGGACAACCAGATCTCCTCGCCGTGCGATGAGATCTCGAAGCAGCTCGGGTCGTTCGTGTCCGAATTGAAGTCTTCCTCATAGAACACAACATAATCGCCCGGATCCAACATCGTGCCGTTCGGGACCCGGAACTTCTTGAGGTTCGCATCGTTGTCGCTCAGATACCAGCCCCCGATGTGCACCGTCTCCGACGCGCTCGCATTGTACAGCTCGATCGCGTCCTCCAGCGGCGGATCGGTATGCGTCAGGACTTCGTTGATCACGATCACACCGTAGGACAGCGCCGGATCGTCCGCGCCCGGCGAGCCGTGCAGATCGGTACTCGCACGCCAACTGTTCGCGGCGTCCGGCTCCCATTCCGTATCGACAGGCACGAGCGAGTAACCGGCCCCGTCGGTCGCGGGGTACCAGGTCTCCGCGTAGGTTACGTCGATGACCGTCGAGCCGGTCGCATCCTTCAGGCGCAGCCGTTCCCCGTCGTTCGCCAGCTTCGTGAGCGAGCCGCCGTAGGTCGCGTCGTTTGTCACGCCGGGGTACCGGAACGCGAACGCCGAGCTGTAGCGGGCCAGCACGAAAAACTCGTTGGAGCCAAGCGTCGTGCCGGGCGGAAACGTGTAATCGATGCCGTCCTCGAAATACAGCCCGGCAAGATCCAGTGTGTCGGGCCCCGTGTTCTTGAACTCGAGAAACTCGAACTGGTCCCCGTCCCCCTCCGAGACCTCGTCCTTCGGGTGGTACATGATTTCGGTCAGACGCAGGTACGCGAGCAGTTCCTGTGTGTTCTCGCCGAGATCCGTGGTGATCATGCCCGGCCCCGCATACTCGGAGGCCGCCCACTCATGCGCGGCACGCACGCGATAGTAGTAGGTCTCTTCCTCGGCAAGCCCGACATCGATGTGGTTCGTCGCATCCGCGGCGATCGCCGCAATTCGCGTCCACCGCAAACCGTCGGTCGAGCGCTCCACCTCGAACCGGCTCTCGTTGTTGCTGTTGTCCCGCCATTGAACCTGAACCTGGGCGCCGCTGCTGTTCTTCAGACATAGCTCGGTCGGCGGCGCCGGCACACCGCCGACGGGCCGCAGCGCACCCATATCCGCTCCGTCAAGGCCCGTAGCCACGCACGGCGAGCCGGCCTGAAGCCGATAGTCTCGGCCGGCCGCGTCCAGAAACTCGGGATCCGCGTTGATGTTCCCGGTGCCCGAGTAGACCGCACCGGTCGCAAGCGCGATGTCACTGTAGGCCACGCTGAGCGTCGAACTGCCCTCCAGCCGAATCGCAATGCCGTTGGCCCAGATGATGTTGTTCGTCGTGACCGCATGCCCGTAGCCGGGCCCGTCGTCCAACTCCAGATTCAGCCCGGTCCCGCAGTCCACGATCGTGTTGTTCCAGATCCGGGCCCAGGACCCGTCCTTCACGCCGATCCCGTCGCCGGCCGCCTCGTATATCACGCAGCCCGTGACCGTCACGTTCGTCGAGCCGCCGCCGATCGACACGCCGCGGTCCGTCACGTCGTAGACCAGGCAATCCTCCACAACCGCATGAGAGACGGGCTCGAAGTCGATCCCGTCGGCCGAGGTACCGAGCCCGTGCCGTGCCGTGATGCGCCGGACAAAATGCGTGAGCGGCACGGTATCCGCGCAGTCCACCGCATCGCCCGTGTACTCTTCGAACAGGGAGTCTTCTATTTCCGTCGGGCTGTCCCGGAAATGCGTCTCGTTGAACCGCGCGAACCGGCTGCGCCGGATCGTCACGTTCGTCGCCTGGTAGCCTGCAACGATGTAGCCGGCATAGTCGCGCAGCACGCTGTCTTCGATGAGCAGTGCGCCGGAATTCGTCACTGTCACGCCTGCCCCCGCCAGTTCCGCATACCGAAGCGTCAGACTGCTGTCTGCATCTGCGCCGACCAGCTCCCACTCCGAGGTCGCGTCCGCAGGCACCAGAAAGACGGGTGCATCACGCGTGCCCTGTACATCGAGCTCGCCCCAGACCCGCAGCGAAGCGCCCGGCTCGATCAGCACGGTCGTGCCCGACTCGATCGTGAGCACGCCCGATGCCGCGACCTGCAGCGCGTTCGTCACGCGCACAACGCCCGACGCCGGCGCCCAGTTCGTGCTGCCCCAAATCGTGCCGCCCGCCGCCTCCGCGCCGGCGGCCACGATCACGTCGAGCACGAGCGACTCGCGCGTGTAGCCGTCCCTGTCCCGGGCCTCAACCGTCACGCGATTCGCGCCGTTCGAGAGCGTGAGCGTCTCTTGCTGCCATGTGCCCTGGTATCCGTCCCAGTCCGCCTCCGTCCCACCCGCCCTCACGGACACGATCCCGGCCTGCGGCGCGATGCCCGAAAGCGAGATCGTGGGTCCGCTCGCGATGGCAATGCTGCCGAGCCGCACGGACCCCGCAAGCAAATCCACAATCAACGAACTGTCGCTGCTTGTAAGGTTGGCATTCAAGGACTGCACCGCCAGCACGTTCGTGCCCGCGACCAGCAGGTTGGAGACCATGCCGATCGAGAAAAGCTCCGGCACGCCCGCTTCATGCTGTGCGGTCGCAACGGCGTTGTATGCCGGCGGCGTGCCCGATGCGTTCGCACGCGCCACTTCGGTCCCGTTCAAATACGCCACGAACCCGTCGTCATAGTCGACACGCAGCGTGAGCTGCTGGTCCGGATCCAGCGCGCCGGGCACAAAGGAATGCCGAATATAGAACGTGGTGTAGCCGTTCTGCATGTCGCTCAGCACGGTCGCGTCGTCGTCGTCGCCGTAGCCGAAGCCGCCCGGTCCCGTCGCCCATGCGCCGCCCAACGTCGCGTCCGCGCGGGTTGCCCAGTCCGACGGCGGCTCCTGCGTGCCCTTGCAGTAGCGCCAGGCCACGCCGTGCTCGAACACCGGGGTGCCCGGCCCGATCACCGCGGTCAGATCCCAGTTCATCTCGTTGGTGACGAACGCGTAACGCGAGTCGCGGCTCGACAGCAGCGCCTGCCGATACTGCGCGGAGACCACGCCGCCGAGCGCATCCAACTCCGCCGCAAGTGCGTCTGCCGAAAACGTGGTCTCGAGTATTTCGACGATCCTGCCCATGAACTGCGGCGCGATCTCGGGGTCCCGCAGGAAAGTCGCTACGGCGGGCAACACGCTCATCCAGATCGTCTGGTTCGTGTCCGGCGCAAAGCAATCGCCATCGTTCTCGCGCGCGCCCAGCCCGCTCGTATCCAGCACCGAATCCATATCCCAGGGCAGCAACTCGAACTGGCCCGACGCCGGGTTCCCATACAGGAACACATCACCGCCCTGTGTATTGGCGATGCAGGTCTCGTGGTTGTTCAACACGATCTGGACGGCAAAAAAGTCGATCCATTCGTCCACGTCCAGCGCGTTGGTCAGCGCCGCGGGATAGTTCGACGGCGCCGTATTGTTGAGCACATCGCACAGCGCGACTACGTCCTGGCAATCGGCTGTCTCCATGTTGCGTTGATCGGTATAGTCGTTCGTGTACGCCACCGTGTTCGTGCCGAGCCACTCCAGTGTGCCGCCCGTGCTGCGGTACAGGCTGCCCGTATCCGCGTCGGGATAATTCTCTTCGATGAAATCGCCGCCGAGCTTCTCGACGCTCACGTAGAACCCGCCCGGCTCCCCGTTCAGCCACGGCTCGCCGGTCTGCACCAGGAACTCGCCGTTCAGGCGGAGCCGGCAGATCGCCGTGCTTGGCGCCGCAATGCCGCTGCGGCGGAAAAGCCCCATGCCGACGCACTGAAGCACCGGGTTGATCGCATTGAGATTGATGTGGCGTTGGCCCGAAATACTGCGGCCCGCCGGCAGATCGACGCGGTAGCTCTTCGGGCCCGAATACAGGCTGCGGCTGCTCGAACCGCGATAGCGGATCCCGCAGTTGTAGAAGATCCGGCCGTCCGACAGAACGAGCGTGCCGTCAAGCAGCACGTTGGAAGACGCGGGCCGTGCTTCGAGCTCGGCCCGGTTCGTCTGCGTCATCAGCATATGGTACGTAACGTACTCGCCCGTGTAGTGCGGGTCGTGCCCGAAATAGCAGAGGAAACTCTTGGCCGGCGCGCCGGCCGGCGCGATCGCCGGCGGCCCGTCCGCGTCGCGCGCCGTGATCTCGAACTGCAGCACGGCATCGTCGGCCAGCCCCGGCAATACGCAGCCATACACGCCGTCCCCCGCCATGCCGTCCCCGTGCAGACCGTCGTCGAGCATGGCCGCCTCCGAATAGGCGACGGGCGGCGATGCATCCTGGCGATACCGCACCACGACCGTCAACGGCCCCGGCTCGTGCGCGAGCAGGCGGGCCGTCACGGTCAACGCCGAGAGCGGGAACGGTTGCGCGGGATCTTGCGCGACCTCCGTGATTGCAGGCGGCGGATTGACGGACTGCGCGCTGTTGACCGCGCCCGGCGTACCCGTGCCGGTCGAAGCCGACCAGACCTCCGCGTAGTCGTTGGGAAACCCGTGATGCACCAACTCGAGCGAAGGGCCCTCCCCGTCCGGTTCGTCCGGCCACGTCGCGCCGTCGTTATACTTGACGGTGTCGGCGTCCACCCAGTTCGTGCCGTCCCATCGCGAGAGTGTGACCCGTTCGCCGCCGTTGTCCAAACGCCCCGAGTACGGACCCAGCCAGTTCGTGACGCCCGGATAAACCGTCTGAAAGCCGCCCGTATCCACGCAAACCACCAGGTACTGGCCCGCCTCAACGGTCAAGCCCGTGGGAAATGTGTACGCGATTCCGTTGTCGAACCGATAGAAAGACAGGTCTTCCGGCGTAACGCCCCGGTTGTACAATTCGACGAACTCGGAATCGTACGTGTCATCCGCCGGATGATACATCAGCTCGTTGATCACCAGCTCGGCCTGCACGCGCGGCGCGGCAAACGCGCAGAAAAGCAGGGCGCACAACACGACCGCGCGCAGACGACGCGCGCGCGGCGCGCCAGTGTATGCACAGACCTCACGTGCACAGCTTGGGCCGGGTGCCGGTCCGATCATTGGCGCAGTCCTTCTGGCTTCAAGCCCCGCTATTTTGGAGTCAACTGGTCCGATTCGGGTCACCCCGATCAGTGAGCCGACCCTATCACAAAAACAGCCCGCAGTCAAGCCGCAAGGGCTGCGAGCGAAAGCAAGAATCGGCCCGCCGCCCGGCCAATCCGAAGCTGTACGCGCCGTGCCCGTGCGTGGTAAGCTCACGCGAACCCGGAGGTTCTGCGACGATGGGATTCAGCATCGGTATTGTCGGACTCCCGAACGTGGGCAAGTCGACCATCCTCAACGCGCTCTCAGGCGCGCAGACAGCGCGCGCGGAGAATTATCCGTTCTGCACGGTCGAACCGAACCACGCCGTGGTGCCGGTTCCGGACGAACGGCTCGACCGCATCGCAGAACTGACTCAGCCGGAAAAGGTAACACCGACGACGGTCGAATTCGTCGATATCGCCGGGCTCGTACGCGAGGCAAGCAAAGGCGAAGGGCTCGGCAACCAATTCCTGGCCAACATCGCACAGACCGATGCGATCCTGCATGTCGTGCGTTGTTTCGCGGAGAAGGACGTCGCGCACGTCGAAGGCGAACTGGACCCGGCCCGCGACATCGAGATCGTGGAGACCGAACTGTTGCTGCGCGATGTCCAGATGCTCGAGAACCGGATCCGCTCATGGTCCAAGCAAATCCGCGGCGACAAGTCGCTCAAGACAACGCTGGCCCTGGCCAACCGTCTGCTCGACCATTTGAACGAAGCGCGGCCGGCCCGTGTCTTCCCGAACCGCGACTCGGAGGAGGCCCGGAGACTCTTCACCGAACTCGGACTCGTGACCGACAAGAGCGTGGTCTACTGCGCAAACGTGGATGAGCAGGCGCTGGCCGCGGATAACCCGCATGTCCGAGCGGTCCGGGACCACGCCGCGCGCAGGCAGGCGCCGGCCATCACGCTCGCGGCGCGCGTGGAGGAAGAGCTGCTCGAGCTGCCGCCCGAAGAACGTCGGGAATTCCTGGCCTCCTACGGAGTCGCGGAAGACGGACTCGCCGCCCTGATCCGCGGCGGCTATGAAGCGCTTTCGCTGATCAGCTTCTTCACGATCCAGTCGAACCAGGCCCAGGCCTGGACCCTGCGGCGCGGCGCCAAGGCGCCGGCGGCCGCCGGCGTGATCCATACCGACTTCCAGCGCGGCTTCATCCGCGCCGAGGTGATCGCCTACGACGCGCTCGTCCAATACGGCAGCGAAGCCGGCTGCCGCACCGCGGGCGTTGTTCGGACCGAGGGAAAAGACTACGAGGTCCAGGACGGCGACGTGATCCGGTTCCTCTTCAACGTCTAGCCTGCGCGCCCCGACGCTCGGCCGCCGCGAGGCCCCCGACTCTTCGACTTGCCGACGCTCCGACTTTCCGACTTGCCCGTCGCCCGCCGCCGGCCACGGTATTGCGATGGCGTGCACCCGAACTGCTGCTTGAACTGCCGGCAGAATTTGCTGATGTCGTGCTCTCTGATCGCCCTGCAGAACTCCTTGAGACTCAACGTGCTCTCCGCAAAAATCGCCGCCGCCTGATGCAGACGCTCGCGTTTCAGATAGCTTCGAGGCGCAAGCCCGTAGGTGTTCTTGAAGACTCGGCTGAAATAGTCCAGGGTCAAGTTCAGCTCTCGCGCCAAATCCGCCGGTGTAACCCGTTCAAAAAGCCGGTCCTGAATCACGCATGCCAGAACCCTGCGCCGTGCGTCGTCGAATGTCCGGGCAGCAGCCGCGCCGCCCGCCGCAAGATCGAAGAACCGGGCACCGAGTGCCGCGGTCAGGCCGCGCAGCTCGTCGAGCGTAAAACGGCGTCCGGGTACCGCACGGTGTGCTTCGTTCAACAGCCTGAGCACCGGCAACAAGGACCAGGCCCTGCGACACAACACAAACGATTCACAGAAGGAAAGCGATCGGAACTCTCGCCACAAAACAAACCGCACGCGACGCGTGCGCGTGACACCAGACCCCGTCGCCGTCCAAAACTGGCACCGCCGGCCCCGCGCCACCCACACAACATCGCCGGCATCAAGCTGTACATCGACCCCGTCAACACGGCCGGATACCGCGCCCGTCTCCACAAAATATACCAACTGCGCCGACACGACGTCGTCCGCACCCACCCATTGACGGGGCTGCGGCACGGCATGTGCATGGTGAAACTCCAGAACCGCATCCGGCTCCTGCAACGCAGCGAGCCACTCACGCTCACTCACAATCCGTTCCGACGCCAAGGGCATGCTTTACCCTACCAGGATCACCGGTCTGTTACAACGAACGAATGTCTCGGCCGGCGCCCAAAAATCGCCGCTGTCACAGAACCAGGCGTCTTGCCAAACCGCGTCGCGCCCGGCTATACTGCGCGCCATCCGCGTGGAACGATTTCTGCCGGCCACAGGCATCATGATGCGACGACAGAGCGTACGACTACTGCACGACCAACTCACCCGCGAGCAGGTGCTTGACAGCCTCGACCGGTTCCGCACGGCCCCGGACGCGCTCGTCCTGAAGCGCGGCGGGCACGCGGAAATCGTGCGCGTCCCGTTGCCCGGCCCGTGCCGAAGCGTCGTGGTCCGGCGCTACAATCTCCAGACGACCAAGGCGCGTCTCGAACACCTGGTGCGCATGGACAAGGCGGCGCGCATGCTCCGGGCCAGCCCTCGCGTCGCGCGGGCGGGGATCCGCACGCCACGCATCCATGCGCGCGTGGCGGAAGGCCCGCCCTGCCGACGGCACCACGTATCGCTTGTCTGCGAGGATATCGCCGGGTGTCTGCCCCTGCCGCTGTACTATCCGAACCTGGAGCCCGCGCGCAGGACGCCGTTTCTGAAGGCCGCGATCACGTTCCTCCGGCATGTGCATGACGCCGGGCTCTACATGACCGACATGGTGAAGAACATCGAGGTCGCGACACCGCGTGCCCATGACGGATGGGAGTTCTGGTTTTTCGATCTGGACAAGGTCTACCAGCGGCCCGGTCTGCATCTGCGCCGCCGCCGCAGAGACGTTGTCCGGTTGCTGCAGTATGCGGCGGTCAGCGACCGCGCCGTCATCACGGCGCTGCGCGAGCAGTACGTGCGCAAACCGCTCCGGCCGCTCTGGCGCCGCACCGGCCCGACGGCGGAGCGGTGGCTCTCGATCGACGCGCTGGCCGAACAAGCCGCCCACACGCGCAGCATGCCGTCGCCTTCGGCGAAGCCACGTCTTTTCCTTGCCAGTGCGACCGACAATTCCGTAAGATAGTGCGGAGTCGTGAGCAAGGCCCGAGCGCAGCACTGTGTTGATCTGGCCGGACGGGCTCCCCACCGGGAGGCAGACCATGCCGCACAATACGCAATCGCATTGGGAACAAATCCACAGGATGTTCTACCACAGCATCCTGAAGCCGCAGATTGACGAGGAATGGGCGCCCAACACCGACCTGTACGGCGACGAGGACGGGCTGGTCGTCAAGATGGCGCTCGCGGGCGTCGTCCGCGAGGATATCAACATCGACTATGACAACGGTGTTCTGATCGTGTCCGGCATCCGCCACGACCCTACGTTACCGAGCGAAAAGACAGACCGACGTTTTACGCAAGCGGAGATCGAATTCGGCCGATTCCGGCGCATCATGCGGCTCGATGTTCCCGTCGACAGCCAGCGGATATCGGCCCAGTTCCAGAACGGCATGCTTCTGATCCGGCTCCCGTGGCAAAGCGAGACCCACGGCCGCCGTTCCATCACGGTGGTGGAACAATAGAGGAATTCCAGATATGACGGATACGGACAGGCCCGAGAAACCCAACCCAAAAGAGGATACCAAGGCAAAGCCCACCCAGGACGCGGCTCGACAGAGGCCGCTGCCCCCCGTCCTGCCGGTCCTGCCGCTCATCGATATCGTGATGTTTCCCGGCATGATCGTCCCGCTGCTCGTAAACACCGAGCACGACAAACGGCTGGTCGAACACGCGGTCAGCGGCACGCGCTACATCATTTCGGTGCTCAGACGCCCATCCGACTCGAATGCGTCCGAGTCGGACGCGTCCGACGACGAGAAAACCGACGAAACGGACAATGTGACCGCGCAGGATCGGCCGGAACAAGAAGAGTCTTCGACGGACGCGCCGCAGAACCTGCACGATCAAGGCTGCGTCTCGAGAATCCTGCGCATGCTCAAGTTCCCCGACGAATCCGTCCGCATCCTTGTTCAGGGCATTTCCCGCGCGTCACTGCGCGATCTGACGATGCGCAACGGCCTGCTGAGCGCGCGTTACGAAGTGATCAAGGACCGGAACGAGCAAAACATCGAGACCGAGGCGCTGGCGCGGAACGCCGCGCAGCAGTTCGAGAACGTCGTCACCAATTCGCCCGCCATGCCCGACGAGATGAAGATGATCATCTCGAACATGGATGACCCCGGCAAACTCTCCGACTTCATCGCGGCGAACCTGAACATGCCGATCGAGCAGAGGCAGGCGTTCCTCGAAGACAACCGGCCTCACTCACGGCTGCAGAAGCTCGTGCCGCTGCTGACCCGCGAATTGGAGATCCTGAAAGTCGGCACCCAGATCCAGAACAAGGTCGCCGAAAAACTCTCCAAGGGCCAGAAGAACTTCTATCTGCAGGAACAACTCAAGGCCATCCGCAAGGAACTCGGCCAGGAGGATCCTTCCGAGTCGCATCTGAAGGAGATCGAAGAACGGGTCACGGCCGCCGACATGCCGCAGGAGGTACGGAAGGTTGCCGACCGCGAACTCGAACGACTGCACGCCATTCCTTCGGCCTCGCCGGAGTACGGCGTCATCCGCACGTACCTGGACTGGCTCGTGGAACTGCCTTGGCACGCGGGCACCCAAGACATGCTCGACATCGCGAAGGCCAAGGATATGCTCGACAGCGACCACTACGACTTGGTCAAGATCAAGGACAGAATCCTGGAATTCCTCTCCGTGCTGAAACTGAAGAAGGATCTGAAAGGCCCGATCCTGTGCCTCGTCGGGCCGCCGGGCGTCGGCAAGACTTCTCTGGGCCAATCGATCGCCCGCGCATTGGGACGGAAGTTCATTCGAATGTCCGTCGGCGGGATGCACGACGAGGCCGAGATTCGCGGGCATCGCCGGACCTACATCGGCGCGATGCCGGGCCGAGTCATACAGAGCATTCGGCAGGCTTCGTCGAACAACCCGGTCTTCATGATCGACGAAGTCGACAAGATCGGCAGCGACTTTCGCGGCGATCCTGCTTCGGCGCTGCTCGAGGTGCTGGACCCGGAACAGAACTTCTCGTTCGCCGACCATTACCTCGATGTGCCGTTCGATCTGTCCCGCGTGCTGTTCATTACGACGGCCAACCAGATGGACCCGATTCCGCCGGCGCTGCGCGACCGGATGGAAGTGCTCGCGTTGCCGGGTTACACGTTGGAAGAGAAAGTCCAGATCGCGCGTCGGTTCCTCGTACCCAAGCAAGTCGCCGGGCACGGTTTGAAGCGCGCCCAGATCTCGATCGGCAAAGACGCAATCCGGCGCATCATCACGGGCTACACCCGTGAAGCCGGAGTCCGCAACCTCGAACGCGAGATTGCCAACGTCTGCCGTAAAGTAGCCCGGAAGGTGGCGGAGGGCCGGCGCAAGAAGACAACGGTCGACCACCGCGTGCTCCATGACTTCCTCGGGCCGCGTCGTTTTGAGGCGGAAAAAGCCGGGATTCGCGGGCAAGTCGGCGTGGCCACGGGCTTGGCGTGGACCCCGACGGGCGGACAGATTCTGTTCATTGAGGCCACAAGGATGCCCGGCAAAGGCCGGCTCATCCTGACCGGCTCGTTGGGCGACGTAATGAAAGAGTCGGCGCAGGCAGCGTATTCCTACATCCGGACCCACGCGGCCAAGCTGCATCTCGATCAGGCATTCTGGGAAAAGGACGACATTCACGTGCACGTCCCTGCCGGCGCCACGCCGAAAGACGGACCTTCGGCCGGGATCAGCATCCTGTTGGCGGTTCTTTCCATGCTCGCCGACGCGCCGATCCGGTCCAAGACCGCGATGACCGGGGAGATCACGCTCAGGGGCAAGGTGCTGCCGGTCGGCGGGATCAAGGAGAAGATCCTGGCCGCCTCCCGCGCGGGGATAAAGGACATAATCTTGCCGCACGACAACAGCCGCGATCTTGAAGAGATCCCGCCGGAAATCCAGAACCAGCTCGCCTTCCATTTCGTGAAGAAGGCCGACGATGCCATCGCGCGGGCACTGCCCGCACTGCTGCTGCCGGCCGGCGCCCGCCGGCCGGGACGCTCGCGCAGGCGCAAGAAGGGTTGATCAGCGCCGCAATTCCTGCAGCACGACCGGCGCTTCCCGTGTCTCGTCGCCGCGCAGATACTTGACGGTCACGGTCTCGCCCGCCTTGCGTACGTCCAGGAGCCGAAACAGATCGTCCTGCGAGCCGACCGGTTCGTCCTCGATCCCGACAATGATGTCGCCCAGTTCCACGCCGCCCGTCCACGTGCGTCTCATTCCCTCGAGCCCCGCACGGGCGGCGCCGCCGCCCGGCACCACCCGCACGACCGCGACCCCTTCGATCCGATAGCGCGCGGCAATACGATCGGGCAGCATGACAATGCCAAGTCCCACGCGCTTGACCCGTCCATACGCGATGAGTTGCGGGACAATCCGTGCAACCGTATCAACGGGCACGGCAAACCCGATCCCAACGGACCCGCCGCTCGGCGAGACAATTGCCGTGTTGATCCCGATCAGATACCCCGAAGAATCGAGCAAGGGGCCGCCCGAATTGCCCGGGTTGATCGCCGCATCCGTCTGGATCACGTCATGGATGCTGCGGTTCGACTGGGACCGGATCGTGCGGCCCAGCGAACTCACGACCCCGACGCTCAGCGATGTGTCCAGTCCGAACGGGTTCCCGATCGCCAGCACACGCTGCCCCACCTCCAAGCGCTTCGAACTGCCCAACGGCACAGGCGCCAACTTCTCCGCCGGCACGCCCGAAACACGCAGCACCGCCAGATCGTGGTCCGGATCCGCCCCGACCAACGCCGCCTCGTACGTCGCGCCGTCCCCGAAACTGACCTGGAACGTCTGGCCCTGGTGCACCACGTGATAGTTGCTGACGATGTGCCCGTCCCGGTCCCACACAAGCCCCGAACCGGAGCCTTGTGGCACCTCGAAAACTTCCAGACTGAAAAAGTCCCGAAACAACGCACGGTTCGCTACACTGACCACGGACTTCGATGCCTGTTGAAACACACGGATGGTCGCGCGTTCCTGTTCCGTGAGCCTGCCCGCCGCAGCCGAGCCCCGCTCCGCCGTGCCCGGCGCGGGCGGCGGCTCGGAAGAAGAGCCGCTCGAACCGCTCCGCAACGATGCCACGACCGCGAGCAGTCCGATCCCCAGAAACAATACACCGGCACGCACCACCGCTGCGTTTGCGCCTCGATTCTCGCTTGCTCCTCCGCTCATGACTCGCTCCCTCGTCGCACGGCAGACCCGCCCAACCTGCAACGCATGCGTCGCCTCCACACAGACGCCCGACAGACTGCGCCGAGTGTACCGCACGCCCGTGCCTGAAACAATCGGGATTCTGCAGAAACGCCTTGCGGGCGCACATCCCAAACGAGACGTCTTCCCGAAGAATCCCTCGCCGCACGCAGAAGGAATGCATACGCACTTCGCGACTTGTGCGCAAACGCCGCCTGCGTTACAATCCGCTCCGTTGCGTTCAGCTGGCCTTTTTGCAGACGACACGATCCGCAGTCTACGGAGCAACAGAAGGAAGCGAGGTGATAGGCCGCGAGACGACGACGCACGGTAGCCACACACACAAAAACAGCGAAGACAGTCATGCGTGGGGCCGCAAGAACAACACGAGAGGACAACAGGTCCGAGCGAACGGAAAGGGAAGACAATGCCACAAAAAAAAAAGCGGACGGTGAAGAAGAAGAAGGTTAGGAAAAGCCCGAAAGCAAAGAGGGGAGGAGTGCGAATGAGTCCATCAGAACCCAGTCTACCGGGCGCGAACGACAAGCAGCTCGGCAACATCGACCAAATCCGTGACATCATCTTCGGCGCGCAGCTCCGTGAATTCAGCTCGCGTTTCGAAAAGCTCGACGGCGTCATCACGAAGATGCAGGAAGAGTCCCGCGCGGCGATCGCGGATCTGAAGAGCTCGGTTACCGCCGAGCTGAAGACGACGTCCGATCTGCTCGAGAAGCGGCTCAAGACCCAAGCGTCTGCTTCGCACGAGGCGGACACGTCGATCCAGCGCCAGCTGGAGGCAACCGACAAGCGGCTTTCCCGTGCGCTTGACGGGCTCGCCAGCGAAACGGCCTCGACCGCCAAAGCGTTGCGCAACGAGGCGACGCAGGCCGACGCCAAGCTGAAAGAGGAACTCAGCGCGGCCAAGAACAGCCTGTCCGAAGAGCTCGACGCACGCGCCGCGGCTCTCGAAGAGGCCAAGGTATCACGTGACGAGATGGCGGAATACCTGTTCGAAATCGGGATGAAGCTGAAGGGTTCCTCGATCGGTCCCGAGCTGAGCAAGGCGGCCAAGAAGTGACGTGACCGAAAAGGCCTCAGATGGATGACGAGGAAGCAAGGCAATCTGAGCGGGAGAACGAGGGGAAGAGCGGCACCGGCCCAACGGTGACCGGCCGGAGTGCGGAGGCCGACAAGGTCAAAGCACTCCGCGATCTTCTCCTCGAGCCCGAAATCGAAGGCTTGGCCGAGGTCCGCGAACTCGTACACGAGATTCAGCGCGAGATCCACGACCCCGACAGGCTGATCCAGTCTTTGCTGCCCGTCATCGACGAGGTGCTCAGCCGCAAGGTCGCCGAGTCACGCGACATGGTGGCCAAGGCGATTGCGCCGATCATCGACGACGCGTTCCGCGAGAAGTTTCAGGAGGAAGAAGCTTCTCTGCCCGCCACGCTCACGCCCGTGATCGGCTACACGCTTCGCCAGGCGGCACGCACACAGCGCGACGAACTGGCCGACGCACTCGCGCCCGTTGTCGGTTCGAGCATGCGCCGCGGCGCGTCCGCGGCAATGGGCGCGTTCGTCACGTCGGCCGAAAGGCGGCTGCGCCGGGCTTTTCGGCTGGGTCGCAACGGCAAGGACGGCGGCGCGGAAGGAACAGACAAGAAGGCGGCCGGCTCTGAAGGCGAGGCGCCGTTCCTGCCCAGCGCCGTGCTGCTCGTACACAAGGCATCCGGCGCCCTGATCGCGCAGGCGCCACCGGCGGATGTCGCCGCGATCGACGCGGAGACGGTCCCGCGCATCCTCAAAAAGGTACATAGCCGTGCGGGCAAGGCACGCACGACCGAAAAGATACCGCTGCTCAGCTTCGAGGACTGGACGCTGGCAGTGGAAATGGCCGAACACAGCTATCTCATCCTGATCATGACTGAAGAGCGGCCGACCCCCTCGTACCTGTTCCAAGTCCAGCAGGCCCTGACGAACATCGAGCACCACTACCGTCGCGAACTCGAGCAGGACGAAGGGATCTCGCCCGAAATCGCCCAAAACGCGTTTCGCATCCTCGACAATCTGCTCGGCGGCGTGAATCAGAAACGTAAGAAGCCGCCACGCCCCTATGTGTTTGGGACGCTTTGCGCAATGCTGATCGTGTTGGCTGCCATTCCCATCTCGTGGCACCTCGTCCGCGCCGTCTCGGACCGCGCCGCGGCATCACGCCTGGCACACACGTTGCGCACACACGCGGAACTGGGCCGTTACCCAATCGATGTGCAGGTACGCAAAGGCCATTGCGAACTCTCCGGTATTGTCGATTCCGACACGTTGCGCAGCAACGCGCTCGAACTGGCGCGAAACGCGGCCGGCGTCCGGACGGTTGAGAACAGAATCGCGGTCGCGACGCCCAGCCGTGCGTCGGACACGCCGATCCGCGAACAGGTCGCGCGTATCGTTCGCATACTCAACGTCGTGGAGGGGGTCGCTCTGACGGCGAGCTGTGACCAGACGGGCACCGTCGCCGTCCGCGGCGCCATTCCCGGCCCGGCGTTGGTCGAGAGAATCAAAGCCGTCTTTCTCACCATCCCCAACGTCCGTGCGGTGAAGACGGATCTGCGTGTGGTCGATTCGAAAAATCGGCCAGGCAGGCGGACCGCGATCGAAGAGATCTCTCGGATCTGCTCGATCCTCAATGTGATGGACGGCGTCGCGATCGAGCCAACACTCAAAGAGGGCGAACTCATCCTCGGCGGCCGCGTCCCCAGCAGCCGCGTCAATGCCAGTATCAGACAGTTGTTCTCGCAGATTCCCGGCGTGCGAAAGGTTACCAGCGTCGTGGCAATCGGGAACGTCTCGACCGGTCCGTCGGCTTGGTCGCAGGAACTGCCGAGACTCGATGCGATCGTGAACCTGATGGAGGACGTCGAAGTCGCCTCGGCCATAGAGAACGGCGCCGTGCTGGTGAAAGGCCGCGTGGCAGGCCCCGCTGATGAAGAACGGATCGCCAGACTCTATCTCGAAACGCTCGGGACCGAGACAATAACGACCGATCTGCGAATCGAACCCAAAACCCAAAGCACCGCGGACCGAATCGCTCAGACCACGGCGTTCCTCAACCTTCTGCCGGACGTACGACTCTCGACTTCGTTCGAGGCCGGCACGCTTACGGTCGACGGCATTGTGCGCGATTCGGAGATGACCGAAAAGATCAAGGCCATCTTTACGAGCATGCCGGGTGTGCAAAGCATCGCCGGCACCGTCCGGCTCAAGACCGTGGAGCTCGGCTTGCGCATAGAGTTCGACCCCGCATCGGCCCGGCTCCAACCCGCGGCCGCCGCAACGCTGGCGAAAGTCAAGCAACTGCTCCTGCGCTTCCCCAACAAGCGGCTGCGCATCATCGGCGCCGCGGAAATCGGACGGAACCGCAAGGAGACGGAGAAACTTGCCGACAGCCGTATCCGCGTGGTCCGCGACGCGTTGGTCGAGCGTGACGTCGATCCACAGCGGCTTATCCTGCATAACGCGGTGGCGGCGGCCCGGGACGGCAAACTCCTCGGCGGCCCCGATCTCGGTCGGTACGTCTACTTCGAGCTCGTGCAGTAGGCGGGCCAAAGCCCGCCTACTGCACGAGCTCGCTCTGTCTTTGCTTCGCAAAGCCAGAGTATGTGCCGCTGGCCAAGAGGCAACTGATCACTGATTACTGACTACCGATCACTAGTGTCCCAACGTTTTTCTCATGCCGCAACGGAAAGCACTGGTAATAAAGGGCTTTGAGAGACAAATGGGTGTTTGCGACTTGAATTCAATCGTAGAATCCACCCCTTCGGACGCGAAGGG
>Ga0272441_10005032_pt1 | contig 23365 bp, 23 predicted proteins | sample SSMProp6N_FD_193582 | JGI IMG/M metagenome (GOLD analysis project Ga0272441, IMG submission 193582) | Marine sediment archaeal communities from Little Sippewissett salt marsh, Falmouth, MA, United States - SSM-Prop-6N | ecosystem: Environmental > Aquatic > Marine > Wetlands > Sediment ...
CGTGCGGATCGTGCCCGTCCGGGGCAACGTGGAGACGCGCGTGGCCAAGGCCCTGGGCGAGGAGGCCGAGCTCGACGCGGTGGTCCTGGCTATGGCGGGACTTGCGCGGAGCGGGCAGTTGGAGGCGCTGGGCGGGGCGGTCCGGCCGCTTTCGCCCGAGGCGGTGATCCCGGCGGGGGGGCAAGGTGTCCTGGCGCTTCAGATCGTGGCGGCGGATGCGCGGACGGCGGAACTGCTCGCGCCGCTGGATGACGCGGCGGCGCGGGCGGCCCTCGAGGCCGAGCGGTTCGTCTTGCGCGAGCTGGGCGCGGGTTGCCACAGTTGCGTCGCCGTCCACGTCGAGCCGCACCGCGGCGGCTGGCGCGGACGGGCGATGGCCGCCCGCCCAAACGGGTCCGAGGGCGTCGGCGTGTGCTGTACGGAGGCCTCCGCGGAACGGGTAGGGCGCTCGGTGCTGACGGAACTGGTTGCCCGCGGGGCAGTTGCCCTGCTTGGCGGCCCTGCCGAGCCGTGAGACGCCCCCTTTGGGGCGGGTTGCCCTGCGCAGAATATCGGGTTTTTCCGGCTTATGGCCGGCCGATGTTGATAGAATGCCGTACTGGAACGCTGGCATCGTGGTCTGGCCGTCTTAGGGTAGATGCGTGCATACAGACGTTCGGAAGCTCCTGGTTCTGCACGGGCCGGCACTGGAATCGGGGGGCATTCTGGGTTTCCTGCAAGAGCACTTCGAGGTCCGCGCGGCGGGAGACCTGGAAGAGGCCCTCGGCGCCCTTCGCGAGACGCACTTCGACGCGGTGCTCGCGGAGACGGCGGACTTCCTGCCCCTGGAGCGGGGCGTGGTGACCCAGCACGCCTCGGCCGTGCTGGACACGATCGGGGACGGCGTGTGCATCGTCGGGCCGGACGGCGAGATGGTCTGGGCGAACCGCCGAATGTGGGAGTACCCGCCCGCCCTGCTGGACGAGCTGCGCGCGTTGTGCGTGCGGGCCTACGAGGAGTTCGCCGCGGCCGGGGACTCGGTGCTCTCTCGCGGCCGGCGGTTCAGCCTCATGCCCGACGACTCCAGCTACTACGAGGTGATCTGCTCCCCCGTGGCGGACGGGCAGGGGAGGCTGCGGCAGGTGGCCGCGGTGGCGGTGAACGCCACGGGTCAGCGTCGTCAGCAGCGGAAGCTCAACGCGATTGACCGCGCCGGGCGGGAGCTGGTCAGCCTCCACCGGGAGGACATCGCCCGGCGCGACGCGGTGGAACGCCTGCGCATGCTGGAGGAGTTGATCGTACATTGCAGCCGCGACGTGCTCAAGTACGAGCACTTCGCCCTGCTCCTCGTGGAGGAGGAGACCAACCGGCTGAACATGATCATGAGCCACGGCCTCGACGAGGCGGCGTGGCGGTACGAGTTGCTGGCCAGTGTGGAGGCCAACGGCATCTGCGGGTACGTGGCCGCGACGGGGCGCAGCTACGTCTGCCCGGACGCGACGAAGGATCCCCGCTACCTGAGGGGCCTGACCGGTGCCCGCAGCAGCCTGACCGTCCCCTTGCGGCTGCACGACCGGGTGATCGGCGTGCTGAACGCCGAGTCGCGCGTGCCGGCGGCCTTCAACGAGGAGGACCGTCAGTTCGCGGAGATCTTCGCGCATTACGTGGCCCTTGCGCTGAACATCCTGAACCTGTTGGTGACCGAGCGGCACACGACGCACGCGCAGGTGAGCGGGTCGATCTCGGTGGGCCTCTCCGGCCCGGTCAACGACGTGATCACCGACTTGACGAGCCTGATGGAGGACTACATCGGGCACGACGACCTGCGTCGGCGGCTCAGCGCGATCGTCGATCAGGCCGCCGAGATCCGGCGATCCCTTCAGAAGCTGCCCGAGTCTCCCTCGACCGTCGTCCTGGCCCCCTCGGGGCCCAAAGGCCGATCCGACCCCGTCCTGCAAGGCCGAGCGGTCCTCGTGGCGGAAGACGAGGCGCCGATGCGGCAGACGATCCGCGACGTGCTGGTCTCGTACGGGTGTGACGTTGACGTCGCCTCCGACGGGGCGGAGGCGATCGGGCGGATCGGCGAGAGGCGGTACGACCTGGTGGTCTCGGACATCAAGATGCCGAAGGCCACGGGATACGACGTGTTTGCCGCGGTCAAGTCCCGCTGCCCCGAGACGCCGGTGATCCTGATCACGGCGTTCGGGTACGATCCAAGCCACTCGATCCTCCGCGCGCGGCAGGAGGGCCTCTCGGCGGTGCTGATGAAGCCGTTCCGCGCCGAGGAGCTTCTCGACCAGTGCCGCAAGGCGCTGACGGTCGCCTAGCGGACGGGGCGGGGGAGGACAGAGGCCCCACGTGTCTGTGGGGGGAATCCCGCAGAAAGCGGGCGTTCCGGTTGGCCGCCGCGCGAAGGTATCCTATGCTTTCTGTGGATGCTCGCGAGTGCTTCTTCGGAGGCGTTCGCGGGTGGCGATCCCCGAAAAGGCAATCCGGGCGATGTGATGCCCGGTGCGCAAAGCCGCGGGTCCCGTTGTGTGGGACAGCCGGGCTGCCGAAGGGACGCGCTCGAGGCCGATCGCCCCGTGCGAATCGCCTGCCAGATGGTACGGCGACCCCTCCCTACGCCAGCCCCCGCCGGCACGTCAACAATCGAATCACCATAATCAAGCTGCCCGCAGAAGCCGCCGATAGTTCCGTTGGACCTTGATTCACCGGCTCAACGAATTGCAGCGGCTGTCTTCTGCGGAGCAGGTCAACCGGCAGAGGCGACGTACGGCCGTCCTCGAAGGGAGGTGAACCTACGAAGGGACGAGCCAGCCAGCAACGGTCTTGCAGCGGGAGAGACTACCGGACAGCAGGCGCGGCCGGCGCGACCGGCCCCGCGCCACCGGTCAGACGAGAGCAGAAGCAGTATCTGCACTTGAGACGATAGATACGCAACGGATTGACAAAGCATTGGAACGGAGGCAGGAGCACTCACAGGGCCCCGAGGGGCCGGCACTGTACCCCACTGGAGGAAGATTCCATGAAGCGTAACAAAGGCTTTACCCTGGTCGAGATTCTGATCGTCGTGATCATCCTGGGCATTTTGGCTGCGATCGTAATTCCGCAGTTCACCGAGGCGTCGAACGACGCGCGGGTCTCGGCCCTGGTCAGCGACCTTCAGACCGTCCGCAGCCAGGTCGAGCTGTACAAGATCCAGCACCTGGACCGGTTCCCCGGCTGGAACGGCACGACGGTCGTGGCCGCGGACTTCGTCGCGGACCTGACGGGCAAGACGGCGATCGACGGCGCGTCCGGCGGCACGCTGGGCCCGTATCTCCAGAAGTTCCCGACGAACCCGTTCAACAGCAGCAGCGACGTGGCGGTGGTGACGCAGGCCGCGGACCCGAACTCGGTCGTGGCCGGCGGCACGGGCTGGTGGTTCAACGTGACCACGGGCAACTTCGGCTGCAACTACGCCGACTACATCGACCAGTAAGCCCGCGTACCGGGCGAACCGGAATGGGACTGCCCGGTCGGGGCGCCTTCTTGGCGGCCCGGCCGGGTCGTCCCATGTTGTGCGGGTGGCGGATTGGCACGCCTTGGCCGGTCCGCCTGGGTCGGAGCGGGGTTGGTCCCGTCGATCGGCCTCGCGCAGGCAAGGACACCACACCATGAGATCACGAACAGGTTTCACGCTGGTCGAAATCCTGATTGTCGTGATCATCCTCGGAATTCTGGCCGTCATCATCCTGCCGGAGTTCTCCAACGCATCGGCCACAGCCCGAGCCGCCATGCTCCGGGATGACCTGCGGGTGATGCGGTCGCAACTGACCATCTTCAAGGCCCAGCACCAGGGCATCTCGGCGGGCTATCCCAACGGCGATAGCAGCCAGAGCCCCACGGAAGCCGCTTTGGCAGCACAGATCACGCTGGCCACCAACCAAGCCGGGCTGACCGCCCCCCTGGGTACGCCCGGCTTTGGCTATGGGCCGTACATGCGGGAAATGCCCGAGAACCCCGTCAACGGTAGGCGCACGGTTCTGGTCCTGGGCGACGGGGTGCTGTTCCCCAACGCGCCGCAGGATCAGTACGGGTGGGTCTACCAGCCTTCGACCTTGATGCTCAAGGCCGACAGCTCGGGCGTCGATGAGAGCGGGGAGGCCTACTTCGACTACTGATCCGGCGATTTGAGGATGACACGCATTCGGCATCAACGCGGCAGGGCCTTCACCTTGTTGGAGGCCCTGCTCGCCGCTTCCATACTCGCGATCGCCGTGGTGGCGATCGCGCTGCCGTTTACCGCCGGATTGCGCACCCAGGCGCTGGAGGCCAGGCAGACCCTCGGGGTCAGCCTGGCCGAGACCCTCATGGAGGAGATCCTCGCCAGACCGTTCGAGGAGCCCGAGGACGGCGACGAGGTGGCCGAGCCGGTCGAGGACTTCGGCCCCGACGTGGGCGAGTCCAACCGGCTCCAGTACAGCGCGATCGACGACTACCACGGCTGCACGGAGCCCGAGGGCTCCATCGTGGATTCCCAGGGGGCCGACGTGGACGACGAAGCGGCGGCAGGTCTGAGCCGTCACGTGACCGTCGAGTATGTCGATGTTGCGGGGCAGGTGCCCGGGGGCGCGCCGTGCTTTCTGCGCGTGACCGTCGAGGTGCGGTATCTCGGCGATCCGCTGGTCACGCTGACGCGGCTGGTCCACTGGCTGAACTGAAGGGAGGGGAAGGCAGGATGAACCACAGGCGATCGGGATTCACGCTGGCGGAGGTCGTAATTGCGGCCTCGATCACCATGGTGATCGGCCTGGCCGTCGCCGGCGTGTCGATGGCGCTGGGCGATCTGCACGAAGAGGCCGAGACGTACTACGAGTTTCTCCAGAACGCCCGGGTTGCGACCAGCCGATTCCAGGCGACGCTGAGACACGCGCACCTGGTCACGGCGGCTTCCCCCACGGCGATGGTGATCTGGGCGAACGACGATCACGATCCCGGGCACATCAATGTCTCGGAGTTGGTGGGGGTGTACCTCGATCCGACGATCAAGAAGCTCCTGGAGCACCGCATCGTCTTCCCCCCCGACCTGTCCAACGACATGCGGGACTCGCTGGATGAGCGAATGACCCTCGCGCAGGCCTCGAACGTCGATCTTGCGGAGAACCTCGGCAAGCTGCCCCAGTACCAGCAGCACCGGATGCTGGCCGGGAATGTCACCGAACTGCAATGCGTGATGGACGCCGCGCCGCCGCTGACGCGCACGGTGAGCCTCCGGGTGAACGTCGGCCAGGGCGACCGGACGGTGGCCCTGTACGGCGGGGCCGTCCTGCGGGCGGAGAAGACGGCGTACGTCGGCACGGTGGACGGCGCGGCCGTGCTGAGCATTCCCCCGGAGCACTTGCCGAGCAGCACGGCCGACGCCGACGCCAACACCACAGGCACATGACCCGCTCGGAACGGGCGGGCGGACCACAGAGCACACTCGTTGTGATGAGCATACGACGCAGCAGACAATCCGGCATCGCGATGATGCTCGTCCTGGCGACCATCGTGGTGAGCTCGGTGCTCGGGATGAGTTACCTGACCGTCGCGACCGTCAAGATGAAGGGGTCGGCGAACGTACTGCGCGCCAGCCGGGCGAAGTACCTTTCGGAATCGGCGGTCCACCACGCGCTGTACCTCTTGCGGCACGACCCCTCGGCCCTGGACGGGACCAGCGAGACCAGCCCGAGGGGGCCGTTCTACGCCGACGGCAGCGGAGACGGCTACACCTTCTACGCCGTTTCCACCGCACCGCTGGAGTACGAGGTGACCGGCAAGGCCACCTGTCTGGGTATCACGCGAACCAGCCGGGTGCTCGTCCAGGTCTACAACGAGTACAAGGAACGGCTGCTGGCCCTGGGGCCGCTGCATTACTGGCGTCTCGGAGAGCACGCGGGGGACACGGCCCACGACCTGACGGGGGGCAAGGACGGGCAGTACAAGAACGGCGTTGCGCTGGGACAGGGCGGGGCGATCGCGGGAGACGCGGACCTCGCGGCCGGCTTCGACGGCGTCAACGACCACGTCGAGATCGAAGAGGTCGACGTGCCGGGCACGGGCCTGACGCTGATCGCCTGGTTCAAGGCGGAGGACTTTGCCGTCAGCGACGGTCGGTTGATCTCGAAGGCGTTCGGCCTGACGGACCAGGAACACTACTGGATGCTGAGCACGGTGCGCGCAGGGGGGTATATGCGCCTGCGGTTCCGCTTGAAGGTCAGTGGCTGGACGGCCGTACAGGTCGCAGACAGCGGCGACCTGGAGCCCCACGCGTGGACGATGGCGGCCGGCACGTTCGATGGGTTGCGGATGCGGCTGTACAAAGACGGCGAGCGCATGGGGACGATGTTCCACTTTGGCTCGATCAGCGTGAACGATGGTATCAAGACGTGGATTGGCGGCAACCCGACGGTGGACACCAGCCGCCCGTTCCACGGGGTGATCGACGACGTGGCGATCTTCGACAAGCGGCTGGACGGAACAATACTACAAGAGTTGTACGAGGCCAGGATCGGGCGGATCCGCATCCTGTCCTGGAACCCGTAGCGATGTTCGAGGCCTAAGGAGTGCTTCAACCATGCAGAGCAACAGGAACGTAACGGTCGTGCGTGTGGACGGCTACACGCGGGTGTGTCTTACGGTGATCGCGGTGCTGCTGTCGGTGCTGATCGTGGGGCTGTGGGCCGAGGGCCCGTCGGCCGATCGGGCCTACGGCCAGGTGCGGTCGAAGACCACGCCGTTCGTCAACGCCGGCGAGCAGCGCGAGCGGACGATCAAGGCGGTGGAGACCAACACGGCGAAGCTGGACAGCCTGATTCGGCTTTTCGAGACCGGCAAGGCGAAGGTCCAGGTGGCCGAGGAAGGAAACAAGAGCGGTGTGCGCAAACCAACGAAGCGGTAGCGTCTCGGGTGGCTTCACACTGATCGAGCTGCTGGTGGTTGTGGTGTTGCTGGCGATCACCGGGGCGATGGTGGTGCCGATGTTCTTCGGGATGGGCGGCGTGCAGGCGATGTCCGCTTCCCGGGTGATCGCCTCGGACCTCCAGTACGCCCAGAACGTTGCGGTGACCTCTCAGGAGCCGGTGACGGTGACGTTCAACACCACGGGGGAAACGTACCAGTTGTCTAACGCAAGTGGTCCGTTGAAACACCCGATGACTAACGCAGACTACCTGGTTGATCTTCGGGGTCAGGACGGATTTGACCAACTGAACATTGTCTCGGCGAGCTTCCAGGGCAGCGCGAGCGTCACGTTTGACGAACTGGGCTCTCCGGACAACGGCGGGTCGGTCACACTGCAAGGCGGCTCGGAGGTATACCAGGTCGCGGTGGCCCCGGTCACCGGGACGGTGACGGTAGCGGGACCTTAAGAGAGCAGGTCGGGCATGCTTGGCAATCTACTACATCGAGGCCATTGGCCCATTGCCCTGGACCTTGGCAGCGACAGCATCAAGATGCTCCAGATGCAGCCCGGGTCCGGGGGCCTGGCGGTCCGGGCGTGCGCCCGGTGGCGGCTTCCGGTGACGGCGCCGCGCGAGGGCGAGGCGTGGCGGCAACTGGTCTCCGGGGCCGTGCGAGAGATGTTCCGCAAGGGGGCCTTCCGGGGCAATCGGGTGATCTCGGCCCTCTCGTGCGACCAACTGAAGATCAAGAACATCCGCGTGCCGCACCAGCCCGACGGCGACTGGGATGAGATCGTCCACGGGGAGGCGTCCGAGCGGTTCGGGTACCGCTTCGCGCCCGGGGAGCTGTTCTACCTCCAGGCCGGCAGCGTTCGGCAGGGGCAGGACACCTACCAGGAGGTCATTCTCCTGGGCGCGCCCAGCGAGGTGGTCGAGGACCACTACGCGCTGCTGGTGGACATGGGCCTGACGCCCGTGCATATCGACGCCGAGCCGCTGGCGATGTTTCGCCCGTTCGAGCGCCGGCTTCGCCGCAGCGCGGATGAGAACTGCATCAGCGTGGTGGTGGACATCGGGCACACGGCGGCCAAGGTGATCGTCGCCCGCGGTCGGAATCTGCTTCTGATCAAGCGGATCGGCATCGGCGGGCGGGACCTCGCCGACGCGGTGGCCAAGCAGTTGAGCCTTCCGTACGAGGAGGCGGTGGACCTCCGGATGCAGATGCTCCGAGACCAGGCCCGTCTTCAAGACGACGCGAAGGCGGACTCGGACCCCGCCGCGAGGGACCCCATCTCGGTCAACTGGATGATCGTGGACGCGATCCGCGGGCAGGTGGAGGAACTGGCCCGGGAGATCGCCCTGTGCCTTCGCTACTGCTCGGTGACCTTCCGGGGCTTGCGGGCGAGGGAGGTCACGTTGACCGGCGGGCAGGCGTACGACGCGGAGATGGTGAAGATGCTCGGCGAGCAGTTGGGCGTGCCCTGTGAGGTCGGCCGACCCCTGAAGGGCATCGACCTGTCGGCGGTGGACTTGGGCAGCGACCGGCGGACCATGCTCGCGGAGTGGGGCGTGTGCACGGGACTGGCGCTGCGTGCCAGGGAGTGCGAACGGACAACCCGGAAGAGGGACCATGAAGGACATCGACTTTCTGCCTGATCGAATCTGCGTCCAACGGGCCCGCCGCAGACGGCTGACCGTCCAGGGGTACATGCTGGCGGCCTGCATGGTGGGGCTGTGCGTGCTGGGCTTTGTGCTGCAAGGGCGTGTGGCACAGGCGCAAGAGGAGTTGGGTCTGCTCAGCAGCCGTACGGGGGGCATCGAGCGGCAGCTTCGCCTGAGAGAGGATATGGAGTCCCAGTTAGGCGACTTGATGATCAAGAAACGGATCGAGGAGCAACTGGGCCGACGGGTCGGGACGCTGGACGTCCTGGGCGAGCTCCAGCGCGTGATGCCCGAGAGCATGACGCTCATCACGTTGACGATGGAGACGGTCGAGGTGCAGGAGGAGATCAAGCCGGCCGAGGGCGCCGGCGCGTCGGCCCGGGCGCGGGCCCGGAACGGCTTGGGCGCCAGCTACCGGACGGTGAAGCGCGTCCGCCTGCTGCTGACGGGCATGGCCCCGACCGACGTGGACGTGGCGAACTTCATCGGACTGCTAGCCGCCAGCCCGGTGTTCGAGGACGTCAACATGGGCTATGCGCGGAACATCACGTTCCGGTCGCGCGACGCAAGGAAGTTCCAGGCCAGTTGTTTCCTGGCCCGGTGATCTCCGCGGGGAGGACAAAGCGTGAAGCAATCAACGCGAGACAGCCTGATCGTGCTCGGCCTTCTCCTTGCCATCGTCGTCGTGGCGACGGTGGTGGTATACGCCCCGCAGATGCGGGAGGTCGCTCGCCTCAAGGCCGAGATCGCCGAGCAGGAGCTGCACCTCGCGGACTGCGCCGAGAAGGCCCGGGGGGTGCCGATGCTGGTTCGCGACGTCCGGGAGATGCGCGCGCGGTACAGCAACTTCGATCGCCGGCTGCCGCAGAAGAAAGAGCTCGGGGGGTTCCTTCGCGAGATCAGCGGCAATGTCTCGGAGGGCAACCTCTGGAACCACGTGATCGAGCCGGGCAATCCCACACGGACCCGGCTGTTCAACACGCTACCCATCACGCTGCGATTCCAGGGCTCGTACCTCGCGCTGGCGAGGTTTCTTCGGAAGCTGGGGGCGATGGAGCGGCTGACGCAGATCCAGCGCCTGCACGTTTGCGGGCGGAATGAAGCCAGCCGGGACTCCAAGGGCCCGGAGAAGGTCGATGTCGAGCTCCTGATGAACATCTACTTCACCGAGAGTTAGCGAGGCTCCCATGGCCAGACAACACACCCGGAACCTGGGCACGTGGGCACGGATACAACGCGAGATACGCCGCGACCCGAAGAAAGCGTGGGTCCTCGGCACGCTGTTGGTCCTGCTGGGGGGAATCTGCGCGTGGGAGGTTGTTAGCCGGATCGGGCCCGCCACGGCCGGGGCGGCCACGCCCCGCCCGGCGGGAGTGGCGGAGCGCGCCGACGCGCCCGACCCACAGGACGGGGACGTCTCCCCGTGGGGTGGGGCCACGCCGGCCACCGGGCCGGCGCTGTCCGCGCCGGCAAGCCGTAGCGTGGACCGCGACCTGTTCACGCCCAACCCGGTGTACTTCCCGCCCCATCGGCCGGGCAAGGCGGTGGCAAAGGTCCTCAACGACGGGCCGACCAGCGAGGAGCGGGAGAAGGCCAGACGCCGCGACGTGCAGGCCCAGGCCCAGTCGCTGGCGCTGCAGAGCACGGTAATCGGCGCGGAGCCGACGGCCATCGTGAACGGGCGCGTACTTCGCGCCGGCGAATGGATCAACGCGTTCCGCGTCGTTGAAATCACGACGTATCGCTGTGTCGTGGAGAAAGACGGCGTTCAGGTAGCGCTGGAGCTCAGTAAGTAATCGGAAGCGCGCCTTCGGAGGCGCCGTGCCGAAAAACGAGAGCCGGCTGCTGGCGAGGCAGTCGAGGAAGGAGATGCACAATGGACAGGGCCAAGAAGTGTGAGTCCCTCAAGAGATGGATGACCCCGGTCGTCGGATGGGTCTGTGCGATGGCGATGGTGGCTTCGGCGCAGACAACGCCGCCCGCCAGCGCTCCCGCCGTGGAAAGCGGGACGACCCGGATCGCGGTCACACGGCCGGGCACGTTCGAGATTCACGTCCAGGGGGCCGATCTCCGCGGCGTCCTGCAGTTGCTCAGCACGCAGGGCAAACGCAACATCATCGCGACCAAGGAAGTTCAGGGCACGGTCACCGCCGACCTGTACGGCGTGACTTTCGAGCAGGCCCTCACCGCCGTGCTGGCCTCGAGCGGGTTCGACTTCGTCGAGGAGGACGGCTTCATCTACGTCCACACGCCCGAGCAGAAAGCGGCGATCCTCAAGTCCAAGATCGAGCCGGTCGTTCGGGCGTTCCGCCTGTCGTACCTGCTCGCGGTCGACGCGCAAACCCTGGTCGCCCCGGCGCTGTCGGAGACGGGCTCGGTGGCGGTCAGTCCGGCTGCAAAGGTGGGGATCACGGAAAGCCAGACCGACACGGGGGGCAACGAATACGCCTCGGAGGACGTGCTGGTCGTTCGCGACCTTCCCAAGCGGGTGGAGGCGGTGGAGAAGCTCCTGCAGGAGTTGGACGTCAAGCCCCAGCAGGTCCTCGTCGAAGCGACCATCCTCAGCGCCGAGCTGAGGGAGTTCAACAAGCTGGGCATGAACTTCAACGTGCTCGCCGGCGTGGATTTCCAGGACGTCGGCTTCTCGTGGAACACCACGGGGAACGCCGCCCACACTTCCGCGGTCGTCACCGACGCCCAGGCAAGCGGCATGAACTTCCGGACCGACTTCACGCCGATCAACGGCGGGGTGACGCTCGGCGTGTTCGGCAGCGACGTGGCCTTCTTCATCACCGCGCTGGAGACCGTCACCGACGTGACCGTCCTGGCCAACCCCAAGCTGCTCGTGATGAACAAGCAGCGAGGAGAGGTGATGGTTGGCCGGCGCGACGGGTACCTGACCACCACGCTGACGGAGAACACCGCCACCGAGACCGTCGAGTTCCTGGAAACGGGCACCCGGCTGCTGGTCCGGCCCTATATCGCCTCCGATCACCACATCCGCCTGGAGCTTCACCCGGAGGATTCCGACGGCAGCGTCGATGGCGGCCTGCCCAGCGAGACGACTACCGAGATCACCTCGAACGTGTTGGTCCGCGACGGTCACACCATCATCATGGGCGGCCTGTTCCGGGAGAACACGTCCCTGGGCAAGAGCCAAGTGCCGTTGCTGGGCAACATCCCGTACCTCGGCAGCCTGTTCCAGACCAACAACGACAGCACCGAGAGGGACGAGGTGATCATCCTGATCACGCCGCACATCGTCGACCAGGCCGTCGACGAGGCCGTGAGCGAGCAGATCAAGGACGACACCGAGCGCGTCCGCATCGGCCTGCGGAACGGGCTGAAGTGGTGGGCCAACGACCGTCTCGCCCAGAGACACTTTCGCTCGGCGAAGGAAGCGATGCGCTCCGGAGACCAGGAGAAGGCCCTGTGGCTGCTGGACCTGACGCTGGCGCAGACGCCCAAGATGATCGAGGCCATCCGCCTGAAGGAACGGCTGACGCGGAAGGCGTTCTGGGCGGACGAGGCCCGCACCTCCACCGTCCGGTTCGCCATCCAGCGCATGATCATGCAGGACCTCGGCAAGCCCGTGGAAGGGATCCTCGCGCCGTCCGCCAAGCCCGCCAACGCCGAGGGGCTTGACCCCGAGGTTCGCAAGGCCTTCGGGATTCAGCCTCGCGTCCTCCCGGAATTGCCCGGCACGGACGATGCGCCCGTCTCGGCTCCCGAGGTCCCCGCGCCGAGAGTGCCCCAGCCTGCCGCTGCCCCGGAGACGAAGCCCTGAGGACCGGCGGCAACCGCCCCCTTTTTTGCCCACCGATGTTAATATGCGAGTTCTAAGAAACATGGGTAAGACATTGATCCCGCATGGGAGGTCAGCCATGCTGAGATGGCTCCTGGCGGCAACAGTCCTCGCCGTGGCGAGCGGTTGCGAGAGCGTGGACTTCAGCAACAAGAAGGAAGATGCCCAGAAGCGGTGGTTCAACGCTCGCTCGCGCGTCTTGTACCGCTTGGCGCAGAACCGGTTCTCGGCGGGGCAGTTGGACAAGGCGGCCGAGTCGGTCAAGCAAGCCCTCGTGCTGCAGGCCGAGTTCCCCGAGGCCGAGCTGCTGATGGCAAAGATCCAGATCGAGCAGGGACGCTACTCCCTGGCCGTTAAGCGACTTACGGCGTTCGAGAAGGACCATCCGAACTCCAGTGAGCTGGCCTACCTTCTGGGCGCCGCCCAGGAGAAGGGCGGGATGCTGGAGGAGGCCTTGGCCAGCTACCGACGGGCCTATGCCCTGGACGAGTCGAACCTCTCGGCCGTCAAGGCGGCGGCCGAGGTGCTGGTGGAGATGGGGCACGTACGCCGGGCCCGGACGCAGATCGACAGCTACCTGCCCAAGGCCGGGGAAGATGCCGGCATGTACGAGTTGGCGGGGCGTCTGGCGGCGATGACGGGGGACCATTCGCAGGCCGTCGAGCACTATCAGCGCGCCTGTGACCTGGACGCACAGAACCACCGTTATCTCGAGATGCTCGGCCGGTCGCAGTACCGAGCGGAGCGATACGCCGAGGCGGTGGACACCCTGACGGAGTTGATGGCGCGGAGGGACCACAAGGCTGAGACGTGGGCCTTCCTGATGCTGGGGGACTCGTACTTGGCATTGGGCAAGGCCCACAAGGCCTTCGACGCCTACTTCTCCGCCAGTGAGCAGACGCCGGACGAGCCCGGGATATGGGTGGCGCTGGCGCGGGCGGCACTGGCCATGGGCGATGCGGAGCGGTCCGTCCTGTCGGCTCGGACGGCCCTGCGGCTGGCGCCCGCGCACGTCGACGCCGCCCTGCTGTTGGGCTACGCCCTGCTCCGCAAGGGCGAGTCTGCCGAGGCCGTCGGGACGCTCAAGGCCGCCGCGATCGCCCATCCCGACAACGCCACCGTTCGCTGCCTGCTGGGGCGCGCACACGCGGCTGCAGGAAACGAGGCCGATGCGATCCGGTCCTACACGGAGGCCCTGCGCATCGACCCGGGCAACGTGGTGGCCCGGCACCTTCTCAGCGCCGCCGGGGGCCGGGAACTGTCGAAGGCGGACTGATCGAGACGAGAGCCGTTCCGGCGCCCAGGGGAGGAGGGCGCCGGCGAAGACGAGGGCTTGGAGGGCTGCACCTGTGACCGCCGCGAAACGAGTAGGACTGGCCAGTCTGGCCGTTATTCTGCTGGGCACGTGCGCGGCGTACTACGCCGCAGTTCTGATCATCACCAACCCGGACGTGCCCGATGCCCGCCTGGGCTACGCCATCCCCGGACTGCTCGCCGGGCTGACCGTGATGATCCTCATGGCCTTCCGACGTCGGGTGCACCAGACGGCGGGCTCGATCGCGGCACAGCTACATCTCATGGCGGAGAACGACGAGATCGAGCCCATCGCCGTGGACGAGGGCGACGAGTTGGCCGAGGTGTCCGCCCGCCTGAACCAGTTCCTCAAGCAGGCCCACGAGCAGCGGGAGCGCCTCCGCAGCGAGAACCGCGACCTCCAGATCCAGGCGCGGGTCGCCGCCGCCGAGAAGCACCATACCGAGGCGATCATCTTCTCGATCTCCGACGCGGTGATCGTGACCAATCGCTTCGACGAGCTGCTGCTGGCCAACGAGGCCGCCGAGAGCCTGCTGGGCTTCAAGCTGGCGACGTCGGTTCGAAAGAACATCGACCGGATCCTGTCGGACAGCACGCTGGTGCGGCTGATTCGAGAGATGCGCAGCCACGGGGCCAACGCCTCCAAGAAGGTCGTCGAGCACTGCATCGAGCACCGGGGCTCTCCGCGGACGTTCACCATCACGCTGAGCTGCGTGCTCGGCGGCGAGGAGGCCTCGGGCGTGGTGGCCGTTCTGCACGACGTGACGCGCGAGAAAGAGATCGCGCGAATGAAGACGGACTTCGTCTCAAACGTCTCGCATGAGCTGAAGACACCGCTGGCGTCGATCAAGGCCTACATCGAGATGCTCATCGACGGGGAGGCCGAGGACGAGGCCACCCAGAGCGAGTTCTACGAGATCATCTCCACGGAGACCGACCGCCTGCACCGCCTGATCGAGAACATCCTGAACATTTCGCGGATCGAGTCGGGCGTGGTGAAGGTCGTGCGGGAGCCGATCGGCCTTCCCGGCGTGGTCAAGCAGATCCTCGACGTGGCCGCCCCGCAGGCCCGGTTGAAGGACATCCGCCTCGAGGGGCAGATTCCCCCTGTCTACAGCCAGGTCGAGGCCGATCACGACATGATCTACCAGGCCGTGATGAACCTGGTTTCCAACGCCATCAAGTACACCCCGCCGGGCGGGTCGATCACGGTGAGCGTGGAGGTCGACGAGCAGCAGAACGTCACGCGCTGCCGCATTTGCGATACGGGCGCGGGGATCGCGGCTGAGGAGTTGCCGCACATCTTCGACAAGTTTTACCGGGTCCGCGCGAACAACAAGATGGCGAAGGGCACGGGCCTGGGGCTTTGCCTGGTCAAGCACATCGTCGAGACGGTTCACGACGGGAAGCTGTCGGTGCAGAGCGAGGAAGGTCGGGGCAGCACGTTCACGATCGAGCTGCCCATTCTTCAGTAGCGGTCGCCCCGGCGGGGCGGTTGGGCCCGGCGGGCTGGAACGGAGGAGTATTCCGATGAGCGAGAAGATCCTGGTGGCGGACGATGAGGCCCACATCCTTCACGTGGTGTCGATGAAACTCCGCAACGCGGGATTTGAGGTCATCACCGCGGTGGACGGCGAGGAAGCCCTGGAGCTGTGTGTCTCCGAGCTGCCCGACCTGCTGATCACCGATTTCCAGATGCCGTTTCTCAGCGGACTGGAGTTGTGCAAGCGCCTGCGGTCCCTGGACGAAACGCGGCACATTCCCGCCATGATGCTGACGGCGCGCGGGTTTGACATCGAGCCGGAGGAGATGAGTGAGGCGGGGATAGCGGCCGTGCTGGCCAAGCCCTTCTCTCCGCGGGAAGTCCTTCAGAACGTCCAACAACTGTTGGAGGGGGCGACGGCCTCGGTGCCGGCGGAGTCAGCATGACGGCGGTTCAGACAAGTCGATCCCCCGCCCTGTGCGGCATGGCGCGGATGTTCCTGGGCCTTCGGGCGCGGATGGAGTCCCTCGGCCTGAATTTCACGGTCTGGGACCAGGAGGGCCGCCTCTTCGGCGAACCCCATGGCACGTGCACGTTCTGCCAGACCATGCACGGGGCCGGGGCGCCGTGCATGGAGCATCTGTCGGCCGTCGCGCATGAGGCGGTCGATCGCGACGCGGGCACGTGGCGGGAGACCTCCTGCGGGTGCTGCGTGATGGCCACACCCATCCGCCACCGCCGGCGGACCATCGGGGCTGTGGGCGTGTGCTACCCCACCGACCGTTGGCTGGACGAGGAGCACCTCGCCCGCCGGTGCGACGCGCTGCGGCTGGACCGACGGGTCATGGAATCGCTCGCGCGGTCGGCCTCCGGGCGTTCGGCGGCGGAGGCCGAACGACTGCTGCCGATGGTCGAGTGGCTGCTGGAGGAGGAACAGTCGCTCCACACGGCCCGGGGGGAGTTGGAGACGCTCTCCACGAACCTCGCGAACACCTATGAGGAGTTGAGCCTTCTCTACAGCATCAGCGGCTCGATGAAGGTCACCCAGCAGCCGCAGAACTTCCTCCTCCAGGTCTGCCGGGAGCTGCGGGAGGTGATGAACCTCTCCGCAGCCGCGGCGATCATCTACGAGCACCCGCCGGCCATTCCGGAGGACATCGTCGTCGTCGCGGGGGACGTGGACCTGACGGCGGAGCAGATCCAACTGCTGGTCTCGACGCACATTGCCCGCAAGGTCCAGCGGGACAAGAGGCCCCTGGTCGACAACCAGTTCGTCTGGCGGTCGCACCCCGCCCTGGCGCAAAGCATCTGCAACCTGATGGCCGTGCCGCTGGTTTCGGACCAGTCGCTGGGCGTGCTGTTGGGGCTCAACAAGAAGGCGGGCGATTTCAACAGCGTCGACATCAAGCTGATGAGCTCGGTCGGCAGCCAGTCGGCGGTCTTCATGGCCAACAACCTGCTGTACGCCGACTTGCAGGAACTGCTCATGGGCGTCTTGCACGCCCTGACGGCCACGATCGACGCGAAAGACCCGTACACGTGCGGCCATTCGCACCGGGTGGCGGAGATCTCGAAGTGCCTGTCGGAGAAGCTCAAGCTGCCCGGCGAGAAGGTCCAGCAGATCTACCTGGCGGGGCTGTTGCACGACATCGGGAAGATCGGGGTCTCGGAGCGGACGCTGTGCAAGCCGGGCAAGCTGACGGACGAGGAGTACGAGGAGATCAAGAAGCACCCGGGGATCGGCGCGAAGATCCTGGGGGGCATCCGCCAACTCGATGACATTCTGGGGGGTATCCTCTGCCACCACGAGCGCTATGACGGGCGCGGCTACCCGCAGGGGCTGTGCGGCAAAGACGTGCCGCTCGAGGCCCGGATCATCGGCCTGGCCGATTGTTTCGACGCGATGACCTCCGACCGGACCTACCGCGGGGCCCTCCCGCTGGAGGCCGTGATCGACGAGATCCGCACGCACGCCGGCACGCAGTTTGACCCCGAGGTGGTGGAGAAGTTCCTGACCCTCGACCTGGAAGGGTTCCTGGACGAGCTCCGTCAGCCCGCGGAGACCGTCTTTCCCGTCACCATCGGGCAGGAGGCAGGCAAATGAACATCGCGAGCGAAAGCTACGGGCACGCCGTCATCCTCAACCTCAAGGGCGAGATGACCGAGGACGCGCTCGGGCCGCTCCGGCAAGCGGTCGAACACCAGTTGGAAAGCGCCGAGGTGGTCGACATCGTGCTGAATCTCGAGCAGGTGCCGTTCATCGACAGCGTCGTCCTGGAGTACCTGCTGGACCTCGGGGACCGCCTGGCCGATCGGTTCGGGCAGGTGAAGCTGCTGAAGGTCGATCCCAACGTGCTCCTGATCCTGGAGATCACGCGCCTCCGCTCGACCTTCGAGATTTTCCAGGACGCGCCGGAAGCCGTCAAGGCCATCGAGGCGTGACCCCTGTCGGGGAGGGAAGCCATGATCGTTAACGCCACACAGAAACTGCAACTGGGGCAGTTGCTGATCGACCAGGGCGCCCTGACCGAGGAGCAATTGACCCACGCCCTGTCGTACCAGAAGGACACCGGGGACAGTCTGCTGCTCGGGGAGGTGCTCCGCAAGCTCGACCTGTGCACCGAGGAGGACATCATGCAGGCGCTGGCCAGCGCCTACGGCGTGCCCTTCGCGCGAATCTCCCCGAGGGTCGTCGATCCGAAGGTGATGGACGTCCTGCCCAGGGACTTCCTGGAGCGCCACGGCGTCCTGCCTCTCTTCAAGGTCCGCAATCACCTGGCGATGGCCATCAACGAGCCGGCCAACGTGTTCCTGCTCGAGGAGATTGGCCGCCTCACCGGCTGCGACGTCATGGTGGTCTGCGCGATCGCCCGCGACATCCGGGCCACGCTGGACACGCATCTCCCGGCCGCCAACGTCTTTGTGATCGATGACATCATCGACGACTTCGATTCCACGGACCTGGCAATCGTCGAAGAGAAGATCGAGGACATCACCGATTTCGAGGAGATGGCCGAGGGCTCGCCGGTCATCAAACTGGTCAACTACCTGATCTACAACGCGGTCCGGGAGGGGGCCTCGGACATCCACATCGAGCCGGACGACAGCTCGCTGCGGGTCCGGTACCGCATCGACGGGCGGCTCTACGAGAAGCTCCGCCCGCCGTACAAGATGCTCCCCGCCATTTCCAGCCGCATCAAGATCATGGCCAACATGGACATCGCCGAGCGGCGGCTCCCGCAGGACGGCGGCATCCACGTAATGATGAACAACCGCCCGATCGACCTGCGGGTGAGCACGATGGCGGGGCAGTTCGGCGAGAAGGTGGTCATCCGGATCATCGACAACCGCAACGTGCTGGTGAACCTGGAGAAGCTCGGGTTTGACTACGAGATGCTCAAGCAGTGGCGGCGGGTCGTCTCCCTGCCCAACGGCATCGCCCTGGTCACCGGGCCGACGGGCAGCGGCAAGAGCACGACGCTGTACGGATCGCTTCGGGAGATCAACAGCGACGAGGTGAACATCTGCACCGTGGAGGACCCCGTCGAATTCAACCTGCCCTGGGTCAACCAGTTCCAGGTGAACGAGAAGGCCGGGTTCACCTTCGCCTCGGCGCTGCGGAGTCTGCTGCGGCAGGACCCCGACGTGATCATGGTCGGGGAGATCCGCGACGGCGAGACCGCGCGAATCTCCGTGCAGGCCGCCCTCACCGGGCACCTCGTCCTGACGACGCTGCACACCAACGACGCGCCGAGCGGCGTGACCCGCCTGCTGAATATCGGCATCGAGCCGTACCTGGTGGCCGCGTCGCTCGAGGCGATCCTCGCCCAGCGCCTCGTGCGGAAGATCTGCACGCACTGCAAGGAGCCGTTCGAGCCGCCGATCAACGTCCAGCGCGCCATCGCGCGGGCCGTCGGAGACGTCGACACGTTCTACCAGGGCGCCGGGTGCGGCAAGTGCCGCAACACCGGGTTCTCCGGGCGCATCGGGATCTACGAGCTGCTGATGGTGACCGACGGCGTGCGGGAGTTGATCGCGAGGAACGCCTCCATCAACGAGCTCCGGTCGCGGGCGAAGGAATGCGGGATGATCACCCTCCACCAGGACGGGATGTCCAAGGTCAAGGCCGGGCTGACCACGGTTGAGGAGGTCTTCCGTGTCACGGCGGGTTGAAGGCCAAACGCGGCCGCGGCCGCGCCCCGGGTCGAAGGAGCCGAAACCGATGACTGAATCCGTCTACCAGACCAAGCAGCGGCGCGCGTGGCGGGAAGGCAAGGGCCGGCTGGTGGTGCAGCCGTCCGCCCGGCACGAGCCGACGCCGCCTCCCGTGGCATGTGTTGCACGCGACCGGCTGCGCCGCGACGACGTGATCTACTTCACAACCCAACTGGCGGTGATGATCGAGACGGGCGTCACGTTGGCCGAGGCGCTGGACGCCATCGCCGACCAGGCGCGCGACCCCGAGTTCAAGGCCGTCACCGCCGACCTGTCCGAGCAGGTCAAGAGCGGGGTGGAGTTCTCGGCCGCCCTGGAGCGCTACCCGCGATCCTTCGGGCAGTTGTTCATTGCCCTGATGCGGGCGTCCGAGGTGTCGGGGACGATGTCGCAGATGCTCCAGCGAGCCTGCGACTACCTCGCCCAGGAGCGGGAGACGGTCAAGCGCGTCAAGGGGGCGATGATCTATCCCATCTGCATGCTCAGCTTCTGCACGCTGGTCGTGATCGGGCTGCTGATCTTCATCCTGCCTCGATTCGAGCGAATCTATGCCGGCAAGGGGGCGGTCTTGCCGGGTCCGACACGCCTCCTGCTGGCGCTCAGCCACGGGATGGCTGACTACTGGTACCTCGTCCTCACCGGCGCGGTCGGCGCGGTCGTGGGGGCGGTGGCGTTCCTCCGCTCTCCGAGGGGCAGGGAGTTCATGGACACCGTCCGAGTCCGTATGCCCGTCGTCGGCAAGATGTACCGCAAGGCGTACCTCGCGCGGTCGCTGCGGACGATGGCCACGATGGTCTCCTCCGGCGTCAGCCTGCTCGACGGGCTGGAGATCACCGCCGGCGTGGCGGGCAACCGCCACTTCTCGGCCATCTGGGACGCGGTGGCCGCCCAGGCCAAGGTGGGCACGAGCCTGTCCGACGAGCTCGCCAACCACGCCCTGATCCCGGGCACGGTGGTCCACATGGTCGCCGCCGGGGAGAAGACCGGGCAACTCGCCAAGGTGATGGACCGCGTGGCCGACTTCTGCGAGGACGAGCTGAAGATCGCCGTCAAGGCCGTTACCAGCCTCATCGAGCCGCTGATGATCATCCTCATGGGCTGCATCATCGGCGGAATCGCCATGGCCCTGCTCCTGCCGGTCTTCAGCCTCTCCAAGCTGCTGCACTGAGGGTCGGCAAGTCTCATTGGCCCTCTGGGCGACAGGGGGTACAATGTCGCGATGGCCAAGCGCGATTACTACGACGTGCTGGGCGTGAAGCGCAACGCCTCGGCGGACGAGATCCGCGCCGCGTTCCGCGCGCTTGCCCGCAAGTACCACCCGGACGTCAACAAGGCCCCCGACGCGGAGGCGAAGTTCCGCGAGGCGTCCGAGGCCTACGAGGCCCTTTCCGACCCCGAGAAGCGGAAGATCTACGACCGCTTCGGGCACCAGGGCCCGGGCCCGGGTCCGCGGGGCGGGGGGGGGCATCCCGGCGGGGCGGGCGTCCCGGTCGACTTTGGCGACCTCTTCGGGGGTCTCGGAGGCGGCTTTGCGGGCATGAGCCTGAAGGACATCCTCAACAGCCTGCGAGACCGGGCGTCCGGGGGGCGCGCGCGGCGCCGGCCGGCGCGAGGGGCCGACAGCGAATCCCACCTGACGCTGGACTTCATGCAGACGGTCCGGGGAACGGCGACGCGGCTTCGCATCCGCCGGCCCGGTCCGGACGGCGCGCCGCACGAGGAGACGATCGAGGTCAAGATCCCCCCCGGCGTCCAGGAGGGCTCGAAGGTTCGCGTCCGCGGCAAGGGCCAGGCGGGCGGGCGAGAGGCGGGGGACCTGTACATCCTCGTCCACGTCCGCCCGCACCCGTACTTCCGCAGGGAAGGCGACGATATCCAGGTGACCGTGCCGATCAGCATCGCCGAGGCGGCGCTCGGCGCGAAGGTAGACGTGCCCACCCTCGACGGGCTGACGACCGTCACGATCCCGCCCGGCACGGCCAGCTCCCAGCGCCTGCGGCTTCGCGGCAAGGGCGTTCGCCGACCGGGCAAGGAGCCGGGCGACCTCTACGTCGAGATCGACATCATTCCGCCCAAAGACCCGACGCCCCAGCAGCGGGAGTGCCTCCAGCGGCTCGCAGAGATCAGCAAGGACGATCCGCGCTCGCGATGCCCGTGGACCTGACGCAGCCGCCCGGCGAGCTGCTCAGCCCGACCCGTGCCCCGCGGCGCAGGGAGGTCGCCATGGCCAACGGCATCCTGATGGAAATGACGATCGACCAGGTCCGGGCGTTCCGCACGGAGGTGGTGGTGATCGGCCTGGCGTCGGTCGAGCCCCACGGGCCGGCCCTGCCCTACGGGACGGACCACTACCAATGCGACGCGGCCGTGCGGGGCGGCGTGCTCCGGGCCAACGCCCGCGGCGCGCGGGCCCTGATGTACCCCACGCTGCCGGTGGGCAACAACGTCAACTTCCAGGCGTTCCCATTTGCCTGCCGCGTCGGCGTGCAGACGCTGATGCGCGTTCTCTCGGACGTCATCGAGGCCCTGGAGGCCGACGGGGTGCGGAAGATCGTGCTGTTCAACGGGCACGGGGGCAACACCGACGCGATCCGGGCTGCACTGCGAGCCCACGCCGGCGCGCATCGTCCCGGGGAGGGGGCCTTCGTGTGCATGACGTCGGGCCCGCCGGGCCTGGAACGCCCGCCCCTCGTCGAACAGCCCAGCGACCACGGGGGGGAGTCGGAGACCTCCCGCATGCTCCACCTGCGGGGAGACCTCGTTCGGTCCGACAGAATCGGCGTCTGCCCGTTCGGTACGCTGGCCGTCGACGCCCTTGCCGCCGGCGGGGTGCACTTCGTTCGCCCGTGGCACGGGCATGTGCCCGCCAGTGCGGGCGGAGACGCCACCGCCGCATCCGCCGAGAAGGGCCGGGCCCTCCTGGAGGCCGAGGCCGAGCACCTCGCCGCCCTTCTCGTCCAACTCACCGAAGCCGACTGGACGGACGCTTTCCCCTACACGCAGGGGACAGACCTCACCTGAGATCAGGGGCGGGCCGCCGCCGGGCGCGTGGCGGCCGATTGGTGGCGGAAGATGCGAACGTCGGTTGGGCGGATCGTCACCGTCAGGAGCCCGCCGGGGCGGTAGACCAGGTCGTCGGCGAGGACTTGCTCCCGCCGCCAGTAGACCGGGCAGACGCCCGCGGCAGGACAGGACCACGTGCCGGTGCGGCGCGCCGTGACGACGGTGAGCGGTCCCGTGCGGCGGGCGAGCACGGCCTTCGGCCCGGAAGCCAGCCTTGCCACGGCAACGGCGCCACAACCGGACAGCGCCAGCACGACGGCGATGCGGGCCGCCGGGCTGCGGAGGAACAGCGCGCCGCCCAGCGCCACGGCAAACCCGGCCCCCGCGAGCAGGACGGTGCGGGGCAGCCACGTGGGCCAGTGGGGCAGGTCTTCGAGCGACTCCAGGTAGCTGCCGCGGTCGATCAGCTTCTCCCGAGCGGTTTCCACGGCGGCGACGTCTTGAAACGTCACAGGCACCTCCCGCCGGAGCAGCGGGGGGGCGTCCGCACGGACCGCGGGCAGAAGCCCCACGACGTAGGTTTCCTGGACGGACAGGGCCAGGACGCGGACGCGGAGCGTGGCCCTGGTTCCCGGCGCGGCGGCGAGGGGGTAGAGCCCGGCGGGTCCGCCCGCTTTCGGGCGGATGCGGACCGCCTGCACCACGGTGGGCAGCTCGCCGTTCGGGTCCGCCAGGTGCAGGTCGACAGGCAGGAACCCGTCGGGGCTCGGCGGGGCGTCGGCAACGGGCGTAAGGTGCACCGCGACCTCGCCCGGCGCGCCGGGCGCGAGCAGCAGGACCAGGGCCAGGGCTGTGTCCGGCGTCATGGGCTCTCGACCATTCGTTTGGCTCGCAGCAGCTCGCCGACGGACCACGCCTGGGCGATACAGCCGCGGGGCGCGTGCGGCGGGTCGCCGTCGAAGATCTCGCTGACGTATC
>Ga0272441_10005033_pt1 | contig 23362 bp, 22 predicted proteins | sample SSMProp6N_FD_193582 | JGI IMG/M metagenome (GOLD analysis project Ga0272441, IMG submission 193582) | Marine sediment archaeal communities from Little Sippewissett salt marsh, Falmouth, MA, United States - SSM-Prop-6N | ecosystem: Environmental > Aquatic > Marine > Wetlands > Sediment ...
ACGAAGCATCCCTTACCGCCTTGTGGAAAAAGTACAAGACGCGCATGGAGAGCTTCGATACGACCCGTGAATGGGAAAAGTCAGTTATCATCTTTTTCATTATTAATGCCGTCAGGGTGAAGAACCAGATCTTCAATGACCAGGTGACAAAACAGCAGACCAAGCCGCCGGAACACAAGAAAACTCCCAAAGACATATCCTACCTGAAACGTATCAAATAATGAAGAAAAAGGCCGCCCTCGCCCGCATCGATGAATTACGCAAACTCGTAACCTACCATAATTCACTGTACTATCAGTTTGATAGCCCGGAAATATCGGACACTGACTATGACGCCCTCATGCGGGAGCTTGTGGAACTCGAGGAGTCATGGGCGAATGACATCGATGTGGCGACTTCGCCCACGCAGCGTGTCGGTGCGCCTCCTCTCGAAAAGTTCGCGACCTTTACCCACTTATCTCCCATGCTGAGTCTCGCAAATGCCTTCAGTGAGGACGATATCCGCGCCTTTGACGAGCGCATCGCCCGCACCCTGGGGGAAAAGGGTGTTTCCTATGTAGTGGAGCCAAAACTCGACGGCGTGGCGGTCAATCTTCTGTATGAAAACGGACTTCTTGTTACGGGAGCAACCCGGGGTGACGGATATACCGGTGAAAACGTAACCCGCAACCTTAAAACGATTCGTTCCCTTCCCCTGTCACTTGATGGAGAAAAGGGTGTGCCGATTCCCCGACGAATAGAAATCAGGGGTGAGGTGTATATTGCCGTCACGGGGTTCCGGAAGCTCAACGCCGCACGAAACGAAGAAGGTCTTGAACCCTTTGCCAACCCCCGAAACGCCGCTGCGGGTTCATTGCGGCAACTCGATTCACGGATTACGGCTGCCCGTCCACTCGATATTTTCTGCTATGCTGCAGGTATCGTTGAGGGAGTTGACATCACCTGCCAGTGGGAATTCCTCGCCACATTGAAGGCGTGGGGACTTCCCGTTAATCCCTCTATAGAACGCGCGGTCACTGTCGATGACTGTATTGCTTATTACCGCACAATGATGGAAGGACGGGATAATCTTCCCTATGAGATCGATGGCATCGTCATCAAGGTCGACGATTTTGACAGCCAGTCTCGGCTGGGGGCGATATCGCGGAATCCCCGGTGGGCCGTCGCCTGCAAATTTCCGCCCTCCCAGTCCACGACGATTATCGAGAACATTACCGTTCAGGTGGGGAGAACGGGTGTTCTGACACCGGTGGCAACGATGAAACCGGTGGATATCGGGGGTGTAACCGTTACGCATGCAACCCTTCATAATCAGGATGAAATCGACAAGAAAGATATTCGCGTCGGCGATACCGTGGTTGTTCAGCGTGCCGGAGATGTCATACCCCAGGTGGTGAAAGTTGTTGAAGAGAATCGAAACGGTACCGAGCAACCATACCGAATTCCGGAGAGATGCCCGTCATGCGGCGCGCAAACGGTCAGGCTCGAGGGAGAAGCGGCGACACGGTGTATAAACATGGATTGTCCCGCACAGCTCCGTGAACATATCAAGTTCTTCGTATCCCGTGGGGCGATGGACATCGACGGTCTGGGAGACAAACTCGTGGCACGGCTTCTCGATGCGGGTTTGATCACGGACCCCTCGGATATCTATCGGCTGACGACCGATGACCTGGTGACGCTGGAGCGGATGGGGGCCAAATCGGCTGACAATATCATTCGGGCGATTGAAGCCTCGAAAAACCCTCCTTTTCATCGTTTTCTCTACGCACTGGGCATCCGCCACGTGGGAGAGCACACGGCGAAGATCCTCTCGCGCCGTTACACCTCACTGGACCGCCTCATGCGGGCATCCGCGGAGGAACTTATGACGATACACGAGATCGGACCCGAGGTGGCCGGCTCCGTTGAATCCTTTTTCCACCTGTCCGCCAACCGTGCGGTGATCGACAACATACTGGCGTCGGGCGTTTCGCCCCGGTACGGCGATGCTGATCATGTCACCCCCTCATCTCTTGCCGGGAAGAATTTCGTTTTTACCGGCACACTGGAACACTATACGCGAAGCGAGGCGAAACGGCGTGTGGAGATGAGGGGGGCAAACGTGTCGTCCTCCATATCGCGGCAGACCGATTATGTGGTCCTCGGGGCGGAACCGGGGTCCAAGTATGCAAAGGCCCGATCCCTGGGAGTGACCGTTATCATGGAGGAGGAATTCATGTCTCTCATCGACGAAGATGGTGAAAATCGATGACAGACAACAGTCATATATCGTCTCATATCCGTCAGCACGTTTTTATCACGGGGCGCGTCCAAGGCGTCTTTTTCCGTGCCCATACAAAGCAGATGGCCGACACACTGGGCCTTGCGGGATGGGTAAGAAACCTGCCCGATGGGCGCGTGGAAGCGGTTTACGAAGGCGATCGTAGGGCCGTCGATGCAATGACAGCGTGGCTGCGGAAGGGACCTGTCATGGCGGCCGTTCATTCTGTTGATATCTACGAAGATACCTGCACGGCTACAGAAAACGATTTTATCATCCGGTACTAAACGTGCAAAATCCCATTGCCGTCCTCTGTCGAAAACTGTTTTTAATTGTGTAATCATGGTATCATGATACATTAATTGATGATTTTCGTGTTGTCTGCTTGTGCGCACATAACGGAATCCCTGCACGGCTTGTACGCTTCGAGGATAGTGGCAGGGTAAAGGAATGGTTGCTCTATGAAACGGCACGGTGTCCTGAAAAGGGAAAAGGCCATGACGGACCGTCATGAAATGCTGGACGTGATCACACGGTCGACGGTCTGTCGTCTCGGTCTTGTTGACGGGAATGAACCTTACATCGTCCCTCTCTGCTTCGGTTATTTAGATGATGTTTTGTATTTCCATGCAGGAGAAAGGGGGCGGAAACTGTCCGTCATCGAGCGAAACGACAGGGTCTGCGTTGAATTCGATGTCGATACCGCCGTTGTCGCCGGAGACGAACCCTGTTCATGGACCATGCGCTACCGAAGCGTCGTGGGTTTCGGACGGGCATCCCTTGTAACAGGATATGACGAAAAGCAGAGGGCGCTCGCCGTCATCATGGATCATTACTCGGCGGTGAAGAGCAACTATCTATTTCCCCGTGATCGTGTCGAAAAAACGCGTATCATCCGTATCGACATAGAATACCTGACAGGAAAGAAATCGGGATGCTGAAGAAATTGCGGGAAATGTCTGCTGACAGAGGCATGACGAGGATGATCGTTGTTATCCTCTTCGTTGTCGCCATTGCACTCTCGGCGACGGGCGTGAGCGACCGGATCATAGGCTTCGCCGGTGTCGACAGGCTGTCCACGGCGAACGATGAATTTCTACAGCGCAGTTTCGACCGGGCACTGAACGGCTTCATGGTCCTGTCGGGCATCAAGATCGTCGTTTCCATCATTGAAGGCAGTGCGGTCGGCGTCGGTTTCAATCTTGAGGTGGGCGATGTGGCTCAGCCCGCCTATGATTACGTCGATATCGCCTGGCGCACCGTTTTGACAGGCTCCGTCGTCCTCCTGATGACCCGGTATTTTCTCGCCATCGCCGCCTCTTTCGATCACATCGCCCTCGCCCTCGCCTTCGTTTTTCTGCTGATGATGCTCATTCTGAAGTGGTACCAGCCCGGTCGAAGGCGCTTACTAATGGCGGCGAGGAGCCTCGCTCTCATATTCGTCGTCCTCGCCGTGGCCCTTTCCCTCATCCTGCCTCTGGCCATCGCCGGCGGCGCCTATCTGTCCGAAAAAATTACCAAGCCCTCCGTCACGGAAGCGGAAAGTGAACTCGAACAGGTACGAGATACACTCTATCTCGCTGACCAGAGAGAGAAAACGGAAACCCTCGCCCTCCCCTCCGTATCAAAGAAGATCCAGACGCGTCCCGCGACACCAGACGAGGCAAAAAGGACTCTCGATGAGATGAAGCGAGAGATGGTACCGGAAAACATAAGAGAGGAGAACGGCGGTCTTTTTGAACGGGTAAAGGACTTCAGGGAACGCATGGGCGCCATTACGGACTATCTCACCGACAAGGCCCGGCACATGACCATCTGGATCATCACGTTGATCGCCGGCTATATTTTCGACTGCATTCTCTTTCCCTACGCACTGTTCATCGTCCTTTTCTGGGTAACCAAGGTCGCTGCGCAGCACCTCTTCGATTTCGGCCAGCGTGACATGTTCCGCTACGATCTCGAGGACCTATTCAGGAAGTATTATAAACTGCCTGAGAGAGACAAACCACCTGAGAACAATGGCCCCGCGTGATCACTCATCTGAAAATCGTTACAGCCTTTTCCGCGACGATTTACGGGGTGATTTCCATCAGGTCTTCCGCGAGGGTCAGCTTTCCCTGGAATGTTTTCCGGCATTCGGCGGCGATATTCACTGCTTCACATTCCGGGTAGAAATGCGTGAGAACGAGGTGTCGGGCATGCGACCGGGCGGCGATGGCGCCCGCCAGCGAGGGTGTCAAGTGCCCTTCCCTTTTCATGGCGTCGGGAAAGGCGGATTCGCAGACGAGGATATCGCAGTCCGCGGCTAAGGCAACGGCGGTATCACAGTAATCCGTATCGCCCGTATAAACGACGGATAGGCCCTCCGGGGTGATAATGCGGAATCCCACGCTGGAATCGGTATGGGCCATGGGGCATGAGACGCAATCAAAATCTGCGAAGGAACGGCGGTCACGTCCGTCCCTGTCGCATTCCACAAGAGACAGTGTGCCCTCCATGTTGATCCACCGGCCGTACATTTCTTCGTTTTTCGCCATGAACGACGCGAAACCCCGCGCGGCGACGACCGTGAAGGGTGTCCGTTTCGAGAAATAACCGCCGTATTTCGTGGAAAAAAGGAATGAAGCGAATTCTCCCACATGATCGAGGTGGATGTGACTGATGAACAGGTGGGTAACATCCGTCAGCACGTATCCCGCCTCCAGCAGCCGCCGCATCGTTCCGGGACCGCAATCAAAAAGCAACAGGGATCGTCTCGTTTTGATGAGCAGGGAGCAGGAACTGCGTCTCAACGAGGGAACGCACGTCCCTGAACCGAGAATTGTTACGGAGAGTGGTGCCGTCATGCCGTGTCTGCCGTGTCAATCATTTTGTTCTGGAAAGGACCGCCCATGTCGGGTACATCAGAAATTATGATGACCGACTGGTATACATTCGCCCTTCTCGCCTTTCTCCTCCTGGGCACGCAACGCTTTCTCTATAAAGTGTCTGCCGAATACGGGTGCGATTCGACGGTAACGGCCTTTTTTTTCATGTCCACGGTGGCCGTTCTCAGCACTGCCTTATGCATCATCCGTCGTGAAATAATCGATAACGGGACCGTTCTCATCATTCTCTCCCTGATTAACGGGACGGCCTTTGCCGTGTCCGCCGTGTCCACCATGGAGGCCCTGAAGCGTATTCCCGCGGGTACCGCCTATCCCATCATTCGTCTCAACACGCTCGTCGTCGTTGTCTTCTCACTGATTTACTTCGGCGAACGGCCCACGGGCCTCCAGATTGCCGGTATGGGCACGGCTCTCGTCGCCATCATCTATATCGCCCGGTTCACGGATGCTGACGGTCCGTCCGTCCAGCGACGGGGTTCGGGGCTTGCCTTCGCCGTTCTCTCACTCCTGGCCGGCGCCGCCGCGGCTCTTTCCAGCAAGTTTGCGGCCATGCAGACGAACATCCTCGTTTTTATCGCCGCATCCTATGCGGTGAGCACCGTTTTTTCTCTGGTATTGAGACGCCCTTTTCGCAAAGCGCGGCACACCGCCTCTCTGCGCGCCACCGTTATCATCGGTCTTAGCATGGGCCTTTTGAACTTCGCGGGGTTTTTCGCCTTTATGACGGCCCTTTCCACGGGACCCCTGTCGATCATAATCTGTATTACCGGCGTTTATTTCACCGTCGCCATAGCCCTGTCCGTCCTCATCTACCGTGAACGGTTGACACGGTCCCGTCTCACGGGTATCGTTCTTGCTGCGCTGTCCGTGATCCTCATGCGCCTGCCCTAGTCAGCGGCGGCCGAAATCATCCTCAATGCGCTCGATGTCATCCTCGCCGAAGTAGTCGCCTGTCTGCACCTCGATAAAGACGAGAGTGCCGTCGCCGGTATTTTTCATGCGGTGCCGTGCCCCGCACGGTATGTCCACGCTCATTCCCGGGGACACGGGAACAGTCTCATTGTCCCGTGTCGCTTCGCCCGTACCCTGCACGATGTACCAGTGTTCCGTACGTCGCCGGTGCCGCTGGAGACTGAACCGTTTTCCCGGATACACGGCAATGCGTTTCACCTTGTGATCCGCCTCGTCGGAGAGCACCGTATACTCCCCCCAGGGGCGTTTGCTCTCATCATCCCTCTGTTCGTCCCTACCGGAATTCATGAAATGCCCTCTCAAAACCGCTCATTGCCCCGGTGATTGTGGTGTCGTCAACGCAGTAGGATAGGCGTATATGGCCAGGGCCGCCGAAACCGCTGCCGGGAACGGCAAGAATGTTGTACTTTTGAAGCACCTGAACAAAGGCGACATCATCGTCAATGGGTGTTCTGGGGAAGAGATAGAAGGCCCCGACCGGTTTTTCCACGTCATAGCCGATGTCCGTGAGTCCGGCATAGAGGAGATCGCGTTTCTTCTGATAGACAGTACTTGCAACGGAGACACCCTGGAGGCGCGCCACCACTCGCTGCATCAGTGCCGGTGCATTGACGAAGCCCAAGATGCGATTGCAGAGGACCATGCCCGCCGTCACGGCACCACGGTCGGAGAGCGCAGGATTCAGCGCGATATATCCGATTCTCTCTCCCGGTATAGAGAGACTCTTCGAATAGGACGTGGCAATAATGCTGTTTTGATACCGTGAAAGAACACTGGGGACGATCATGCCGTCATACACGATGTCGCGATAGGGTTCGTCTGACACGAGATAGATTTCGCGCCCCAGGGCGGCGCTCTTGTCCGACAAGAGACGGGACAGGGCATCGATTTGATCTGCATCATACACGGCGCCCGTGGGATTATTCGGTGAATTGATCAGGACGATTTTCGTCTTGTCTGTTATCGCCTGTTCCACGGCCGCTATGTCCAGGGAAAAATCATCGTTCGTGGAAACGAGGACGGGTATACCGTCATGATTGTCGATATAGAAACGATACTCCACAAAAAAGGGCGTGGGAATAATGACCTCGTCATCGGGATCGAGTAGCGTTTTGAAAACAACGTTCAATGCGCCACCGGCCCCGCATGTGGTGATAATGTGGTCCGTAGTGATCGGCATCTCATGAATATGTGACAGGTGGCGGGCAATGGCCGACCGCGTCTCTGAGAGTCCCGCATTGGGCATGTATGCGTGCACACCGGGCCGGTCATCGGCGGCGGTCTCCCGAAGCACCTGTTGAAAGCGATCCGGCGGCGGAACATTGGGGTTTCCCAGGCTGAAATCGAAAACGTTTTCCGCGCCGTATTGTTCCTTCAGCTGGATGCCCGCCTCGAACATTTTTCGAATCCACGATGATTGTGTTATGAATCCTTGAATCTTTTTCGACAGTGCCATAGGATACTCCTCATCGACTTTTTTGCGTAATCTCGATTACTTTGTGTAACAAAAGGTGTGAAAAAGGGCAACCAGTAAAGCGCACCGGGCGCGAAGCCGATCATGCCGAAGCCTGAATGTCCCGGGCGAAATTGTGTTGTCAGATAGACATAAATACGTTATTTTATCTGATAGAATTGATGAGGTTACAAACAAAGAACAAGGAGGAACACATGCCTGATTTCGGAAACCCCTTCGCGGGTCTCGCACAAGACAGAAAATTGACGGATGAAGAATTGATCAGAGCGATTCGTTTCATGGTCTCAGCGGAATACGAGGCCGTTCAGCTCTACATGCAGCTTGCGGAATCGACGGACAACGAACTGGCTCAGGAAGTCCTGCGTGATATCGCCGATGAAGAACGCGTTCATGCCGGGGAGTTTCTCCGTCTTCTCCACGAACTGGCGCCTGACGAGCAGTCTTTTTACGCGGAAGGCGCTGAAGAAGTTGAGGAAATGATCGAAAAACTGACAAAGTAGTTTAACGTTTGAGGGATGACAGGAAAAGGTCGGTGGTGAACATAAAAAGGACCATCATCGTGCTAGTGAGCCTCGGCTTGGCGGTTGCAACCGCCTGCACGACGGTGCCCATAACGGGGCGGCAGCAATTGAGCCTTGTTCCCCCGTCGACGATGCTGAGAATGAGCTATCAGCAATACGACGACTTTCTCAAAAACAATACACTCTCCGCGGATACCGCCCAAACCGCCATAGTGAAGGAGACGGGTTCTCGCATATCTCGGGCCGTGGAACAGTATTTCATCAGAAGCGGCATGCGCTATGAACTGGATAACTACGACTGGGAATTCAATCTCATCGAAGAGGATACGGTCAACGCGTGGTGCATGCCCGGCGGCAAGGTCGCCGTGTACACGGGAATCCTGCCGGTAACGGGTGACGAAACCGGCCTTGCCGTCGTCATGGGTCATGAAATCGGCCACGCCGTGGCCGGTCACGGCGGTGAACGAATGAGTCATCTCCTGGCTGTTCAACTCGGGGGTATCGCCCTTGCCGTGGCCATGAGAGAGGAGCCGGCGGCGGCGCAGGGCCTCTGGCTTACCGCTTACGGTCTTGCATCACAGGTCGGGTTCATTCTTCCCTACAGCCGCATACAGGAATACGAAGCGGATCGGCTCGGCCTCATCTTTATGGCCATGGCCGGGTACGATCCCCGTCATGCTGTAACCCTGTGGAAAAAGATGAAGGCGGAGAAGAAAGGAAGCGCACCGCCGGCCTTTCTCAGTACCCACCCCACGGACGATGCCCGTATCGCTGAGATCGAACGACTCCTTCCCGAGGCGATGCGGTACTATCGTGAACCAACGCGGTGATTACACGTTCCGCTCTCTCAGGTACTCGTTTTCCGTGACCGTCAGGATGGAATAGAGCGTCCGGTTCACCGGCGTGGGGATGCCGTATTTCTCTCCCAGCGCAACTATCGTGCCGGAGAAGAGTTCCACCTCCGTCTTCCGGCATGCCTCCACATCCTGCAGCATGGATGTTTTGCCCGAGGGTGACAGCCTGCCCATGAATTCATACCACTGGTCCACGTCGTCCCCGGTAATGTCGATGCCCGCCGCCGCGGCAACGGCCACCACCTCCCGCATGGCGGCATCCATCAGGTGCCGTGCTTCCGCCGATTGCTGAAACACGCCGTAGGGTGCCCGCAGGACGGCGGAGGATTGGTTGATGCCCACGTTTATCATGAACTTCCACCACAGCGTCCTGATCATGTCCGCCGGTGTTTCGTAGACGATGCCCGCGGCTTCGAATGCCTGCTGTACTTCCATGACCGCGTCTGAAAGTGGTACATTATGCCCTCTGCCGAAAAAGAGCGTCCCCTGCCCCGAATAATTCGTCCGGTTGTCCATTCTCACGGCATCGATGCCAACGGCGACGCCGTAGAGCATACGCTCCATACCGTACACCGCCCCGATCCTCTCCTCGCTGTCGATGCCGTTCATAACGGAGAGAATCAGCGTCTCTGAACCGATAAACGGCCGCATGTCGTCAATGGCCTGGTCGAGATGGTGGTTTTTCACTGCCACGATCATGAGATCGGCAATCGTCGGTGACGTGTCTTCGGGACGCTCCGTCTCGATATGATATGGCACACCATTGACGACGATACCATCACGGCGGAGCCTGTCGTATCGCTCGCCTGCAGCGACCAAAAAAACGCCGCCCCGGTCGCGACGGAAAAACGCCGCAGCGTAAAAAGATCCCATTGCACCGGCGCCGACAATGCCAACTCTTTGAATTACCTCATTCTTTATACTCATACTTGAACTGTTACCTCATATATTCAGAGAGACCGCTTCCGACAGTGACAGAGACACCTCAGATAACAATGGGCATGTAGCCTTCCCGTTCAGTCGTTCCGGCATCCTCCCTCAGTATCCGGACCGCTTCCGGCAGACTCTCGAGGATATCCTGCGCCGTCATGCCGTCCTCCCCCCGTGATGCCGCTGCCAGATCGCCGGCCAATCCGTGACAGAAAACGCCCGTCCGGACGGCATCGTTCAGTTCGCAGTTGAGACAGTACATTGCGGCGATGATTCCCGTGAGGACATCACCTGAACCGGCCGTCCCCATACCGGAATTTCCGCTCATGTTGATATAAACGTCGCTTCCGTTAACGCCAATCAGTGAATGGGCGCCCTTCAGAACGATTGTCGCCCCCAGGGAGGACACCGTATTCTGAAGCACATCTATTCTTCCGGCAGTGATTTCTGTTACCGACTTTCCACAGAGCCGGGCCATTTCGCCTGGATGCGGCGTCAAGACGGTGGGAGCTTTTCTGCTCGTGATACAGTCCGGTGACTCGCTGACGGCCGTGATGCCGTCGCCGTCGATGATAAGCGGCTTCTGAATCACTTCCACACACTCACGGACAAGTGCCGCGGTTTCCTTATTGAGCGACATGCCCGGCCCGATAATAACACAATCAACCTTATTAGTCTGTTCTAATATCTTGTTTTTATTATTCTTGGCAATAGATCCATCATCTGTTTCATCAAGGGGTGCGATGACGATCTCCGGGCCTCTGTTCGCAATAAAAGGGGCAACGGACCGCGGCGTGGCAAGCCGGGCATAACCGCCGCCCGTCTTCAGAAAGGAAGCCGCCGAAAAGTAGGGCGCCCCGTAATATCCGGCCGCACCGGCGATACAGAGGACGTTACCGAAAGTGCCCTTGTGACCGTCTGTTCGACGCGGGGGTATCCTAACGGGAGTGTTTATCTGAACGGCGATATCCGGATTATCGTATTCCTCCGGCGGGAAAGAGAGGTGGGTCACGACAAGATCGCCGCAGTATCCGTATCCGGGATAGAGGAGCGATCCTCTTTTGGGCAGACCGAACGTGACCGTCACATCGGCCCGGACCGCCGTTCCCATGACCTCACCCGTGTCGCCGTTGATGCCGGAAGGTATATCAACACTGACAATGGCCCGCGCGTTTTCGTTTACCGCTTCGATAACGTCCCGGTAGAAACCGCCCACCGCGCGGGTAATGCCCGTGCCGAACAGGGCGTCCACGACGATATCGGCATCGCGGATCAGGGGGGTGATGCTTTCCATTGTTTCGGCGGGATATATCTCAAAAGGAAGCAGCATTGCCCGTTCAAGATTCGATCGGGCGGCACCGCTGTACCGGGAGGGATCTCCGATAACAATGGCTGTAACAGAGGCCCCGTTAGAGTGAAGCTTCCGTGCGGCCACAAAGCCGTCACCGCCGTTATTACCGATGCCTAAAAATACGAGCACCTTTATCCCCTGCGACCCATACCGGCTCATCACGGTCTGTGCGACAGCGGCGCCGGCGTTTTCCATGAGCAGGTCCTGTGTAATACCGTACCGCTCTATAGCGGTACGGTCGAGATCCCGCATTTCCGAAACCGAGGTCACTCTCATTGTCTTTCTTGCCCCCTGATCGTGTCGTTTTTAAAACGACATCAGTTAAACCTCTTTCCCAACGTCTGTCAAGTGCGCCTTTATAGAAAGATATCATTCCTTATCTTATCAGCGTGCGCGAAAATTTCATACCGACGATCTCACAATCAGCTATGGCACGGACTACAGAGATAACGGTGTCTGGGCGCAACACATACATTATGGCTGATATCAGTGCATTGTGGTAACGGTGATGCGTGCCGCGATAAAAGGGAGAGACGAAGCAGAAGCTTTTTCCAGAAAAGGACTATCCGGCCCCGGTGAGAGTCACAAAAATCGGGAAGACATATTCCCTTCATGAGGACTAAATCTTAAACGCGCTGACGGGAGCGGTCAATAATTTTCCTTGACAAGTGTCAGAGATTTTACTAACAGATAACGCATTGTCCTAGGTTATACCACATACCACTCACGCATAGTGGCGTTTTGGAACGATTGTTTGACTCTTTAGTGTAAAGAGAAGACGAAGTTCGGTTTCGTAGTCAATTCTGATATGGATTTTTTCGGAAGCGGTTTAATGAGCGGAGTCGTTTTTACATCTTTTTTCACCCCACGAACTGCAGCGACAATTATGGATTCACAATCCATCGTTGATAAACATGGATACAAGGTGATTTGCAAAAAGACGCATGGGAAGGAGGTGAATTCTGTAAATCGTTTATAGTTACTCCGGTGAAATGGACTGTCATTGCTGACGCATTTCTTAAGGTTACATGTAACAGTTAAGGAGGACATTGAGATGAAGAAAGCTTTAAGGATTACCCTGGTCGTTCTGCTTATTATTTGTTTTATGGCAACAATCTCATACGCCGCGAAACGCGGTAAATTCGGTGTCGACGAACGCCATCTGGCCGTTGAGAAACTGAAGGTCGATTCCTCGGACAAGAAATTCAACTGGAAAATGGTCATGCCCTGGTCGAAGGGACTCCTCTTCTACGATATCTGCGTTCACTTCTGTGACAGCGTGCGGCTCGCCTCCGGCGGCCGTCTGGTCATTAAACCCTTCTCCGCCGGCGAACTGGTTCCTGCCATGCAGTCCTTCGACGCGGTGAGCAAGGGCTCCGCCGAAGTCGGTCACGACTGGCCCGGATACTGGAAGGGTAAAAACGAGGCCTTCGTGCCCTTCTCGTCCGTTCCCTACGGTCTGGACGGCGAAGGCTACAACATCTGGCTGTATGAACGCGGCGGCGCCAAGATGATGGATGATCTCTACGGTCAGTTCAACATGCGCGCCTTCCCCTGCGGCCAGTGCGATCAGGAGCAGGGCCTTTCATCCAACAAGAAAGCCAGCAAGATGGAAGACTTCAAGGGCATGCGCATCAGGACCGTCGGCTGGTACATGGACATCCTGAACGAAATGGGCGCATCCGTTTCACCGCTGCCCGGCGGCGAGATTTACCTGGCCCTGGAGCGTGGTGTCATCGATGCCGGCGAGTTCTCATCACCGGCCATGACTTACCCCATGGGTTTCCAGGACATCTGTGATTACTGTATTTCTCCCGGCGCTCATCAGCCCGGCATCCAGTGCGCCCTGTTCATCAACAAGGACAAATGGGCCACCCTGCCTGCCGACCTCCAGTGGATCGTGCAGATCTGCGCCGCTGAAACGCAGGCGTGGAGCCTCTGGTGGATTCAGAATCTGAACGCTAAGGCAGTCGTGCTGCTCCAGAAAGACATGGAGTTCGTGAGAATGAGCGACGAGGCATTGAACGAGTTCGCAAAAGCAAGTTTTGCCTACATCGACAGGATGAGCGCGAAATATCCCCTCGTGAAGGAGATCATGGATTCCCAGGAACTGTTCAAGGCAGATTACGCCGAGTGGCGAGAAATTAAAAAAGGCTTGGCGCCCTGGCCGAGAGACCAGTACGTCGGCGGCAAGCACCTCCAGTAAACGTCAAAAAGACAGGGCCGTTGCCTCTTCGGGTAACGGCCCGTTTATCAAAAGTATTTAAAGCCTTACAATGACACACAATACCCCTTCCATGCGGAAGGGGTATTGTGAAAATTGATCCGAAGGGGCGATTCATCAGAGAGGAAAATAATCATGTTATATACGGTACCTAAAGGAATCGACAATGTCATTGACTGGCAGGGGAGGATTACATCCTTTCTCGTTATGCCGCTGGTCTTTGTTGTCGTTTTTGAAGTGTTCATGCGCTATGTGGTGAACAGGCCGACGATATGGGCCTTTGAGGTGACCATGTTCATCTACGGGCTTCACTACATGTTCGGCCTGGCCTACATGGATTTCTATGACGGCCACGTCAAGGTCGACGTCTTTGTCACACGGTTTTTATCGACGAAGAGCCGCTTAATTGTTAAGATCATATCTTTTTTCATTATATCACTGCCCGTGACGCTCGGTATCTTCTGGTGGTGTATGAAATTCGGCTGGACGAGCACCGTGACCATGGAAAAGAACTGGACGAGCTGGGCACCCTATATCTGGCCCTACAAGGACCTGATGGCCCTGGGTTTCCTCTTCCTCCTCCTCCAGGGCATATCGAATCTCCTGAAAACGTTTCAGGAATTAAAAACACTGGGAAAGGGGGGTGACAACCAATGATAATGAGCCCTGAAGTATTTGCCACGACAATGTTTCTGTCGCTGGTCGTGTGTATCATTCTCGGTCATCCCCTGGCCTATACACTGATGTTCATCGCCGGTCTGTTCGGACTCTTGTCCAACGGATTCAACATTCCCGGTCAATTCGACATCTTCGCCAATATCTGCTGGGGACTGATGAACAACTATACCCTTGTGGCGATACCGCTCTTTATTTACATGGCCCAGATGCTCGACCGCTCGGGTGTGGCAGAAGAGCTGTTCGATTCGATGTATATCGTTCTCGGACCCATCAAGGGCGGGCTCGCCCTGGCCGTCGTTATCGTCTGCACCGTGTTCGCCGCGTCAACGGGCATCATCGGCGCCTCAGTCGTCGCCATGACGCTTCTCGCCGCGCCTTCCATGATGAAACGCGGCTATCAGATGGAGATGACCGCCGGCGTTATCTGCGCCGCAGGGACGCTGGGCATCCTGATCCCGCCCAGCATCATGATGGTCGTCTACGGCGGTCTGACGGGCATGAAGGAAACCTCCGTGGGCATGCTCTTCGCCGGCGCCATCTTCCCGGGCCTTCTGCTTTCGGGTCTTTATTTTATCTACATCATCGTTCGCTGCAACCTGAACCCGAAACTGGGACCGGCCGTGTCGAAGGCGGAAGCGGCGGGATATACCACGGCCCGCAAGATCGGTATGATCCTGAAATCGCTCATTCCGCCTCTTTCGCTCATCTTTATCGTCATGGGGTCGATCCTCGCCGGTGTTGCCACACCGACGGAAGCGGCGGGCATGGGCGCGACGGGCGCCATTCTGCTGGCGGCCGTCAAAAGGAAGATCACCTGGCAGGTCATTAAGGAGGCGAACTACCAGACCATGAAGGTCACCGCCATGGTCATGATGCTCTTTATCGGCGGCAAATTCTTTGCCTCCGTTTTTCTGGGCGCCGGCGGCGGTGATGTCGTTTCCAACCTGCTCGTGGGCAGCGGCATCAACCGATGGGTGTCCTTCGTTATCATGATGGTCATCGTCTTTATCATGGGGGCCTTCGTGGACTGGGCGGCGATTCTCCTCGTCACCGTGCCCATATTCTTGCCCATCACCCTGGAACTGGATTTCGATCCCCTGTGGTTCTCTATGATCATGTGCGTGAACCTGCAGACGTCGTTCCTCACGCCGCCTTTCGGCTACGCCCTCTTCTATTTCATGGGTGCTGCGCCTGAAGGGTATACGATGATGCACATTTACCGGGGTATCATCCCCTTTGTTATTCTGCAGCTTGTCGGTCTCACTGTTATCACGCTCTATCCCCCCTTGATCACGTGGCTTCCCACGGTGGTTTTCGGGGCATATTAATGAGGCCACTGCACAGAGAGAAAATACTCTCTGGCATCTTTTCGGATCGATTGTGACCGGAAACGTGAAAAGGCTCCTCGCATGTGGTATAGTGGGGAGCCTTTTGTTTTAAAGGAAATACAGTTGAAAGTGGGGTACATGATAATGAAAGGGAGTTGTGAAAACTGGACGGAGTATTTCCCTGCGGATAAATTCAGTGAATCGTTGTACGAGGAATTCGAATCGCGGGCAAAAAACGTTTCAACGGAAGTATATCGGATACAGTCTCTCGGCGACGCAAAAAAGATCGTTGCCGATATTATCAGTGATGTGGATGCCCGGAAAGTATCCATTGCCGCCGACCCGATGATTGAAGAATCGGGTATCATCGACGCGATCAAAGCAGCCGGAATTGCATGCTACACGACGAAAGAAGACATTGCCGCGAACAGACACGATGCGGATATCGGTATCTCCCGCGTTGAATTCGGCGTGGCGGAATTCGGTGGTGTCTGTCAGAATGCAACAGCAATAGAAGACAGACTCGTATCAACGTTGCCTCCTCTCCATATCGCCTTTATGAAAAGCAAGTATATTGTTCCCGGCGTGGAGGATGCCCTCGATATTATATCCAGGACCTTTGACAGCGGATATATCTCATGGATAACCGGACCCAGCCGTACGGCGGACATCGAACGCGTACTGACGATCGGCGTTCACGGACCCAGCCGGCTCATAATCATTGCCGTCGACGACGAAACGGGAGGGAATGCATAATGACTGCGAAGAGAAACCTGCGAAGAGAGATTAACGAAAAGTTACAGGATGACGTATTGCGGGGCGCGCTGGGTCTTTTTGCGGAAGTATATCCGGCTGCTCGTGAAAGGGCTCTCGGAAACGTGGAAGATGTCGAAGCATTGCGTGATCAGATAAAACAGACGAAAAGCGAAACGGTGGACCGTATCGAGGAAGTGGCCGACCAGTTCGAGGCGGAGGCGGTCAAACGCGGTGCCACGGTGTTCCGCGCAAAGGACGGCGATGAACTTAAGGCGTATCTTCTCGATCTCTGTCAAAAAAGAGACGTTCATCGTATTGTCAAATCGAAATCGATGGCCTCTGAAGAAATCGATTTGAACGACGCCCTCATAAAGAAGGGTGTTCGTGTCAAGGAGACGGACCTGGGCGAGTGGATCATCGCCCTCGCCGGACACAAGCCATCTCACATGGTTATGCCGGCGATTCACCTGAACCGGTACCAGGTAGCTGATTACTTCACGAAGGAGCTTCATGAATCAATCGATCCCGATATCGCCGAGATGGTGCACACGGCCCGCGTCACGCTGCGCGATGAATTTCTGGAGGCTGATATGGGCATCACCGGTGCGAATTTCGGTGTTGCCGAAAACGGTGCCATCGGTCTGGTGACCAACGAGGGGAATGCGCGTCTCGTGGTGACGCTGCCCCGGATTCACGTCGTCATTATCGGATATGAGAAATTGATTCCCACAATGACGGATGCCATGCCGATGCTGAGACTTCTCCCCCGCGGGGCCACCGGTCAGCTTATGACAAGTTACATGAGCATTATTTCGGGCCCGACGCCGATCATGGTGGAAAAAGACGGGGCATGGGTGGAAGACACAAAGGAACTGCACATTATCCTGCTTGATAACGGCCGTCTCGCGGCCGCGCACGACGATACATTCAAGGAAATTTATCAGTGTATCCGCTGTGCCTCCTGTCTCAATGTCTGTCCCGTCTATGAACTTGTGGGGGGACACGTATACGGAGGTCATACCTATGCGGGCGGCATCGGTGCCATCTTGAGCGCATTTATGAGCGGCATGGACGAGTTCAAGGACTTTCACGAACTCTGCATCGGCTGCCGGAAATGCACCACCGTCTGCCCTGGTAAGATTCAAATACCTGATCTAATAGAGGAAATGAGGAGGCGTACCGTCAAGGATCAGGGACTTCCCTTTGTTACGAGCAGGATCTTCGATGTCATGACAAACCGACGCCTTTTCCACGGCTTACTGAGAGCGGCGACAATTGCCCAGAAGCCGTTTACGTCGGACGGTCTTGTCCGTCATCTTCCCCTCTTTTTGGGAGGACTGACCAAAGACAGGAGTCTCCCGTCGATTGCCAAGGTGCCTCTCCGTGACCGCATTGAGGAGGTGGTGCGCCCAATAGAGGAACCCGCGAAAAAAATCGGTTTTTTCAGCGGCTGCACCATGGACTTTGTCTTCCCGGATACGGGCGTCAACGTTATCAGGGTCCTGCAGGATCTGAACATGTCCGTCGTCTACCCCGACGGACAGGGATGCTGCGGAAAACCTGTATCTGCACAAGGCGATGTGGAATACACGCGCAAAATAGCCAAGAACAATATCGCGGCTTTTGAAGAATTCGACGTCGACGTGATCATCTGCGCCTGTCCCACAGGTGTCGAACAAATCCATGAGTACCCCGATCTCTTGAAAGACGACCCCGAATGGGCGGAGCGGGCACAGGCGATGGCGGACAAGACCCGGGAATTCTCAGCATTTGTTGCCGAAGAATATGAGAAGGCCGGTCGTCTGACAAAGAAGCAGAAACGAAAAGACGCCGTCAAGGTCACCTACCATGATTCCTGTCACCTCAAGCGTGTCCTCGATATTCATGAGCAGCCGCGCAAGTTGATCGATGCATCAGAGGGATACGAACTCGTGGAGATGAAAGACGCCGACAAGTGCTGCGGCATGTCCGGTTCTTTCGGAGTCCTCCACAGTAAACTGTCGACGCAAATGCTCAATGCAAAAATGAAGAATATTAAGGATACGGACGCCGATATTATCGCCTGCGCCTGTTCCGGCTGCATGGTACAGCTTCAGGGAGGTGTCGATAAACAGGCGCCCGGTATGACAATGAAACATGTCGCCGACATACTGGCTGAGGAACTTGAGCGTAAGAAAGCCGATTAACAGGTGGTCGCCACCTCTCATGAAAGGAGATCAGCAATGCTGCAACAGGTAAAAAGAGTGCTCTATGCAACGGACCTTTCACCGAACGCCGCCCATGCCTTTCTCTACGCGGCAAGCTTCGCCCAGACACAGGGGTCTGAAATCATCATGCTTCATGTGATCGAAAAACTGCCCGATATGGCGCAGGCCCTCGTCGGCACTGTTCTGAGCGAGGAGCAGGCCCAGAAAGCATATGAAGAGACGGAGAAACACGTCAGGGCGCGCCTGGAGAAGTTCTGCGAGACCGTTTCAACGGATTATCCGGAATGCCGGGAAAAAGTGGTCGCCATCGAGGTAGTGAGGGGATATCCGGTGGACGAAATTCTCAAGAAACGCAAAGAATATGATTGCGATCTCTGTATACTGGGGAGTCACGGCAAGGGCATCATCAGCCATACCCTCATGGGAAGTGTCACCGAGCGTGTTCTCAGGAGGGCGCGTCTGCCCGTCATGGTGATTCCGCTACCGGAAGGGAAAGCCGATATCACCGTGCAGTAATTATGAACACTGAGTAAAAGAAAAAGCCCTCTATCACGAGGGCTTTTTCACGTCTTTCTATCAATTATACTCAGGATTTGCTAGTTTGTATCACCTTCCAGCGCCTTTGCCAGCAGCTCCACCGTGTGAACCACGCTGATGTTCTTTTCCGGGTCCAGATGGGCCCGAATGGTAATATTGCATCCGGGACACCCCGTCGCCATCATTGCCGCACCGGATTTTTCCACATTTTCCACTTTTCTGTTTGTGATGCGGGCAGACATGTCACCGTATTCAATCTGGTATTCACCGCCCCCGCCACAGCATCGATCCGCCTCGTTCATCTCGATGAATTCAACGTTCGGTATGGCTTTCAGGATATTGCGCGGCTGCGCTCCCACACCCTGCCCCTTAACGAGATGACACGGATCATGGTATGTCACTTTCACCGCTGGACCACCGTTTTTCATCTCCGGTATCCAGTCCATGTGTTCGGCAATATACTCGGAAACGTCACGAACCTTCGATGAGAGAAGCTCCGCCTTTTTGATGATTTCGTCATCAACATTTTCACCGAGCGCCTTCAATTCCTTCAATATGTGAGAATGCTCATGTCTCAGAGCTGACCCGCATGTCGCGCAATCAACGATGACGGCGTCACAGTCCTCACGCGCAAATTGATCCAGCACTTCCTTGATACAGATGAGAGACGTTTTTCTGTCACCTGACAGGAATATGGGGAGACCACAGCATGACTGGCCCCGTGGTATCCGCACCTCGACACCCATTTTAGTCAGCACGGAGACGACTGCTTTCCCGATATTGTCGAAGACAAAATTGGTGGCGCATCCGTGAAAATAGAGCACACTCGCCCTTTTTTCACCGACAGCGGGCACCACTTCGGGATACAGGCTGTTGAAGGGCTGCTCGTTGAAGGCCGGAACACCGGATATGGGCAGATTCCCCACGATGACTTTTTTCTCAATGGCGGGACCGCTGAAAAGCTTACGGGCCCATTTCCCGAACCAGGCCGACGTCGACATGATCCACTTGTGCGCCATAACAAAGAAGAACAATTTTTTCACAATGGGCATACCGTGCCGTTCCGCGGCACGCCATCTCAAACTCGAGAAAAGTTCATCCTGTTTCACTCCGCTGGGGCAGGCGGCGACACAGGAACCGCACAAAAGACACTGCGAAAAGAGAATGTCTTCCATGTGCTTTGTAATTTCCAGATCACCCTCAACAATATGCCTGGCCAGCTGTACCTTTCCCCGGGGACTGGCCGACTCCACCAGCATTTCCCGGTAGACGGGGCAGGCATCAAGACACAACCCGCATTTTGCACAATGATATATATGTTCACTGGTTTGATCACTCAGTAATGGTTTTGCTTTTTCCATAGCCTGAACCTTACCTCCCCTTATATAGTCACGATCAGCGTTTATTCTGCATACAGTGCATCAGCCATCTTTCCCGGATTCAATATGCCTTCCGGATCGACAACCTTCTTCAATTCTCTCATTAATTGATATTCGGGTTCGCCGTAGATGAGATCCATGAAGGGTTTTTTCGAAATGCCGATACCGTGTTCACCGGACAGCGTTCCCCCCAGATCGACGGCCAGCTTGAATATTTCACCAATGGCCTTTTCGACACGTTCCCATTCTTCCGCGTCACGCTTGTCCGTCACGATCATGGGGTGCGTATTTCCGTCACCCGCGTGAGCCATGACACCGACCGTCAAATCATACTTTTCACCAATTTCCAAAGTACCCTTGACCATGGCGGGGAGATTGCTGACGGGCACCGTGACATCTTCCAGAATACAGTTCGGACGTTTCTGAGACATCACACCAAAAGCATCCCGGCGCGCCTTCCACAGGGCGTCTTCCTGTTCCTTTGTCTGCGCGATTTCCACGTTTTTTGCCTTGTGCTTCTTACATATTTTCTCTATCTGGGCACTCTGTTTCCGGCAATCGTCTTCGAAACCGTCTACCATCATGATGAGCATGCCCTCGGCGTCACGGGGAAGTCCGATTTTTCGTGAATCTTCCACCATGTTAATGACGACACGATCAAGCAGTTCCAGGGAGACGGGGATAATACCCGACGCAATAATATCGGCGACGGTCTTGCTGGCATCATCGACATCGTCAAAAAACGCCTGAATGCTCTGCTGAAAAGGCGGTATGGGAAGCAGTTTGAGGGCAACTTCCGTTACCACACCGAGAAGCCCCTCGGAACCGCAGAAAAGTGATGTGAGATCGATTCCGGTGACGTTCTTCATGGTGACGCCGCCCGTGTTGATGACCCGTCCGTCGGCCATTACCACTTTGAGACCCAGGATCCAGTCCCGGGTCACGCCGTATTTCACGCCGCGGGGACCGCCGGCGTTTTCACCGACGTTTCCACCCATTGTTGCAACGGCCCACGATGCGGGGTCCGGTGGAAAAAAGAGACCTTCCTTCATGACGATCTTCTGCATTTCCAGGTTGGGAAGACCGGCTTCTACAATGATATACCGGTTCTCTTTGCTGAACTCGATAACCTTTTTCATGCGCGTCATGACCAAAACGATCCCCCCTTTGAGAGGCACCGTTCCGCCGCTCAGATTGGTTCCGGCACCGCGCACCGTGACGGGGATCTTTTTTTTGCTCGCCATCTTCAGAATTTCAGAAACCTGTTCCGTAGTTCCGGGAAAGAGAACAACCTCCGGCATCGCTTCATCGATGGACGAATCATAAGAATAATTGATAAGATCTTCCTTGGACGTGAGAAGATTTTCCTCTCCCACGATGGTACGTAAATTATTCAGCACGTCTTTTTCGATCATACCGTACGCTCCTTATATGATTTGTTTTGGTACCCTGAAGAACTTAGAGATGAAATGCATGTACTCGTCGATGAGTCCTATCGCAATAATTCGACTTTGTCAAACTGAATCTTCTGGTCAGACAATATGTCGGATACTGTTAATACAACTTTTTACAATCGACTTGACAGCCCTTTATTTTCGGCGTATTTTCTTATACATAGTGAAAAGATAATGATGTGTATATTCGTCGGTTTTTAAAGAGAGGGGAAAGACAATGGCAGATAATCAGTCCAGACCGCGTGATGAGGCAATGGATGAATGGAAAATCGGTCGGAAGGTATCCGAACTGCGTCAGAAGAAGAATTTGACGTTGAACGATCTTGCCACGAAAACGGGAATCGAGAAAAATCTTCTTGCCGACATAGAAAAGGGCAACTACATGCCGCCCGTCGCCACTCTCATAACCATATCAAAGGCGCTGAATGTGGGTATGGGATACTTTTTCAAGGAACAGGACGTTCCCGAAAAGATATCCATAACCCGGTCACATGAGCGGATGCGCCTGGAACGGCGGCCCCATCATCAAGCGGGGGAAGTTGACTATATCTATGAAGTACTTGAAACAAAAAACCCCGACCGTCACATGGAACCGCTCTTCGTCGAATTCCGTCCCATGGAAACGAAGGAAATGGTTTTTAACCGTCACGAGGGAGAAGAATTTCTGTACCTCGTGGAAGGAACGCTCGAATTTCGCACCAACGAGAGGGCCGAGACCCTTTCACCGGGGGATTCCCTCTATTTTCAATCCAGTGTCAATCACAGTTTTCGTGCGCTGAATGATGCGCCGGCGAAGGCCGTCGTCGTCGTATGGAGTGAACGATAATAAGAAGGGACGATTTTCATGCTGGAAATACGGTTTCACGGTCGCGGTGGTCAGGGTACGGTTGTCGGTTCCATTCTTCTTGCCAATGCCTTTTTTCAGGCTGGGTATCAAGTCCAGAGTTTTCCCGTTTTCGGCGTTGAGAGGCGCGGCGCACCCGTTGAGGCATACCTCCGCTTGGACGATATGGCGATTCTCCGCCGTTCGAACGTGTATACGCCGGATCACATCATCGTTCAGGATTCGACGCTCCTTCAGAGTATTGACGTTACAAAGGGATTGAAGGAGGGCGGATGGGTGGTCATGAACAGCCCTCGCCTGCCGTCTGATTGTTCCCCCTTTGACGCGTACCGCCTCGCCTTTGTCGATGCGAACCAAATCGCACTGGATAACCAACTTGGTTCACGAACGCACCCCATTGTCAACACTGCCATGATCGGCGCATTTGCCTGTGTTTTCGGCGCCCCCCCTCTGGACGCCATTCTTTATGCCATCGAACAGGACATTCCCTACCACCCTGAGCCGAACTTGAATGCGGCGAGACAGGCTTTTGATAGTGTAACGATCGTCGGCAACGGAAAGTGACGGAGCAAAAAAGTCTTCGAAAGGTGATCTCCATGGCGACGAGAGAGAAGACGGCTGAAGGTTTGATGTTATTCATATCGCGGTCGTACATAACGACGGAGGCGAACCGGACGGGTTCGTGGCGTTTTTTAAAGCCGC
>Ga0272441_10005035_pt1 | contig 23357 bp, 12 predicted proteins | sample SSMProp6N_FD_193582 | JGI IMG/M metagenome (GOLD analysis project Ga0272441, IMG submission 193582) | Marine sediment archaeal communities from Little Sippewissett salt marsh, Falmouth, MA, United States - SSM-Prop-6N | ecosystem: Environmental > Aquatic > Marine > Wetlands > Sediment ...
GTCGTAAAAAAACCTTCCCCACTGCACGGGGCCAGCGACAGCTGCGCCGTCAGCGCGTCCGCAGCGCCCCTGCGGGGCTCGCGGACGTCAGCCTGCTTCAGCGCAGGCGGATGAGTGATCGGACGTGACGTGGACATGGCTGCAGGTGACTTCTGATATGATGTATGATGTGATGAGAGGTGTGGCAGCTCGAGCGAGGTAGGTGATGTACGAGACAAGGCAACAGGGGCTCATGGCGGTCGCCATGGTGGTCGCCATGGGGGTCGCCATGGGGGCCAGCCTGGCCGGGTGCGCCAAGGGCAATAAGGGCGAGGAGCCGGTCTGCGGCAACGGCATCGTCGAAGAGGGTGAAGAGTGCGACGAAGGGGCCGGCAACAGCGACATCCAGCCCGATCGCTGCCGACGCCTCTGCACGGCGGCCCGCTGCGGGGATGGGACCATCGACTCGGCGGAGGAGTGCGACGACGGCAACACCGCGGACAACGACGGCTGCGGCAGCACCTGTCTGCGAGAGCCCGGCTGCGGCGATGGGTTCCTCGATGCCGGCGAGGAGTGCGACGATGGCAACGACGTCAACGACGACGGCTGCAGCAGCACCTGCACGTACGAGTTCGTCTGCGGGAACGGGGTGTGTGAGACCGACTGGAGCGAGACCTGCCCCCTGTGCCCCGAGGACTGCTGCCCCTGCGGGGATGGGGTCTGCGACACCGGCCTGGGGGAGACCTGCGACCTCTGCCACGCCGACTGCTGCCCCGACTGCGGCGACGGCGTGCTGGGAGCCGGGGAAGAGTGCGACGACGGCAACACCGCCGACGGGGATGGTTGCAGCGCGGCGTGCATCGACGAGGACGGCCAGGCCGTCTGCGGCAATGGGCTCTGGGAATCCGGCGAGGAGTGCGACGACGGCAACACCGCCGACGGGGACGGCTGCGACGCGACCTGTCTTTGGGAATTCGTCTGCGGGGACGCCATCTGCGAGTCGGCCAACGGGGAGACGTGCCAGGTCTGCCCCGCCGACTGCTGCCCCGACTGCGGAAACAACGCCATCGACCCGGGGGAGGCGTGTGACACGGCCCAGCTCGGCGGCGTGAGCTGCGTTGATCTGTGCTACACCGGCGGCACCCTGACCTGCACCGCCTGGTGCACGTTGGACACCTCTGCCTGCACCGGAGCGGGCCCCTCCTGCGGCGACGGGCTGGCCGAGTGCGGTGAGGAGTGCGACGGCAGCGACTTTGGCGGGCAGGCGTGCGGGGACTTCGGCTTCGCCGACGGCGCCCTCGCCTGCACCGCGGCTTGCACCGTCGACACGAGCGGCTGCGGCGCCTCGCTCTACCACTCCCTGGAGGACTTCGAAGGAGGCTGCCCCGCCGGGTGGGCTCTGAGCGGCGACTGGCAGTGCGGCACCCCCACGGCGGGTCCGAGCGCCGCCTACAGCGGCACCACCTGCCTGGGCACCGTGATCAACGGCAGCTACAGCAACAACCAGGGCTACGCGAGCTGCACCGCGGATTCGCCCCCCATCGCCCTGCCTGCGGGGGCCGAGCCCTACCTCAGCTTCTACCTGTGGCTCAACACCGAGAGCGGCTACGACGGCGTGAACGTGAAGGTCTCCTCAGACGGCGGGAGCAACTTCACCCTCCTGACGAACGTGGACCCGCCCTACGTGGGCACCCTCGCCGGAGAGGAGGCCTGGTACGGCAACCAGTCAGCCCAGGGCTGGCACCAGGTGGTGGCGGACCTCGCCGGATACGCCGGGCAGACCGTGGTGCTGCGCTTCGCCTTCCGCAGCGACAGCTTGTACACCTACCCGGGGGCCTACCTCGATGACGTGGCCATCGTCCACGGGATGATGATCCCCATCACCATCACCACGGATCCGGCCTTGCCCGACGTCATGGCCGGAGACCCCTACGCGCAGGCCCTGCAGCGCACCGGCGGGAGCTCCGCGGCCGTCTGGTCCATCGTGGGCGGCTCGAACCATGCCTGGCTGACCATCGATCCTGCCACGGGTCAGGTCTCGGGCACCCCGGCGCCGTCCGACGTCGGGCCCGTGTCGGTGACCGTGCGGGTGGAGGAGCCCCAGCTCCCCTCCAACTTCGACGAGCGCACCTTCACCTTCTCGGTCCTCACGCCGGACCCCCTGGTCATCACCACCGCCCCGACCCTGCCGGCGGCCTGGGTGGGCGAGCCCTACGCGCAGACCATCGACCGAACCGGGGGCTCCCTGTCGGCGGTCTGGTCCATCACCGGCGGCATCAACCACGCCTGGCTGACCATCGATCCCGCCTCGGGCGTGGTCTCGGGCACCCCCCAGGTGGCCGACCTGGGCGCCACGACGATCACCGTGCGGGTGGAGGAGCCGCTGTTTCCCACCAACTTCGACGAAGAGACCTTCTCCATCACCGTGGGGGACCGCATCTGGGGCGAAGGCTTTGACGGCGCCTGCCCCGCCGGCTGGACCCTGGGCGGGAATTGGCAGTGCGGTACGCCCACGAGCGGCCCCAATGCGGCCTACACCGGCACCGACTGCATCGCGACAAATCTGAGCGGCGACTACAGTAACAACCAGGCCTGGACCACCGCCGTGGCTGACTCTCCGCCCATTGATCTGTCCACGGCCGCGGCACCCTACCTGACATTTGGCGCCTGGGTGTACACCGAGGGGGGCTCCTACGACGGCTTCAACCTCAAGGTCTCCACCGACTGCGTGAGCTACACCCTCGTAACGACCACGTCGATCCCCTACAACTTCACGGTGGACGGTGAGCCCGCCTGGGGCGGAAACCAGTCGGCCGCGGGCTGGCGGGAGGTCACCGCCGACCTGTCGACCTTCGCCGGCCAGACGGTCTGTCTGCGCTTCGCCTTCCGCTCCGACGTCTCCTACACCTACGCCGGCGTCTATCTGGACGAGATCCAGTTCATCGAGGGGCAATACGTGCCCATCCAGATCACCACCACCTCGCCCCTGCCTGACGCCGTCGCAGGCGGGCCCTACACCCAGACCCTGACCCGCACCGGAGGCAGCCCTGCGGCGAACTGGTCCATCGTGAGCGGCTCGAACCACGCCTGGCTCACCATCGACCCGGTCACCGGGGAGGTCACCGGCACCCCAGGCCCCGGGGACCTGGGCGCGGTGTCGGTGACCGTGCGGGTGGAGGAGCCCTCCCTGCCGTCCAACTTCGACGAGCAGATCCTCACCTTCGACGTGGTGGCGCCCAGCCAGGTCGTCATCACCTCCACATCCCCGCTGCCCGACGCCCTCGTAGGCATCGGCTATGGCCACCCCCTGCAGCGGTCCGGCGGCAGCGCCGGCGCGCAGTGGTCCATCACCGGTGGCAGCAACCACGCGTGGCTCACCATCGACCCGGCCACCGGGGAGGTCACGGGCACCCCCGGCGCTGGCGACCATGGACCGGTGACGGTGACCGTGCGCGTGGAGGAGCCGCTGTTCCCCACCAACTTCGACGAGGCGACCTTCGCTCTTTCGGTCTGGGATGGCCTCTGGACCGAGACCTTCGAGGGTGGCTGCCCGGCCGGGTGGGCCCTCGGCGGCAACTGGCAGTGCGGCGTGCCCACCTCCGGCCCGGGCAGTGCCTACGACGGCAGCAACTGCCTCGGCACCAACCTGTCGGGGAGCTACAGCAACAACCAGACCTGGTCCGGCTGTGTGGCCGACTCGCCGCCCATCGACCTGACCGGCGCCACGGCGCCCCTTTTGCGGTTCCGCCTGTGGCTCTACACCGAGAGCGGCGCCTATGACGGCGCCAACGTGAAGGTGTCCACGGACTGTGCCAGCTACTCGATCCTCACCACCGACAAGGTGTACAACGCCACGGTGAACGGCGAGCTCGCCTGGAACGGCGACGAATCCGCCAGCGGATGGCAGCTCGTCACCGCAGACCTGTCGGCTTACGTGGGCCAGACCATCTGCCTGCGCTTCGCCTTCCGCTCCGACATCTCCTACACCTACGCCGGCCCCTACGTCGACGCCTTGCAGATCGTCGAATAGCCCTCGAACAGCGCGGGGAGCTACTCGGCAGCGGCCATCACCATCGTCGTGAGGAGGCCCACTTGGGCCTCGCTGAGATCGAGTCGCAGGGCGAGGACGGCGCCCCGGGCCTCGAAGCGCAGGCCGGCGATCAGGGATTTGATCGGGCCGGGAACCTTGGCGGCGAGGAGCTTCACCATGATGGGCAGCATCATCCTGAGCTTGGTGGCCACGGCGCCCGAGCTGCAGGTGGCGGCGAGGGTGAGCGCCAGTCCGCGACCAGACACGACGCCGTAGACCATGAAGTTCAGCAGGGCCGCGCCCGGGCCGGCCTTGAGCTGCGCCAGGACGGTGGTCGTCTGCTTCTGCAGGGCCGGCGGCAGCGCCATGGCGATCATCACATCGGGCGTGGAGCCGACGCCCAGGGCCTTGAGCAGCGCCCTGCCCCAGCCACCCTCCACGGCGCTCTTCACGCGCTTGCTGCTCATGCGGGCCAGCCCGTTTCTGACCAGCTCCTTGGACGAAAAGAGCACCAGCTTGTTCGACGGGAGGACCAGGTTGAGATCTCCCTTCTGTGCGACCTTGTAGCCGGCCACCCGGGTCTCGACGATCTTGCCCTTCTCCTCCTTGAGGGCCCGGAGCAGGGCCTTGGTCTTGAGGTTGCCCGACACCGCGAAGAGCATGATGGGCTCCTCTTTGCCGCCTGAGACCTGCTTGAAGTTCATGCCCATGGCCACCGTGCCGATCTTGGCCGGTGACAGCCCCATGGAGACCAGGGTTTGGACGGCCTTGGGTGGAATCTTTGCGAGGAGCTTGCGGCCCCAGCGGGTCTTGCGCAGTCCGTTCAGATCCACCTGGCCCCAGATGGTCATCTCCGGCGGGATCACGCGGAGGGGGTCTTTCTCGGAGGCCCTGACTCCGGCGCGACTGCGGCGACCCCGGGCGATCTTGCCCGGCGCGGGCAGCCTCTGTCCGACGCCCACCAGGCCGCCGAGACCACCCGCGGGTCGGGTGGTCCCGCCCGGACCGGAGGACCGCCCGCCCAGGATCCCGAGCAGCCCACCGAGGGATGGCTTGCGGGCCACCGCGCGCATGGCCGGCGGTCCCATGGCGGCAGGGCGCTCGGCCGTCGGGCGCATGGCCGCCAGGCGCATGGCGGCCGGTCGCATGGCGAGTCGCATGGCCGTGGGCCGCCCCACGGCGTCCTCGGCAACGGTCATCCCCTTTTTGGCCTTGCTCCCCGACGACGACTTGCTGCCATCGCTGCCCCCGCGAACCACGAAGAACCACAGCGCGAACCCCACCAGACCCAGGATCACCAGCGCGACCACGATGATCAGGGGGAGGTTGCTCTTCTTGGGGGCCACACCGCCCGAGGGCATGAGCGCCGCGGCGGCGTTGCCGGGCCCCGCGGGGCGGGATCCCATCACCGGCGCGGGCTGGGCCTGCGCGCCGGGGAGAGGCGCCTGGGGAATCGCCGTCATGGGCCCGGAGCCGCCGCCCACGAGCCAGCCCTGCCGCGACATCATCTGCCGGAGATCCTCGCGAAGCTCCGACACCGATGAGTAGCGGGCATCCCGATCCTTGGCGATCATCTTCAGGATGATGGGATCGAAGTCCGCGGGCACTGTGGGCACCAGGGTCGACGCCGGCTGGGGCAGCTTCTTGAGGTGCCACTGGATGATGGACGCCGGTGAGTTGCTCGCGAAGGGCAAGGTGCCGGTAAGCATCTGGTAGGCCATCATGCCCAGGGCGTAGATGTCCGACCGCCCATCGAGCTTCTTGCCCATGAGCTGCTCGGGGGACATGTACTCGAGGGTCCCCAGGGTCTGCCCGGCCGCTGTGAGCTGCGGTCCCTGCGCGAGGTCCCCCGCGATGATCTTGGCGATGCCGAAGTCGAGGACCTTCACGAAGTCGGGGTAGTCGGGACGGTGCTCGAGGAAGATGTTCTCGGGCTTGATGTCCCGGTGCACGATGCCCACCGAGTGCGCCTCGCCCAGGGAGGTGCAGCTCTGCTCGAGGATCCCCGCGACCCGGGCCGCCGGGACGAGGGTGTCCTCCTCCATGACATCGAACAGCGTCTCTCCCTGGAGCAGCTCCATGGCGATGTAGAGCAGCCCGTTCTCTGTTTCGTCGAAGTCGTAGGTGATGATGGTGTGCGGGTCCCGAAGGTTGCAGGCGGACTTTGCCTCACGCCGGAACCGCGCCACCAGGTTCTCGTCCTGGCTCATACCAGGGGCAAGGACCTTGATGGCAACCTCGCGATCCATCTGGATCTGCTTGGCCCGGTACACGTCCCCGAACCCCCCCTCGCCGATGTGGGCCTCCACGAGGTAGCGCCGGTTCAGGGTCTTGCCCACGAGGTCCGAGTCGTCTGGACCGGGGGGCGCGCCCACCGCAGCGGGTGGAGCGCCCGTCGCGCCCGAGTACCCGCCCGGTGCGGGCGCAGCGCCCGGGGGCGGAGCCGCCATGGGAGGCGCATGGACCCCGGACAGGGGAGACACCGTCGGAGGGGGCGCTGCCGGGGATCCCGCCGCGAGGGGCGCTGCCGCGGGAGGCGCCACCACGGGAGGCGCCGCCACGGCAGAAGCGCCGGGGGTCAGCCCTGGCTGCGAAATGGGCGGTGGTGCACCCGGGGCCCCGGCCGCGATGGTCTCCAACATGCCATGGCCAGGCTGGACAGGTGGCGCGCCGGGTGCGGGAGCGGGTGCGGGTGCGGACGCGGGCGCTGGCGCGGGCGGTCGGGCCGCGGGCGGTCCGCCACCCATGGGACCTGCCACGGGTCTGGCCCGGGAGGGCGGTCCCTTGGGCATGGAGTTGATCTGCCGGGCCGGGGCCGCGCCGGGCGGAGGACCGGCCAGAGGTGGCGTCGATCCAGGCGCGGGCGCAGCGGACGTCGGCGGTGCGTAGGCCGGCTGGGCAGGTGCCGGAGGGGTGTAGGCCGGCTGGCCGGGCGCGGGGGGCGTGTAGGCCGGCTGGCCGGGCGCCTGAGGTGCCGGCGCCTGGGGCGCGGGCGCGGGGGGCATGTAGGCCGGCTGGCCGGACGCGGGGGGCGTGTAGGCCGGCTGTGCGGGCGCCTGAGGTGCCGGCGCCTGGGGCGCGGGCGCCTGGGGCATGGGCACCTGGGGCGGTGCCACGCCGGATCCCATGAACAGCGTCTTGTTGGCTGAGCCCTGGTCCTGGGCGCCCGGAATGGGCGCTCCACACCCTCCGCAAAACATGGCCCCGGCCTTGTTCCGCTTGCCGCACTTTGGGCAGATGTTGTCGGCCATACTACTCCCTGCGTCTACGTCTGTGGTTCCTGTTGGCTCGCCGTCGGCTGTGCTCACTCACCTCCGCCGGCCCCCCCCACGGATGGGTGAACGGTATCACACCCCGCCACTCATTGAAACCTGGGTTCCTGCCCCGGCTGCGCGCAGGAAGGGCAGATTAGACCTGCTCGAAACGCAGGAGCTGATCCCCCAGCCGGATGAAGTCTCCCGGCGTGAGCAGCCGTTCCTTGTCCACCTGGATGTAGGTGCCGTTGGAGCTGTTCAAATCCACCAGCCAGGCCTTGCCGCCCTCATTGCGGACGGCGGCGTGCATCCGGGACATGAAGTCGTCGTCCGAAAAAACGATGTCACCGGACTCGCGCCCCACCACCACCTCGGCCCGGTACAGGTGGAAGACGTCCCGGCAGATGCCCGCCGTGGTCACCTGACGCAGCCGGGCCCACGGCAGCTTTGGGGGGGTGCCGAACACCAGCACGCCGTGCTCCACCGCGGGCGCGGGGTCGCGCTCCTGCTCGGAGATGAGTTCGAAGCGCAGCACCTCCATGCCCACCAGGAGCCGGATCCCGTCCCGGAGCTCCTCTTTCTCGCGGATCCGCACGTAGACGCCGTTGAGGCTGTCCAGATCCACCAGGTGATACTTGCCGTCACGCCGCTCCAGGCGCACATGCCGATCGCTGAGGTAGCCGTCGTCTTCGAAAAGCAGCGTGCCCGTGCTTCGCCCGACGTCGAGGCGCTCTCCGACGACCGGGAAGGTGACGCCGTCGGACCCGTCGCGGTTCACGCTCACGAGGTTGAAGGGCGCGGCCCCTGCGGGCGACCCCGCCGGGAGGCGACCGGGACCAGACCCGTCCTGGGCGATGATACCCGCCACGGCGTTCGGGACGCTCATGGGCGTGGCCTGCGCGGCACCTCCTGGATATCCGGAGGCCGTGAGCACCGGAGACGCCGGCGCCATGGGAACCCCGCCGCTGCCAGGTGGACCTGGAGCCACGGGCGAGACCACCGGCGGGAGCGACGCCACGGGTGCCACGCCCAGGCCCGGCGTCCGGCTCCGACCCGTGGGCCGGGGCCGACTCGTCGGCGTGGAGGGGGGCGGCTCGGACGCCGTGGAGACCGGCATCCCGGAGGGCGGCGTGGGGGGCGCGGCGGGCGCCGGTGCGTCGCCGTCGGCCAGCTTGAAGCCGCAGTGCTGGCAGAAGTTGAAGCCCGAAGGCGTGGAGCGGCCACAGCTGGGACAAGCGATGGAGGGCGGCGCTCCCTGGTCGGCCTCATCGGGCAGCCGCCCGCCACACTGCCGGCAGAAAGTCATACCCGGCGGATTGGTGGTGCCACAGGCATCGCACCGCACGTCCGATCCGTGGGGCGTCACGCCAGGCGAAGCCTCGGGCCCGGAGCCGCCGTCGTGAGCGCCGCTCTGAACGACCGCGGGCTCCAGCCTGGTGCCGCAGTCCTGGCAGAAGGTCGCGACCGGGGGGTTGAGCCGTCCGCAGTTACTGCATCGGGGCATCACTTTCCTTCTTCACCGAGTCCAAGCTGTGGTACAGGGGAGGTCCACCACCCCGTTTCGACCACGAACAGGACGGATGTCATGTGACTCGGTGATCATCTCAGGCTGCCGATGACGCATGAAAATCATTTACAAGCTCAAGACGTTAGGATAATAGAAGCCGGCAGCTTCAAGTCAATGAAAATACCAAAAATGTCGCGAAACCGCTTGAAACAGACCCTTCCTGCCATTCTGGTCGTTGCCCTGTGTGGCTGCGCGCCCTACGTCTACCAGGCCGACTTCTCGCAGCGCTCCGACCTGGCCAAACCAGGTGACCTGCTGGGCCCCTACACGGGCAGGGTGGTGAGCAGCGGCACGGGCAAACCCGTGGCCAAGGCACTCGTCTACGCCTCCTGGGAGGTCGTGCGGGGCGTGGGCTTCGTGGTGCCCGGGGGCAGCAGCGTCTACGTGACCCACACCAACGCCGACGGCCAGTACACCATCCCCAAGCTGACCACCCTGCCCAGCGGGGCATCCCGGGCCGTGGCCAACTTCCGGCTGGTGGTGTACCACCGCGGCTGGGTGGCCTACCGCTCGGACCGGGTCTACCCCGGGGACGAACGCCGCTTCGACTTCGTGCAGCTGGACAACAGGATCAGCCTCGACCGCTGGAACCCCGACCTGTCCCACGTGGACCACCTCCGCTTCATCGGCGGTGGCGGTGCCCTGCGCAAGGCCTCCGCCTGGGAGGTCCAAGCCGCCGTGGCGCAGATCGAGGGGCGCCCCCTGACGGCAGGGACCTCGGGCGGCACCCCCGGAGGCGAAGGCGTGCTGCTGGACGCCTCGTCCCTGCTCGATGAGGACGACATCGAGGAAGCAACCGGCTACGACGGCGGATTCCGCATCGGCCGGCTCAAGGACATCCCGCGTACCGCCCGCTACGACAGCCGCCACTTCCGGGCCGAGGGCAAGACCCAGCGCCACGACGCCGCCTTCCGGGTGTGGCGCCTCGGAGCCCGGTCCGCCGGACGCCACTACACGAAGCTCCTGGCGGCCTACCCGAAGGCCCAGCCCAAAGACGAGCTCGGGAACCGCTCCTTCAGGTCGCAGAACAAGGACATCAGCGCGCTGGTGTGGCTCGTCGACAAGCGCGGCGTGGTGGTGGCGCTGACCTGCGGCCGGGACCTGTGCAAGACCCCCAAGATGCTGGTCAGCCTCGCCAAGACCCTCCATGGCAACCTGGACCAGCTCGACGACGACAAGCCGACCCCGGGTGTGATGCCCCCGCCTGCGAACCCCTTCCAGCCCGTCAAGCCGCGGGACCCGGTGCTGAAATGACGCGCAAGACCCACATCTTCGTCACTGGACTACTCCTGCTCACTGCCCTGGGGGGAGCGCCGGCGCGCGGCTATGAGGCCGCCTCCACCCACGCGGGCATGACCGAGCGAGCAGCGCTGCACGGCAACCTCCTTCACCTGTACCTGACCTCGGTGCACGGGCTGCCTCTCGGCATCTTCGAGCCCGTGCGGCTGGACCTGGGCCGCCTCGGGTACCTGCAGCGCGAGGACCTCCGCCAGGCCTTCGGGGCCCTGGACCCGCTGAAGGGCTACCGGCCCACCGCGAAGAACATCAACCGCGCCCTCGCCTGGCTCGCGGCCGGGTCGGTGGTGGAGGAGATGCCGTTTTCGCGCGGACGCCACCACTTCCTGGACCCACGTACGGGCCGCGGGCTGCACAACGCCAAGGGGCGGTGGGGCCTCTCCCTGCGCATGCGTCTGGTGGACTCCACCGACGGCGGAGGGAGCTTCGGCGGCATCTGGACGGGGGCCAACTTCAACCTGAACGGCAAGAGCGTCCTCACGTGGGCCAGGTACAAGAACAACGACCTGAGCCTGCCCCGCCACCTGACCCACCGGCTGGCGGCGCTGACCGCCCGGACCCCCGCCGCGCGCCATCACCACCTGGCAGCGGCGCTGCTCACCGCCGGGGCCCTGCTGCACCTGCTGCAGGACATGGCCGTGCCGGCCCACGTGCGCAACGACTTCGCGCGCACCTACCTGGCCCGACGCAGCAACATCGAGGTGGACCGGTCCAGCGCCTACGAGACCCTGGTGCGCAGACGCTATGGACGGTCGGGCATCCCAAAAGCCAGCGGCACCATCCCGGCCTTCTCCCGCTTCGACGACTTCTTCAAGAACACCCGCGGCACGGGCCTGGCCCAAAGGACCCAGCGCAACCACTACTCCCTGGGATCCCTGCCCAAGCCCGTCGGGCTCAGCCGCTCCATGACCTCGACCGACGTACACGCCGCGGTGCGCAAGGCCACCAAGATCCCCGGACCGCCCATCAAGGGGCTCCGCCTCCGCTCCGCCAGCGGCGCGGGGCTGTACTACGGGACGCGGTCCAACCCCTACCTCTTCGCCTACCGGGTCACCTCCACCGGACGCCTCGACTTCACCCTGGACAATCGCTGCTACAAGGCGGCGGCCAAGCGGCTCGTGCCCGAGGCCGTGCGCTACTCCGCCGGGATCCTGGCCCATCTCCTGCGGGGCCGCGTGGCCCTGCGGCGGCAGGGGACCAGGGTCAACGCGAAGCACAGCGGTCCGGCCCTCGGCGCCGGCACCCTGACCGTCCTGTGGGACGACGCCAAGGGCCGACGCACCCGCCTGGCCAAGACCGCCACCCGGCCAGGTCTCAAGCCCGGCGCCCCGCTGACCTCGGTGGACCTCGCCAGGGTGCCCAAGGGGGCCCGCCAGGTGGTCATCGCCTGGTCAGGGGTCGATGCCCTGGGTGAGCCCCTGGTCATGGGCGGACGCCTGAGGTTGAGCCGGTAGCGCGCCCAAAGCCACGTTAATAACCTCACGATCCTCAGAAATCTGAGATCCCACAGCTAACGCGCGCGGGGGGCACGGCCCGGGTTCTCGCTGAACAATCCCGTTGTTTCAAGATCCTAGGGGGATCCTCGGGTTCTGGCATGGCGGTTGCTTAAGCTACCTGACTGGCTAACAGCCCGAAACCGCAACACCTCAGGTCGCGAGCCTGCGTCGCAGAACAAGGAGACGCTCCATGAGAATCAGAACTGTCGGACTCCTCGGGATTGGCGCCATTGCCATGGTGCTGGTCGGCTGTGCCCACTCCACGAGCACGGCACCCCGCATCACCTTCCTCCCCGACTCCTTCGACCTGCCGCAGAGCCAGCGCACCGAGGCGCCAACGGCCCAGGTCGCCAAGAAGATCAAGCGCGCCGAATCGCCGGCGGTGGTCACCCAGGGTCGCGCCTCGGTGGGTGCGACGGCCATGCTCACCGAGGCCGGTGACGGCAAGGTCCAGCGCAAGCGCGCCAGCGCCTCCCGCACCAAGTCCTTCAACAACGGCAAGAAGAAGGACCCGAGCCAGCTGAACCTACCCATGCTCATCAAGATGGGCGGAGCCGCCAAGCTCTACGGAGCGGCCAGCCAGACCGAGAGCGACACCAACAGCGGCAAGATCACGCGCACGGCCAAGCGCTCCAAGAAGAGCGATTTCGTCACCATGCAGAATCGCGCCACGCGGCTCACGGTGAAGAAGAAAGCTCCCCCCATGCTCAACACGAACATGCTCATCAAGGGCGGGTTCTACGCGAAGATGGCCTCGGGCGCCCTCAAGGAGCGCACCAAGTACAACCCCGGCATGCTGAACATGGGCATGCTCATCAAGATGGGCGGCTTTGCCCGTGGCTTGGAAAAGGAAGTCGCGCGCAAGCCGAACGTCCGCCAGGTGGCGAAGAAGCTCCAGTCGCACGCTCAGTACGTGCGCAAGCAGATGCGGCGCAAGGCCACCCGTGACTTCAAGATGCAGATGCGCGTAAACCACGGCCGCGCGTTCCGCCGCCAGCAGCTCGGCGGCCGGTGCTACGGCCCCAGGTGCCGCGACTAGGGACCCGATCACGAACGACCCGTCCGCCCAGGCCACCGATCCATCCCGGCTCGCTCCGGGGGCCCCCCCAAGAACCAGGGGGATACTCCTCGTTACCTATCAACAAGTATGCGCCACAGCGCGTCTCGCGAGGCAAGCGCCTCGGTGCCCGGAATACCTGACTTGCTTGTCGGCGGTCCCTCGCCACGGTTGATCAGATTCCGAGGATCCGTCCGATCGCTCTGGCCAACTCGGTGAACTCCGACCGGGCTCGGGCGACGGCCTGGATCTGGCCGCCGCCGACGCCGTCGGCCTGCTTGAGGTCGAAGATCGGCTTCCTGGCCTGCTGGGCTATGGGAACCAGGCTCGCGAAATGCTTGAGAAGAGCGATGCAATACGTGTCATCATCGACTGCCTTTGGCCATCGCTTTCGAGGCGTCTTCAACACCTCGGCATGAAAGACCGCCGGGATCTGACTGACCCATCGTTGGTACCCCTTGACCGGGCGGTCGGAGCGCGCCAGATGCTGCTGCACGATGTAGCCCCTCGGTTCGAAGTCGTGCGCAGCCGGCGTGGGCTCTGTCCTTGAAGCAGCACGTTGCCAATCCTCGCGCCAGTCAAAAAGCACGGGGCCCACGTTCCGCAGCCCCTGGAGGCTGAACAGGTCCGGGGCCACGGGTAGAATGACCGTGTCGGCAGCCAGCAGAGCGGCGCGATTGAGGGCTCCCAGGTTCGGTCCGACATCGAGGAGCAGGACGTCAGCGTTGACCTTTACGGCGGCGGTGTCTGCCAGTCGCTGCAGCGCCGTGGCGACGTGCATCGACCTTTCATTGTCGCTCCCTTGGATCTGGCCCCAGGCTTCTGCCAGCGGCTGCTCGAATCGACTCAGCGCGAGATCACCCGGGAGCAACCAGAAATCCTCCGAAACCGACACCAGCGTTGGCTCAATGACATCGCCCTTGCCCCGACGAACGAGATCGATGCAACGAGCCACCGTCGTGCTGTCCTGCTGGTTCGACTCCCACAAATCGATGAGATCTTCCTCGCTGAGACAGATCGCGGACAGGTTGCACTGAGGATCATAGTCCAGAGTGACAGTCCGGTATCCCTGCCGCGCGAGCATATGGGCGATGTTGAAAGTCAGCGTGGTCTTGCCCACGCCGCCTTTGTTGTTGAACAGGACCAGGGACCTCATGCGCGGCTCCGCACGGTGACGACGGTGAATCCATCAGTCCTCACCTCCAGTGCCGGGTTGCCGTTCTTCTCCAAGAGATTCCGCACCCTGAAGATACCTCTCCCGAGACGCTCCACATATCCCAGATCGACGAGCAGGTTTGTGATCGTGGGATTCCGATAGTCCGTGTGATCGCCAAACTCGCCTTGCCTCGCCTGCCCGTACGGTCCACCAGGGTTGTTGAACTCGATTCGGTCGGCAAACCAGCTGATCCTGGCTGGAGCATTCGTTCCTTCGTATTGACGGTGCTGTATCAGATTTCGCGCGAGCTCTTTCAATGCTTCGATCGGGTAGGCGGACAAGTACTGCGTGCGAATTCCATCTTCGCCCGCAGGTACCTCCGCATTGTTCACATTCAGCTGTGTCCACAGCATCTCGAGTTGGCCGGGCAGGTCTCCGGTGACGGTTCGTCGAGCGACTACGTCCGAGTCGACATCAACCCCATCATATCGGACAAACTCGACGAGCGCTCCCGGGAGGTAGCTCAAGGGATCGAGGCCGTACACGAGCACAGCCGCCGATGTGGGCAGCCAAGCTCCGTCGACATTTCGCGCCAGGTTGCTCTGCCCCAACCACCGCTCGAACCCCGGATAGGTGTCCCCCTCTCCATTGACCTGTCGAGCTGATTCGAACAACTCACGCAGCTTTCTAACATCCAGCACATCCAAATCGACGCCAGTCAACGGCCTGATATCGAACGGCTGGTGGCGAACAGGGCGCCTTTCGTTCAGCTGAGTCAAATCCGCGTCGCTTGCCCGTCGGGTCGACGTCCCCACTCGCACATACGCCACTTGATTGACCCTGACCACCGGTGGAACTGCATACGGAGCAACTTTGACCACCAGGATCTCGCTGGATCCGATCACCGCCTTCTGCACATTGCATGATGGGTTTGGCAGAATTTTCGTTGACGTGAGCCGGTTGACAACGCGTTGGATCGCCTCGTCCGAGGTGTCCACACCGACCACATCGCCGTCCTTCTTGACTCCGATCAGGATGTACCCAGGACGATCGCTGCCGTTCAGAGCATTGGCAAATGCGCAGGCGGATTGCACGACTCCCTCGCTGTCGTTCTCCTTCCACTCCGACCACTCGCTCTCGCCCGAGAGGGATTCACTTACGGCCGCCTTGATGTCAAATTGATCTGGCACAGTACGCAAGTATCAATGGGCGTTCGAGATGATGTCAAGCAGAAGCATTGGCAGCAGCATTGGCGGTCGATCCGCCCCTCACTTCACATTGATGAGCTTGAGATCCAGGCCGCCGGCATAGCCGTAGGACACGTGGGAGTCGAAGCCGTAGACGACCAGGCCCACGGGCACGTCGGCGGACAGGACGTGGTAGCCGTCGTCCTGGACGCCGGGCTCGACGTTCTCGGGGTACGGGAGGCTGGTGTCCACGATGGGGAAGCTGAGCTGGCAACGATAGATGACATAGGCCGTGGGATCGGGGGAGGCCTGGCACACGGCCTGGTCCACCTGGCAGTGATCGGGCAGCGGGACCATGTCGAGCAGGATCGGCGTGCTCGGCGGGGCCACCACGATGATGAAGTCGAAGGCGTACTTGTTGGGCGTGAGGAAGACGTAGTTGGAGCGCCACTGCTCCACCGGCGGCAGGAGGATGAAAGACGGGTCGCCGCCCGGGATCTGGAGATCGAGCCCGGTGGTGGCCTGGCTGGCGGTGAACTGGCCCACGAAGATGGGCTGCGAGGCGTTGATCTCGAAGTCGCACCACACCTCCAAGGTGACATGGTCGCCGGCGTCGAGCGTGAACCGGTCCTCGGGCGACGGCAGGGAGGTGACCACCAGGGTGTTGTCCTCGGTGGCCAGGATGCGGAAGTACTCCGGCTCGTCCACCACGCTGACGTCGCCCCCGGCGGCGAGGACGGCCGGTGTTCGATGGGGCGTGCGCGCGGCCACGAACCGCGTACCCGCCGACGAGATGGGGAAGAGCTGGTGCTCCATGTGGTCGGCGCAGCACCGGCGGGTGGACAGGTCGGGGACGTGGGGCACGTCCGACGCCTCGTTGCCCGAGAAGACCACCACGTCCTTGTCCGCCACCACCGACGATCCCGTGAAGTCGGCTCCGTAGTCCCCCGTCTCCAGGTTCAACACGTCGAAGGGGCCCAGGCTGAAGGAGCGCGTGTCGCCTGCCTCCATGGCCGGGACCTGGTCGGACCCCACCACGTCCGTGGTCACCGTCACCGTCACGTCCGTGCCCGACTCGATGCCGACGATGGTCAGAAACGCGCGGAGGTTGCGGTGGAAGTTCGTGGCCGGATCATCGGTGTCGGCGATGGTCTGGGGCCAGCCCATGACCAGGTACTCCCGATCGATGGCCGAGGTGGGGATGAGCAGGGACGCGTCGTTGGAGAAGACGTCCACGTTCTCCAGAGGGTTGAACTGGTAGGCCACCAGGGGCACGTTGCTGGTGATGCGGTAGGCCCGCGAGGTGAGCGCGCTGTGGCCCCCGGTGTCGTACTCTCCCTCGGGGGAGCCGTCAGCCTCCCGGGACGGCAAGGCGATGACCTCCAGCCCCTGGGGCGGCACGTTCACCTCCATGACGGTCTCGAGCTGCACCGGCCACCCGGGCAGCGCGTTGTTGCGCTCCACCACCACCCGGGCGGTCATGTGGGACACGTTGGACACCACCACGGCGAACTGCTGGGCAGCGGCGTTCTCCACCGAGCTGATCTTGGCGTTGTCCAGGTCCACGGCCCAGTACTCGCAGCCCACGTAGCTGCGATCCGCCAGGGACTTCTCGCAGGCCTGGATGCAGTTGCCCAGGTAGCAGGCCTCGCCCTCGGTGACCCGGCAGGTCGTCACCGGCGTGAAGGAGCCGCCGTCCTCGCCGCAGACGACCACGTCGTCGCCCACACAAAACAGCCCACCCGGGTGACAGTCCAGACAGCCCAGCCCCGGGTGACAGACCTGGTTGGTGGCGGCGCAGTCCACGTCGTCATAGGAGGCGCCGTCCCCGCGACAGGTCCGCGCGCGGTCACCGTCGCAATAGATCCGCCCGGGCTCGCACTCGGCGGCCGGGGACTCGCCCTGGCAGGTCGCGAGCCACGCCACGACAAGCGACAGGACGAGGTGGATCTGCAAGGTGCGCCACATGGGGAGCAGTATACCGCTCAAACGAGCCGGATGTGGCAGGGAACTGCCCGAAAGGTTGACTCAGTGGATGGCAGGGGCCTGCCCGGAGGGGGGACTCAGTGGGTGGCAGGGGCCTGCCCGGAGGGGGGACTCAGTGGGAATGGGCGGCCTCGGCGTGCCAGCGCGAGGTCCTAGCGGCGCCCTCGTCGGCCACCCCGCCGCGCCTTGCCCCCGGACCGGCGGCCGCTCCGCTTCGTGGAGCGCCGTCGCATCGTGCCGCCCCGCCGGGTCACGCCCCGCCGGGTCATGCCGCGGTTGTGCACGCGGCCCCGGTTGACGCCCCGCCGGGTCATGCCGCGGTTGTGCACGCCGCCGCCATACACGCGGCCCCGGTTCACGCCTCGCCGATGCAGGCCGCGGCCGTACGCGCCGCGGTTGTAGTGAACGCGCCCCCGGTAGACGCCGCGCCGGTGAAGCCCGGTGCGGCCATAGTGGCCCCGCCGGTGGTACACGCCACGCCGGTAGCCCCGAAGCCTCCACCCGCGGTTCCGCCAGGCCCGATAGCGGTAGCCCCGGGCGCGATACCACCGCGAGTAGTACGGACGATACCGCCGCCAGTGGTTCACGTAGCGGTTGTAGTAGGCATACGTGTTGGGGATGTAGACCGTCCGGCCGTTGAGGTAATAGTACGGGAGGCCGTTGGCGTAGTAGACCACGTAGCCGTTGTAATAAAGCGGCGTGTAGTAGCTGGTGCTCGCGGTCATTTGCGTGGCGGGGGCGCTGTGGACCCGTGCCGGACCGTCGGACACGTAGCAGCCGCTCAGGCCGGCCATGGCCAGCGACAGCACACCGAAGGCCAGGGCGCCTCGCAGCAGGCTCTTTTTCATGGTGAGGTTCCTTTCGCCTGGGGCATCCCAGGTTTGTTTTCCTTGGTCGAACATAGCACAGCAACAGTCGTGCCAGCACTGAGAATTCCTGGGGATGGTTGGTGTTTTCTCGGCGAGACGTTGCCCGTCTCCTCCCGAACCAGCGGATATAATGTGACTAATCTCACATGTCGCCAAAGCCACGCCGTCGGTCACGCAGCACCGCCCAAATGGTCATCAGGGCCCATGATCGTGACGATCCGTTCACACCTCCTTGTGGAGGAATATTGACACCACCACTGCGGACAAACCACTCTGATCCCAGGAATCTCGCATGATCTGTCCCCGCTGCCACACCGAGCATCGCCAGGGCTTCGACCGCTGCGCCGACGCCCGACGAACCGCCCGCCGGCGCTGTCGCTCCTGCGGTTGAGCGCTCACCGCCGCTGAATCGTGCAAAAAGCCGATGCTGAATCGCGTAGGCGTCCGCCGACAAATAAATCGACGATTCAGGTCGTCGAAGCGCCCGGCTCGCGAGGCGCGCCGAGGCGCATACTTATTGATATGCAACGAGAAGCAACAAAGCGAGCCGGGATGTATCGGCGGCCTGGGCGATCGATTCATTTATCGGCGGACGCTAAAAGCCCCCTAAAAAAGCGTGTCGGGCAAGGAGCAGTGGGAGTACCGGGAGTCGTTCTGGAGCGCGGACCACAGCTGGGTGAGGTGGCTCATGTTCCCCGGGACCACGACCTCCACCTCGGCGGTGCCCACGTTACCGGCCGGGTCCGAGGCGTCGATCCGGATCGTGTAGGTCCGCCCCTGGTGCGGGTCGTACCGCTCGCTGCGCAGCGTCAGCTCCACGGTGCCCGTCTCGGCGTCCACCACCGGGGCGAGCCAGTCCGGCGTCCTCCCCCCGTGGCCGCTGCCCGACTCCGGCTCGTCGCTTTGCACCGTGACCGTGAACGAGATCGGGCCGCCCGAGTCATCCCACGCGAACGTATCGATCACCACGGGCACGAGCTTGTGGTTGGGCGGCCACAGCAGGGGTCGGTCCACACAGGGGTGCATCCGCGGGGGCGTGGTGTCCGCCGGCACGGCGATCACGTGGACGGTGGGCGCCGTCACCATCGGCGGGTTGTAGTCGAACACGATGGCGGCCTGGTTCTCGATCACCGTGCCCGGGGCGAGCCCCGCCACAGGCTTGACGAAGAATTCCACGTGGCCCCCCGCTCCGGGCGCCAGGTTGATCCCGTCAAAGTCCCAGGTGATCGTCCGCGTGACGGGATCGAAGACGCCGCCGCGGCTGATCAGCGACAGCGTGGTCTCGTCCAGCAGCGGATCCAGCTCGTCGATGATCCGGACGTCCACGGCGGGCGCGGTGGCCTCCGGATCGTTTTCGTAAAACACGAAGTAGTGCAGCCGCCCGTCGGGCCCGACCGTGCCAGGCGACTCGGGCACCGCCAGCTTGACGTTCGGATCCCAGGCGCAGTCCGCATCGCGCTCCATCAAGACGGTAGCAAAGTCACGTCCCAGCTGGGGGTGGTCCCAGCTGAGCTCGGCCCCCAGTTGAACCTGGGCGAGCAGCGCCGGGTCGCAGCTCAGCTCATGGCAGTGGTCTCCCTCCAGATCCGGTCGCTCCACCGCCACGTCCAGACGGGTCTGGACGCACACTCCGGCCCCCAGATCCGGCAGCGAGCATTGAACGATAGAGTGGTTCCGGCACGAGGATTCACTGCACGCCACGGGCACAAACCCCGGGTCGACGCTGGTCACGCACGTGCAGTGCGGCGGCACGGTGACGGAGTTGACCACGCCATCGAGCTCGATTCCCAGGCTCACGTTCTCGGCCAGCCCACCCGCGTTGCACGTGGTGACGATTACGTTCTCGGCGCGTCCCGGACGGACCCCCGACATCTGCAGGTCCAGCATGGGGCTCACCACGCCCTGTTGGCCCGCGCACCCGCCCGAGGACTTGGGCGGGACCCAGGTGAAGTCCTCCCCGAGAATGCCGGGTGAATCGAAGACCGAGGGGAGGAACCGGTCGATGCTGACCACCGCGGGGAACTGATAGCCCGCGCCGAAGAGGATCTCGTCCGGCCGCGCCGCCTGTGAGTAGAAGGTCGAGCGCACCGCCTGCCCGGCCTCACCAGCCAGGGTGACCAGCAGTGCGTTTACGTCCCGGTCGCTGTGGATCTGGAGCAGGTTGTCGGACATCACCGCCACCAGGGGCACCTGGACATCCCCGGAGGGCGCCGGCGTGGGCATGATCTGCCAGACCGCGCCCTGGTTGAGGTCATGCAGCGGATCCCACAGATACGGGATCTGCGAATACTTGAGCCCGGTGTGCGAATCCAGCAGCGGCGCGGGCGTCACCTCGTACAGCGGTCCGCTGTAGGTGAGGGACGTGTTGACACCCTCCAGGGTCATGTCCAGCGCGCTGTAGGGCTCGTACTTGGAGCCCACGTTTCCGCGCACGAACAGGTAGAAGGGGGAAGGGACCGGGATCCGGCGCTGGGAGTACATGTTCACGACGCTGTACTGGTCCTCACCCTCGACGCTCATCGACAGGTGCACGACCTCGGGCGCCTTCTCGATGAGCGGTCCGTCGGACGTGTGAGGGTAGGTGAGGAACGTCCACCGTCGATGCAGCTCCAGCTCATCGGCGACCGGATCCAACGGGAAGTAGTCGAAGCTATCGCTGAGGTTCAGCGTCTGCGAGCTGACCCAGCGCAGCTCCGGCGCGGGGTAGCCCGGGACCGGCTCCACCAGCTCCAGGGAGTCGTCGACCCCCTCGCAGCCATCGGCGGCGTCGAGGTTGCAGTCGTAGTACTGGATCCCCGCCACCTGCTCGCAGGCCGTGATCTGGCAGCGCCCCTGGTGGCAGATGGCGTCGAGCACGTTCCCCCCGTCTAGACACGACTCGCCACAGCGGCCGCAGTTGTGCTCGTCTGTGCACACGTCGACGCCAGCGCAGACCTCGTAGGGCTCCTCGAACCGCGTGCGCACCTTGTAGGCGTATTCGTTGTCGCCCGGCCGCACATCGCCGGGCACCATGTACCGCGCCCAGACCCAGATCTCCTGCGCCCCGGCCAGGGAGCCGCAGCTGTTGGGGAGGCACCCCGGCGGCGCCCGGAGCATCCACCGCAGGGACACCCGCCCGCACGTCGCCGCCGGCGTCGCCCCGTTCAACCAGCACTCGACCCTCGTGCGCCCCGGATCCGAGCACAGCCCCGGGCAATCCCCCGCACCGCAGCCCCCGCAGACCTCGGGCTCGCACACCACCGCGCAGTCTTCCGAGTCCAGGAAGTACATCACCGGCGAGTCCACCTCGATCTCCACCATCCCCGCCCCGACGTCCTGCCCCCCCACGTTGCAGTACGTCACCGCCATCAAGCCCGTGGCGTCCTGGCCCGCGGAGTCGTCCGACAGGAACCCCGAGTCCTGCACGTCCACCACCATGTCCGGCCCGCCCGTGGGACAGGCGCCAGCGCCCGGGTTCCAGATCAGCTCCCGGATCCCGTCGTTGTCCACGTCCACGCTCTCGAACAGGTTCGGCAAGAACCGCACCGGCTCGAAGGTCACGTCCTCCTTGAACATGAACAGCGGGTAGATCTGGGTCATCAGCCCGGGCAGGTCCCGCTCCGAAAGGATGGTGTGATAGCCCGACACGATCGCGCCACCCTCCTGGCGCGACGACTCCACCAAAAGCCCGTTCACCGGCTTGTGCCCGCTGATCTCCACGAACCGCGAGCGCCCCAACGACGGCGTCACCATGGTCCGGCCGAAGTCCACCCCATGGTCCGACAAAAGCGGCGGGCTGCCCCAGTAGTACCCCGTCGCCGGCAAAGCCGGCCCCGCCGGCGGCGCCAGGGGATCCTCCACGAACTGGTCGTACAGCTCACTGAAAAGCACACCACCCCGCTGCAACCCACCAAAGTCGATCGTGTACCCCTGCCCCGTATAAGTAAGGTCCGTCTCGAACTGCAACAAAGTAGTCTCCCCCACCCACTCCTCCGCGCCCTGCAACACGTACGTTCCCTCGCTATGAGCAACCTCCATCAGGAACCGAAAACGCGTCTGCAACGGCTCGGGAAGATCGATCGTACACCCCCCCGGAAGAATCACGGGATCACCACCAACGGTCAGCGCAACCTCGATCCGAGCCGGATCCCCGTGGTGGTACGTCAAGGTCATCTCCACCTCGGGCTCCTCTGCTTACACTTGGAAAGAGCTGCCTGGTACGAGGCAAGGCATGTAGCCCTCTGGCTCGGTCACGTCTCCATGGAACTCAAAGACCGAAGGCACGCGATCGTCACTGACGTCGACCGCAGTGAATTGACTTTGGAATCCCAGCAGGGTTTCGTTCCAGTCAGTGCGGAACACGATGCCAAAAGCGCGGTGCCGCAAGTCGCCAGCGTTCCTCACAGACAGCTTGACGTACCGCTTGGTGTTTGAAACCAACGGGTCCGGGTCATCGATGAACCTGAGGGTCACGCTGAAGTCCTGCGGCTCATAGGAGTAGCTGCTCGAAAACCTCGCACCCATCTGCGGATTATCAATGAGCTGCTCGTCCAAGTACCCCTTGACCGTGAGCCCGCCCGAGCTCGGGATCCACAGCATTTGCTGGGCCGAGAATGGCAGGAACGACTGGACGGTCCAGGCGTTGAAGAGCCGCCTCAGCTCCCCATCATAGTCATTCGGATCCAGCGCCCGGAAGTCCCAGTCGTCCTCGTGGTCCACCAGCACGGTGCGGGTGATCTCGGGGATCTCGCCAGACACCGCGTGCTCCACCGCCACGCACTGCGCCCGGGCAGGCCGTGCGTCGCCCACAATCGCGGAGAGAGCCAAGGTGAGAGCAAGAAAAACCCGCGTGCGACCGTACATGTGCAACCTCCTCCGCGGCGCCGTGGCTCCTCAGGCACAAGCCGTGGCGCTTCTCTCCAAAATCCATGTGTCGACAAGTATCCTCCTTGAGCTTACCAGCCCTGCCACCCGAATTGAAGACCAGAGCTCCTTGAACGCAAAGCCCATAGCCTGGTATGATCCGGATCATGGCACGGCGGAGGGCTCATCTTGTCGTGGTGGCGCTGGTCCTCGTGGCCGGTGTGGCCGCCGGGCAGGGGGCGTGCGGGCGTGGGCTGGGTCACGAGCCCGTGTGTGGCGACGGGGTGGTGGAGTCGCCCGAGACCTGCGACGGGGACTGCCCCGAAGATTGCGACGACATGAACGCCTGCACGGCGGATGTCATGAGCGGCAGGTCGGGGACCTGCGACGTCCGGTGCTCCAACAACCCCATCGTCACCTGCCAGGCCGGAGATGGCTGTTGCCCTGGAAGCTGCGACGCGGTGAGCGACGCCGACTGTGTGCCTATGTGCGGCAACGGTGTGGTGGAGCCGCCTGAAACCTGCGATGGCGACTGTCCTACAGATTGCGACGACCAGGACGCCTGTACGGTGGACGACCGGAGCGGAAGCTCCGAGACGTGCGATGTGCACTGTGCCCACGAGCCCATCGTGGTCTGC
>Ga0272441_10005036_pt1 | contig 23354 bp, 16 predicted proteins | sample SSMProp6N_FD_193582 | JGI IMG/M metagenome (GOLD analysis project Ga0272441, IMG submission 193582) | Marine sediment archaeal communities from Little Sippewissett salt marsh, Falmouth, MA, United States - SSM-Prop-6N | ecosystem: Environmental > Aquatic > Marine > Wetlands > Sediment ...
GGATACCGCAAGATGATGGACAATCTGGGCGCCCTCGGCGGCATCCTGATCTGCATCCTCCTTTTCCACCTCACCGGATACCGGATACTCTTCCTCATCGCCGCCCTGCCCTCGGTCATCGCCACGATCCTGATTGTCCTCTGCATCAGCGAGAGTAAACCTGAAAGGCGCATCCATGCGGGCCTCCGCCTGTCGGATCTTGAGGGCGATTTCAGACGCTTCCTGATACTGAGTTCCCTCTTTGCCCTCGGCTCCTTCAGTTATTCCTTTCTCCTGATCTTTGCAAAAGAACTGGGCTTCGGCATAACCTCCATTCCCGCCTTGTATCTCATCTTCACGGCCGCCGCGTCACTCACCTCTCTCCCCTTGGGCAGGCTCTCGGACCGGATAGGCCGCAGGCCCTTGCTGATGTTCTCCTTTCTTCTCTGGGGGCTGGTATGCCTTCTTTTCATCACTACCCGGAGCCATTACGCCCTCATCCTCGGCTTTATCCTCTACGGCTGCCACAAAGGCGCGCTGGATACGGTGCAGACCACCTTCGCATCGGAACTCTGTCCCGTGGCATTCCGGGCAAGCAGTCTCGGCAGTCTCCGGATGATTGTCGGGCTTTGCGCCCTCCCCGCCTCGTTCATTGCAGGCCTCCTCTGGGACCGCATCAACCTCTACGCACCATTCTATCTTTCGCTGATGCTGACAGTTTTTTCCATGGTCCTGCTCCTGTTCGTAAAGGACCGAAAGTCGGGAAACGATGCAACGATCATGCAATAAAATTAAGCTGTTTCCCCGCACGGAACGGGCCTTGTTCCTGAGAAGGTTGAACCGCTTTGTCATCGAATGCTCTCTTGGGGGCCGCGCCGAGCGGGCATACCTTCCCAATCCGGGACGTCTCCGGGAGCTGCTCCTCCCGGGCAGCCTGCTTTATCTCGTGGAAAACCGGAAGAACTCTACCGCAAAGCTTCCCTACACCGCCGTGGCGGTCGAACGGGAAGGGACGCCGGTGCTGCTCCACACCCACCTGTCAAACCGGGTCGTGGAGCAACTCCTTGAACAAAAGCGCATACCGGGTCTGCAGGACGCCGAGGTGGTGCGGGCAGAAGCGCCCTGCGGGAAGAGCAGGTTCGATTTCCTCCTCAGGAAAGAGGGAAAGCCTTTTTTTCTCGAGGTAAAATCCTGCACGCTCTTCGAAGGACCAATCGCCATGTTCCCCGATGCAGTCACGGAACGGGGCCGGCGGCACCTTACGGAACTTGCCGCACTCGCCCGTTCCGGAACCGCCGGCGGCGTGGTTTTTCTTGTCCACTGGTCCCGGGCAGAATATTTCCTGCCCGATTATCATACGGATATCGCCTTTTCACGGACCTTTCTGGACGTACGAAAGGACCTGTTGATCAAGGCCGTGGGGATCGGCTGGGGGGCGGACCTGTCACTCGAAACGGGGCCCAGGGAACTTGAAATTCCCTGGCACATTATCGAAGAAGAGGCGGAAGACAGCGGAAGTTACATCCTCATTCTCCGGCTTTCCGCTGATGCAGTCGTAGAGGTGGGCAAACTGGGCACCATCTCTTTTCCCAAGGGATACTATCTCTATGTGGGATCGGCCGCGACTCATCTGAAGAAGAGGATTGAACGGCATCTGAGGAAACGAAAGACCTTCTTCTGGCACATCGACTTCCTCAGAGACCATGCGGATCAGTGCGTCGCACTTCCCATCCGTTCACGGGACCGGCTGGAATGCGCCATCGCACGGTCATTGCACGATATCGCCCAGCGGAGGGTGCCGGGATTCGGCGCATCGGACTGTTCATGCCCGACACATCTCTTCGCAATGGACGAAAACCCGCAAAACAACCGGAAGTTCATAGAGATGCTCCTCCATTTCAGAATGGGTCGTCTCCAGGAGAAAATAATTCAGATCCCGGCATGATAGGCCCGTCAGACGACCCCACTGCCACGACAGTCCGGCACATAACATACCGGGAACAGTGACACCGAACGAGAAACAGAAAATTTAAAGGCTTGAAAATGAAACGCTTTCACTATAGAGAGATGGGTACGGTTTTTCTCCCGTCATTACTCAATACAGGAGCGAGGCGATTACGATGAAACAGAAACAGGTACTGGTTGTTGAGGATGAAACGATAATTGCACGTGATATCCAGCGAAAGCTCAAGGTGCTGGGATACAATGCCCCGATCATTGCCTCTTCCGGAGAGGAGGCCGTTGCAATGGCGGAGGAATTAATTCCCGACCTGGTTCTCATGGATATCGTCCTGAAGGGTGCGATGGACGGTATCGAAGCGGCCCGCCTGATCAGGGAACGTTTCGACATCCCCGTGGTCTATCTCACGGCCTATGCCGACGAAAAGACGCTGGAACGGGCAAAGGTCACGGAGCCCTTCGGCTATATGCTCAAGCCCTTCGAAGAAGGCGAACTGCACAGCAATATCGAAATGGCGCTCTACCGTCACAGCGCGGCGAAGGAATACCGTGAGGGGATCACGAAAATAATGTCCAGCCTCCAGAAAACCGTCAATGCGCTGGCCTCAATCGTGGAAATACGCGACCCCTTTACCGCCGGACACCAGAAGCGCGTCGCCGAACTCGCCGTGGCGATCGCCGGGGAATCGGGGCTGTCTGAAGATGCCATCAAGGGCATAGAACTGGCCGCCCTGGTCCACGACATCGGCAAGATCGTCGTACCGCCGGAAATCCTGAACAAGCCTGAGAAGATTTCCCAAAGTGAGTTCGAGGTGGTCATCACCCATGCCGAAGCAGGCTTCAAGTTTCTGAAAGACATCGAATTCCCCTGGCTTATTGCCGACATGGTCCTGCAGCACCATGAGCGTCTCGACGGCTCCGGCTATCCCCGGGGACTCAAGGAAGACCAGCTGCTTCTCGGCTCAAAGATCATCGCCGTGGCAGACGTAGTCGAAGCCATGTCGTCGGACCGCCCCTACCGTCCCGCCTTTCCGACCGACCGGATCCTGGAGGAAATTATCGAGAGGAAAGGCGTACTCTTCTGTCCGGAAACGGTCGACACCTGCGTCAGGCTCTTCCGGGAAAAGGGCTTCCGCTTCAGCGAAGAGGATGACTGAGCACAGAACCCGCACGTCAGGGGTACCATCGGTCGAGCAATAGGAGGGGCGGATCCTTTCCCGCCGTCCTCTCGGCAGAGGCTTCCTATTCCCTGCAGGAGAGATAGCAAACGCCCTGGGGCATCTCGACGGCGAAGGGGAAGTATCGCCTCCTGAGTTTCAGGGCCACATTCACCAGCACAATGAGAATGGGGACTTCCATGAGCGGTCCGATCACCGTGGCGAAGGCCTGTCCCGAATTGATTCCGAAGACGGCAATGGCGACAGCGATGGCAAGCTCAAAATCGTTCGAAGCCGACGTGAAGGAAAGCGTCGTCGTCGTTGAATAATCCGCACCGATCTTTCTGGCCAGGAAAAAGGTGATAAAGAACATAACCAGAAAATATATTGAGAGGGGAATGGCGATGCGCACGACATCGAAGGGCAGTTCTACGATATATTCCCCTTTGAGAGAAAACATCACAAGAATTGTAAAGAGCAGCGCTACCAGCGTAATGGGGCTGATGCGGGGAACGAATATTTCTTCATACCATTCCCTGCCTTTCAGGCGCAGAAGACTGAAGCGTGTAACAAGACCCGCGAAAAAGGGAATTCCCAGATAGGTGAGGACCGTCTTGACCACGTCACCCATGGCAACATCGATTGTCATGCCTTCGAGACCGAACCAGCGGGGCACCACAGTAATAAAGAAGTAGGCGTATACGGCATAGAGGAGCATCTGAAAGATCGCATTAAATGCCACCAGTCCGGCGCAGTATTCACGATTCCCCTCCGCGAGTTCATTCCAGACGATCACCATGGCGATACAGCGTGCCAGCCCCACAAGAATGAGGCCCACCATATATTCCTGATGGGTGGAAAGAAATACCAATGCGAGAATGAACATCAGAAGGGGTCCTACAATCCAGTTGAGTATCAATGAGAGACTTAAGACCCTGATATTACGGAACACCTTGCCCAGTTCCTCGTATTTTACACGGGCAAGGGGAGGATACATCATCAAAATCAGGCCGATGGCAATCGGTATATTGGTGGTTCCCACCTGGAAATAATTTATCACCTCCCTCACCCCGGGATAAAGATATCCCCAGGCAACGCCGATCAGCATGGCAAGGAAGATCCACAGCGTCAGGAGCCGATCCAGAAATGAGAGTCTCTTTATTTCATCTGACATACTATTCCTCCATGATATTTTTGAGAAATACACGCGCAGGGCTTATTCGACGATCCACGCATTTTCAATTCATAACGTTACAGGAGCGGCGCGATATACCTTACCATGTAGACACCCCCCGCTCCCATAAAGACGATGGCGGTGATTCTTTTTGCCCATAACGCGAAGAGGGCAATGCTGTTGTACACCTTCCCGACAAGGCGCGTTGAAATCGCAAGCAGCAGGGCAAAGCCCAATACCGGCAGCGCCGTGCCGATGCCATACATGGCGGGCATGATGATTTTTGACTCATGATGCAGGGCAAGGGAAAAGAGGCTGCCGAAAAACAGGGCCGCCGACACAGGACAAAATGAAAGCGCGAATATGATTCCGAGTATGCCCGCTCCCCAGATTCCCGCTTTGTCCACGCGATTTCTGACGGTATCGTTAATCCCGGTTCCGCGCGTGAAGTTAAAAGGAATAATATCCAGCAGAATCACTCCCGCCAGGAAAAGAAAGGGACCGAGCATTATGTTCATGTATTTCTGAAGAAAGTTTGCCACCGCCGGCACAAATTGGGCGCTTGATACAAGCACGATGCCAAGCAGCATATAGGTAACCATGCGGCCCAGAGCATAAAGAAAGCCCGCCGACATCACGTATCCTGCCCTGTCGGGACGTCTGCCGATATATGACACCGCGGCAATATTGGTTGCGAGCGGGCACGGGCTTATGGATGTGAGTATGCCGAACCAGAGGGCCATCCCCATACCGAAAACAAAGAGGCTCATGCAGTCTTCTCCGAGAGATATTTTTTCAATTCTTTCTGAACATATGCTTTGAAAGCATTTTCATCACGGAGCAGTTCCCAGACTTTCTGAAGGTTTTTCCAGCGCTGCGCTTTATTTCCGGACATGTCGGAGATAATAACAGACTTTGTAAACAACTGATAATCTATGACGAAATGCTTATTATTCGGCTCGTCCACATTAAGAACTTCAACCCTGACCAATCCCCGCGCCAACTCGTCACCGAACCCCTCATTGACGGCTTCCCTGGTCAATCGCTCTATCTTATTGCATGAATAACAGCGCACCGTCGTATGGAAATAGTAAACCTTGATAACGTGATCGCTCACTTCACTCTGCTTCGCCGCACTCCCGGGAACGGGTGAAGGATCGTGTTTACCGGCAGTTCCGCCGCCGGTTTGACCAATGACCTGCCCTGCCATCACGAACGCCATCATCATGATACAGAGAAAGGCAATGCCGTACTTGAATGCTTTTGTTATATTCATCTGTTTCAAACCCTCATTTGTGCTCTTCACACAGCAACCTTCTTATCCGGAATAATAGAGCAGATCGATCGATGGAATTATTCCGGGGCAATAATAGGAATACCTGCTTGTTCGCGGGAACATCCATTTCGCAAAGATTGATGGCTTCGTAAAAAGTGAAGCTCCCCGCCCACAGGGCAGGGCTTCCCGGTTCAATTGCGGCGATGCACGGCATCCTTCCCCCGCCTTCGCGGGGGCAGGCTATGCGGCGTACCGTCAGTACACCTCATTCCTCAGGATTTGCGCGCCTTGCATTTGAAGCTTTTTACTGTGCCATCGAACTTTGACTTCTTACGAGTTCATCAAAGATTCCTGTGCATGGTTATCTCCTATTTTCCTATCCACTTCTTGACATTGTCTTTTAATGGTATCTTGCCGACGCATTTCACCTCGCCATCCACGATAACAGCCGGCGTTCCCATGACGCCGTAATCGGCAATCTCCAAGATATCGGTTACCTTGTCGATTTGAGCGTCCACGCCCGACTCGGCAACCGCTTCCTTGACGATTTCTTCTGTTTTCCGGCATTTCATGCAGCCGGTTCCAAGCACTTTAATTTCCATTCTTGTTCCTCCAGTCGTCAATACTGTTTACACATCCTCGTTGAATATAATGAATCCGTCATCGGGTTCCTCAAACAGCGAGGGTAATTCCTTAATGAATGCTTCCAGTTCATCACGCACCCGCCGATAGTTTTTCATGATTTTTTCTTCGGAATCGGCGCTCATCTTCGAAGGATCGTCGAACCCCCGGTGAAATCGGCGGGCAGCGCCGGTAAATAAGGGGCATGTCTCACGGGCATGGCCGCAGAGGGTGATGACGGCATCAAAGGCAATATGGCAAAGAGAATCCACATGCTTCGATGTGTGTTGAGATATGTCGATGCCGGCTTCTCTCATAATTCGCACCGCCCGCTGATCTACCCTCTGAGGTTCCACCCCGGCGGAATATGGCTCTATTTCTCCTCCCAGCAATTCACGTGCCCACGCCTCCGCCATCTGACTGCGGCAGGAGTTGCCCGTACACAAAAAAAGGATCTTCTTTTTTTCAAGGTCTACAGTCATCATCCAATCTCGATCGCGCTACTTCACGACGCAGTCAAATTTTCCACCCGAACCGGTCAGCTTCAGTTCTCTTCATCTTTCAGGGACTCTCTCAATAATTGCCTGATCTCCGCCTTTGAAGCAATCCTGCCGACGGACCGCACCTGCCCGTTCACGACGAGGGCCGGCGTACCCATCACGCCGTATTCACCTATCTTTTTGATATCCATAACGTGCTCGACAGAGGCGGGCACCCCCATCTCGGCAACGGCGTCAATGACGTTTCGTTCCAGTTCATTGCACTGGTAGCACCCCGGTCCCAGGATCGTTATCGTTACCCCGTCAGCACGTTCTTTATCGTAGGGTCTGCCCATGAACTTGTTGAATTCCCTGACAAATACCTTTCCATACTGAGGCCGTGCGCGATCAGGTATGTAATTCTTCACCGACAGCCTCACCAGAAGTTCCTTCTCCACGATCTCCCGCGGACTCTCTGCATAATGCCGCGCCACCTCCTCGATGGCGCCGGTAAGACCGACAATTCCGATCGGCTTTCCCTGAACGTCTATCTTTTCCACACTATCTCTGCCCATGGCCCCCCCTCTCATCCAATCATGCCGTAACAGATGCCGGCAACCGTCGACAGGAGGATCACGATGCCGCAGAAGGTGGCAGTCTTTTTTACTCCCATGACGCTGCCGATCACGAGCATGTTGGGAAGTGAGAGCGCCGGACCCGCCAGAAGCAGGGCCAGTGCCGGTCCCTTTCCCATGCCCGCGCCGATCAGCCCCTGAAGGATCGGCACTTCGGTGAGCGTCGCGAAATACATGAGGGCTCCCGATACCGATGCGATCAGGTTGGCCTGGAGGGAATTGCCTCCCACGAGGATTGCCACCCACTGTTCGGGAATCAGGGCGGGATGCCCCGGACGGCCGAGCAGGAATCCCGCTACCAGTACACCGGCAAAGAGAAGGGGAAAAATCTGTTTCATGAATCCCCAGGTCGAATCGACCCATTCCCGGAGTTCGTCACGGGAAAACCAGAATCTCAGCATGACCCCCAGAAGTACGAGCAGAAGGGCCGTGATGAACCACTTTATGGCGTAGAGCGATACCCAGAGGGAGGGTCCGCCGGCGGCAGGTTTGGCAAAGGCAGCAAAGACGAGGATGAGAACCATCGTCAGCATGTAAAGCCCTTCCTGGCCGAGAGAACGGCGCTCCTCCCCTTCATCGGGGAGATAAAACCGCCCCGGCACCCGTGCCGCGTCATCCCTGCGGAAAATAAAGGCCATAAGGAGCCCCGTGACCACGGCAAAGAAAACGGCACCGATCGCCCGTGCCAGGCCAAGCTCCCACCCGAGGACCTTGGCGGTCAGAATGATCGCCAGCACGTTGATGGCAGGTCCCGAATAGAGAAAAGCCGTGGCGGGTCCGATTCCTGCCCCTCTCGCATAGATCCCCGCGAAGAGCGGCAGCACCGTACAGGAACAGACGGCAAGCACGGAACCGGATATCGAGGCAACGGAATAGGATAGAATTTTCCGTGCCTGCGGTCCGAAGTATTTCAGAACCGCCGCCTGAGACACAAAGACGGCAATCGCTCCCGCAATAAAGAAGGCGGGAACGAGACAGGTCAGGACATGTTCCCGGGCGTATTCCCGGAGCATGAGAACGGCCTCCAGGCCGGATCGCCTTATGACCGGATTATCCCAGGGCATGAAATAGGCGGCGATGAATGCCGCAATAATTATCAGGAGTTTTGTTGTTTCCTTCATACTTTTTTCCCGCCTCACAATCGGACAATATAATCATGTATTGCAATATAGCAATATATCAGGCAAAAAAAACTACCTTTTGCAGAGTGATTCCCTGCTGATTGCGGGTAACCGGTCAATAAGTTCCTTTACGTCCCGTTCTTCATTGAGCCATCCCTGCAGATTGAGGAGCATTATCTTCGCATAGGCATTTCGTTCCCCGCCGGCCAGCATATAGTTTGCCCAGAGGCCTTCCTTCCGGAATCCCACCAACCCCGCCTCTTCAAGTACTTTGAGGTGTTTCGAGACCGTCGGTTGTGCAATGCCGAGGGCCGATTCTATCTCGCAGACGCACATCGATCTCCGCTGGAGCATCTTGAGGATTTTGATGCGGTTGGGATCTGACAATGCCTTCATCACCTTTACAAACTCCCTCATGGGGGCCTCCTTAATATTTACATATGGCTATATAACAATTCATTCCGGCCGATGCAAGCTTTTTCTACCGCTGCAGCACAATCGAAAAAGAGAGAATTTGTTTGACATTCGCACAGACTATGTTGTTTAATTCGGAAATTTTCATTCATGACTCCAAATCCCTGAACCGACAGAAGTGGACACGGCTCACCATGATTAATTACATAATTTTTGCCTTGCGCAGGCCTTACACAATCCTTCTCGCACTGGCCGTCATCACCCTCATCCTGGTTCCGGGAATCGCGAGGCTGGAATTCGATAATTCCGTCGAATCGTTCATGCCGAAACACGACGCGGAATATATCTACTATAATAAGGTGAAGGGGATCTACGGGGACAACGGCCGGTTTGTCATTATGGCCGTGTCGCACGACGATCTCTGGAGTTGCGAAGCTTTCCGCAAGATAGACGACCTCATAACCGACCTGGAGGAATACAAAGATTTCGACGAGCGGCGCGAGCAGGCACGCATGGAACGCTTTGATGAACTGACGGCGTCAGGAGACATCTCCTGCTCCCGGCTTTTCGAAGCATTCCGCCAGGACCCGGTGTTCGAACGGCTTCTCAGACGAAAGGCGGCAAAGCTGTTTCACAATCCCGACAAAGCGGGAACGGGCGCCAGTCCGAAACTTCGGAAAGAGATTCTTCGTTCCCTTGATTTCAAACGGCAGGAGGTTATCGACACAATTCTTTCTCCCCTTACGGCGGAAGATATCACGGGAGAAGAGGACACCCTTGAAACGTATGATCTCATAGAAGTCGACGACACAGGGAAACGGATACTTCCGTCATCACAGGAGGAAATCCGCCTTTTCAGGGAAAAGCTTGAACGAAATCCCGCCTTCGACAGGGGAATCTATGCCCGGGATCCCCACACCAATGCCATAAGCGATTTCGGTATCGTAATCAAGTTTATCAATCTGGACGATCAGGACCCGACGGTCCGTGAAATGATGGAGGTAATAACCAGCCACCGGGGGGCGCTGAAGATCACCCCCACGGGCGTGCCGGTGGTCAACATATGGATGAATGACTACATGCACCGAGACCTTTTCACCAACACGCCCCTCGTACTGCTCGTGGTGGTCATTGTCTTTTACTTCAATTTCAGGTCATTCCGGGGCGTCATTCTCCCCCTCTTCACGCTGGGCATGGCGGAACTCTGGATACTTGGATTCATGGGATATGCGGGCATCAAGATCACTGCCGTCGGCGTGGCACTCCCCCCCCTGATGATTGCCGTGGGAAGCTCCTACGCGATCCATATCCTCAACCAGTATTACGCCGATTTTGAGGTCATCTCACAGAGGGAGAAACGGGTGGGACTCCAGGCCTCCATGTCCCATATCTCCCTGACGGTTTTTCTCGCCGGTCTCACCACCTTCCTTGCCTTCATGACTCTGGCGACGAGCGAGGTGTCGGCAATCCGGGAATGGGGAATGTGCAGCGCCATCGGCGTCATGTTCGCCGTTCTCATTTCCTGCGGGTTGATCCCCGCCGGACTGGTCATCCTCCCCCACACAAGGCCCCGGCTGATGCTTCAGAAAGACAGCCGCCTGAAAACGACCGTCATTGATCATATCATAAGGTTCGTCAACACCTGCGCCATCCACCATTACAGGAAAGTACTTCTTGTCGCCGGCATCATACTGGTCATCTCCATCGTAGGAATCTTCAAGATCAAGGTGGAGACGGCCTTCCTGACCTATTTCAAGGCGAACGACACAATTCGCCTCAACACCGACATTATCGGAGAAAAGTTCGGCGGGGGATGGGGCTTCAATATTCTGATAAACTCGGGAGCAGCGGACGGCATCAAAGACCCCCGCCTCCTGCACACCATCGAAGATTTCCGGGCATGGCTTGTGTCCGATGAAAACAGGGATCTCAATATCGGACGCACCGATTCCTTTACGGATTTCATCAAGACCATGCATATGGCCATGAATAACGACAACCGGTCCTTGTATGCCATACCGGATGAGAAATCCGATATCATGGATTACCTGGAATTGTACGGTGGTGACGACGATGATTTCGACGGCAGATTTGACGAATTCGAACCCTTCGTGGACGAATATTTCAGGACGACCAACATCCTGGCCCGCCTGAGCAAGAAAGAGGCCGTTGAGGTAAGCACGACGAAAATAAAGTATATTTTCAGTAAAATATCGGACTACCTCGACGATCACTTGTCGGCACCGGCTTCATTTACCCTTTCGGGATTTCCCATGATGAACGTGAAGTTCGTCTACTACGTGGTAAAAGGGCAAATTCAGAGTCTTATCCTTTCACTGATCGTAGTGGGCATTATCGTGGCGCTCCTCTTTCATAAACTGCGGGCGGCACCCCTGGCACTCATACCGATGAGTATTGCCGTGATTGTCAATTTCGGCATCATGGGCTGGTTCGATATCGCCCTCGACATGGCAACGTCGATCATCGCCGCCATTACCATCGGTATCGGCGTCGACGACACGATTCATTTTCTGAACACCTTCAGGCACAACAGGGCGAAGGGATATGATGTCAACGAGACAATCGCCCGGACCCTGGCCGTATCGGGCAAGGCGATCGTCTTCACCTCCCTGGCGCTGATTCTTGGATTTTCCGTACTCATGACCTCTCATTTCAAACCGATCATACTCTTCGGCCTCCTGACGGCCACCACCATGATCAATACCACCATCGGGGCACTCCTGGTACTTCCCTCGACAATAAAGGCCACCGGCATCAATCTGGGTAAACCGACACGAGAAACCTGGATCACCAGGTATCTGAATATCGACAGGCTCCTGGGCCTGGAGGAACGGGAATCACAGGAACGTATATAAGTGGCGCTCCCCGCCCACAGGGCGGGGCTTCCCGGCACGGAAGTGTTTGATTATTGTACCCCCTGCCCCCGCCTGCAAGGCGGGGCTTGCGGGCGCACTCCCGGTCACCGATACGGAGGCGATTCATATTAACAGATACATCGGGTTCGTCCTGCGCCGGCCGGTGCCGGTACTGATCGGCATCGTCCTGGTGACCCTGATACTGGCACCGGGAATGCTGAAGCTTCAGTTTGACAATGCCATCGAAGTCTTCATGCCCAGGGATGACCCGGAGTACGTCTTTTACAACAGGGCAAAGGACACCTACGGCGACAACGGGCGATTTATCATCTCGGCAGTATACAACCGCAATCTCTGGCATACCGAAACATTTCGGAAGATGAACGATCTGCTCATCGACCTGGAAGAATACAAAGATTTCAACGGGCACCGGGAAGATGCACGGTTACAGGCAATCGACGCCATAATCGTTCAGGGGACCATCACCTACGCCGACTTCATCGGACTCTTCCGGAACGATCCTGCTTTCAGGCGGCTGCTTGAACGAAAATGCACCCATACCTTCGGCACGGTCGACCTCCTTACCGGGGCTGATCTGAAGAAACTGAGGGCACAACTCCGCACCACCCGTGATTTCAAACAATCGGAAATTATCGATGATATCGTGTCTCCCCTGACCATGCAGGACATTACCGGCAAAAACGATATGCTGGAAACCTATGACATCCTCGCACGGGACACCGAAGGAAACCGGCTTGTCCCCGAAACCAGGGAAGAAATGCAGGCCTTCAGAAAGAAACTCCTGCGGAATCCCGCCTTCCGGGGAAGTCTCTATCGAAAGGATCCCCGTACCGGCGCCATAACCGACTTCTGTGTGCTCGTGAAGTTCATCAACCTGCCCGACCAGGACCCCATCGCACGGGAAATAAAGGAAATATTCGATTACCACCGGAACAAAGGGCTGGATGTCATCACGACCGGAGTCCCGATCATCAATATTCATTTTCACGACTATATGCACCGCGATCTCTACACGCTTGTGCCGATAGTGATGCTCGTCGTGGTCATCATATTCTACCTGAACTTCAAATCCTTCCGGGGCGTCTTTCTCCCCTTCGCCACACTGAGTCTCGCCGAATTATGGATACTCGGCCTGATGGGGTATCTCGGTCATAGAATCTCATCGGTGGACATGTCGCTCCCCCCCCTCATGATTGCCGTGGGGAGTTCCTACTCAATTCATATCCTGAACCAGTACTATGCCGATTTCAAGCAGATCGGCCTGCGAAAAAAGAAGGCAGGCCTGCAACAGTCGATGTCCCACATATCCCTTACGGTCCTCCTGGCGGGGCTTACCACATTCATCGCCTTCATGACGCTCACCACCAGCCGGATATACGCAATCAGGGAATGGGGGTTCTTTTCGGCCATCGGGGTCCTCTTTGCCGTGTTCATCTCCTGTTCACTGATTCCGGCGGGCCTCACGTTGCTTCCCCATGCAACGCCCCGCCTGACGCACAAAAACGGTCAGGGTATCAGATCCACCATCGTGGATCACATTATTACATTCGCCACGCGGGGGGCCATCGTTCATTACAGGAAGGTATTGATTGTGGTGGGTATCGTCATGGTGTTTTCGATACTCGGGCTCTTGCAGCTCAAAGTTGAAACGGTGTTTCTGAATTATCTCAAGGAACACGATTCGGTCAGAACCGATGTCAATCTGATCAGTGACAAATTCGGCGGGTGCGAAGGATATTCCATTCTCATCGATTCGGGGAAGACGGACGGCATCAAAAATCCCCTCTTTCTCAACACAATCGAAAATTTCAGGACATGGCTGGAATCCGGTGATAACCGGGATCTTCGCATCGGGAGAACCGATTCCTTCTCCGATTTCATCAAGACCATGCATATGGCCATGAACAACGACGAGCGCAGATCATACAGGATTCCCCACTCCAACACCGACATCGTCGATTATCTCGAAATATACGGGGGCGATGATGATGATTCGGACGGCCGATTCGACGAATTCGAATCCTTTGTCGACGGGGACTATAAAACATGCAATGTCCTGGCCCGCTTGTATCAGGGAAAGGGCGACTCCGTCGGGACACGGGGGAGGACATACACGGCAGAAAAGATTTCCGATTATCTCGAAGACCATTTGCCGGGGGGGTATTCCTATACCGTCACGGGGTTTCCCATGATGGAGATCAAACTGGTCCAGTATGTCGTCCGGGGCCAGTTGCAGAGTCTTTTTCTCTGTCTGATTGTCGTCGGGGTAATTGTCATACTTCTTTTCAATCAACTTAAGGCGGGGCTTCTCGCGCTTATTCCCATGAGTGTGGCCGTCATTCTCAATTTCGGCATCATGGGGTGGCTCGGGATAAATCTGGACATGGTGACATCACTCATTGCGGCCATCACCATCGGGATCGGCGTGGACGATACGATTCATTTCCTCAACACCTTCAGGCATAACAGGGCCAAGGGCCTCACGACCGACGAAACGATCACGCTCACGCTGGCCGTTGCCGGCAAGGCAATCCTCTTCACCTCGATTGCACTCATCCTGGGATTTCTGGTCTTTACGGTTTCATCCTTTATACCGGTCATTCTCTTCGGCCTGCTCATGGCAATGACAATGGTGGCGACCACCCTGGGGGCGCTCGTGGTACTGCCCTCGGTCATCAAGGCAACCGGGATCAATCTGCGGTCCACGGAACCCGAATCCTGGTTCGCCCGGCGCTTCAATCTCGACCGACTTCTCGGCCTGGAACAGGAACCGTAGCGGGCCGGTCCCCTTCACCGCCCTTTGGGGCGTTATCCTCTTCCTCAAGAAACGTCATACCTTCGAATCAGATACACTCGAAAAAAACAGATGCAGACGTTTGACTTGTTACGAAACCATCAAATCAAACTTCTTGACATTCCCTTTTATATACTATAAATTTCTCGGTAATGAATTTTCATTACCCCTTTATTCACCAGAATATAAATATTTAGAGGCGACAGTTCCATGAACAAATACATCGGATTTGTTCTGAAATGGCCCATAATAATTATTGTCCTTCTCATCCTGGCCACCATCATCCTGACCCCGGGAATAGGGAAGCTGGAGTTTGACAATTCCGTCGAGGCGTTCCTTCCCAAGGATGATTACGAATATCTCTACTACAACAAGATCAGGTCCGTATACGGTGACAGCGGGAGATTTCTCATCATGGACATTTCCGCTCCCACCCTCTGGAGCGCCGGGACCTTTCAACAAATGGACAACTTTTTTACCGATCTCGAAGAATACCAGGATTTCGATGAATCGAGGGAGGGTTTGCGGCTGAGTCGTTTTGACGAAATCACAGAGACGGGGGGCATGACACGCGCCGATCTGCTCGGGAGATTTTCCGACGACCCGCCCTTTCAGCGTCTGCTGGAACGAAAGAGCGGCGTCTGGTTCGGCAACGATACTTTTCTGGATCGCGGCGATCTGAAAAACCTGCGAAAGAAGATCGCCCGTTCCCTGGATCTGAAAAGGGACGAAATGATCGACGACATCATATCGCCCTTTACGGCCCAAGACATTACCGGCCGGAACTATACGCTGGAGGCATATTACCTTATTGAAAAAGATCATAATAATCATCGTTTCCTCCCACAGACACCGGAGGAAATTTCCGAATTCAGAAGGAAGCTCGAGAGAAATCCCGCCTTTGAGAAGGGGATCTATGCATGCAACCCCGCCACGGGTGAGATTTCCGACTTTGGAGTATTGATCAAATTCAACAACAAGGGAGATCGCAACCCGATCGCCGGCGAACTGCTCGAAATCGCCGGCAGTTATCCCGAGCTATCCATCATTGCGCAGGGAATGCCCGTCATCTATATCTGGATCAACAAGTACCTGCACCGGGATCTGTTTACCTTTATTCCCATCGTGCTCCTCGTGGTGATCATCGTGTTCTACTTTAATTTCAGAACGTTTCGCGGCGTCCTCCTCCCCTTTCTGTCACTGGCGATGGGGATGCTCTGGGTCATGGGACTCATGGGATACATGGGGGCAAAGATCACCGCCATCGGGGTATCCATCCCCGTGCTGATGATCGCCGTGGGAAGTTCCTATTCCATACACATCATGAACCAGTACTACGCGGATTTCGATTTCATCTCGCAGCGGAAGAAGATCGAGGGGCTGCGCATTTCGATGACCCATATCTCGCTGACGGTCCTTCTGGCCGGCCTCACCACCTTCATCGCCTTTATGACGCTGGTCACGAGCGGACTTATCGGCATCCGGGACTGGGGACTTTTCTCAGCCATCGGTGTTCTCTTCGCCGTCTTCATATCCAGTTCCCTGATACCCGCCGGGCTGGCGCTGCTTCCCCATGAAGCAAAATCCTCCCGATCCCGCCGCAGAGGAAAGGACGCCCCGCGCAGGACCGCGGTGGACGGAATCATTCTGCTCATGACCAGGGGGTCGGTTCTGTATCATAAAAAGGTCATGGCCGTGGTGGCGGTTGTCATGATTCTGTCGATTATGGGGATCTTCAGACTGAAAGTTGAAACCACCTTTCTCAGCTATTTCAAGGAGAACGATCCTATCAGAACGAGCGCAAAAATCATCGGCGAGAAATTCGGCGGGGAAGAATGCTTTAATATCCTCATAGATTCCGGCAAGCCGGACGGCGTAAAAAACCCCGAATTCCTTACGACACTGGAGACGTTCCGGACGTGGCTCGAATCGGATGCAAACCCCGACTTGAATATCGGGAGGACCGACGTCTTTTCCGATTATATCAAAACAATGCACATGGCCATGAACAATGATGAACGCCGGTATTTCAAGGTTCCCGACAATCATGCCGACATACTCGACTATCTGGAAATCTACGCCGGCAATGACGAAAATTCCGACGGCAGGATCGACGAATTCGAACCCTATGTGGACCATGAGTTCAGAACCTGCGATATCCTTGCACGCCTCTGCCAGAAACAGGGACATCCCATCGGTACGGCACAGATAAACACCATCGTCTCGAAGATCGCCGATTATCTGGAGAAAAACCTGCCCGAACCCTACCGTTTCAGCATGACGGGACACCCGCTGATCAACGTCAAGCTCGCCTATTACATAGTGACGGGCCAGCTGAAAAGCCTGCTGCTGTCGCTCATCGTGATCGGCCTGATCGTCACGCTCCTCTTCAACCACATCAAGGCGGGCCTCCTTGCCCTGATTCCCATGAGTGTCGCCGTCATTTTCAACTTCGGCATCATGGGATGGCTGGGAATCAAACTGGATCTTGCGACATCCATCATCGGAGCCGTTACCATAGGAATCGGGGTTGATGACACCATTCATTTTCTCAACACATACCGGCAGTATCGTGAAAAGGGGTTCACCGTCGACGACACGATCGCCGGCACACTTGCCGTGTCGGGAAAGGCGATCATCTTTACCTCTCTCGCGCTCATATTCGGCTTTTCCGTCCTCGTGACGTCGAGCTTCATCCCGGTCATTCTCTTCGGCGTTCTGATGGCGTCAACGATGATCTCCACCACGATCGGCGCACTCCTGATACTTCCCTCGGCAATAAAGTTAGCGGGGATAGAAGTCGTTCCCTACAGGGAGCCGAATTCATGGCTGGGACGCTATCTCAATCTGGGAAAACTCTTTGGACTTGAATAGGAAACCTGTTGTATACTGCCACCCATCCATACGACAACCCGGAGCTATCCGGACTATTTGCATCGAAATCTGACAAGGAGGTCTGACTACAGGTGAAGAAAAAAATATTTTTTATCGTCGTCGCTCTTTTATTCATTCATCAATCGCTCTTTGCACTGACGGGCAGGGAAATCATGGAAAAAAGCGATTCGCTTCCGGAGCCCGAAACCGCGAGAAGTGCCGCCCTGATGCATATCTACAAGGGAAGCAGGGTACTGGAAAAAGAATTTGAAGTCATGGCAAAGAAATTTGAAAACGATGAAGACCGGATTCTGATATCCTTTATCAGGCCAACCAAAATCAAACTGCTGACCCATTCATTCAAGGGACGGGATGACGATCAGTGGCTGAGACTGTCATCGGGCAAGATAAAACGAATCGCCTCCTCGGACAAAGGCAAGGCCTTTGTCAATTCCCATTTCTACTATGAAGATCTGGGATCACGCGATATTGACGACTATGATTACACGCTGGTCGGTGAGGGCGAGGCTGTCGGGTTCGATTGCCACAAGGTTGAAGCCGTGAAAAAGGAAGGGGCAAAGGTATATGACAAGCTGATCCTCTACGTGCGCACATCGGATTTCTTTGTCGTACGAATCGATTTTTACCGCAAGGGAGAATTCCATAAGTATCTGGAAAATAAAGACATAAAAAAGGTCAAAGGCATCCTCACCCCCTTCAGGACTGTCATGTCCCTGGCAAACGGGAAGGGTAAAACGGAACTGAAAATCAAGAAAATCGACTATAACATGAAGATGCGAAGCTCGCGTTTCAACAAGGAAGCACTCCGATAAAACAGGACGGCCCGTCTCACCCACGACCCGAAGGAATGGCCTGAGACGGGCCGTTTTGCATGCATCCCGCTCCCGGGGGCTCGAACGCCGTCATACATCTCATCAGGGTCAATACCCCGTCACGGATTCGTCCCCTTACTCCGTTGTAGCGTCGAAATAATGGTTCATCTCGATCCAGTATGGCCCCAGGGTATCGTCGTCCCGCAATTCCCGATTCTCGCCCTTGGTAATCCGGGGAATGGGCGAGGGAAAATAATAGGTCCCCAGCAGTTCGGCGGGCAACCAGTCGGGGAGAACAATTTCGCCGTACCCCGGTATTTCTATGGTACTGCCGCTCACCACCTCGGTCCCTCCGGTGCAGTAATACCCTATCTCGTCATCCGTATCGAGTTCGTTGTTGCCGTCCTTATCCAGTATGGCAACAAGATAGGCGGTTCTTTCGGTTTCTTCACCGTGGTGTTCCCCCTTGATCAGCGGCAGGGGCGGTTCATTCTCCTCCCAGACAACAATTTCTTCATGCAACTGGGTAAAGACGTCGAGTATCCTCGGATTTTCGGGGTCCTGCCGTTCGCCCACACCGATATAATCATACTCCGTGGCAGGCAATGTCGTCAGGGCCAGTATGTAATCCATATCGACCTTCACGTCCACTTTGTTCGGCGGGGCGATAGTGATCTCGAGCCCGTTGACATGGAGGAGCATCACGATAATCTGCGCCTTGTCGACGTCGAAACTCCCCGCCTCCGACATGTCGAGGGCGTAGCGGACCGATGATTCAAAATCGTAGACCTTTTTGCTCAGTTTGAATTCATACCCCTCGGCCGGCACGGCGTTGACACCGTAACCCAACTCAACGGTAAAGGCATAGATATCCTTGTTCTGCACGTAGCCAAGCCTGTCGCCCCCTGTCGGCTTTGGAAATCCCGCCGTAAAGTCACGGTCCCACAGGGCAATGACGATCACTTCATCACCGGGCAGGAGGTCCGTTTTGGAGAGATCGATGTCAAAGAGGAATTCGCCGGCGGGAAGGCGCTCGAAATATTTGATGGCCGATATGGGATCATCGAAAAGGGTATCGGGGTCATCGGCCGTGGTCACAATGAGGGCAACCGGCGCCGATGTCTCGTCATAGCCGGCGGGAGGAACAAAGCTCCCCTTCAGCGAGATATCGAGACCCGTCGCCTCGGGCACATCCATGTAAAAGGCGATGTCGATCTCCGACACCGTCCCCTCATCAACGGGGATCAGCGTGGGGAAGTCATCCTCGTCTTCGCTGTGGTAGCCGACACGGTCCCCGCCGTCGATCTCGCCGTTCCCGTTCACGTCCAGCAGCGCCAGGACGTAGACATTCTCCACGGGCAGATCGTACCCGTAGGGCAGCACATCGATGCAGTAGGGCAGGTCGTCACTTCCCTTCGTCACCTTGCGGTACCCGATTACCCCGTCAAAATCGAGTTCACCGAAATCGGACGATGTCACCTCGCCGGCATACAGGATCAGCGTCACCTCGCCGGCGTCGCTCCCGCGGATAGAGCCCGCCACCGCCGCGTCAAAATCGAAGACCTCCCGGGTCACCTCGATCGAAATCCCCCCGTTCACACCGTCACGCAGGGGATACCCGATACTCACGCTATCCTCACCGGGCCTGTAAAATCCCACAAAATCACCCGCCGTCGGATCGGGGAACCCCCCATCGTAATCCTGTTCCCACAACGCCAGCAGAACGACCTCGTCACCGGGCACCAGCTCCGTATCGGAAAGATCGATGTCAAAGGCCGTCGTACCCGGAGCAAGACGGGTGAAATACCGGATTGCCGACAGGGGATCGTCACGAAGGTCGTCGGGATCGTCCGTTTCGGCGACAATGACGTAGACCGGCTTCAGGGGGTCATCGTTCCCGGCGCCGCCGGGAAGCGTCACCGTGCCCTGCACCAAGATCTCGTATCCCGACGCCTCGGGCACATCAATGTGAAAGGCGATATCGATTCCCGATACCGTCCCCTCATCAACGGTAATCAGCGTGGGAAAGTCATCCTCGTCTTCGCTGTAGTAACCGACACGGTCCCCGCCGTCGATCTCGCCGTTCCCGTTCACATCCAGCAGCGCCAGGACGTAGACATTCTCTACGGGCACATCGTACCCGTAGGACAGCACATCGATGCAGTAGGACAGGTCGTTACTCCCCTTCGTCACCTTGCGGTACCCGATTACCCCGTCGAAATCGAGTTTACTGAAATCGGACGACGTGATGTCGCCGGCATACAGGATCAGCGTCACCTCGCCGGCGTCGCTCCCGCGGACAGAGCCCTCCACCGTCGCGTCAAAATCGAAGACCTCCCGGGTCACCTCGATCGAAATCCCCCCGTTCACACCGTCACGCAGGGTGTAGAAGACCGACAGATTTTCCTCGTCGGCGTATACCCCGACGAAATCCCCCGCATCGGGATAGGGCACGCCACCCTCATAATTATTATCGACAAAGGCAATCAGGGCGACCTCGTCTCCCGCTGCCAGGCCCTTTCCGGCAAGGTCGATGCTGAAACGGCAATCCTGCTCATCAACCACGACGGTATCAAGAATCACGCCTTCCGGATCGTCCTGGATCTTGGTCAGATCATCGGTATTGATCAAGGCAACGATGATGGGACCGTCTATCTCTTCCGCAACCTTCTGCACGTCGACGGTTCCCCTGACGGAGAAAGGCCCTTCCCCCGTGCCGGTTGATCCATTCTCGCATGCAACAAAAAACAGCACGCAGAGAATGACGACGAGGATCTTACTCTCCGTAGAATTCATACCGAATCCTCCCCATCACCATGTCATTATCCTCAAAATAGTAAAAGAGGGAGTTGTTTTCGATCCCCAACGGCCCCCTGCCCCGGATACCCGCATAGGAGAGGTGTATCGTCCAGCCGTTCTGGAAATCATACCCCACTTCGGGCCAGAATATGGCGCCGCCGTTCCGCGTTTCGAAGATCCCCGTCAGCTTGGTATTGACCCGCCCGCCGAAAAAGCTGTCCTCATACCTGCAGGTGATGAGGTCCGTCAGAAAGGGGACATAGAGGTCGTCGTCGAAATACCGGGCCTGGGCCCACTCAAAGGTAAAGACGGACTCTCCCTCATGCTGTTCGAATATCCTGCGCAGGGGAATGAAATAGTTGAACCCCATGGCGTATGACAGATAGTTCGACTTCCTTACCTCGAAGGGAAACTTCAGATTCTCGTAGTCCTTCAGATCCTGTTTGACCAATCCCCGCTTGTCGGGGGAGTAGGCCGCCTCCGTCTGGATGACGAAATCACCCAGTGTCGTGGTGAAGTCGACTCCTACCATGTTGACCGTATAGTACTGCGGCTCCACCAGTACCGTCATCGGTTCGCCCGGCGCAAGGATGGTCCGCCGGGGGATGAAGACGGGTTCCTGGTCCGGTCCCCGATACAGGCTGAATGAGAAATCGAGTCCCATGATGCTCTGCGACAGGCGCGTCCCGATGCCGCAGTTTCTGCCCGTGACGGGCATGCCGCGCGGTTCGTCGATCTTGATCGGATAGAAATAATCATCGATGACGACGGACCAGAAATTCCCTTCGGGGGCGATCACCATCGGCACATGGACCGGCACAAAGACCACCTCGAGGGTCGAATCCTCCAGAAAGAACATTCCCGACACCGACGGAACACCGAGCCGGTTTTCGTCATCATCCTTGAAGAGAAGTTCCCGGAGGTCATAGGGGTTAAAGTAGGCCGTCGAGTTGAAGGCGTCGGCGGTACCCCATCCGTAAATCTGGTTCCCGACCCGTATCCGGTAATTCCCCTCTCCGTAATTCAGGTACAATTCGTCGAACCGCACTTCGCTTTCCCGCGATGACATGCGGAGATTTCGTGCAACCGTGCGGTCTCCCGAATAGACATAATCATCCCTGCCCTCTTCATTGAGATAGACCAGGGAAAGATAGAGATCGGACACGGCAAAAAGATAGAGATTATCGGGCCCTATCCGCATTTCCAGACGGCCTCTCAGCTCATTTTTCTTGTTGGCCTCTCCGAAATCCTGGTTGTCACGGGTGCTGAAGAGGCTCTCCACTTCCACAAAACCGCTATAGGTGTATTCAATAAAAGGTCCCCCTTCCGAAGCGGCATCTTCTTCCCAGTCCTCCCATTCCCCTTCGTCAGTATCTTCCCAGTCCTCTTCTTCCGAATATTCTTCCTCTTCCGCCGCCTCATCGTCTATCTGTTCTGAGAATGTTTCGTCACAGGCACCCTCACCGCCGTCATCAGAAAATTCCGTCGACTCATCCGGGATGTCCTCCTCCGGGAGCGCTGCCGCGACGCCCGGTTCGCCGGCATGCACGTGCACCTCCTGCGAACCGGCACCTCCGGGCAGGGGCGGCTCCTGCGATGTCACAGCCTGTCCCAGACGCTTTGTCCGTTCATTATCAAAGGATATGACCAGCGGGGTAACCTGTTCCGCCGATTCAAAGGCCGCTACCGCTTCCAGCGCCTCACGGGAATCGTCATAGGTGCCGAGCACGACGAGATACCATTCACGGCCGCCCACAACCAGTATTTCGGGTTCGTATCCCCGGCCCCGGAGTTCCTCCGCTATCGACCTGGCCGTCTTCTCATGGAGACAGCCGGCCACCTGCACGGCATAGCGGGTTTCAACGGATGGACTTTTCACGCTCGGTGAATCCGGCGCACACACCGCGGCGCTCAACGGATGGAATGGCGGTTCAATAAAAAGAATCGACAGGGCAACAAGCAGTGCCACAGATATGAAGCGGGAAGAAATATTCATCATTTCGTAAGAATCGTAAGATCGCGCGCTAAGACAATCCTGTGTCGGTCTTCAGGTCAGTCACTGATTCAGACAGAATCACCCACTGACACCCACTTCGCTCAGTACTCAGAAGATATTCCCTGCCTTTTCCAAGGAATAATAAGCATTTAAACTTGTTGATATTACCACTAAATCAATGATAAAGCAAAAACATAGTGACCGGTCCGGTGGAAGGAAACCGGCCCTGAGGCACACGATGAGGGTGCATACCGATGGAACAGATCACCATTACGAGGAAACCTTTCATTATCGGGATAATGGGAAGCCATGCCGATGAGGGGCCGTTCCTCGGCGATGCCTACAG
>Ga0272441_10005038_pt1 | contig 23336 bp, 20 predicted proteins | sample SSMProp6N_FD_193582 | JGI IMG/M metagenome (GOLD analysis project Ga0272441, IMG submission 193582) | Marine sediment archaeal communities from Little Sippewissett salt marsh, Falmouth, MA, United States - SSM-Prop-6N | ecosystem: Environmental > Aquatic > Marine > Wetlands > Sediment ...
TATCGTTTACCCAATACGTTATCAATGCTACGCTTTTGCCACCTTTCAATAAGTTGCGCTGCTGTTTCCGCTGCGCCAGCCTTAATGCCCAAATGCAAAGATTCTATTAAATGATTGATATTATCTTCTTTTGTTGATAAACTATTTTTTGTAAGGCGAAGGGTCATCTTCGTCTTCATGGGGCTTGCCTCCTTTCAATTGTTTTTGAGGTTAAGCCCCTTTATCTCTTATTTATAAGAGTTTGTCAACACTTTGCAATTGTACCAACTTATTAACTTAACGAATGCCTATAAAGTGTCATTAAGTTAATAAGTTAACTCCGTCCCCATAAACACCCTAGGACAACACCCCCCTGGTCATCATCGTCGAACAGAAAATCAAGCAGTTCGGGATTTTTTTTGAATTTTCTGGGTTTTGAATTTGTTTTGAATTTCGAGATTCGATATTCGAATTTATCTGTTTATTTTGAGGCCTTCGATGGCGTTTCTGAGAAGGCGGCAGTAGAGGTCAAACCCGATCTGCTCGATATACCCATGCTGCTCGACACCCAGCAGGTTTCCCGCGCCCCTCAATTCAAGGTCCTGCATCGCCACCTTGAATCCGGACCCAAGTTGTGTGAGTCGTTTTAAGGCATCCAACCTTCGCTGCTCATCATGCGTAAGTGTCTTGATACGGTCTACAATGAAATAAGCATAAGCCTTTTTAGTGAACCTGCCGACCCTTCCGCGAAGCTGGTACAGGTCAGCCATACCAAAAGATTGTGCCCTATTGACAAATAACGTATTTGCGTTCGGTATATCTATGCCGGACTCTATTATGGTCGTGCAAACCAGAATGTCTATCCGACCGTTGATGAACTCCGTCATCGTTTTTTCCAGCGCCTTCTCGGACATCTGGCCGTGACCGATCTGTATTCTGGCATCGGCAGCTACACGCTTTATACTTGCTGCGATCTTATCGATACTATCTATGCGGTTATGCACAAAATACACCTGCCCGCCTCTGTCCATTTCCCGCTTAATGGCGGGGCCTATCAACCTATCATCAAACTCGATCACCTCAGTCTGAACCGGCTGCCTCTCTAAAGGAGGGGTGTTTATAACCGATATCTCCCTGCCCCCCATAAGCGCCAAATACAATGTTCTAGGTATAGGCGTAGCGGTCAATGTCAGCACATCCACTATCATCCTCATCCTTTTCAGCCTCTCCTTATGCCGCACGCCAAATCTCTGTTCCTCATCGATTATCACCAACCCGAGATTTTTGAAGCCAATATCTTCGGAAAGCAACCTATGCGTCCCAATGACTATGTCTACACTTCCGTCTTTTAGTGCCTTGATTGAATCCCGCTGTTCGGACTTTTTCCTGAATCTTGAAAGCATTTCAATGTTTACAGGGAATGATCGCATTCTTTTTGTAAAGGTACTAAAATGCTGTTCAGCCAAAATTGTGGTAGGCACAAGGATAGCCACCTGCCTATTGTCCATGACCGCTTTGAATGCGGCCCTTAGCGCGACCTCGGTTTTTCCATACCCCACATCGCCGCACAACAGCCTATCCATGGGTTTAGGTGCCTCCATATCAGCCTTAACTTCGATCGTTGCATTTAACTGATCGCGTGTCTCGGTGAACGGAAATTCTTCTTCAAGCCTTTTTTGCCAATCGCTATCTTTTGAGTATGAAAACCCTTTCAAGCGTTCTCTGTGCGCCTGGACTTCAAGAATATCGTTGGCTATTTTAAACACCCCTTTGGCGGCCTTTTCCTTCGCCCTCTTCCAACGTGAATTTCCCAGCTTGTCCAGCCTGGGTCTTTTCCTGTGAAAATAAACATATTTCTGAACCTTGTCCATATCATCCCACGGCACATACAGCACATCACCGTCCTGGTACTCTATAGCTATACAATCTTCTCTAGTCCCATCACTCTTAATCACCCTTGTGCCAAGGTATCTTCCTATGCCATGGTCCACGTGTACAACGAAATCCCCAACGTTCAGATCCACAAAAATATCTATGGGGTCTTTTTCCGACCACACCTTTTTATTATAAAACCCGCCCTTTTTTGCCGGCAATATAATGACGGCCTCATGATCCTCTATTGTTTTAAATGTAACCGAATTAACGGAAGAGATAGCCTCAATAATATCAGCGTTCGTCTCTATTCTCAGTGGATACTCGAAAGTAGCGGCAAACAGTATGATATTCCCGCCTTTAACAGTAAAATCTCCCTGCTCATATATGCCTTCTTTTCTCTTATAACCCAGAGAGATCAAGGAAGACAAGGTTTTGCCAAAATCGATCTTTGTGTTTTTATGAAGTTTAATGGAATCGAACATATCGCACCTTCAAACAACTGTTTTTGTGAACCCTATCTCTTAAAGCGCATATTGTTCGAAGGATACCGTCTCGACACGAAACTCAGTCCTTCAAACGCATCAGGTCATGTGCCGTGAGCTTTGTGCTTTGTGTCAGTAGTCACAAAACCCAAAGCCCAATGCCCAAAGCGCTGTATTTAGAACGAATTATGAGTTTTTCTACAGTTACATACGCTTAGGAAGGGAAACCCCTACTAGATTGAGGCCATTGGCCAGGCAGATCCTTACACAGTCTACCAGGAATAGTCTTGCCTTTGACAGTGACAGGTCATCCGTCACAACCCTGTGCTTTGTATAGAAGTTATGGAACATCTTCGCAAGGTTATTCAAATAGACTATTATGTAATACGGCTCGAGATTTATAGCGCTATCCCTGACATAAACAGGAAATTGAAGGACCAGCCTGGACAATTCTTTTTCTTCCGGCTCCTTAAGCAGATCCAGGTCAAGGTCTACAGTATCCATTTTTTCCTTTATCCCGTCACTAAAACCGATAATAGACCAGATCCTCGCATGCGCGTACTGAACATAGTAGACCGGGTTATCATGGGATTGTTTTTTAGCGATATCCAGATCAAAATCCAGATGGCTGTCCAGCTTTCTCATAAGAAAAACGAATTTTGCAACATCCTTGCCGACCTCATGGAAAACTTCCCGCAGAGAAAGAAACTCACCCTTTCTTGTAGACATTGATATGGCCTGCCCGGCACGGTATATAGTAGCCAATTGCACTATCAGGACCGAAAGTGACTCCTTTGGCTTTCCCATGGCCTGGCAGGCAGCTGACAATCTCGGTATATAGCCATGGTGGTCAGGGCCCCATATGTTGATCAACAATTCAAAGCCCCGCTTATATTTATTCAAGTGATACGCGATATCAGGGGCAAAATAGGTAAACGCCCCATCACTTTTGACTATAACCCGGTCTTTTTCATCCCCGAATTTGATCGAATTAAACCAAGTCGCGTTATCCCTGTCATAAACAAACCCTTTTTTTCTCAAATCCTCTATGGCCTTATCTATGATATTTTTAGTCAATTTTTTCTGACTGAACCAGGAGTCAAACCCCACGTCAAATGACTTAAGATCTTTCTTGATGATGTCCAATATGAGCCTGACCCCGTACTCGCAAAAATAATTAATATGCCTTTCGTACCCCTTTACGAATTTATCCCCGCTCTCCTTAACTATTAACCTGGATATTTCTTTTATATAATCTCCACGATACCCGTCTTCCGGAAACTCCATACCAACGCCGTAAAACGCCAAATAGTGATAAAGGATCGACCTGCCCAGGACATTTATCTGCCTGCCCTCATCGTTTATGAAATACTCTTTCTCCACCATATATCCACAGAATTTCATTACCCTTGACAGCGCGTCTCCGACAGCGGCCTGCCTGCCGTGCGCGACGGTTAACGGGCCTGTGGGATTGGCGCTGACGAATTCTATCTGGACCGATTTATTCTTTCCTTCTTGATTTGAACCAAACCTTGCGCCTTCTTTCTTTGCCTGTTCAAGCGTTTTATGAAGGAATTTATTGGAAAACCATATATTTAGAAAACCGGGTTTAACGACATCGATACTCTCAATATATTCAGCTATTTTGGACTTACACAGGCGCGCCATTAGAAATCCCCGTATCCTTTCGGCCATATCGATCGGATTCATCCTAAGCTGCTTTGTCAGGCGCATGGAGATATTGGTCGTAAGGTCCCCATGCTTATTATCCGATGGGATATTTACAAATACCATGTCAGATATATCCGATTGAGGCTCTTTATCGAGAGACCGGAATAAATCGAGCACAGAGCTTTCTAATAGGTGGGATATCTTGTGTTCAATTGATAGTCTTGACATTTACAAAAAATATGTTCTTTGGGCGCCTCATGCCATAATCTTTCCAGATTATAGAATTTCCTTGTTTCGTTATGAAAAATATGCGCTACCACATTCCCATAGTCTAAAAGCGCCCAAAGAGCCTCTTTTTCACCTTCTTTATGACTTAACTTAACACCTTTCTTATCAAGGCCTTCGACGATAGAATCAGCTATAGCCCTCACCTTGCGCGTAGATTCGGCACTGGCCACAACGAAATAATCCCAAAAATTGGAAGCCTTCCTCATCTCGAGCAAAACAACGTCATTGGCCTTCTTATCCAAAGCCAATTGCCCTATATAATGTGCCTTATCCCTGGAGTTTATCGTCTACCAACCCCTTATAAGAAGACAGTCCATGATCGCGTATTTATGGGGACGGAGTTAACTTATTAACTTAACAAGTCTTTATAAAGTGTCATTAAGTTAATAAGTTAACTCCGTCCCCTATCCTATACATTGAACTGTATATAACTATTTCAGTTTAGCGGCTGTATCTTTGGAAACAACCTTCCAGCACTCATGCGTGCCTAACGGTGACTTCGCAACCACAAAAAATCTGCCACTTTTCTCCACAACCCTGAATTCAGTTGTCTTAAATTTCTTCTTCGACTTTACATCATAAAATTCCATTTCCGGCATGCAAGACCTCCTTGTTTAATATAGATATTAAAAGTAACTGATAATGAACTAATACTATACAATTTTATCATATAAACGGCCATTTTGCAAGTTCACTAGCGAAATTATCACCCATCGCCCCTAATATTCAATATATTAGTATTCTCGGTTTAAACCCGGGCTACTTCTGTAGCTTGTTAATGACAAATGATCAATAACAAATGACAAATAACTAATTTGAGCAGAATATGTGTTTTGTCATTTGTTGTTTACCTAGGTCTTAAAGCCTATAATCGAGCGGAAAGAAAACCTCTTTCCCTCTAATACGCCTGGTACAGACGCTTTTTTATGATGTATTTTCGGACGGGCTCCGGGACGAGGCCTTTTATGGGGGCTCCTTTGCGAACCCTTCGGCGTATTTCCTCCGATGAGACATTTAACGCCTTGAATCTCATGATATCTATGTGTTTGGTCTTCATGTCCACGCGGTATCCCGGCCGCGAGAACGCCACAAACTTCGCCATTTTTAGAGCCTTATTTATCTTCTTCCATGATCTTATGCTTATAAGGTTATCGGAACCCATGATGAAGTAAATAAGGGTATTATTCTTGCATATACTATTAAAATATCCAAGCGTTGAAAAAGAGTATGATTTAGCCCTTCTGTTGATCTCATAAAGGGATAGCTTGTATTTAGATCTGCCTTTAACGGCTAAACGCACCATTTTGACCCTGTCCATGGGTTTGACATTACCCTCTATTCTCTTATGAGGAGGGATACGCGTTGGTATGAAGTATATGCGGTCAAGTTCAAGCTTCTTGAGGGCCGCATCAGCCAGTCTGATGTGCCCGTTATGTATGGGATTGAATGTGCCTCCAAAAAGTCCGATTCTCTTCATATTAGGTTGATTGGGGCTTATTTTTAGTTCCTGATCTGCCCGTTCCCGAAAATTACATATTTATACGAGGTCAGTTCGCGTATGCCCATTGGACCCCGCGCGTGTATCTTATCAGTGGAGATACCTATTTCAGCGCCTTTACCAAACTGATACCCATCAGTAAAGCGTGTAGACGCATTTATATATACACAAGCGGAATCCACTTCCCTGATAAATCTCATTCCAATATCATAGTTTTCGGTTACAATAGCGTCCGAATGCATGGACCCGTATCTTCTTATGTGCGCCATTGCCTCTTCAAGGCTCTTTACCACCTTAACAGAAAGGATAAGGTCCAGATATTCCTCATACCAATCTTTTTCCACGGCAGGCTTGGCGTTCTTTATAACCTTTCTTGTAAAACTGTCGCCCCTTATTTCGACACCGACGCTTCTTAATCTTCTGACCATAGACGGCAAAAACCTCGCCGCTACATCCCTATGTACCAATAACGTCTCTAAAGCGTTACATACCCCCGGCCTTTGTACCTTTGAGTTAAAAACGATATTCTCAGCCATATTGAGGTCAGCGTTCTCATCCACATATACATGGCATACGCCTTTATAATGCTTAATAACGGGAACCTTTGCCTTCTTAACGACCTCTTTTATGAGAGACTCACCGCCTCTGGGGATAACTACATCAATAATACCGCTCATGCCCAATAAAATATCAACCGCCTTTCGATCAGTATCCATTATCAATTTAATAGAATCCTTCGGCAATCCATTCTTTATCCCCGCCCCATTAAGCGCTGAATAGATCCGGATATTTGAATTAATGGCCTCACTACCGCCCCTCAATATGAGACCATTACCGCTTTTTAAGCACAATCCTATACAATCAGCCGTTACGTTAGGACGCGCTTCATATATGATGCATACCAATCCTATAGGCACCTTCATCTTACCGATCAATAATCCGTTAGGCCTTCTATTAAAATCCTCGATATGCCCTATCGGATCATCCAATAACGCGATCTCACTTAAACCGGAGGACATTGATTCTATCCTCTTTTCATTTAATACCAGCCTGTCTATGATAGCCTTACTTCTTCCCTTTTTCTCAGCGACTCTTACGTCTTTGGCGTTGGCATCCAAAATTTCTTTCTTATTTTTCCGTAACGATTGGGCCATAGCCATCAATATCTTATTTTTTTTGTCCGTGCCTATAAGAGAAAGCTCTGTCTGTGAAAGTTTTGCCGCTTTTGCCAGCTGATAAAGACTTTTTCTTGAACTCATTGTATCTCCTTATAATGCCGGTCAGTCCAAAATAACAAGGTGGTCACGGTGAACGACCTCATCACGCCCCTTATGACCCAGGATGTTCTCTATATCTTTTGTCTTTGCCTTCTTGATCTTCTTTATCTCACCTGACGAATAATTAGCCACTCCCCGCGCCAGATCCTTACCGCTTTTTGAGGAGACCGTAACAATATCCCCTGCGCTGAAATGTCCCTTTACATCCACGATGCCCGCTGAAAGCAGGCTTTTCTTCTTATCCACAAGAGCCGTGCGCGCCCCATCATCTATAATAATATGTCCTTTAGGCTTGGATCCAAAGCTGATCCATCTTTTCCTGGCGGCCACACGGGATACGGATTTCTTGAAATAAGTGCAATACGCTTTCCCGCTGACTACATCCCGCAGGATATTTTCTTTTTTTCCGTTGGCTATATAACAATCGATCCCGCTTTTTACCGCATGTTCAGCCGCCTGTATCTTCGTCCGCATTCCGCCGGTCCCCAGAACAGCGCAAGTCCTATCCGCCATGTTCCTTATACTATCATTGACCTTATCGACATTTTTTATCAATCGGCCTTCTCTGTCCATAAGGCCATCAACATTTGTCAATAATATTAGCGCGTCCGCCTCCGCAAGGTCCGCCACCAAAGCGGATATCCGGTCATTATCTCCGCATCTTATCTCTTCCGTCGAAATAGTGTCATTTTCGTTTATTATAGGCACGGCACCGTGCTTCATAAGGGTATTTATCGTATATTTAATATTCAAATATCTCTTCCTGTCGTCAAAATCGTCTTGTGTCAAAAGGATCTGTCCGGTATAGAACCTATCTTTATTAAAGTACTTGTTATACGTATCCATCAACTTTGTCTGGCCGATCGCCGCTATGGATTGCAGTTCCGCAAGTTGACTTGGCCTTCTCTTCACGTTCAACAACCACATACCCGCGCCTATCGCTCCCGAGGATACAACCAGTATCTCTTTCCCCTGCCATAACAGGACACACATCTCTTTGACCAGAGCGCGTATGACATCCTCCTCTAACCTGCCTGAATTCTCAGCCAGGACGCCGGTACCGATTTTTACGACTATTCTTTTCATATGCCCGCCTAATAAACTTATCTAATTAAAATCGAAACTGTTAAAGATATGATCCAATAATGGCCTGAGACCTTCACCCGTAAGCGCTGAGACCTGAAATACTTTCTGCCCGGTCTTATCGGCTAAAGACTGCGCCGCCTCTTTTGCTCCCGGAATATCGACTTTATTACAGACCAATATCCTCTTCTTATTGCAGAGATTTTTACTGTAAAGATCCAACTCTTTTGTGATCGCCAGGTAATCTTTATAAGGATCCGGCCTCTCTATCATGCTCACATCCACAATGTGCAAGAGCATACGGGTTCTCTCAATATGCCTTAAGAACCTGTCGCCCAATCCCTTACCTTCATGAGCACCTTCTATTAAACCAGGCATATCCGCAAAAGTCAATGTATTATCAAAGTATCGTACGATACCAAGGATTGGTCTCTTCGTAGTAAAAGGATAATTGCAAACCTTTGATTTTGCGCTTGATACCTTTGAGATCAAGGTTGATTTTCCGGCATTCGGGTATCCTACCAGCCCTACATCCGCTATCAATTTTAATTCCAGAAGGAGCTCTTTTTCCTCCCCTTTAGAACCGATCGTAGCCTCTCTACCCCTGGAATTCCCTTTACCGCCTTTGCCCCCCCTGGCAATGATCACTTCATTGTTAGGGTCTATAAGGTCTCTCAACAGTAGATCTGTTCTCGCGTCCTTAATGATGGTACCGCATGGTACACCGATGATCAGATCCTCGCCCCCTCGGCCTGTTTTATTATTAGAACTACCATGGTATCCGCGCCCTGATTTGAAATGCCTTTTGTAGTGAAAATCCAGAAGGGTTTGTATGCTCTTGGATGCCTTGAATATGATATGGCCGCCATTGCCCCCGTCTCCGCCGTTAGCCTTGCCTTTTCTGACGGTCTTTGATCGAAAGAAACTGTTGCATCCGCTGCCGCCGTCTCCGGCCTTGACAGAGATCCTGGCTTGATCGATGAACATATTATTCAGGGACTATACTGACGATCCTTTTACCCGTAAAGTTCACTATGCCGTCAACTTTAGCGAATAAGGTATCGTCTCTTCCCCTGCCCACGTTTACTCCAGGCTTAAAAGGTGTGCCTCTCTGCCGTACAATTATGCTGCCTGCAGTAACAAATTGACCTTCAAAGCGTTTAACACCCAGATTCTGAGCATTTGAATCTCTGCCGTTCTTAGAACTGCCTAATCCTTTTTTATGTGCCATAACTTCACTCCTGAAAGATACACGTTAAACACTAAATTCTAAATCCAAAATCCTAAATAAACTCAAAATAATAAATTCAAATACTGAAAACATTCCCGTCCCATACAGAGTTACACCTTTATTGACTTTACCTTGAGCAATGTTTGATCCTGTCGATGACCTACTTTTCTGTGATAGCTCTTGCGCCTTCTGTATTTGAAAGCTACCACCTTCTTGCTTCGCACATGTGATACTACCTCACATTCGACCGATGCGTCCTTAAGATGAGGTTTGCCTACTTTGTATGAATTCCCATCCTTAGCGAACAGGATATTGCCCAGTTTTGTCGTTGACCCTTCCTTTTTATCGATCCTGTTAACAAGGAATTGAGACCCTTTTTCTACCTTTTCCTGCTTTCCTGATACCTCAAATATTGCGTACATAGTTTATTATCTCCTTACTGTAAATTGGGTTCTATATGTATAGCATATTATTAGGGATATGTCAATAAGAAGAAAAAAATAAGAAAAAAAGTGTTATCCGCTCGTCCAGTTAAGCACTTCTGTCGGGTAATCACCGTCACCTATGATCAAACCATCGGGCTGTATCAACAGGTGGTTGTAAGTTATATTGAGCGTATACAATAGCCTGCTCGACATCAAGCCAAAAAGACACCCTGATATACCAAGATTCCTACATAGATGATATCACTACTTCAACAAGACTAGCGCCCTTCAAATCTCTCATTTTACCCTCATGTCCTCGCGGTTCAATGACTCATCCCTATAGAAGGTCACGCTTTTCCTGCACCTTTTCTGTAATGGAATGACCAGATCCTTTTCCCTTTCCATTAAATAGGCAAATATCGTAGGGTGTATCCAGACGTCTATTCTCCTGGCCCGAGTTATGTGAGATACCCGTTCTATTTCCCTGAGCACCTGCATAGAAACGGTAATATCGCTCTTTATCAGGCCCCTTCCCCTGCAATTAGGACATTTACTATACATTGAGCTCTCAAGGCTTTTCCTTACCCTCTGCCTGGTCATCTCGACAACGCCTATCGGTGACATGCCTATGATCTTCGACTTGGCTTTATCCCTCCTAAAAGAGTCCTCCAACATGTTCTCGATCCTGCGTCTGTGATCCTTAGAACGCATGTCAATGAAATCTATTATTATTATACCGCCTATATCCCTCAACCTGATCTGCCTGGCGATCTCTCTTGCCGCTTCCATATTCGTCTTAAATATCGTCTCATCCACATCGCTCTTTCCGGTATAACGGGCTGTATTCACATCGATAGCCACCATTCCCTCTGTCTCATCTATTACGATTGACCCGCCATTCCTGAGAGGAATTTTTCTTTTGAAAATATTCTCAATGTCCCTGGCAAGACCGTATTTTTCGAATATCGGTGTTTTAACATTATAGAATTTGATGCGCGGCTTAAGACTCGGCATAAAAAGGCTCATAAACCTCACCGCGTTCTTATAAGCCTCCTTTTGGTCTATAATTACCTCGTCCACATCCTCTGTGAACTGATCCCTTAATATCCTCAGCATCAGAGAGCACTCTTCATATAATGCGACAGGCGGATTGGCCTTTCTGGTCCTGCCGTGTATGTTAGACCACAATTTTATCAAATATCTGACCTCCCGCGATATGTTCTTCGGAGGTATACCTTTAGCCGCAGTTCTTACTATACAACCAATACCTTTTGGTAAACGCTGCTGTTTTATTATGTTCCTGATGCGGTTTCTTTCTTCCGGATCACTTATCCTTTTAGATATCCCCAGGCTGTCATCCAGCGGAGTTAAAACAAGGTATCTTCCGGGTATGCTTATCTGCGTGGTAAGCCTCGGCCCTTTATCGCCTATGGACTCTTTCTCAACCTGCACTAATATTTCCTGTCCCTTCTTGAGATACTTCCCTAGATCTCTCTGTTTATCCCTTCCGGGATGTTCTATAATGAAATCATCCGCATCTTCGTCCAGGATACTCGCCTTGTCCTGAACATCATGCATATACAGGAAACCATTTTTCCCGGTGCCTATATTGACAAAAACAGCTCCGATACCCGGCACAACAGAATCAACTATGGCCTTATAGATATTCCCGAACAATTTCTCCGTATCCTGCTGTTCAATATAGAACTCCTCCAGACGGCCATTCTGCAGTATGGCCACCCTGTCCTCATAAATACCCGTATTGATCACTATCTTTCTATTTGTTTTTCGCATCTAATATCCTTATCCCCGGCGGCAATTGATGATTCAATCTGTCCATTAACACACCGGCATTTATTTCCTTATCCAGGTAAAACGTGACCCGCTCATCGCGGCTTTCAAGACCTAACTTCAGCGCCTTGTTAATACTGATCCTCATATGAGGATTAAATCCCTTCGTGATGGATATTGGGAGATTCGCGCGACGAGCGACACGTTGAAAGAGACGGAGCAAATCCAGATGTGACAGATATCTCATCTCACCGGTTTTTGAGAACCTCGCATAAATCACCATAATCGAAGATTGAAATCCTTTTGCCGGCTTGAGCCAAAAAAAATCAACAAGAAAACTATTTCTTCTTACGGAAATCAAAAAGCGGTTTGGAATCACTCTGAGCATCCGAATCCGTTTCTGCTTTTACCTCAGGCATCTCGATCTTTGGCTCCGCGTTGTTTACTATGTCCGGCCCTATCTTTACAAATGCCTCCGCCCTTTTTGTGGCCGCTACAGCAAGCCTGTGGCTCTGCTCAGCATCTCTGACGATATGTACCGTGATAAAAAAAATCAACTCCGTCTTATCCTTTGAGTCATACTCATGTTTTACCAGATTTCCCACGAAAGGCAGGTCGCCGAACATATCTCCCAGCACAGGAAATTTCTTGACCTCCTTTACGACGTCTTCTTTGATCAGGCCGCCTATAAAAATCGTATCTCCATCCCCGATCATTACCTCGGTCTCCGCCTCCCTTGTGGAAAATATCGGCAATGAAAACAGGTTTGTCAATTGTTGATACCCAACTACCGCTTTGATCTCCGGCTTAAGCTCGACAACTATCTCCTCATCCTCATTTACCTTTGGCGTAACAAGAAGCCTGATACCAATCTCACGCTCTTTATATTCATACGTCACTTCATTGTTATCATCGTCGGTTTCCATCTTACTTATATAATAGTAAATGCTGCCCACGAAGATCTTTGCCTCCCTATTATTCAAAGTCGTTATCCTGGGGTTAGATATAACCTCGGTGTCAGCCCTCTTTTTCAGATAATTGAGGATAGCGTGGAAAGCGGAGAAATCTAAAGTGCCGTAAGTAAAATTTTCGGCGCCCGCAAAAGGAAACGCATATGTCGCGCTGTCAAGTGTCACATCACTACCCGTTGGGAAGTCAGCCGGATCAGCCGTTGTTGTGGCGCCGCCGCTGCCGACTGTTACAGCTTGAGTACCCGTAGTGCCGACAGGAAAATACTTAGGCATAACGCTTGACTCAAATCCCCAATCAGGCTGAAACGCGTCGAATGGCAGCGTTGTCGGCCTGGCCGCTCCCGATACACCTATGACGATATTCCAGTCGATGCCCATGCTCTCTGTATCCACTAACTCTGTCTCGATGATCTTTGCCTCGATCATGATCTGCGGCGTTTTCCTATCTAATTTATTCAGGACCTTTTGTATCTTATAAATATTGGCGGGGACATCCGTGATAACCAGATAATTTGTCCTTTCATCCGCCGAGATCTTTCCCCTCTCAGTAAGCATATCCCGTATGGATTCCATGATATCTTCGGCCTTGGCGTAATTCAACTCCAGGACCTCTGTCTTGAGCTCCTCCATCTTTAAACTGTCAACGGTTACAATACGAATGATATCCCCTTCCCTTTCATAAGCAAAACCATAATTCCTGACTATAATATCCAACGCGGTCTGCCAGGGTTTATTCGTAAGTTTTAGCGTAATAGGACCGCTCACATCCGGCGCCGGAACTATATCAACCCCGCCCACATCCGATAGATAATTCAGCACGGCTTTGATGTCCGCGCCCTTAAAATTGACCGTCACATAGCCCGGTTTTAACTCCGTATTCAACAAAGGGTCATCCACCGCTTCAGTAACAACAGGCTCAGGCGTATCCGCTACGACAGTATCCATTGCCGCCTGCCCATAGCATGGCAGACAAAACATAACCGCAAGGGCCGTCATAAGATATATATGATTCTTTCTTGCCACTTTAATGACCTCCTTTTAATATAGGATGAATTACATTTCAAAATCGTAAAGCTTCTTCTCAACCCGTTTGCCGTCTTTATCCAAGACAACTTTCATGTCCGTTATCTCGACAACAGAAAATTCACCCGGTTCCCCTTCTCCTACGGCGTATATCTCATTGTTAATAATCGCCACCCTGTTGCCTTTATTATCTCTCGCTATGCCCTGGAACCTGATATCCTCCTTCTCTCCTGGATGCACCGGTAAAGGCGCATTACCTATTAAAGGTACGAAAGGGTCCCTTCTACCCTTTGCCTTATACAAGAACACGGACTTGCCCTCTTTTACATGATCCGAGCAAAACGCGCTGAATGAAAAAAGGATTGAAACACAACATATTATCGAAAATATCTTCATATGTTATTCACCCTGCAATAAAACATAAGTATTAATGACTAAAAATATCGCGTGCTCCCTTTCATTATCCCTGTTTGTCTTGATCTTTATGTTCGATATTTTCATGAACCTGCTGGCGCTTTCCATTTTATTGACAAATTTACCCAGCTCATGATATCCGCTTACCGCTTTAACCGTAATGGGAAGTTCCTGATACGGTTTCTTGCCGTCTGCCTTACCCTGTTGCACATCTTTAGCCTTCATCGACGCGATCTCGCGAATGACAACATTTGATTCTTTCGCTATCTTTGATAACTCTTCTAAAAGCAACTTAACCTGGTGGTCCACAGGAAGCTGTTCCTCGTAAAGATTTACCTTGCCTTCCATATCCTTTAGTTGTTTGCGGTAAAGCTTTTCATTAGAGAATATCCGTTCGGTTCTTTCCAGATTTTTTCTCTCCTTGGCTGCATGTGCTCTCGTTTTTGAAAATTCCGAGACCGCAGGCATCAGCAGTAAAAAGACGTAAACCCCCACGGCGATTACGGAGGCGATAATGATGTACATCCGGCTGTCTTTTTTACCCTTGTCCAGATTGAGCATTTTTAATATTTCATCGATCCCCGGTATAGCCATTCTCCACCTATGTTGACTCTCTGAATAAACAGATCAATTTGAATTTCATTACCTCGTAATTTTTGTAAAGATCAACTTTTGTTGACTCAAATTTAATTTTCTGGAAATCTTTCGAGAAATCTTTATTGTTCTCAAGGGCGTTGATAAACTTCCCAACCGTTGCCGATGAAGTGCCTTTAGCGATACCTTCCAGTTCCATCTGCGGAATATTGCCCTTTATTTCATAAGAAAGGCTATCCAGCCATATATCGTCCAACATACTGTCACTGATACCGTTCAATGCCCTGGACCACAGGACCCTGTTCTTTGTCAATTCTTCTATTGCCTTTATCTTCGCGTTCGCCATATCAACAAGTTTTTTTAGGGATTCAAATTCCTTTATCTTAGGCTGATACTCTTTTATCTGTTTTTTTATTCTCTTTATCTCGTTCTTATTGTTCTTTGCCCCAAAATAGGCGGCCGCGTGCACGATCAACATGATAGCGAAAATACCCAATACAATAGGGACAACCTTTAGACCGCTCATATCGATCACGTTTGTTTTCTTCCGTAGCTCTTCCGGCAATAGATTTAGTTTTATCATGTTAATAAATTCTTTTCCTGCCATTTAATTTTCGGACCGCACAAGTAACCCACAGGTTACAGCCAGAGAAGATCTCATCTTTTCAAGCAGTCCTTGATCTATACCTGGCTCAATAGAAAAGCCCTTTAGACAATCCCATACGACCGGCGCGACCCCGATATTTTCCTCAAAATATTCGGACAATCCTTTCAATCCGGCTAATCCTCCCGAAACATAAATCTTATCAACAGAGTGGCCCGTTTGATTCTCATAATAGCCGAAGGACAACTTGATCTCTTCACCCAATCTGGAAAGCCCTTCTCTAACCGCCTCTTTTATCTTGTCTGCGTGAGGGCTGTCGCTTTTTATGATCTCATCCTCCGGAATACTGATCTGCGCCGAAACGGCCTTAATAACCTGTTGTCCCCCTATCTGGATATCACGCGTAAAAAAAGGCGTAGCCCCTTTAGCTATAATGATATTCGTGTATCGATGCCCAATGTTCAGTATGGCTATATTAGATTCATTTTCCACGGTCCCCTCAGCCGCTAAAAACGCGTTAAACGCGGAAAAGGCATCAACATCGATCAAAGAAACATCAAAACCTAAATGTCTAAAAAGATCCAATCTTTGATTGATGAGTTCTTTTTTAGCCGCGGCTAGGAGGACCTTCATCTGGCCTTTACCATCTTTCTCATCGCTTAATATAAAAGAATCAATATTTACCTCATCGATCCCGAAAGGTATATATTTATCCGCTTCATATTTTAGAGAGTTGTTCAGATCGGCTGGGGCCATTTCCGGCATATCAATAAACCTGACAATGGCATTAGGCCCTGATAGAGAAATACATACGTCTTTAGTCGAAAGTCCCGCTTTCTCTATGACTTCCTTTAATGTAGCGGTCAATGAATCTTCGGATATATCGGGGGGTATCCTTTTACAGGCGAATTTCGTAAGTTTTTTTTCCGAATGATCGGATACAGATTCAAGCACCTTAATAGAATAAGAGCCTATATCTATACCTGCGCATATATGTTTACGGGGTTTTCCAAGTTTGATCATTTATTAATACCATTATAATTATATTGAAAGCATATCATAGAAATACCGATTTGTCAAATGGATATGCGCGAAACATACTCTTCTTTATCACCCGCTATATGTATTAATATGTATTTATACCACCTCATATGTATTACTCTATAACATCTTGCATTTCTATATATTTCACTATGGCCTTTGCCACTACATCCTCATTTTCAATACTTAGAACCTTGGCCGCCGCTTTATACGCCATATCATAATTACTCATTTGCATATATACCAGGCCAATATTTCTGGCAATCGGTATGAGCACGTCTTCCCGCTGTTGAAGCGTATACTCATCGGCCTTCTCCGCAATTCGCAGGGCCTTTAATAAGTATTTCAATGCCTCTTCATAATCCCAATTATCATTACATATTTCCCCAAGCGCCCTGTAATATAAAGCGCGATCCTTTTTAGTCAGTTCCGCGCATCTTTTCAAAGACATCTTAACCCGGCCATAAATCTCCGGAGTTAATACGGAATTAAGAGGCAGGTAAGTATTTCGTAAGAACGTACCATATACCCTGATCTCATTATCACTTGAAGAATTTTCATCAAGCACACCCACCACTTCAGAGTAACTATTTTCAATAGAACCGACTCGGAAAAGGTTATAGTAGATACGCGCTTCAAGCGAATCCGGATAATCACTGTGGATCCTCATCAAAACAGACATGAGTAACCCCTGATTAAAAGAGCGCCATTTATTTACGAAGTCAAACAAATTCCTTAAATTCTCATAAGTGATCTTATGGTCTTTCAGATATTCCTTGATTGCCAGGTTGTTCCTACTCATGGGTAATTTTCTTTCATCTATATCAACGATAAAAGAATCTATACTTCTGCCTGACCATAACGCTCTCGGCGCCGCATACTCAAGGACAGGGAAATAATCGCTGTTTACGGATCCTGTCATCCATATCGATTTTCTTATTCCCCCGTTCGAGGCGAGCTGCAGGTTAAGCAAGGTAAAAACATCCTGTACATTTATTCTCTTTAGGTCCTTTCTTATCGCCTCCTTAGCTAATCTTTTTTCCATTCCTCTATAATCCAGCTTAACAGGAACCCTTGACCCTATGAGAAGAACATCATGTATACCGGTAAACCACACCTGTACCTCCGGAAATACTCTTGAATAAGTCCTGATAATCATCGAAAGTATCTCGTCATTTGTCTCATACCCCTGCACCCACTGTACCATCGCACCATCATGCTTAAGGCTGTTCATGCATTTTGTAAAATACTCTTTGGTAAACAGTGCCCCTATCCCGCTTATCCAGGGATTGGAAGGTTCGCTTATGATGAGATCATATTTCTTGTCAACGCGCTCAAGATAGCTCTTTGCGTCCTCAATGAACACATTTATTCTCTCGTCCTCCAAGGCGTTATAATTATGTTCCGCAAAATGCCTATTCGCCTCAACAACGCTTTCACTGATCTCTATCAGGTCAAGGCTCTTTAGTGGATGCAACAGCGCGGATCCACATGTTACTCCGCTGCCGAGCCCGATCACCAAGACATCCTCACTTTTTGGTTTCATCAAAAGCGGCAATTGGGCGCTCAATATCTGCGTCGACATATCCCTTTCGGTAGAGGCATCGGCTTTCCCGTTTATAAAAAGGGCGATATTATCCTTAACATCCCGCACAACACTCACGGTCGCGTCCCTTCCGTCTTTATAGTACAGTATTTTTGACCTTGAGCTGACCAATCTCATGTAATCCCCATAACTCCGCACATGACGCCGGCCGGGCCTGAATAGCTGTGTGTTCATACTCGCCGGATCCCACGTAGGAACAAACAATTTATATATCAAAAAAACACCGAAACAGGAAGCGCATATCGCTATTTTTTTATTTTTTGTATACACCGACCCGTCTGATATGATCACTACCGCGCCCAGAAGAATGTTTAAAAATATACCGAGGTCTATTGTATTCTTTAATCCTAAAAAAGGCATAAGGATCAATCCTGTGACCGACGCCCCCAGAATATTTCCGGATGTATTTGAGGCAAAAACAGAGCCTACCTTACTCCCCAACAACTTGATCTCCTTGGATGCTATCCTGCTTACCAGAGGCAATGTCATACCCAAAATGACAGTGGGAATTATCATCACCAAAAACGCAAGAAAGAATTTAATGCAGGAATATACCGCGAAAGTATGATTCCCGTTTACAAATGCCCCTGCGAGCCTGGCAAATACATATGGCAGTTTTCCATAAAAGGGCAGGCACAAAACCAGTGACAATCCAATGCCGATTTCACACATTCCAAAGGCAAAATAACTTGATCTTATCTTAGACATATACCTGGATATTATGAAAGACCCTATAGTGATACCCGATATAAAAGCGGCCAGCATAAGCGAAAATGAATACGTAGATGACCCCAAAATCGTGGCCAGGAGCCTTATCCATACCACCTCATATAACATCGCGACAAATCCCGAAATAAAAATTCCAATTACCGCTATCCTTATATTTATGGGAGAAAGAGTCTCGCTCGAGTCGTCCCCATCTTGAGGCAAACCTTTCTCTTCTGTTTTAATGTTATGCCCCTGCCGGTCCTGCCAGCTTCTAAGTATGATCACGCCGAATCCTACAAGTAAATTCACAAAGGCCGCTAATAGGATCGATAACTCTAATCCAAATTTATATACCAAATAAAAGCCGGCGAGTATGGTGCCAATAACCGCGCCAAGGCTGTTCAAATAGTACAATTTCGCGACGATCCTTCCTCTTTCTTCAGACACTCTTGTTATAAATCTGCATAATATAGGAAGCGTCCCTCCCATTAGTATAGTAGGCGGAAGCATGATTATCGCGCCGATTATAAATTTTATGACAGTTATGCCAACGGGATTCATCGATAGATTCCTGGCAGCCAGTATATATATATATTTTGACAGCACGAATAAACGCGGCGTCAGGGCGCAGAAAAAGCCTATGCCGATTTCAACCCATGCAAATATTGTCAGTCGTCTTTCATATTTATCGGCTATTTTTCCAAACAGAAAGCTGCCAAGCGCCAGGCCGCCCATAAAAGTAGCCAGGACCAGGGTATGCGCGTATACAGTGCTTCCAAAAATGAGCGACAGGTATTTCGCCCATATCACCTCGTACACTAAACCCGATATACCTGAAAGAAAAATGCACAAAAACAGAACACCGCTGGCCCTTTTGTTCGACATTATCCACCTCTTCGGTTAATTGATTATGATCGCTGTTTTATCTTTTCCTTAATTTTTTTCAATTTACGTTTAGCGGACAAATTGTTTTTTTCGACCTTCAAGGCTTTAGTATAAGCCTTAAAAGACCGCATGTAATACCGCTTACATTTATGCAGATCTCCCATCGCTTCGTAAATGTCGCTATCTCCGGGGTCCTTTAATATACACGCCCTGAACTCCCTCATTGCTAATCCGTGACAGCCGATACTAGCGAAAGCGAGCCCGCGATGGTATCCTAATCTGCTAAAAGAGTCAAGGTATCCTCTGAGAGGATTGGTGCATGTCAACAACATTAACGGTATTATCACCGCCGAGTATGAAAATAATAAATTCCATTTTCTTCGGTAAATATTTAATGAGATTTGGGCCACTGCCCGTGAGGCAAAGATTATCAAGAAAGGTATTATCAATAAACGATATCTCGAAAAAGGGGCGATAAAAAACATCCCAAAGTAATAAGCCGAAAAAGCCGCGTAGAGCGCGACAGCGTACTTATTCTTTCCGGTTAACAGGGCCCCCAGAAACGCCAGGCTGAACATAACACCCGTACCGAATATTTTCATATATTTGAGAATCGATGAATCAATGAAATAGTTGATATTTTCTCTGGGGCTGAATTCATAATTGTTAAATAAGATATACGTTTTCATAAGCAGGCCTTTCAACCACTCAAGTGTATTGCCTTTAATATAGCGTATTGTCTTATTTAGCCAGTAACTATCGATCTGCCGCCTTGTCTTGAAACCTAACGCGCCATGCTCCCGGCTGATTCTTGATTGCATATAACCCGGCCTTATCTGCCGGATATGTTCTATATTGGACCCCACATATAAAACCAGTCCGGAGTTGGAGTGTAAAGGCATTAATTCCGCCCTGTTATGCGAATGCCAGACGGAGGACGGCAAAATCGGAATCAGCACACCCGCAGCCAAACATATTGACAGGGTCACTTTTTTAAAGTTATCACGCATCTTAAAAATCATAATAAATAACCAGACACATATTGCTGCCAGAACAGGCGCATAATTGGCCCTGATCAAACATGTGAACGCCAACGTTAATCCACTCAGGAATATCCACAGCGCTTTGCAATTGTCTAGATACTTGTATAAAAATACAATGGACAGCAGCCCGAAAAATATAAAAAGATTACACGGAAGATATTTTATGACAAATGCCGTCATTGGCAGGCTGAAAGCGGAAAGCATTCCAGCTATAAGGCCCTCTTTCTGTCCATAAAGTCTAGACGCGAGCATATACACGAATATACATACAAACGCCCCCACTAAAGACTGAAAAAACCTTGATATAAATAGACTTCTCCCGAATACCCTATATATCAATGACAGAAATACAGGATAAACAGGCACTCTCGAATAGTAGGCAAAAACACCCGGATCAAGCTTTCCATCAGCGAATTGCCGGGCATAATATTCGTTTTGGCCCGAATCAACGATCGGCTTGTGGAAAAGTATTTCATCTTTAAGGGATTCTATATAAAGGATACGAAATATAAGGGCTACAAAAAAAATGATCAGGATGCGTTTCGAATTATTTGATAAGAACATTTTCTTGCTTATGTATCTTTATTTATGTTATATATCAGTTCATGTCGTTACTAAATAGTATACGGTTAATGTGACTTAAAGCAAGTTCTCTTTCGCTTTTTCGCCCGGCAAATTCTATTTCCCTTCATGATATCTCAAGGACATTAGTGAGAAAATATTTTCCGTCCGCTCAAGATAGGCCAGCGAGACCAAGGCTCATGACAAATTGCAAATTCCAAATGATAAATGAATAACAAATGCCAAATGACAAGATACATGTTCCGTTCAAATTAGTCATTTGTTTGTTATTTGTTATTGGTAATTTGTCATTAGCATATGGTATAGATATGCTTTTTTTCTTGCTTTCTTAATTTAATAATGATACCTTATATGCAATGACGGCTAATATCGATGACAACAAATCTTATTCTGACTATGCCCCATTAATTGTCGTAATACTCATTATCCTTACCCTTATTATAATCCCTTTTAAAATTCTCTCATACGGATACCTTCCGAGCGATGACGCCCTGCGCCACGTCGCGAAGTCTGTTTCGGGAAGGTCATGGCAGGATATACTGGTCATACGGGAAGACATAAAATTGGACAGCCATCCCGGTTGGCACGCTATACTCTCCGGAATACATAAGGCAACGGGTCTGAATAAAGACGGTTTACTATCTTTTTCCGTTATCGCGTTATTCCTTTGCTTTTTTTTGATCCCGGTATTCCTGCTTACGGCCCCCGAGGCCTGGATCCTTGCGCTTCTAATCGCGTGCGTTATAAACCCCGTATTTCTTTTTCGGATCATGAAAGGCAGACCTCTGATACTCACCATGAGCTTCATTCCCGTATTGTCAATACTCTGGCCAAGAATTCGTGAAAAGAAAGCGCCGGTTTTCATCCTTGTGTCCCTGGCTTTATTTGCCGCTGCCTCAACATTTATACACGCCAGCTGGTACGCTTTATATCTGCCGGTACTTTGTTTTTTCCTTGCCAAGGAATTTCGCGCCGCATCTAGGTTGTTTATTTGTGTTACAGCCGGCATTATTATAGGGTCAACCCTGACGGGACACCCAATTCTGTTCATAAAACAGACTCTGACTCACGCTTTTCACACAATAGGATCACATTCGGTTGAGCGCATGCTCGTAAAGGAATTAAGGCCGTACGGCGGTGACATTAGTGCCGTCATTTGCTGTGTTCTTATGCTGATGTGGATAGTAATAAAGAACAAATGGGACATCCGTAAAGTATACAATCCGATATTTATACTCGCGGTTACGGGTTGGATCATGGGATTTATATCTGTTAGATTCTGGACCGACCTTGGAATGCCGGCATTCGTGATATGGCTGGCCCTGGAATTACAGGAATTCTTTAGCAAAAATGTTTTCTTATACTCAAAACGCCGTATCGCTTATGTCTCTATAATATTAGCCGCGCTCTTTCTTTCCGTAACGGCTGATGTAAACAGCAGATGGACATCCAACCTTACGAATTCATATCTATCCCGCAAAGACCCGGAACAAAGCCGCTGGCTCCCTAGGAAAGGCGGGATTGTCTATTCAAACGACATGCGTATATTCTACGACACGTTCTATGAGAACCCACATGCTGAATGGAAATATGTCCTGGGATTTGAGGCTGCCATGATGAAGCCGGAGGATTTAGCGATTTTTAGAAAGATCCAATGGAATTACGGAGCGGATGAGGCCTTCCTTCCCTGGGTCAGAAAAATGACTCATGAAGACCGACTCATCTTAAGAAGGCCAAAATCTCAAGCACCCAATATCCCCGGCCTGAAGTGGTATTACGCGGCTACAAACATCTGGATCGGGCGCAAACCGTAATGGGCCATGTGCCTTGTGCCATGCGCATCGTGCCCAAAGCCCAAGGCCTAATGCCCAAAAAGAAGCGGCATCCAAAATGGATGCCGCTTCTTTACCAACACCTTCAAACCATTATAACGTATGCTCATTGCCAACACTGCATGTTGGTTCCGTATCCACTTTACCAATAGTATAACTACCGCCTCCCTTACATGAGGGTGTGGCCCTGATATAATCACTCACAAGGTCACTCCAACCAGGCTCTGCCGTATCATCCTTATTCAAATCAATGGCCCATATCTGCTTAGCGCCATCGATCTGCCTTAAGTTGGCAACGCAAGAGTTTATAACCGCTCTTTCTCTCGCTCTCACGAAGTTAGGTATAGCTATGGCCGCCAATAAACCAATAATTGCAACAACGATCATAATTTCCACCAGCGTGAAACCTTTCTTCCTGAATATCTTCATTTCT